>Ga0310811_10015062_pt1 | contig 10106 bp, 9 predicted proteins | sample YCmetagenome_FD_207642 | JGI IMG/M metagenome (GOLD analysis project Ga0310811, IMG submission 207642) | Soil microbial communities from experimental microcosm in Duke University, North Carolina, United States - YC | ecosystem: Engineered > Artificial ecosystem > Soil microcosm > Unclassified ...
CGCCATGCGAGTGATGGCCGCGGGACGCTTCCTGGTCGTGGCTTCTCCAGAATATCTAAGGCTCCATCCCGCGCCGAAGTCTCCGCGGGATTTGCGACACCATGATTGCATCCGCAACCGCCTTCCTAATGGCGCGGTCTTTGGCTGGGATTTTTCGAAGAATGGCCGCGTGGTTCATGCCGCAGTAACAGGACGTCTTATTGTCAACGACATTGAGCTGTCGATTAGGGCCGTATTGGACGGCTGCGGTCTCGCCTATCTCCTTCGCGATTACATCGATAATGACATCGCTGAAGGACGGCTCGTCCCGCTTCTCGAAGACTGGACGCCCTCCATGTCGGGCTTTTACCTGTATCATTCCAGCCGCCGCCGGACGACGCCTGCCTTGCAGGCGTTCATCACATTCATGAAAGACGAGGCCAAACGGCGTCGTGTCACTCCATCCGCTCCTCCAGCGGCGGGCGTTCATCCCAACTATCGACTGGTCGGAATAACGCGCAGGTAGAGAGTAACAGCCCCACGCGCGACATCGGTTCCCGACCCTCTAAGCGGACTTATGCGAGCAGCGCGCCCGAGGTCGGCTCCCGGCCCAAGCCGGACCAAGCTGCCTGAGTGAGTGAGTGAGGTTGGCTCCTCAACGTGGACCAGACCTGCCCGACCAGCTCGGCCACGCCCGGACCTGGCCCGAGCCGGACTAGCCGCTGGGTGTCCTGACATCCGGTTCCGGCGGTGAATCTCCAATCCGCCCTCTTGAAATCCGGCAGAGCCAACCCAAGTCGTCTGCCGCCGGGTGCCCTGAAGGGCCCGGTGCGGGCGCCGGCGGTGTCCGGCGCGCTGCTCATTCCCATGTTGCTCAACTGGAGGATATGGCCATGAGAACCCTCAATCTCGATCCCTTCTGGCGCACCAGCGTCGGCTACGACCGCCTCTTTGACCTGGTCGATCAAAGTCTCCGGCTTGAGCCGGAAGACAACTACCCACCCTGCAATATCATCCGGACTGGCGAGAACGCCTACTCCATCTCGCTCGCGGTCGCCGGTTTCAAGCGCGAGCAGATCTCGGTGACGCTCGATCGCGACACGCTCATCGTCACTGGCCGCATGGAGAAGGGGGACGCTAACGGCGAATACCTATACCGCGGCATCGCAGCCCGACCGTTCGAGCGCCGGTTTAACCTCGCTGAACACGTCGAGGTGAAAGGGGCTTCGCTGAATGACGGTCTGCTGCAGATCGAGCTCGTTCGCGAATTGCCGGAAGCCCTGAAACCGCGGCGGATCGCAATCACCAGCGGTGCGGCACCGCAGGACAACGTCCGCACCATCGAACACCAGGCCGCCTGAGCGCGGCCTGGACTCGAACGGGACGTGTCCGGGGCTTATAGCCGGGCACGCTCCCACGCTGTGGAGAGATGGTCATGGCAGAAAGCAAATCCGACACGACTTTCGGCATCAACAGTCTGCTGCATCCGGCGGCCGCCTACAGTCACCCAAGCGAGGTGCTACGGGACGGCGACCTGACGCTGAACGAAAAGCGAGCGGTCCTGGCATCGTGGGCTTCCGACGCATGTGCGGTTGAGGCCGCGCCCGAACTACGTCAGCGCGCGAACGGCCCGCCCGTGTCCTTCGACGACATCATGGAAGCGCTCAGGGTCCTCGACGGGGAGGCCCATGCCCGCACCGACTACGGCAAGCTTGTCAATCGAGTTCGTCGTATCCGCGACCTCTACGGTCGGGGAGAGGGCGGCAGTGGCGGTATTTTCGCCTCTTAGCGAAGGACACGGCTCTCGGTCGTCCGCGCTGTTGGCGGGGCGACCGCGGGCTGTGTTGCGTTCACCGAGATACCGCTCGGACTGACAAATTTAAACTTCCCTCTCGGCCTGTTGCACTGGGAATGGCGCTCGCCGCGGTGGCAATAGCCGCCACAGCTCAGGATTCCACGGATCGTGGTTAGAGGAGTTTTAGGCCCGCTTCTCGGCCCACGCAGGAAGAGCTGCGCCGGTCAGCAAAAGCCCGCTGTTGGGCCAAAAACAGACGGATGCGCTACTTCAGCTCCTGAGGCCGAGCGGACATGCCACGTCGAGCAAGTCGCCCGGACACCACCGGTTATCGGCAATTACAAACCGGCCAGCCTAAGGGGTTGAGCGGGCGCGATAATCAGAAAAATGCCGTCAGACCACCGCCCGGTGGCCTGCACCGATCTACACGGCCATCGTGCGATTTGTCTCGACAATGTCGTGTTGCGGACCTAGCGTTTCAACCAGGAATAGGCGGCCAGGGGAGTAGCCGTCATGGACATGTTTGTGAAGCGCGAGAACATCCGTCACTACCGGCGTCTCATCGAGCAGACGACTGACGAGACTGAGCGGCGGCGTCTTGAAAAACTGCTTGCTGAGGAGGAGGCGAGAGAGAGTACAGCGGCTCCGCACAAACCCGAGCAGTCAATTCTGTGACTGGCAGTGGTGAAGGGGACTCGTGAGAGATCGCCGTAACGAGACTGTCCAGTGTGCGGGGCTCGACAAGCCGTCGTGGCGGAAGTCGTAGCCAATAGAGACAAGTATAAGCAGAGCGGCCCGCGGGTACTTTACCTGCGCTGCACGGAGTGCGGCCAGGTCCAAATCGTCCAGGAATAGGTCGTGGTGCCTAAGAAGGCCCGGCGAGCCGCACCCGCAAATCGCGCTGGGCCGTCCTCGCCGCTAGAATTAACAAATCTAATCGATCCGGACATTGATCATTACGCGGATCGGCCTCGCAAACGGAAGAGGCCGAGCAATCGGCAGCCTGTTGGGCAGTGCTTGACCCACATCAAACGGCTGTCCAACGTTCGCGGTTAGAAACGTACAGTCTCGTGAACCGATTACTACGTGATGTTCTGATATTTCTCTGTGAAGGACGATTGTGTCGAACGATCTGCGAGCCAAGCTCTATGAGGTCTATGAGGCCTTTCGCGAAGGTCGAATAGATTCGGCACTAAAGCGATTCGACGATAAGGCTGTCTTCACCAGCTATGCACCCGTCGATATTTTTCCGCACCTCGGGCGCCAGGTCGGCAAGCCCGCTATCGCCGCGATGATGGCAAATATGCATGCTGAATTCGAGCATTTGGCCTACAATCCAATATTCATCGTTGCTGAAAGAGACGCTGCCGCCGCAATCATAATGGTGCGGCTAAGACAACGTTCTACAAGCCGGGTCATTCATCTTTTTTCAGCGCATTTTGTCCAGTTTCGCGATGGCATAATTACAGAGATACGTGAGTTCATGGATTCTTTCGACGCCGTGCAGCAAGTTCTCGGACGCGAACTGGATCTTTCTAAACAGTAGCCTGCCCTGAACGCTACGGTCCGAAAAACTTGGCTTCTCGACGTCGCCCGGACTTTTTCAACAATATCGACCCAAACCGGATATCACCTTGGAACATGATATCAGCGATCGACAGTTGGGCGGCTTCCGTCCGGGAGCGACAAGAAAGGCACTTCGTGGCCCGCAGCGGTGCAAGCGTGCGCCGAAATGGGCACCGACGCCGCCGGCCGCCAAAACCGCAATGCGCATTGATCGTTCAGTCCACGGGATGTTGGCGATAATACGCTGCGTCCTCCGCCGATTGCGCCCATCCGGTATTGTTGCGCCAGGCGACGTGTCGCGACAGCATGTCGTCGCCGTAGCGCACGCGAAACAGAAGGGTTCGTGTCGGACCGTTCTCATATTCGTGCACTTCGCCGGGCGGGTGGACGATGAACGAGCCCGGCGCCACCGGCACCGTGCGATCCGGTGTGCGCATGGTGCCGCCGCCCGAAAAGCAAAAATAGATCTCGGTCGCGTGCGGATGACAGTGATTGGGGCTGATCTGTCCCGGCTCCCAGCAGGCGACGGTGAAATCGCCGTCCGCTTCGGTGCCGAGGATCTTCTCGACGTGATGCTTCGGATTCCACTCCTGCTCCCGTTCGAGACTGAAGACGTGCATCGCTCGGGTCTCCCTTGAACCTGTGCCGGCAGGACCGGCTATTTCCGCTTTTTCTTCGCTGTGCGACGCGCCGGCTTGGTCGCATTTCTCGCGGGCACCGCCTTGCGCGGCGGGATGATCGGCAGCAGCACGAAATTGTCGCGTCCGCCGCCGAGATGCAGCGTCGTCTTGCCGCCGTAGATCGAGATCGGCCGGTCGCGCGGATCGTTGTGCAGGAACGGCCCGTTTCCGGTGAACTCGTTCTTCATGTTCGACAGCTTGCCGCCGGAGCCGCCGGGATAGACATAATCGCAGCCGCGCACGCTCAAGGCCACGCGATAACCCTTCGGCACGACGATGCAGGTCGGGATGATCTCTATGTCGAGTTCATAGGTGTCGCCCGGCTTGAGTGGCTGCTTCTCGTCGTGCGTATGATACGGGCGGAAGGGCAGCGTCAGCTTCTTGTCGAGCTTGCGGTGTGAGGCGCGCAGCCAACCCTGTCCGATCGGCGTGTGCGGATCGAGCGCGCCTTGGAAGACGACCTCCTTCATGTCGGGCGAGAAGACACGCAGCACGAGGAAGATGTCGGCGTCCGCGGTCGACGACGACACGTTCAGCTTCGCCGCGACCGGACCTGTGATCTCGGTCGCCTCGGCCATTGGCTCTGTGAGGAAGGTGACGCCGTCGCTCAGGGCGTCGAAGGTGACCTTGCTCGCGGTCTTCTCAGGAGAGGTTTCGAGCCGGTGACTGTCGGCGACCAGATGAAACTTGGTCCACTGCGTCGACGGCAGCGGCCAGGCGACCTCGTGACGGATGACGAAGCGCTCGCCCGGATGGCGCACATTGAGCTGCACGTTCGGCTGCTTGTCCCAGCCGTTCCGGTCGCCCTTGAGGAAATAACCGAAGAAGCGCCTCTGCAGGTCGACGCCGTAGTCGGTGTAATAATGCGTCCAGTGCTCGATGCCGTGCACTTCGAGCCACTTCTGTTTCGAGGCGGCGCGGAAGAAGCCTTCGTAATTGCCACGCGGATGCAGCGGCTGGCCGCCCCAGTTCGCCGCCGACAGCATCGGCACCTTCACCTTCGACCAGTCCGGCGCCATCGCCTTGTAGTACTCATCGTCGAGCGGATGGCCGAACAGCACTTTACCCATGTCGTAGCGGTTGGCGCCCATCTCCTCTTCGGTGAGCGTCTCCGGGCCGGACACCCAGTCGCCGTTCATGCGGCTGCGATGGCCCTTGTGGCCCAGACCGTACTGCACGGTCTTCACCTGCATGTCGTACCAGTTCTGGGCGAAGGTGTTGTAGATGCCGCCGTTGTGGCTGAGCTCGCGGTAGAAGTCGGCGAAGCCTTCCCACACGCAGATGGCGGCGAGGTGCTTCGGCTGCAGGCTCGCCACCTGCCACTGGTTGATGGCGTAATAGGAAATGCCGGAAAGACCGACCTTGCCGTTCGACCAGGGCTGCACGCCGCACCATTCGACGCAGTTGGCGAAGTCCTTCGTCTCGCGCGGCGACCAGTGCTCGACGTAGCCAGGCGAGCGGCCGCAGCCGCGTGAATCGACGCGGACGACGACGTAGCCGTCCGGCACCCACTTCTCCGGGTCGCAGACTTCCCAGCTTTGATATTTGTTTGTCGAGCCGGCCATCACGTCAGGCTGCTTCTCCTCCATGCGCTTCCAGGCGGTCTTGTAGCCGTCCTCGAAGTGCAGCCACTTGCCGTACGGGCCGTGGCTGAGGATGACCGGATAGCGGCCCTTCTTCAGCGGGCGGAAGATGTCGCAGCGCAGGACGAGCCCGTCGTCCATCTCGATCGGCATGTCCCATTCGATGCGCATGCCGTCGCGGATCTCGCTGACCTCACGATAACTCATGTGTCGTGCTCCAATGGCTTTTGCGCGCGGCTATTTGTTCGGGATGACGGGCAGCAGCAGGTAGGCCTGCCGCTGCGGTCCGGTGTGCAGCGTTACGTCGCCGCCGAAGACCGCTGGCGGGCGGTCGCGCGGGTCGTCGTGAAGGAAGGGACCGCAGCCGGTCCACACCTTGCCGAGGGTCTCGAGGCCAGCGCCGGGTTCGCCCGGGAAGACGTAGTCCTTGCCGCGCACTGACAACGCGAGGCGATGCCCCTTCGGCACGGCGATGCAGGTCGGCCAGACCTCGACGTCGACCTCGTAGACCTTGCCGGGCTCGAGCTTCTGCTCCTCATCATGCGTGTGGTAGGGCCGGTAGGGCAGGGTCAGTTTCCTGTCGAGCTTGCGGTGCGAACAGCGCAGCCAGCCTTGCGCGATCGGCGTGTGCATATCGAGCGCGCCCTGGAAGGTGACTTCCTTCAGGTCGGGCGTGAACACGCGCACGACGAGGAACAGGTCGGCGTCCTCGGTCGTCGACGACACCCACAGCTTGGCGGCGATCGGCCCCGTGATCTCGGTGTTCTGTTCGAGCGGCGCGGTGAGGAACGTGACGCCGTCGCTCAACCCCGCGTAGGTGACGGAGCCGGGTTTCGTCTGCGGCGCCGGCGACATGCGCATGCCGGACGGCTCGAGATGGAACTTGGTCCATTGCGTGCGCGCAAGCGGCCATTCGCCTTCGTGCCGTTCGACGAATTTCTCGCCGGGATGACGTACCTGGAGTTGGACCTTCGGCTGCTTGCCCCAGCCCGTGTCCTCGCCTTTGAGGAAGTGGCCGAAGAAGCGCTTCTGCAGGTCGAGGCCGTAGTTCGTATAGAAATGCGTCCAGTGCTCGATGCCGTGCACTTCGAGCCACTTGTCGTCGGATGCCGCTCGCACGAAACCTTCGAAATTGCCGCGCGGGTGCAGGCCTTGCCCGCCCCAGTTTGCCGTCGACAAGAGCGGGACCTTGACCTTGGTCCAGTCCGGCATGCGCGACTGCCAGTATTCGTCGGTGTCGAGCTTGCGCGAGATGCAGTCCTCGTAGAAGTCGCGGCGGTTCTTGCCGAGCTCTTCATCGGTCAGCGTCTCCGGTCCCGACACCCAGTCGCCGTTCATGCGGCTCTTGAAGCCGCGCGTGCCGCGACCGTTCTGCACGGTGTAGACTTGCGCGCGCGACCAGTCCTGCACGAAGCCGCGGCAGAAGATGCCGCCGTGATGCGCCATGTCGCGGTAGAAGTCGGCGGCGCCCTCCCAGGTGCAGATCGCGGCGAGGTGCTTCGGCTGCAGCGCGGCCGCCTGCCACTGGTTCTCGGCATAATAAGAGATACCGTTGAGGCCGACCTTGGCGTTCGACCACGGCTGCACGCCGGCCCAATCGACGCATTGCGCCAGATCCTGCGCCTCGCGCAGCGACCAGATGTCGATGACGCCAGGCGACCGGCCGGCGCCGCGCGAGTCCACGCGGATGCAGACATAGCCGTCCGGCACCCACTTCTCCGGATCGACCACTTCCCAGTTCTGGTACTTGTTGGTCGAACCGGTCGGCACGTCCGGCTGGTCGGCGCACATGCGCCGCCACTGGTCGGTGTAGAGGTCCTCGAAGTGCAGCCACTTGCCGTAGGGGCCGTAGGTCATGATGACCGGATACTTGCCCTCGGCGACCGGCCGGTAGACGTCGCAGCGCAGGACGATGCCGTCCTCCATCGGAATCGGCATGTCCCAGTCGATGCGCATGCCGTCACGAACTTCGCTCTTCTCGCGATAATCCATCGCTCGCCCCTAACCTGTACTGATTGTCATTGCGAACTAATGATCAGGCGTGTTGCGGCCCAAGCCTGCGGCCGTGGGCGCCGAATAGATGCAGGCGCTCCGGATCGAAGGAGAGCGATAGCGGCGCGCCGACCTGCACGTCGGCCATGGCCAGGCCCTCGCTGATGGCGACGAAGGCGCGTTCGCTGCCGGCATCGAAATAGAGCAGCGTATCGCGGCCGAGCGGCTCGACCAGACGCACCGGCAGCGACGCCGCCCGCGGCGCGCCGCCATTGCCGCCGACGCCGACGTGCTCCGGACGGATGCCGAGCGTCACCGCCCCCGGCTTCACGTCCTTGAAGCGGCTTGGTAGCGCCACGTCGAAATTCGCCGAGCGGAAGCGCGTGCCCGCGCCGTCCTGCACAATATCGCCGGCAACGAGGTTCATCGACGGCGAACCGAAGAAATCGGCGACGAAATAGCTCACCGGGTTCGAGTAGATGTCCATCGGCGAGCCGACCTGCTCCACCTCGCCCGCGCGCATGACGACGATGCGGTCGGCCAGCGTCATCGCCTCTTCCTGATCGTGCGTGACGTAGATGAAGGTGCGCTTGAGCGCCTGATGCAGGCGGTCGCATTCGGCGCGCAGTTCGCGGCGCAATTTGGCGTCGAGGCTCGACAGCGGCTCGTCAAGCAGGAAGATCGACGGATTGGTGACAAGCGTGCGCGCCAGCGCGATGCGCTGCGACTCGCCGCCCGAGCACTGCCCCGGCATCTTGCCGAGCAGATGCGTGATGCGCACCATCTCGGCGACGTCCTGCACGCGCTTGACGCGCTCGGCCGGCGGCACCTTCTTCATGCGCAGGCCGAACTCGATGTTCTGCGCGACGTTCTTGTGCGGAAACAGCGCGTGACTCTGGAACACCATGCCGAGCCCACGGTCGCGCGGCTCGAGATCGTTGACCACCTGGCCGCCGATGCGGATTTCGCCCGAGGTCGGATCCTCAAATCCGGCGATCATACGCAAGGTCGTGGTCTTGCCGCAGCCGGACGGACCGACGAAGACGACGAACTCGCCATCCTCGATCTCCATGCTGAGATTCCGGACAGCGGCGACGGCGCCGAACGACTTGTGCAGGTTGACCAGTTCGATACGCGCCACCTTTATCTCCGTACCATTCCGAAACTGAAGCCGCGCGCGAGTTGCTTGCGGATGATCAGGCCGACGATCATCAGGGGGATCGTGATGCCGACGGCGAGCGCCGCTTGGCGGCCGTAGACGCGGCCCTCGGTCGAGCCCTGGTATTTCGACAGCTCGATCGGCAGCGTCGACACCTGCGTCTTGGTGAGGATCAAAGCGAGCAGGTATTCGCTCCAAGTCAGGATCAGGATGAACAGGAAAGTCGCGACCAGACCGGAGCGGATCAGCGGCAGTACCACCTCGAAGATCGTCCGCCAGCGCGAGGCGCCGAGGATTTCGGCGGCCTGCTCGACCTCGAGCGGCACCTCGTCGATGAAGCTCTTGGTCATCCAGACGGCGTACGGCAACGTGGTCAGGAAATAGACCATGATCAGGCCGAGCCGCGTGTCGAGCAGGCCGAGCGCCGAGTAATAAAGTGACAACGGCGCGACCACGACGATCGGCGGGATCATGCGCAGCATCAAGAGCTGGAACATGCGCGCTTCGGAGAGGATGCGATAGCGCGAAACGCCGTAGGCGAGGATCGAGCCGAACAGAACGGAGAGGAAGGTCGAGGTGGTGGCGATCACCGTCGAGTTCCACAGCGACAGTAGCGGCTTCTGCGACGAGATCGCATATTGCGTACCGGCATATTGCTGCGCGCCAAACCAGACATTCAGGTAATTGTCGAGCGTCGGCGGGCTCGGGAAGTAGATCGGCGGCCACGAGAACCACTGAAAGTCCGGCTTGAACGACGTGCTGACCATCCAGTAGATCGGGAACGCGGCCGTGATCCCCCAAAAGACGAGAACGCCGTAGCGGACGGCCGACGCGATCCTGCGGCGTTGGCTCTTGGTCATCGCCATGTCACGCCTCCGCCGCCTGGTCGCGTCCCGCCGAATACATCTCGTCAAGCGCGCGCTTCTCCCGGCGCAGCAGCTGGATCGCGATCAACACGATCACCACCATCAGCATCATGACGAGATAGGACATGGCAGCGCCCTTAGAGATTTCGAAATACTGCCAGGTGGTCATGAAGATGTAGACCGGAAGCGTTTCGGTCGCCGATCCAGGGCCGCCCTGAAATAGCGCCCAAGTCTTTGGAAATTCGGCCATTGCCTCGAGGAAGCGCAGTACCAGCGCGAGCAGGATTACCGGCCGCAACAGCGGCACCTGGACTTCCCAGAAAATTCGCCACTTCGACGCGCCGAGTATTTCTGCGGCCTCGATCGGCTCCTTCGGGATCGCCGCGAGGCCGGCGAGCATGATGATGAACGAGAAGGGCGTCCAGTTCCAGATTTCGAGCAGCGCGCAAGTCAGAAGTGCGATGTGAGGATCGGTCAGCCAAGAGA
>Ga0310811_10015064_pt1 | contig 10105 bp, 7 predicted proteins | sample YCmetagenome_FD_207642 | JGI IMG/M metagenome (GOLD analysis project Ga0310811, IMG submission 207642) | Soil microbial communities from experimental microcosm in Duke University, North Carolina, United States - YC | ecosystem: Engineered > Artificial ecosystem > Soil microcosm > Unclassified ...
GATGATAGGGGCGGGTCGGCTCATAGCCCTTTTTGATCGACCAGCTATCGTCGGAATAATCCAGTCCGACCTTGATTACCTTGGTTTTGGTTTCGTCCATGACGCGACGCGCGATGTCGGGATTGGCAGCATGCAGATAGACCGGCACGCGATCGCGCATCTTGCCGCCCATCAGGTGATGGATAGGCAGGCCGAAGGCCTTGCCGGCCAGATCCCACAGCGCCATCTCCACGCCGCTGACCGCCGTAAGGTAAGGCCCGCCCTGGCCGTGCACGAACATCACCGATGGCGCGCCGCCCAGATTAATTTTGTGATAGCCCCAGAAGTCCGCGAGAATACCCTGGATATCCAGCGGATCGCGGCCCTTCAGCATGGTGTTGAAGTTGTTGTTGATGATGTATTCGGTGCCAACGGAATCGACGCACTCACCGGTGCCGGTCAGGCCCTCATCGGTATAGACGCGGACAAAGCGGCTGTTGAAGCCGTTCTTCAGGCGGACCGCCCGCACCTCGCGGATGCGTAATTTCGGCGCACGGCTGGTGCCCGCAGCCTTGGCATCGGACAGCAGCGCGGCATAGAAGCCCGCGCCAAGAAATGAACGGCGATCCATCAAGCGCCTCCCAGCATAGAGGCGCAACTAAAGCATGCCGCGGGTGGTAGCGCTATCGCCCCCTCTTCGACATCAGGCTTTCGCCACGGCCTGCGCCACCAGATCGGAGACCAGATGGGTGGGATGTGGCCTGACGGCCGCCTCATACAAAGACGTCAGCACCACACAGATGGTGCCGGTATCCGGATCGGCCCAGGACAGGGTACCGGTCGAACCGTTGTGACCGAAAGTAGCAGGGCCGCAACCGGGTGAGCCCACGCTGGGCGGCAGGTCGAAGCCAAGACCGCTGGCTTTGACGCCGGCCGGCGACTGATTGGCGATCATCAGCGCTTCGGTTGCCGGCTTCAGGATGCGGCCGCGCCGCTCCATGAATTCCCGATAGAAGCGCGTGATGTCGGCAGCCGTGCCAAGCGCCCCGCCCCAGGGCGCGCCCAGGTTGCGCCAATATGCGCTGTTCCAATTCCAGTTCGGCCAGCTTGTCTTGCCGGTATCGGTCATGGCCGGCGCGGCTTGACTGACCACCATGGTAGCATTGTCACGGCCGCGCAGACCGTAACCGGTACGGCTCATGCGCAGAGGCCGGAAAACGCGTTCCTCGACCAGATCGGCAATCGGCTTGCCGGTGATCTTCTGGGCGATCTCGGCCGACAGAAGAATCCCCATACTCGAATAGGAGTATTTGCTGCCCGGCGCGAATTTGAGCGGGGCCTTCAGCGCACCCTCGCGATAGTCGGCGAGGCTGGCATGACGTTCACGCAGAGCTTCATCGTCAGCCAGCATGTCCGGCAAGCCGCCGGTATGGGTCAGGAGGTTGCGGATCGTGATGGTCTCGCGGCCTTCGCCGGTGAAGGCGGGGAAGAATTTGACAGCTTTGTCATCCAGCGAAAGCTGACCTGCATCCACCAACGTCATCACTGCTGCGGCCGTCATCGGCTTGGTGATGGAGGCCAGCAAAAATATCGGCTCGGTGCCCCTGGCGGTGCCAAAATTACGCAGGAACTGACGATTTCCCTGGGTCACCAAAATGGATGCCCCGGCCACGCGGCCATCCTTGATCCAGTCGGCCATCACGGCGGCCGCCTGATCCAGCTTGGCGCGGTCCCAGCCGCCCTTACCCATTTCCGCCGCTGCGGCCGGCAATGATGTGGCGATCATGGCGGCCCCCGACGCTTTAAGCATATCCCTGCGATCCATCCGGTTTCCCCGTCCTGTTTGAAACGGTACCTAGCATGGCCGCCGCCCATCCAAAACGGGCATGAATTCATAGCCAGTTTGGCTTGGACCCGGTAAAAGCGGCGCCGTAATTTCACCACCCAGCGAAGAGCACCGGAGCAAAGCATGAGCAAAATGTCCCCCACCGAGATGGCCCAGATTCTGGCCAAGGGGCTTTTGTCCTTTCCGGTGACCCATTTCGACAAGGACTTCCGTTTCCAGGAAGGCCCGTATCGCGAGCATTGCGCCTGGCTGCTCGGCTTCAAGCGGCTGACCGGACTTTTCGCCGCAGGTGGCACGGGTGAGTTCTTCTCCCTGACGCCGGCGGAAGTCGATCAGGTCGTGACCGCGGCGGTGAAAGAGACCGCTGGCAAGACGCCCGTGATCGCGGGCTGCGGCTATGGCACCGCCATCGCGGTGGAGCTGGCCAAGGCGGCGGAAGCGGCGGGCGCTGACGGCCTGCTGCTCTTACCGCCCTATCTGATGGTGCCGAACCAGGCGGGGCTGATGGCGCATGTCGAAGCAGTGTGCAAGGCCGTGAAGATCGGCGTCATCGTCTACAATCGCGACAATGCCGTGCTGAACGAAGACAGCCTGGCCAAGCTGTGCGACCGCAATCCCAATCTGGTCGGCTTCAAAGATGGCGTCGGCGACATCGAGCTGATGATGCGTGTCTATGCCAGGATGGGTGACCGCCTGACCTATGTCGGCGGTCTGCCCACGGCAGAGACTTTCGCTCTTCCCTATCTGGAAATGGGTGTGACCACCTATTCCTCGGCCATTTACAATTTCATGCCGGAATGGGCGCTCAGCTTCTATGACGCGGTGCGCGCCAAGGATCACGCCAAGGTGATGAAGGGCCTGAAGGAGTTTGTGCTGCCCTATATCGCCATCCGCAACGAGAACAAGGGCTATGCCGTCTCCATCGTCAAGGCGGGCATGCGGGCCATTGGCCGCGACGCCGGCCCGGTTCGCGCGCCCCTGACCGACCTCACCGACGACCAGTTCGGGCGCCTGAAAAAATTGATAGAGGCGACCAAGCCGGTTTAAGGATTGAGGTTTTCGCGCTAGTCTGACGGCCATGACCGGCCAATCCTTCTGGTCGCAGTTCGAGCTTCGTCAGCTTCGCTGCTTTGTCGCCGCCGCCGAGGAATTGCATTTCGGCCGCGCCGCCGCGCGCATGAACATGACCCAGCCGCCTTTGTCGCGGCAGATCCAGCTTCTGGAGCATGTGCTGGGGGTCAAGCTGCTGGATCGCACCAGCCGTGCCGTCAAGCTGACCCCGGCGGGCCGCGTGTTCCTTCTGGAAGCGCGCCGCATCCTGCGCCTAGCCGAAAGCGCGGCGCTGGCCACGCGACGCATCGCATCGGGCGAAGCCGGCACCATCACCTTGGGCTTCACTGCCGCCAGCGGCTACAGCTTCCTGCCGCGGTTGTTGCTGCAACGCGCCAGCCACGCGCCCAATATCGAGATGGCATTGAAGGAGATGGTCTCGACCGATCAGGTCGAGAGCCTGCTGACGGGCCGCATCGATATCGGCCTGCTGCGCCCGCCCATCGGACGCAGCGAGTTCACGACCTTGAAAGTGGCCGAGGAACGGCTGGTGGCGGCCCTGCCGGTGGGCGATCCGCGCCTGGCGGAGGCGACGCTCGAGCTGACCCATTTCGATCGCCAGCCGCTGATCATGTATGCGGCAGAAGGGGCGCGCTATTTTCACGACATGCTGGCCGAACTGTTCGAGGCCGAAGGCGTCGCGCCCATCGCCATCCAATCGCTGAGCCAGATACATTCCATGCTGGCGCTGGTGCGCGCGGGAATCGGCGCCGCGCTGGTGCCCGAAGCGGCCCAATCGCTGCATTTCGATGACGTGCTGTTCCGCCCCGTGGAGACCGATCCGCCACAGCCGGTGGAATTGTATGCCGCCTGGCGCAGTGACAATGAAAATCCCGCCTTGCCGCCGTTCTTGGACCTCTTGCGTCCCACCACGGACCCAGAGGACATGGACGAGCTCGACGCACCGGTCTTCGAACCGGATTGATGCATTCCCCGCATTGATCGCTTGAACCTTTGGCTTGGACGGGCCAAGCTCGCGGCCATAACTTTCAGGGCCTTTTCAAAGGCCCCGAAAAGTCGATAAAGGCCCGCCAGCGGCCGCCTTCTGGGGATGGAGCAGCCATGACGAGCGATGACACGCGCAACAGCCATATCCGTTACTGGGTGATTGCCGTCCTCTTCATCATCTCATCCATCAATTACGCCAGCCGTGCCACTCTTGGGGTCGCCGGCAAGTCGCTGTCAGCGGAATTCCATCTCGATCCGGTACAATTGGGATATCTGTTTTCGGCCTTTGGCTGGGCCTATGTCGTCGGCCAAATTCCCGGCGGTGCCCTGCTGGACCGTTATGGCTCGCGGCCGGTCTATATCTGGTCGATCACCTTGTGGGCAGTTTTCACCACGCTGCAGGCTTTCGTGTCCTATTTTGCTTTCGTCCCGGTGATGATCAGCATGTTCGTGCTGCGCTTCGCCCTGGGCGCGGCGGAATCCCCCGGCTTTCCTGCCAATGCCCGTATTGTCGCCAACTGGTTCCCCGAGTCCGAACGCGGCACCGCCAGCGCCATCTTCAATGCCTCGCAATATTTCTCGGTGCCGGCCTTCACGCCGCTGATGGGCTGGCTGGCGCAATATTATGGCTGGCGCAGCGTCTTCTTGGGGATAGGCATCATTGGCTTTGTCGGGGCAGCCATCTTTGCGTTGGTCGTCCAGTCGCCGTCGCGCCACCGCGCTGTCAGCAAGCGCGAATATGCCTATATCGAGAAAGGCGGCGCACTGGTGAACCTGGACAAGCCGGCCGCGCGGGCGCAGCCCATCCGCTGGAGTGTTGTCGGCCAGCTTCTGACCAACCGCATGCAGGCCGGCATCTATATCGCGCAATATTGCATCAATGCGCTGACCTTTTTCTTTGCCACCTGGTTTTTCTTCTATCTGCAGGACGCCCGCCATATGAGCGTGGTCAAGGCCGGTCTTGCCGCAGCGGGCCCGGCGATCGCGGGCTTTGCGGGCGGCGTACTGGGCGGCATCTTCAGCGACTGGCTGCTCAGGCGCGGTGTCTCACTGTCCAATGCGCGCAAGATTCCCATCCTGTCCGGCCTGGTGATCAGCTGCGCTATCATCCTGTGCAACTATACCGATAGCCAGGGCATGATCATGCTGTTCATGTCGATCGCCTTCTTCGGCAAGGGCGTGGCGGCGCTGGGCTGGGCCGTGGTCAGCGACACCGCGCCGCGTGAAGCCACGGGGCTTGCCGGCAGCGTCTTCAACTTGTGCGGTAATCTTTCCACCATCGCCACCCCCATTGCGATCGGCTACATCCTGAAGGGCACCAACAACAATTGGGATCTGGCGCTGGTCTTCCTGGTTGCCCATCCCATCGTCGCCATGATCGGCTATGGCCTGATCGCCGGCGAATTGAAGCGTGTGGTGCTGAAAACCACCTAGAAGGACCCGTCATGAACAGTCACATGCCCGGCGCGCCCCGCGTCACGGAGATGCAAGTCATCCCTGTGGCGGGTCAGGACAGCATGCTGCTGAACCTGTCGGGCGCGCATGCCCCCTATTTCACCCGCAATCTGGTGGTGCTGAAGGACAGCGCCGGCAATAGCGGCGTGGGCGAAGTGCCGGGCGGCGAGAAGATCCGCCAGACCCTGGAAGACTCGCGCGATCTGGTGATCGGCCAGGGCCTGGGGACCTGGAACAATGTGCTGGGTGAAGTGGGCCGCCGTTTCGCCGACCGCGATTCCGGCGGACGGGGGCTTCAGACCTTCGACCTGCGCACCACGGTGCATGTCCAGGCAGCGCTGGAATGTGCCCTGCTCGATCTTCTGGGCCAGCATCTGGGCGTGCCGGTGGCGGCCCTTTTGGGCGAGGGCCAGCAACGCGATGCGGTGGAGATGCTGGGTTACCTCTTCTTCATTGGCGACCGCAAAAAGACCACCCTGCCCTATCGCGGTGACCAGCAAGGCGATGACTGGATCAAGGTTCGCGACGAGGAGGCTCTGACCCCAGACGCCATCGTGCGCACCGCCGAAGCCGCCTATCAGCGCTATGGTTTCAACGACTTCAAACTCAAGGGCGGCGTGCTGGCGGGCGCCGAAGAGATGAAGGCGATCGAGGCGCTGGCCAAGCGTTTCCCCAAGGCACGCATTACGCTCGATCCCAACGGCGCCTGGTCCTTGAAGGAAGCCATCACCCTGTGCAAGGGGCGCGGCGACGTGCTGGCTTATGCCGAAGATCCTTGCGGCGCCGAAGCCGGTTATTCGGGCCGCGAGATCATGGCGGAATTCCGCCGCGGTACGGGCCTTCCCACCGCCACCAATATGATTGCCACCGATTTCCGCCAGCTGGTGCATGCTTTCGATCTGGGCTCGGTGGACATTCCCCTGGCCGATCCGCATTTCTGGACCATGGCGGGCAGCGTGCGCGTCGCCCAGATGTGCAATGACCGCGGCTTGCGCTGGGGCAGCCATTCCAACAATCATTTCGATGTGTCGCTGGCCATGTTCACCCATGTGGCAGCCGCGGCACCGGGCAACATTACCGCCATAGACACACACTGGATCTGGCAGGACGGCCAGCGCCTGACCAAGGAGCCATTCCAGATCAAAGGCGGCCTGGTTGCCGTTCCGGCACAGGGCGGGCTGGGCGTTGAACTGGACATGACCGAGGTCGAGAAGGCCCACAATGTCTACAAATCGCTGGACCTTGGCGCCCGTGACGATGCCATGGCCATGCAGTTCCTGATTCCAGGCTGGAAATTCGACCCCAAAAAGCCCTGTCTGGTGCGCTAAGCACCGCTATAATCGGCCCATGAACATCCAGAACAAGCCGCCGCATGAAGCGCCTCGCCGCATCCAGGTGCATAGCTCCGACAATGTAGCAATCGTGGTCAACGCACTGGGCCTGCCCGCCGGCACCGCCTTTCCCGACGGGCTGACGCTGAATCATTTCGTGCCGCAGGGTCACAAGGTGGCGCTGGCCGACATCGCCGATGGCGGCGACATCGTCCGCTATGGCGAGGTGATCGGCACCGCCAAGGGTGCCATCAAGCGCGGCGACTGGGTCAATGAAGACAATGTGGTGATGGGCAGCGCCCCGCCGCTGGATCAGCTTCAGATGGCGACGCGCCCGGCGCCCGCGCTGGAGCCGCTGACCGGCTACAGCTTCGAAGGCTATCGCAACGCCGACGGCACGGTGGGAACCAAGAATATCCTGGCCATCTCCACCAGCGTGCAATGCGTGGCTGGCACCATGGAATTTGCACTCAAGCGCATCAAGGCCGAGCTCTTGCCCAGATATCCCAATGTGGATGATGTCGTGGTGCTGACCCATGCCTATGGCTGCGGCGTCGCCATCAACGCCCCGGCCGCGGTGGTGCCGATCCGCACCTTGCAGAACCTGGCCAAAAATCCCAATTTCGGCGGCGAAGTGCTGGTGGTCGGCCTGGGCTGCGAAAAGCTGGTGCCCGAGCGCCTGCTGCCCGATGAGAGCAAGGGCGGCACTCTACGGCTGCAGGACGAGGCCTTTGTTGGCTTCGGCGCCATGATCGACGGCATCCTGGAGCGGGTCGAAGCCCGGCTCAAGGTGCTGAACGAGCGCAAACGCGAGACCGTGCCCGCCTCCGAGCTGATCGTGGGCATGCAATGCGGCGGCAGCGACGCTTTCTCGGGCCTCACTGCCAATCCGGCGCTGGGCTTCTGCGCCGATCTCTTGGTGCGGGCCGGCGCCACGGTGATGTTCTCGGAAGTCACCGAGGTGCGCGACGCCATCCATTTGCTCACCCCGCGCGCCGCCAGCAAAGAAGTGGCGCAGCAGCTGGTGCAGGAAATGAACTGGTATGACGACTATCTGGCCAAGGGCCAGGTCGATCGCGGCGCCAACACCACCCCCGGCAACAAGAAGGGCGGGCTTTCCAACATCATCGAGAAGTCGCTGGGTTCGGTCGCCAAATCCGGCACCAGCGCCATCAATGCGGTGCTCAAGCCGGGCGAGAAGGTGCGCCATCGCGGCCTGGTTTTCGCCGCAACCCCCGCCAGCGATTTCGTCTGCGGCACCTTGCAACTGGCTTCCGGCATGAACCTGCATGTCTTCACCACTGGCCGCGGCACGCCTTATGGCCTGTCCGCCGTGCCGGTGATCAAGGTCGCCACCCGCAGCGAGCTGGCCAAGCGCTGGAACGACCTGATCGATCTGGATGCCGGCCCCATCGCCACCGGCGAGAAGACGATCGAGCAGGTCGGCTGGGAGCTGTTCCACCTGATGTTGGACGTGGCCAGTGGCAGAAAGCAGGTGTGGGCGGATAAGTGGGGACTGCACAATGATCTGGTGTTGTTCAATCCCGCGCCGGTGACCTAAACGCCGGACACGCCTCACCCTTCGACAGTCGCTAGCGACAGCGTCGTGGGACCAGGGTGAGGATTAAAGCTTACCCTCATGCCGAGCTTGTCGAGCATGAGGGTCAACGTCTTGCATCCTCCAGCACCATGGCCGCGCCTTTGGCGGCGATCATGATCGTGGGCGTGTTGGTGTTGCCGGAGGTGATGGTCGGCATCACCGAAGCATCGATCACCCGCAAACCCTGAAGCCCGTAAACGCGGAGCCGTTCGTCCACTACCGCGCCCGGATCGCTGGCCAGCCCCATCTTGGCCGTACCGACAGGATGGAAAATGGTCGTGCCGATATCGCCCGCGGCGTAGATCAAGTCGGCATCGCTGTCGGAGACATCCGGACCGGGCCGGAATTCCTCAGGGCTATAGCGTGCCAGCGCCGGCTGGCGCATCAAGCGCCGCGTGAGACGGATGCAGTCGGCGGCGATGCGGCGGTCCTCATCGGTGGAAAGGTAGTTGGGCGCAATCTCAGGCTTGGCGTCCGTCGCGGCGGACGCGATCCGTACCATGCCGCGCGAGGTGGGGCGCAGATTGCAGGGGCTGACGGTGATGGCCGGGAACCGGTGCAGCGGCGTGCCGAAGCGGTCCAGCGACAAGGGCTGGATGTGGAATTGGACATTGGCGCGCTCCTGCGACGGGTCGGAACGGGTGAGCACGCAGAGTTGCGACGCCGCCATGGTCATGGGCCCGCGCCGGAGCAGCGCATATTGCAGGCCCATCAGCGGCCGGCCCAGCAGCGAATAATAGACCTCGTTCAAGGTCTTCACCCCGCTGACCTTGTACATGACGCGCAACTGCAGGTGATCTTGGAGATTGCGGCCCACGCCGTCCAGCGCGTTGAGGATGGGAATGCCCGCCTGGTTCAGCCAGGCGCCCGGGCCGATGCCGGAGCGCTGCAAGATCTGCACCGAGCCGATGGCGCCCGAGGATAAGATGACTTCGCCTTTGGCCCGCGCATCAAAAGTCTGATTGCCTTGGCGGAAGCGCACACCGGTGGCGCGCTTGCCGTCAAACAGCACCCGATCCACCGCCACATCGGTCACCAGCCGCAGATTGGGGCGATGCAAGACCGGCTTCAGAAAGCCGCGCGCCGCCGACCAGCGCCGGCCGCGCTTCTGGTTGACGTGGAAATAGTAGCTGCCCTCATTATCGCCGGTGTTGGGATCTGCCGTCCTTGGGATGCCGATCTCTTCCGCGGCATCGATGACGGAATCCAGGATTTCCCAGCGCACCCGCGGCTGTTCCACCGCCAGCTCGCCACGCGAACTGTGATGCTCGCTGTCGCCCAAAAAATGCCGGTCCAAGGCGCGAAATACCGGTTGCACATCGTTCCAGCCCCAACCGGTCAGACCTAGCTGGCGCCAATGGTCATAGTCGCCCATCTGGCCGCGCATGGAGAGCATGGCATTGATCGAGGAGGAACCGCCGATCGCCTTGCCGCGGGGATAGTTCAGCCTGCGGCCGTTCAAGCCCGGTTCGGCCCCGGTCTCGAACATCCAGTCGCTGCGCGGATTGCCGATCAGGAACAGATAGCCGACGGGAATATGGAACCAAATCCAGTCGTCATAGCCGCCCGCCTCCAGCAACAACACACGCGTGGCAGGATCGGCAGAGAGGCGGTTGGCCAGCACGCAGCCGGCGGAACCGGCGCCGACAACGATATAGTCGTACTCACCTTCCAGCATCATTCGGGATCAAGGTCCTGAAACAGGAGCGATAGTTCCCCTAGAGCAAAGTTTTCGGCCCCGCAAGGAACGAGCCGGGAGTTCTGCCGTTATCTTCATGTGATTGTCGATTGCGAAATCGATGGTCTCAAAGAACGGCGAGGACAGGCGAAAGTCTA
>Ga0310811_10015067_pt1 | contig 10104 bp, 4 predicted proteins | sample YCmetagenome_FD_207642 | JGI IMG/M metagenome (GOLD analysis project Ga0310811, IMG submission 207642) | Soil microbial communities from experimental microcosm in Duke University, North Carolina, United States - YC | ecosystem: Engineered > Artificial ecosystem > Soil microcosm > Unclassified ...
GGGCATCCCTGGCGCGCAACGCAGATCATCACGCCCGTGCTTCGCGAGCCAGCGCAGCGCTCGCCGGCCGCGCTCATGGTCGCAGCCCGCGCCGCGGCCGGCTGGGCCGGGTGGCCCGAGGTCGATCGGCTGATTGGAGACGCGCCGTGGGTCGACACGGCGTTCGGTGGTGAGGGACGCGAGTTGCTGGCGCGTTCGGCGCTCGAGCGGAACGCGGATACCGCGGCGCTCGTTCATGCCACCGCCGCCGCGCGCGACGCCGGCGATCGCGCGTCGCGGTCGACGCGGTTCGTGCTGCTGGCACGCGCGCTCGAGCGTAACGGACAATTCGACAGCGCCGCGGCGACGTATGCGCGCGCGGCGGAGGCGTTGCCGCGGATCGAGGATTGGCTCGAGCTCCGCGCCGCGGGAAGCGAGCGCGATTCGGTGGCGCGCGCCAAGCGACTCGAGCGCGTGGCGCTCGCCACCGCAAAGCCGCGCGTTGCCTGGACCGAGGCGCAGGCGCGCGAGCGATTCGGCGATCTGCTCGGCGCGGCGACGCAGTATACGGCCATTGGCGAGCCGGTGCAGGCGCTTCGGCTTCGACTAACCGCGGCCGCGGACGATGCGTCGCGCGGCGCCATCACCGCGCAGCTCGTGTCGTTCATTCGCGCCCACAGCGGCTCGGCCGACGCCCGCGGCGCGATCGACGTTCTCGACAAGGCGTCGAGCAAGCTTGGTGCGAGTGATGAGCTGATCGTCGCACGAAGTGCCGCGGTATCCGGACCGGCGGCGCGGGCGGCACAGGGTTACGCCGCGACGTTGCGCGAGTCGCAGCTCGTGACGGATAACGATCGCATGCTCTACGCGGAAGTGCTCTCGCGCCTCGGCCGCAGTCGCGACGCCTTGTCACAACTGTCGCAGGTGCGCGGTGTGCTCACGGCGCAGGCTGGGTACCAACGGGCTCGGATCCTGCTCGCCCAGGGATCTGCCACGGCGGCCCGCACGGCGTTGCGAGATGTCGTATCGCGCTATCCCAAGGAAGCCGGCGTCGCGAGCATGGCATTGTATCTCCTCGCGGATCTTGCGACGGACGCGGGCGACGACCGGCAGGCGCGCGCCACGTTTCAACGGCTCTATCGCACATACCCAACGAGTCCGCGCGCTTCGGCAGCGCGATTTCACGCCGCCATGATTGCAATCGCGAGCGGCAATCCGCGGACGGCGGCGCGCGAGCTGGACTCACTGTACGCGCGCGCGCCGCGCTCCGACTACGCGACGGCTGCCCGGTACTGGAGTGGTCGCGCGTGGTCGTCGGCGAAGAACCCCACGCTCGCGCGCCAGCGATGGCGTGCAATCATCACCGACGACCCGCTCTCGTACTACGCCTTCACGAGTGCGCGCCGTCTCGGTGAGCGTTCGTGGACTCCAAGCGGCCCAGAAGCCGCCGGGCAACTGACTCGCGTACCCTCGATTGACAGCGCGGTCGCGCGCATCGAACTGCTGGATCGACTGGGCATGGACGCAGAGGAGCGATTCGAGCTCGACGCTCTCGAGGCGGCCGCGCGCGGATCCACCGATCGCGTGCTCGCAACGGCGGACGCATTCGTGTCGGTTGGCCAGCCATCGCGCGCGATCCGCCTTGCGCAGCGCCTCGCGGATCAGGGCGTGCGCGACCCGCGTCTCTACCGCTTTCTCTTTCCACTGGTTGATCGCGAAGAGCTTGCCCGCAACGCCAAGGCTCGGGGGCTCGATCCGGCGCTGATCGCCGGGCTGATTCGCCAGGAATCGAACTTCACACCGCGCGCGGTGTCGGTTGCCGGTGCCCGCGGTTTGATGCAGGTGCTGCCGTCGGTTGGGCAGGACATCGCGAGATCACTCGGCTTCCCCGTCTGGTCGCCCGCATTGCTGCTCGATGCTGACGCCAACCTGCAGCTTGGCACCGCGCACCTGGCGGCAATGGTGAAGGAGTACGGAGCGCTGCCTCGCGTACTCGCGGCCTACAACGCCGGTGGATCGCGCGTCGACCGCTGGTCGAAAAAGGCAGGCGCCGCCGACCCTGAGCTGTTCATCGAACGCATTCCGTATGCGGAGACGAGGGATTACGTGCGGATCGTGCAGCGGAACATGCGGGTCTACGCGGCGCTGTACGGCTTGTGAGATTGGCCGCGGTGCCGCCGCGGCGACGGAGATTAGAAAACGACAACGCCCGCGCTGATGCGCGGGCGTTGTCGTTCGAACATTGCGACTTCGTTCGGTCGATTACCAGCCTGGTGCCAGCTGGAATCCCCAGACCCAGTTCTTGGTCGGGCGCTGGAAGGGATGCGCCATGTACGCTTCCATGATCGCGTAGCCCATCAGGTTGAACCGGAACGACACGCCGGTGCTGAACACCGGAATGCGATCGGCGCACGGATAGAAGGACTGCGTCGAGGTGATCGTGCCACTCGACACGCTGTTGCAGGTTACGGCCTTGTTCGCCGCTCGGGTGAGGCGGAAGTCCGGTCCCTGTTCGTTCGTGTATGACACGCCAGCGTCGAAGAACGGCGATACTTCGGTCGGCAGGAAGGGGAAATTGAGCAAGCCGAATCCTTCCGTGCCAAACAGCGGTATCCGGAACTCCGTATTGACCACGCCCACCTTGCTGCCGAACAGACGATCGAACACGGGGCAGCCCGAATTCTGCTGGGCCGCGCTGCCGCCTTCGACGACGCACTCGTCGCCGGTAAACGAACCGTAGCCGTAGCCGCGCATCAGGGTCTCCTCTCCCAGATAGATCGGCCACGTCGTGTTGCGATCCTCCGCGCCGGTGCCGTACCGGCCCAGCGAGAGTCCGCGGATCGCGAACGTGAACGGACGAAGGAAGAAATACCGACGATAGTCGAACAGCGCCGTCTGATACGTGACCGAGCCGGTCGTCATGGTGTACTGCAGCCGGTATCGTTCGCCCTGGACCGGCGATGTGAACGCCGCGAACGAATTGTCGCCCACCAACGCTAACGAAGGCTCGGCGAACCATACCGGTTTGTACTGGTTCGGTAGCGACGTCTGGTGCTCGTCGACGATCGCGTTGGCGCCATTGAACACGGTCGTGAAGATCTCCGTGTCGAAGCCATAGTGCGTGACGTTCGCGGAGGCCTCGAGCCGGCGCGTGCTCGAGAACGGGTACTGCGTGAACATCATCGCCTGGTCGATGTAGATCCGCTGCAGCAGCTGATTGACGCTGTAGCCGCCTCCGCCTTGGACCGTGGCCGTGTCCAGGAATACGTATCCAGTCAAATACGGGATGTGCTGCACGCCGGCGCCGTAGTTCCAGCGATACTTCATATTGTAGTACTGCAGCGCGCCACCGATGTCCTTGACGGTGCCGTTCGCCTGGATCGCGGCGAAGATCTGTTTGTCACTCAGCTGATCGCCGAAGATCATCGACACGCCGCCGGCGACGCCCGTGCCGAACGGACCCCCCGCCACTACACCGATGCTCGGTTGGCCGATCGCGTCCAGCGCATACGAGGAGTGGAACGGAACGACGCTGAAATCGGCGCCCGAGGGCAGGCCGGTCGTCGGATCTGCGAGATAGCCCATGACGAGGCTGCGCGTCACCTGCGGCGGCGGAAGCTGCGCGCCGTCGGCGACCGTCGACGGCGTCACTGGTGTGCCGACGGTCTGTGAGGCATCGAGTCCGCGGATCTCGTTCCCCTGATTGTAGAACGTGTTGAAGAGCAGCCGTCCTGTCTGGCGCGACACCGAGATCGCCGGCGATACCGTCGTGATGCCGCTCACGCCGGTCGCGACGTGCGTCACACGGAAGACCTGGCCACTCCCCAGCTCGAGGCGATAGATGTCGGCAAAGCCGTCCTGATCGGACACGAAGAACAGGCTCTTGCCGTCGGGCGAAAACTGCGGGTTGATGTGTTTGCCGTGCGCGAACGGCGCGAAGACGTTGATCTGCCCGCTGGTCATGTCGTAGGTCGCCAGCTCGAGCGCCGAGTACTTGAGTGTGTTGAAGTCCGTCTGCGGGCCGCGATCCGTCGCAAACGCCAGCATCTTGCCGTCGGGCGACCAGGTGGGCTGGATGTCGGCGTACTTGTCGTGCGTGAGCTGCCGGATCGTGCTGTTGCCGAGGTCCATCACATAGAGGTCGCTGATGCCGCCCGCCTGCCCGGAGAACGCGAGCGACTTGCCGTCGGGCGACCACGATACGTGGCTCACCGCGCCGATGTTCGGAAGCTTGATGCGCCGCTCGACGCTCGACGACTTGGTGTCGAGGATCGCGATCTCGTTCTGGCCTTCCGCATAGACGATGAACGCAAAGTGGCTGCCGTCGGGCGACCAGTCGCCCGCCGAGTTGATGAAGCTCAGCGCGTCGAAGTGCGGATCGCTGGACGGACCGGCGAGCTTCTTGATGGTCTTGCCGGTCGTCGCGTCGCCGATGAACAGGTCGATGCTGAAGAGATTCCGGCTCGAGAAGAACGCGAACAGCTTGCCGTCGGGGCTGAGCGTCGGTGCGAGGTTGATATCGCCGGTGCGCTCGAGCTTCACGAGCGAGCTGCCAACGCTGTCCGGATGCGTGCGGCCGGCGAGCTGCGGCAGGAACATCGCGCGATTCGCCGCCGCCCAGTCCTTGGAGAGTGAATCCTGGTTCTCGCCGAGTACGCGGACGAGCGCCGCGTCCCATCCGAGGCGCAGCGCCGCGCGATACACGTCGACGACGGCGCGATCGCCCCAGCGGCCGCCGACGTACGCCCACAGCGCCTGCCCATAGCGATAGGGGAAATAGCGCGGATCGGTCGTCAGCTGCTTGATCGTGGGGAACTTGTTCCGCATCACCGCGTCGCGCATCCACATCGACGTGAGCGGATCCTCGCGTCCGAGCGAGAAGTACTCGGACATGCCCTCGATGAGCCACAACGGGAGCGCGTCGAGCCGCATCAAGCCGCCGCCCGGCGTCCCTTCGGCGATGTTGTACTGGAACACGTGCACGAGCTCGTGGCCAAGCACGTGGTCGTTGTCGGCGTAGATGCCGGTGAACGGCATGATCACGCGCGTGCGGTTCGACTCCGTGACGCCGCCCGTCTCCTCGCTCAACTGCTCGCTGATGACGTTCGTCTGCTCGAAGTCTGGATGATCGGCGTAGAAGACGAGCGATTTCCGGTCGAACGCGTGACGAAACGTGTCCGAGTGGCGGCTGTACCACCGCTCGGCCATGCGCGCCGCGTCGTGCACGATCGTCGACTCGGGCGGATAGAAGAAGTTGTCGAAGTGCTCGGACTTGAGGATGCGCCAGTTGAAGGTCTCGTACTGGACCTTGTTTCGTCCGAAGTACTCCTGCGCGCGGGCAGGAATTGAAACAGCGAGCACCAGCAGCGGCGAGACGACAGCCGCCAAGCGCAAACGCAGTCGAGCCATGAAATGCCCCGCGGACCAAGCCGCAGCAAAAAGTCGTTCCGAACTCCGAACAACCGATCGTTCGGGCGGTCGGCCCTGCTCAGGCGGGCAAACGACGTGCCCCCGGATGATCGTCGATCGTGTTCGCCGAAAGAGTCGCCGCGGACCGTCCGCCGCTGCCGCCCATCTCCCGGATGCTCCCCCGCCCGTGAAGGACTTACGCCCGCCGTTGGTCACGTCAAGGTGCCGTCGGGCTCGCTCCCGACAAAAACTAAACCGAACACCGTCGCGCGCGTTCCCTCACGGAACATTGACACGCGAGATGTCGAGTCCCCCGCCGTGGTGCACGCCGCCGCGGCGTGACGTTCGCCGCCGGCTAGCATCGTCCGCGCCGGGTCACCCATCCCGGGCGAGTTCGGTCGGCGCTCACGCGCCGAAACGAACTGGTAGCGAGCGCAGTCCTTTCCACGTATTCGACCGGCCGAAGACGGCCCTCAACTGGTTTGGAGAGAGGGGAGGAGATCCCGTGGAGCAGCCGCCCGAGTACAAGCCGACGCTTTTCGACCGTCACGGTCCGGATGCCTTCGTCCTTTTGGCCGCCGCGGGCCACGGCGTGCTCGTCGCCGGGATGACGGCTATGGTCCTGGGACTCTACGGCATGTTGAATCCCGTGACCCTCGTCGTCAGCATCGCTGCTGGCTTCGCGACGTTCGCCGCCGGGGTGCGGGGCGCGCAGGCGGTCGAGCTCACCATTCGGCGCATTGCGCTGGATGGAACGAGTACTCCGTACAAAGAGCAGTATTCACGCGAACAGGCGCTCGTCATGCAGGGCCGTGTTGACGACGCGCTGGCCTCGTTCGAGGCGATCATCGACGCCGATCCGGCGGCGACGACCCCACGCATTCGCGCCGCTGAACTGTATGCCCGAGAGCGGGGCAACGCGGAGCGTGCGGCTGAACTGCTGCGCCAGGTTCAGCGCGCCGAATTGTGCTCGGCGGGCGAGCACGTGTACGTGGCCCATCGGCTCGTCGACCTGTACACGGGTCCCTTGAACGACCCGGGTCGCGCCTTGGTAGAGCTGAGGCGACTGATCGAGCGATTCCCAAACCATCCCGCGGCCGCGCAAGCGCGTGACGCGCTCGCGGTCCTGAAAGCGCGGCACCAAACCGCCGTCGACTGAAGCGATTCGATGCACTATCCCGCAGATAAATAGGGTCAGACCCTATTTGACCCAGTTGTCGTGTATGTGTTCTGTAATCGGCGAGGCGAGCAATCGAGCGCGTTTCGGTGGCAGTTAATCGAGCTCGGCTCGTCGCTCGCGCTTGATTTCGGCGCGCCGCTTCTTTTCGGCGAGGCGCTTTTCCTGAGCGGCGCGCGTCGGTCTCGTTGGACGCCGCTTCTTCGGCACTCGCAGCGCGTACTTGATCAGCGCGGCCAACCGTTCGTCCGCTTCGCGCCGGTTCTGGCGCTGACTCCGCCGGCCGCTGGCGACGACGCGCACTCGCCCGTCCGAATCGAGCCGTGATACGAGCTTGATCCGCAGTCGCTCGCGCTGCTCATCGGATATCGCTTGGGAACCCGTGAGATTCCAGAGCAGCTCGATGCGCGTGGACGACGTGTTCACATGCTGCCCACCGGGCCCACTGGATCGGGTAGCGCGATACTCGAGCTCATGCCGAGGGATCGCGAGGTCCGGCGTGACGTTCAAGAACATCAGTTCATCCATGGGCTACCTCGCTGGAAGCGCTGTAACGGTCCGGAAGCGGGATCGTCTGTGGCTATAGCAGTTTGCAACGATCGCCACCCGTCTCGACCTCTCGCACATTGCAACGAATTGGCCCGTGCGCCTGACCCCTCGTTCGTCCGATCCGGCGCTTCGAGCCATCCTCGACCCGCGGCGGCTGCTCCGCTGGGTGCTGATCGGGCGTCTGTGTCTGGCGAGTGCGATCTTCATCGCCGCGGTGTCCACCTGGACGACGGTCGACGCTCACAAGACACTCATCGCCTCACTCGCCTTCGCCATTTCCGCCGTCGTCACCGTGGGTTCGGTGGGGTACGCGGAAATATATCAGAAGCGGTATGGCCGGGCGTTCATCTACATGCAGGCGGTGTTCGACCTGCTGCTCGTCACCGCGGTCGTGCACCTGACGAACGGCACGTCGTCGCCGTTCGCCGCTCTCTACATCCTCGTCATCGCGACCGCGTCGCTACTCGTTCCGGCGAGCGGCGGTCTCGTCATTGCCGGTCTCGGGATCGTTTTCTACTTCGTCGACGTCGTCGTCCTGCTCCGCTCGCCGCTCCTCGAGCCCGGCGTGTGGATGCAGCTCACGGTCATCGCGCTCGTCACGCTCGGTATCCGCTACCTGAGCGCCCGGCTGCGCGAGACGAACGAGGGCAAGGCGATTCTCGTTGCCGCCCTCGAGCAGACGCGCCTCCAGGCTGACGACATCCTGCGCAACATTCGAAGCGGCGTCGTCACGGTCAATACGGACGGCCGCCTCCTCTATGCCAATCCGACCGCGGAGCAGCTACTGGGGCTCGAGCTCATCACGCGCGTCGGCCAGCCCGTGCTCGACTCGGTGTCGACCGTTGCCCCGGAGCTCGGCCTCGCCATCAAGCGCGCCGCGGAATCCAGGATCAGGACGACGCGCGGCGAAGGAATCGTAGCGACCGCCGCGCGCCGGTTCCCGATCGGCGTCACGACGACGTATACCGACGAAAACGGCAACGGTCGCCGCCGCACGGCGACCGCGATCTTCCAGGACCTGTCCGATCAGAAGCGGATGGACGCCCTCCGCCTTCGCACGGAGCGCCTCGAAGGCATCGCCGAACTCAGCGCCTCCCTCGCGCACGAGATCAAGAATCCGCTGGCCTCGATCCGGAGCGCGGTCGAACAGATCTCGCGCATGCCGGCGGTCTCCGACGATCAGCGAACGCTGGGCGCCCTCGTCATGCGCGAGTCCGACCGACTCTCGCGATTGCTCTCGGAGTTTCTCGACTTCGCTCGCGTACGCATGGCGCGCACCACGCCGGTCGATCTGGTCGCGATCGCGCGCGGGGCCGCGGCGCTGGCGCATGCGCACCCCGATCGCGATCCGAGCATTCGCGTCACGTGCGTCGCCCCCGAAAATGAGACGGTGCAGCTGGAAGGCGATGAGGACCTGTTGCATCGCGCCGTGTTCAATCTCGCGCTCAACGCCGTGCAGGCCGCGCCGCCGGACAGCGAGGTCCGCATCGAGGTGGCGCGCGGCAGTCTCGATCCGGTGCCGAACGGCCTCGCGTTCGACGGCGATTCGGTCTCGCTCCGCGTCAGCGACGCGGGGCCGGGAATTCCGCCCGACGTGCGCGCCAGGATGTTCGACCCGTTTTTCACCACGAAATCGAACGGCACCGGCCTCGGGCTGGCCGTCGTGCATCGTGCGATCGAAGCGCATCGCGGGCTCGTGCTCGTCGACAGCGGATCGCGCGGAACGAAGTTCACCGTCATTCTCCCGCGCGCCCACGCGGCGGGGGCCGGGAGCATCTCGTGATCGACACACCACTCAAGCCCAGCGTGCTCATCGTCGACGATGAGTCGGGGATTCTCGATTCTCTCAACATCCTGCTGCGCAACGAAGGGTTCGCGCCGCAGATCGCGCACGGCGGAAAGGCGGGGCTGGAGCGAATCACCGAGATGAGCCCTGACATCGTGCTCACCGACATTCGCATGCCGAACGTGACGGGCGTCGAGATTCTCGCCGCGGCGCGGCAGGCGGACCCCGACGTGCCCGTGATCCTGATGACGGCGCAGGCAACGCTGCAATCGGCGATGCAGGCGGTGAACGAAGGCGCGTTCTATTACATCCAGAAGCCGTTTCGCAACGACGAGTTGGTCGCAATCCTCAAGCGTGCCGCCGAGCACCGCAATCTGCGGGTTGAGAACAAGTCGCTGAAGCAGGCGATTCGGCGCGCCGAAGGCCATGGCGTCTCGCGTCCGGTAGGCACCAGCAAGGCGTGGCTCGACGTGCTCCGGCTCGTCGAAACGGTGGCGCCGACCGACTCGACGGTCCTCATTCAGGGCGAGTCGGGAACGGGAAAAGAGATCATCGCGCGCTACGTCCACGAGCTGTCGGCGCGCCGTGAGGGGCCCTTTTTGTCGATCAACTGCGGCGCGCTGCCCGAGAGCCTGCTCGAGAGCGAGTTGTTCGGCCACGTCAAGGGTTCGTTCACGGGCGCGATTCGCGACAAGATCGGACTCTTTGGCGCCTCGACGAAAGGCACGTTCTTCCTCGACGAGATTGGAGAAACCACGCCGGCGACGCAGGTCAAGCTGCTCCGCGCGCTTCAGCACCGCGAGGTCATTCCCGTCGGATCCACGGACGCGATCCCGGTCGACACCCGCGTCGTGGCCGCCACGAACCGCGACCTCGACGAAGAGATTCGCGCCGGTCACTTCCGGAGCGATCTGTATTACCGCCTCAACGTGATCGCCCTGCACCTGCCGCCGCTGCGGCAGCGGCAGGACGACATCCCGGTTTTGGCCGATCACTTCCTGCATCGGATCGGAGAGGCGCGCAACGAGCCGCCGCGGCGGCTGAGCGACGCCGCGCGCAGCGCGCTCGTCGAGTACGCGTGGCCCGGCAACGTGCGCGAGCTCGAGAACGCGCTCGAGCGCGCGGTGATCCTCACCGAAGACATCGTGATCACTCCCGCGGCGCTTCCCGAGCGAGTGACAGAGCGCCGGGCAGAGCCGCTCGT
>Ga0310811_10015069_pt1 | contig 10103 bp, 4 predicted proteins | sample YCmetagenome_FD_207642 | JGI IMG/M metagenome (GOLD analysis project Ga0310811, IMG submission 207642) | Soil microbial communities from experimental microcosm in Duke University, North Carolina, United States - YC | ecosystem: Engineered > Artificial ecosystem > Soil microcosm > Unclassified ...
CAATGCTGAGCGCACGGCTTTCTTCAAAGCACAGGGACTTGATCCGTTGCCAGCTTCAACCGGCATCCAGGCGCACCTTTGCCGTCCTGAGTTGCTGATCGAGATCGAAGCAATCGCCATGTTTCGCACAGAAAAGGTTGCGGGCACGAAGGAGTAGTTGCAATGGGTAAGGGATGGTGGTTGGCTACGGCCTGTATGTTGGCCGTTGGTACCGCGGCAAATATTTCAGGGCAGGAAGCAAAGATGGGAAATGGCGCTTGCGAGTGTGGCGCCCATCCGCCGGGGCCGCCGAAGGATCGCATGGTTGCGCCTTATGCGGGCGAGCCGAGCGATTTGAGCCCGTATGAGAAGTTCGCCAAACCTTACGATCTCAACTACACACATCCCAACATCTACGTTGGCTCGGGACGGGATATTCCTGAACCCAAGAACCTGACCGAAGTGCGAATCGGCTTCTTCGGGCCGATCGAGCACAGTCCCGAACAGGTATTTGGGCTGCGGATGTTGCACGGCGCGCAGTTGGCGGTGGAAGAAGCAAACGCTCGCGGCGGGTACGGCGGCAAGCCATTCAAGTTGATGCTTCACAATGACTACGACAACTGGCAGGCGAAGACGGTGTATGGCGAGGACAGGGCTACTGATCCAACAATCTGGGGCTCCGCGTCGAATGAAGTTGTGAAGATGGTTTACGACGACGAGGACTGGGCGATGTTTGGCTCCATCAGTTCCGAGTCGACCCATATTGCTCTTCGTGTAGCGTTGAAGGCGGAGATCCCTGTCGTCAACTCGGCTTCGACCGATCCAACGATTCCGGAGACCTACATACCCTGGTACTTTACCGATCTGCAGGATGACCGGGTACAGGGTCTTACGCTGGCGCGAAGGATTTATACAGAACTTGGACTGAAGCGTGTGGCCCTGTTGCGTGTGAACAGTCGTTATGGCCGGTTTGGAGTTATCAAGTTTCGCGACGCGTCGCGGAGGCTCGGACATCCTGTGGTCATCGAGCAGAAATTCTTGCCGGGCGACAAGGACTTCACTCGGGCTTTGAAAATCATTCAATCATCGCGCGCGGATGCCATTGTGTTGTGGACGGATGAGATTCCAGCGGCGAACATTTTGAAGCAGATGAAAGCACTGGGAATGAAGCAGCGTGTGTTTGGCTCCTATCGAACGCTAGGGCCCGAGTTGCTGGCAGAGGCTGGTGAGGCTGCAGAAGGATTCGAGGCTGTGTTTCCATACGATCCCAATCGCAACGATCCAACGTGGCTCGAATTTAACAGCCGATTCGAGGCACGCTTCCATGAGAAGCCTGAGCAGTTTGCGGCTCTTGCCTATGATGCGATGAATGCGTTGTTGCATTCCATTTGCAGGGCGGGGTTGAATCGCGTCCGCATTCATGACGCGCTCGCCGATATCGACAAGTACGACGGTGTGACCGGGCACATGGTGTTTGATCCCAATTTGAAAAACGTTCAACCCATGTATCTAGGTACGGTGCGCAATGGGACGATCAGTTACCGAGTCGCGTTGATGGAAAAGGAAGCACCTGATGCGCGGTCAACTTCGTCTGCGCGGGGTGAGAGCACCGAATCGAAGGAGAAGGTTCCTTACGCACGCGTTGGGGAAGAGGGAGTTCAGTTTGTGGGGCCGCATCGGTCGGATCAAATGTCGGGACCGATGAGCGTGGTGTTGTTCGGGCCCAAGGCGCAACAGGTTGCGAAATCGGCGGAGCTACAAGGCCAACTGGCTGGTGATGATGCGAAGGGGCGGCAGTGGGCGATCTTGCCCGTGGCGAGCGATCAGAATTGGGGCGCGGCTTCAACACAGCTTGTGCGCGCGCTGATGGATGACCACGCACTTGCAATCATTGCTCTCGATCGCGATGCCGCGCATCTCGCCGAGCAGTTGGCGTTGAAGGCATTTGTGCCGGTGCTGGCGCTGAGCAGCGATAAGGCGCTCACTTCAACAAATATTCCGTGGATATTCAGACTGCCTGCTGCGACGGCCCCTGCTGATGCGATGCAACTCATCAAGGTGGCTTTCGAGAAAAGCGGAGCGAATCCGGAGCGGCTTCGCGATGTCCTTGCTTCTGGCGACGAAGTAGTGGCGGGGGTTGCGTTTCTGCCGACTGGTGAGCCGAAAGGGCAGTGAGCACTTGAGCGTGGTCTGGTGAAACGGCGACGAGCAGAAAAGCTCAGGAAAAATTATAAAAAAAGAGGCAGCCTTTGAAAGGCTGCCTCTTTCGCTAAGTCGCATTTGTTTGGCTTACGGGAGGTAGTAGCGGAACGACGTCCAGAACATGTTGTCGATGCCCTTGGCTCCGATACCTCCGACACCGGACCAGCCGGTGCGAACAGCGTAACCGTACTGCAGACCCTGACGCAGGCGGCCGTGTTCGCCTCTGTATATGTCGTACCAGTAACCGCCAGTAGCTTCCTGTACAGCGCGTGTCTGGTCTCCGCAGGAGCCGCCGGGGTAGAAACCCGTCGAAGCGCCGTTGAAGCCAGGGTTCGTATTAACGAGGCAGCCCGAATTGTTTGTCAGCCTCGAGCCGTAGCCGACAGCGGCGATCGCCGGCGCACCCCAGTGACCACCCCACGTGCCGCCGGCGGCAAGTTGAGCGGAGGTTGGCTTTGCAGTGCATTGCGAAGGGTCAGTAAACCCGGCTGGGCAGAAGGTTGCCGTTGGGCTTCCGAGCGTTGTCGTTCCTGCACCGGCCCAATCGACGCGGCTTGCGTAGTCGCCGCCATAATTCGCATAAACAACCAACCGCGGATTCGGGGTGATCTCAAGCGTGAAGAGGCCCGACGAATTGTGAATGGGCGAGAGGCCACCCCAACTGTTCGCTGTCACGTCGGCAAGAGTTGAGTCGCCGTAACGGCCCAATCCGGGGCCATACATCCCCTTGAAGCCAAACGAAATCATTTTGCCCAAGGGAACGCGCATGCTGGCTGCCATGCCGCCCATCGTGATTTTGTTGTTAAAGGCGCCCGCCGTGGTCGAAGCAGGAGCAACGTTCGCACCGGTCACGATGTCCTTCTGCCCGCCGTACCTTGTCGTGTCATTGGTGACGCCGGGATAGATCTCCTCATGAGCGAGACGGGCTATCCCGATAATTTCGAAGTGGCCCCACTTGGGGTCGATCGCCACCTTGGCGATGAAATCCGGAGCATAGTTAAACGAGTAGTTTGCGATGTTCGTATTGGCGAATATCGTGTTGTAGACCGGGACATACGTCGAGCTCGTCGCTCCGGGTACGTTGGTGTAGTTCTGGATGTACGTTGTCGGAACGGATGCGGTGACTGCGGCGTTGTAGTTGCCGCCGTTGGCGCCTGGACCGCCCAGGACAGCGTAGGGCGTGTTGCCCGCGAGCGTTGCCGTGTAGAGAACCTGCGGATTCTCCACTGCGACGCCAAACGATGCCACCTTGCCTGTTTTCGATACTCGGAAGCCCCACTGGCGCGTCCAGACAAAGCCAGGAACGTAGTTCGGGTCGATGACCAGCGGTGTCATGATGTCGCCGGAAAGGTAGGCGATACCTTTCTTGCCCTCAGCTGCGAGCGACCACATCTGGCCTGTCGTAAATGCCCAATGATTGTGCATCTCGGCCTGGGCCCAGACTACGCGCTGTCGCAGGACATAGCTATTGGATTGGTTGTTGTTTGATTGGGTGCCAGAGCCCAGAAAGTCGGCTTCATAGTAACCGCGCAGTGTGCCCCAGTTCGGCTTGCCTTCCACCATCAGGGCGATGCGCGAGTGGCGAGCACCGCCGTAGAACTCGCTGAGAGAATACGCATCTGAGTGTTCGTAAGGGATCGCGTTGAAGGCCGTGGGAATATCGGCGCCGATGGCCTTCGAGCGCCATATCGTATGACCTTCCAGGAAGCCGCCAGGCGTAAGGGTGACACCTTTGTAGTGAAGAGTGCTGGGGCTGCTGATTGACTTCTTGATTGCAGCAGTTTCATCGGTGATTCCGGCGACGACAGCGGCGTTGACTGTCTTCATGTCGGTTACGGACGCTTGCAAGGTGGAAACGGCTGCTGCATTTTCAGTGGTGGCACGCTGCTGGGCTGTGGCGTCGGCTTGCGCCTTGGCGGCCGCAGCCTGAGCATCTGCTGCTGTTTGCTGGGCCTGCTTTAGCTGGGTATCCTTTGCCGCAATGTCCGATTTCAAGCCGTCGATCTGGGTTTGAAATTCCTGGCGAAGAGCGTTTATCTGCTCTTCAACGGTGGGCTTTGGTGGCTTTTTGGCTTTGGTTTGCTTCTTCGCGGGCGGTGGGGGGTCACCGGCGTAAGCGTTCGAGCCGACGAGACTGGCCGCCAGGACCGCTATGACAGCCGCTTTCAGTTTGTAGTTCATTTGGCGTCTTTTCCTCTCAAAACAGGTTTGAATCGTGCAAGCGCTCCGATGCCTTGAAAGCGCCAATCAATGGGTCACCGCAGAAGCTTTGAACATGAAGCCATTGAAGTGAAGGATGTCTCCTGCATTTGTGACACTGACTGCACGGACCGAATCGCATACTCAGACGTATCCCGCGCAGTTGCTGAATTTGAGACTCGCAGAAGTTTATGAATATTTGACTAATTCACATATTTTTAACAAGTTAGTCGGATGGGGTAAGTGGATGTTACAAGAGTGTGAATTTACATTGTGTTCATAAGTGATAAGTGACTAAGTCATGGACTTGCAGTGGCTGCAAGACGAGTGGGTGGGGAACGGGCATTCCCGGAGAGCGGATGCTGTTTTTGCCTAGTGATCCGTTGTGCCGGCGCTCAGCATATTTGCAAGCAATCGATACGATCCAGGCACTAACTCGGGTAGCTGGCGATACAGGGCATAGGCGACATATATATAGGTTCCCTTACCGGGATGGGCAACTACTAATCCACCGCGCTGAGGATCCTGGCCTGGGTCAGCTGTCTCTGTGAGGGCTGTAAAACCGGAGTCCCAGGTATCGAGAAACGAGTGACCGCGCTCCTCTACCCAGCCGTCAAAATCGGCCGAGGTGATCTTGTTGGGTGTCGTGAGGAGACGATTCGCTGGATCGAGCAGTTTGACAGGGGCCTGCTCATCGACGACGCGCTCGCTTCTTTGATTCAGAGACAACGGGAGCGGGGCGAAGAAGTTGCTGCTTTGATATTGGACGATGACGGTGCCGCCGTTGCGCACAAACTCATCAAGGCGCGATTGAGCGCGGGCTAACTCAGGACGGACAGAGTAGGCGCGGATGCCGATGACGATTACGTTGTATTCGGTGAGATTGCCAGAAATCAGATCGGAGGCGGAAAGCAAAGTGGGTGAGACGCCCATTCCTTCAATCGCGTCGGGGACAAGATCACCTGTTCCCATGACGTAACCAATGCGGAGACCGGCAGCGAGCTTAACGTCGATTTTGCGGGTTTCAAGTTCAGCAGGTTTGTATTGGTTATAGGGGCGGAGACCGGCGTATCCCACGCTGTGCCAGCCACTCTCATAGGTGCGGCCGCCGGACTTGGCGATAGCTTGAATGGAGTAGGCGCCTTTTTCTGAAGAAGCGGGAGTTACGGAAAAGAGAATCGGGTCGCTATCGCCAGCGGATTTGCGGTGGAACTGGGCTTGGGAGGGATCGGACCGCCAGCCTGCAGGGAGCTTGAGTTCAACGGTTCCCTCGGCTGCGGATTGAGCGTGAATTGTTACGCGCACCGGAAGGGCACTCCCGTCGAGAGGCAGGATTCGCTGCTCTGGCGAGACGCTCACTCCGATGGCGGGAGTGACGAGGAGTGGCTGATAGATGCCGCCCGGGCCGGTGACGCGTTCGAGGGTCTGGACCACCTGGCCGATGCGAACGGGGAGGCCGTCAAAGGTGAATTCCGCCCATGCAGAGAGCGGATAAGGCGCGAAGGAGCGCTCACGCCATTCTGAGTTTGCGATGTCGTAGTACGGCTGCTCGATTGAGGGACGCGTGAAGAAAGGTGCCGTTGGGGCGGCGTTCTCTGCGACCTGGACACTGAAGATGGGATCGGACGTTGGAGTTTTCGGATCAACCGAGCCAGCGGATGTTTCGCTTTTCCACTCGTCACCAGAGTGGCTGTCGAGCCAGATTTTATCGAGGAGTGTGGCTGCGGTAGCTTGCGCGGTGTGGACGTGGACGCGAAACTTTTCGCCGGGCGAGACGCTGTTTGGCGTTTCGTCGGCTGCTCCACCGCGGAAGCCTGCGGTCTGTGCGCGGGTTTCATTTGTTCGGAAGGCGATGAGATCGAGGCCAAGGATTTCCTGTAGAGCTGATTGGAACTGAGCGATCTTGGCGTCTAGTTCCAGAAGGAGACTTGCTTTCGACTGCGCGTCGAGACTGCTCGCGGCCGTTCTGGAACGGAGACTGAGGGTCTGGCGGTAGACCGGGGCGAGGCGATTTGCTGTTGCAATACCGGCCATGCAGGGGCATTCCGCTTCGAATTGGGCTAACGCTGATTGAATTTCGCGCAGGTCATGGGAAAGCCATTCTGGCGCGGGCGATTTCGCGAGACGTACGAGACCGATGATGCTGGTGTCGATGTTTACGCGCGAGTTGTGGAAGAGATCCGCGTCCTTTTCCTTCGCATCTCCGGGGTTTGCTTTTGTTGCGGCCTGCGCGCTGCTGGCTACGGCCCAGAAATGATAGTTGGCTGTCGCGGGGCCGGTAAGCGTCGGATTGGCGCCTCCGTTTTGGGATTTCTGCTCGCCCCAACCCTGGCGTGCGATCTGCATGTAGCTGCGGCCAAGCGATGGATCGAGTGTGCCGACGGGGAGCTTTACATCGGTTGACGGTACGCCGGTGATCCACTCGCCGGTTGCGTAGTTGTGGAACTTTGCGGGTGCCCATTTGCCGGTTGCATAGTCGAACATGCCCTTTTCAGTGACGGGCGCGAAGGGGACCATGGAGTAGACGGCGAGCGGTTGCCAGGGCTCAAGACCTTCTTTCAACTGCTCGGGAAATACCTTGGGATCGCCGGCGGCTTTGAAGACTTCCTGCGCGATTTCACCTGAGACCTGATGTTGTCCGTGGCCGTCGGTGATGCCGCCGACGAATGTGGAGACGATGACCTGCGGACGCTCGCGACGCACGGCGAGCACGGCGTCGTAGAGTACGCGGTCATGGCTCCATTTGCTGAAAGCCTCTTCCTGCGTTTTGGAGAATCCGAAATCCACTTCGGTTCCCCACATTTGTTTTGCGCCGTAATACTCGCTGGCCTTCAGGAGCTCGTTGGTACGGATGATTCCGAGAGCGTCGTACGAATCCGCGGACATCGCGTTCTGGCCGCCCTCGCCACGCGTAAGCGTGAGCAGAGTGGCACGGACGCCAAAGCCGCGCGAGAGATAAGTGAGCAACGCGCCGTCCTCGTCGTCGGGGTGAGCGACGATCATCATTACGCTGGCGGTGGTGCCGAGGCGCTTGAGCGTTTGCTCTAGCGCGGCCGAGCCGCGATCCTCGGGCAAGGGGAGAGCGGTGACGCGCGGTTCGACAGCGGGCAGCGGGGCGATTGCCGCGGTTGCCTGCGCTGTGGCGCGATTCGGGACCGTGCCCGCAAACAACAAGCCCGTCAGGGCCATTCCCACTGCTGCACTTTGAAGTCTCTCGATAAGAAACATACTTCTCGTCAGTGTACAATCCGTGCAGCGCTGCGGCTTAATGATCCCTTCCTCATCCATTTCCGGAAACACGATTCCTGGCAAATCGGGCACCCTAGAGCGGCGTATCGGGCTTCGTTCGGCGGTGCTGTTCAACATGCTGGAGATGATCGGCGTGGGGCCGTTCATCACGCTGCCGCTGATTATTGCGGCGGCGGGCTACAAGCTTTCTGTGTGGGCGTGGCTGCTGGGCGCGGCGATCGCTGTTGCAGATGGACTGGTGTGGGCTGAGCTGGGAGCAGCGTTTCCGCGCGCGGGTGGGTCGTATGCGTTTCTGCGCGAGATTTACGGGCCGGAGCGCGCAGGGAATTGGCTGAGCTTTCTCTATGTGTGGCAGTTGAGTTTTTCCGCACCGCTTTCGATTGCGTCCGGTTGCATCGGGCTGTCGAGCTTTCTGGCGTGGTTTTGGCCGGGGCTGGAACATGCGCCAATCGCTGCGTTGCCGGGGTTGCACTATGGAAACTTCGCCGCTGCGGGAGCTTGCCTGTTGGTGACGGCGTTGCTCTATCGAAATTTGAGTTCGGTGACGCGGCTGGCGTGGGTGCTGTTTGTTGGAGTGATCGCGGCGCTGACGGGGGTGATTGTGTCGGGGTTTGCGCATGCCGCGGCCACGGGTGGCTGGCACATGCCGGTTTCGCCCGCGCAGTCAGTGGCTGTTGCGATGGGAGGGTTGGCGCAGGCAACGCTGATTGCCACCTACGACTATTGGGGCTACTACAACATCACGTTTCTGGGCAGCGAGGTGCGGCGGCCGGAGAAGACGATTCCGCGGGCGATCCTGCTGTCGGTGCTGTTTGTGTCGGCGTTTTACGTGACGATGAACCTCGCATCGTTGCCATCGCTGCGCGATGCGGCCGTGCACACTGCTGAGAGCGCTGCGCTAAGGGTGCAGCTTGTGGCGGAGATTGCGCAATCGGCATTTGGAGTGTGGGCGGGACACACGATTGCCGCGCTGGTGGTGTGGACGGCGTTTGCATCGGTGTTCTCGCTGCTGCTGGGGTACTCGCGCGTGCCTTATGCGGCGGCGCGCGACGGGAATTATTTTCGGGTGCTGGCAGCTGTGCATCCGAAGCATGGAATTCCGCACCGTTCGCTGGTGGCACTGGGGCTGGTGGCCTCGGTGTTCTGCTTCTTCTCGCTGCAGCAGGTGATCACGATGCTGGTGATCACGCGGATCCTGCTGCAATTCTTTCTGCAGCAGATTGGCGTGATGGTGCTGAGGGCGAAAAGGCCGGAATTGGAGAGACCTTTTCGGATTCCGCTTTATCCTTTGCCTCCGCTGGCGGCGATGGCGGGGTTTGTGTTCATCCTCGTGAATCGCACGCATGCGCTTGGCGGATTGGGAGTGGCCGCAGGCATTGCATGCAGTGGAACGCTGATTTATCTGTGGCGGGCGAAGAGGCTGGGGCAGTGGCCGTTTGGGGTGAACTAGCGCTGATACGCCCCACCCGGATTCTGTCAAAAAGTTTCCTGCTTTCAATGGGTTACGGAAAGACCTTGGTGCCAAAGTCTTCTTATCATTGGGCTTCAGCCGCAGAATCCTCTCAGCAAAGGACTTGCGGGCTCAGTCCGGTTCCCAGGGCTTCGGAATTGTTTGCATGTTTCTATTGTGCAGAAAAGGGAGTTAATTATCTGCAAAGTTGTGTCGCTTTTTTTGCATATTTTTAGGACGACTAAATCCCACACAGGATCTGCGTTTCCTCAGGGGCTAAAGCCCACTCAGATTTTGAGGATCAAGCGGCGTTGATCGACACGACTTTGCCGTCTCGCAGGGCTTTGACATCGCGCATGGGTGGCTGGCCGAAGAAGCGGCTGTACTCGCGGTTGAACTGGCTCACACTCTCGTAGCCTACTTCGTAGGCTGCGCTGGTAGCGTCTATCCCGTCCATGAGCATGCGCTGACGGGCGGTCTGAAGCCGGAGCTGCTTCTGGTATTGGAGCGGGCTCATGGCAGTCAATCCACGAAACTGATGATGGAGCGTGGAGACTCCCATGCGAGCGACATCTGCGAGTTCTTCCATGCGCAGCGGCTTGGCGTAGTTTTCCTTGAGCCAGGCGATCGCTCTTGCGGTTCTGTGGCTGAGATCGCCAGTGGTCGCGATGGAGCGGAGGCGTTCTCCTTGAGGGGTTCGGAGAATGCGGTATACGATTTCGCGCTGGATCAAGTGACTCAGGAACGGGACGTCCTCGGGAGTATCGAGCAGATCGATGAGCCGGGTGCAGGCGTCGAGCAGGCCGACGGTCGTCTCCCCTACAGCGATTCCACGCGATTGAACGGAGGTGGGGGAATCAGGGAGATCTTCGCGGCTGATAACTTCGCGCACTGTTGGCATATCGAGACGCAGAAACATGGAGAGCAAGGGAACCTTTTTAGAAGCTTCGACGATTTGGCCTACAGCGGGTACATCAATGGACGAGAGAAGGAATGACGATCCGTCGCAGAGATACTCGGTCCC
>Ga0310811_10015072_pt1 | contig 10102 bp, 5 predicted proteins | sample YCmetagenome_FD_207642 | JGI IMG/M metagenome (GOLD analysis project Ga0310811, IMG submission 207642) | Soil microbial communities from experimental microcosm in Duke University, North Carolina, United States - YC | ecosystem: Engineered > Artificial ecosystem > Soil microcosm > Unclassified ...
TCGCCCCCAGCTCCGCGAAGCCGAGTTCGCCGAAGCGCTGGCGCAGGTAGGGGTGGGCCGAGAAGCTGGTGAGCTGGGTCTCATTCTGGCGGGCCACTGCCACCGTGCCGTTCGGCCCGTAGCCGCCGTTGACGGGCTGCATGGCCGCGAAGCCGCGCAGGTCGAGGAACAGCCGCTCCGGCACCAGTGTGGCCTGGCCGACGGCATTGAGGTTGTGGGCGATCTGGTCCTGGTTGCCGCTGCTGTAATGCAGCAGCTCGGGCGCATAGCTGAGGGTCGTGGTGGTGCGCACGGTCTGGCCGTTGACCAGCACCGAGGGGCGCAGCGCGGTGATGAAGGCGCTCTTGCCCGAGCCGCCCTGCTCCTGCAGGTGATCGGTCCAGCGCTGCTCGACGCCGATCGCCGGCACCACCGTCCAGCCCGGGTCGGCCTGCGGAGCGGTGCCGCTGGCGAGCAGCCCCTCGAGCTGCTGGCGCAGCGCGCCGACCTGCACTGTGGTGCCGGTGTCCGGCAGCGGCTGGGCGTGTGCCGCTGGGACGAGCGGTGCGACGGCGGACAGCGGGGCGGCGACCAGCAGCGCCAGGCCGGCGCTGCGCACTGCGCAGCGCCCGGCGCGGGCCGGTGGCGGCCGCCGGCGCGCAGGGCCGGGCGCGCGATGTTGTCGTCCTGGTGCAGGGAACAAGCTGCGCCGGCCTGCTCAGGGCTTCGCGCCGTAATAGTAATAGGCGCCGAAAGTGTAGCTGGTGGTGAGCCGGACCTTGTTCAGCACCAGCGTGATGTTCGGGCAGGCGCGGATCAGTTCGAGCGACGATTCCAGTTCGCTGCGCTGCGTCCGCTCGGCCTCCACCACCATGACGATCTGGTCGACCAGTGCGGCCAGCGTGCTCGGATCGCTGGTGGACAGGCAGGGCGCGCAATCCAGGATGATGAAATGATGGGCGAAGCGGCGGCGCAGCCGCTCCACCGTCGCACTGACCGGCCGGCTCACCCCAGGTTCGGCGGCGGTGACGTCGCGCGAGCCGATCGGCAGATAGGACAGGCCGCCGATGGCGGTGCGCACCAGCGTGTCCTCGATCCGCAGCGTCGGGTTGGTGACCAGGTTGTACAGCCCGGGTGCATCGGTCAGGCCCATCAAGGCGCTGAGGGATTTGGGCTTGGCGTCCATGTCCACCAGCAGCACCTCGCCCAGGCCGTTCTGGGCGATGCTGGCGGCGACGTTCAGGGCGGTGAAGCTCTTGCCTTCACCCGGCTTGGCGCTGGTGACCATCAGCAGGTTGCTGGGGTCGGTGCGGGTCTTGGAGGTCCGCAGGGTGCGCAGGATGCGGCCGACGGTGATGCGGTACTCTTCCGAAATGCGCGTCCGCTCGCGCCCGGCGAGCGCCAGCCCGGCCCGCTTCAGCGTTTCCAGGTCCAGCCGCGGCAGTTCCAGCAGCGGCAGCGGCGGGGCCATGCCTGGGATGCTGGCGGCCGGCATCGCGGCGTTCCCGGCGGGCGGCCCCGCGGGCCGTGCCGTTGGTGCCGGTGGTGCCGGCGGCATTGGCTCCGCCACGGCGACTGGCGCCGGCGGGTCGGCGGGCGCCGGCGGCGGATCCGGTGCGCGCGCCGCCGCCGCCAGGTCGGTGTCGGTCTCCGGCGCCAGGCCCGCCCCGCTGCGCAGCAACGCGGCCGCGCGTTCGACCAGGTGGCCCGTCCGGCTTTGCCGCGGCACCGTCGTTCCGGCGTCCGCGCTCATGCCGCGCCCGGCGTCTGCAGCAGGCGGTACAGCAGGCCGCCATAGACGGCGCAGAGCAGCACCACCGCCATGGCGAAGCTGGCCGCCGAGATCAGCCGCCGGCGCATCGGCACGGCAACGCCCAGCATGGAGATGCCGCCCACCACGGGCAGCCCGAGATCGCGCAGATCCTCGATGGAGTGGAACGACCGGTCGAACTGCAGCAGCAGGATGGCCAGGCCGAACCCGGCGCCGAGGCCGGCCACCAGCACGCCGGAGAGCAACAGCGCCCGTTTCGGTGCCACCGGGATCTGCGGCACCTGCGGCGGGTCGATGATCTGCATCTTCACCTTCTCGGCGTCATTGTCCGCAGCCGCGGAAATGCGCATCGACTCGCGCCGGCTCAGCAGCTCGGTGTAGTTCTTGTGCAGCACGTCGTAGTCGCGGTTGAGGTTGGCATATTCGGCCTGCAGCCCAGGCACGCCGCGGGCGATTTCCTCCAGCCGGTCGCGATCCTTGATGCCGTCGGCGATCTGCCGCTGCAGCGAGGCGATCGTCATTTGCTGGTCGAACAGCTGCATGCGCATCTGCTCGTACACCGGGTTGGGGATGGTGTGCGCGGGCTGCTTCGGCATCGCCGCCAGTTCCTTGGCCGCGACGGCCTCCGGCGTCGGCTGCGGCGGCGTGGCGGCGATGGCGGCCTTGAGGGCGGCGACCTGGTTGCGGGCGGCGACCACGTCGGGATGCTGCTCGGTATATTTCAGCCGCAGCTCGGCCAGCCGGGCCTCGGCCTGGGTGAGCTGCCCGGCGGCCGATTGGACGGTGCCGAAGCTGCCGGGCAGGATCATCGGCGGCGCCCCGGATTCCAGCGTCAGCACCGGCGGAATGGTGGATATCTCGCGCTGCATCATGTCGCGCTTGGTCTGCACGTCCTGCAGCTGGCCTTGCAGCGTCTGCACCTGGACGCGGGCGGTTTCCAGCCGGGACACGCCGGCATCCGACGGCAGCAGGTCGACATACTTGGTGCGGAACTCGGCGCGCCGCGCCTCGGCCTCGCGCAGCTGGCGCTCGTACAGGGCGATCTGCTGCTGCAGGAACACCCGCGCGTTCTCCATGTCGGAGCGGCTGGTGCCGACCTTGCTCTCGATGAAGATGGACAGGATGCTCTGCACCACGTCGTAGGCCAGCTTGGGGGTGGCGTTGCGATAGGAGATGGTGAACAGGTTGCGGGTCTGCGGCGTGATCCGGATGGAACTGGCAAGGCTCGCGACCAGGCTCTCGAGGTCGGCGGGGCCGGTGATGCTCAGCTCCAGGTCGGTCTTGGAGATCAGCTTCTCCAGGTTGGGCCGGCTCAGCAGGGTCCGCTGCAGCACGTCGAGCTGGCTGATCGGCGTGTTGTCCAGCGCCAGGCCACGCAGCAGCGGCGTCAGCACGGCATCGGAATCCACATACAGCCGGGCGTTGGCCTCGTACTGGTTGGGGATGGTGGAAACGAATACCCAGCCGGCCACGCAGACCATCCAGCTCACCGCGATGGCGAACCAGCGCTTGCGCCAGGCGCCCAGCCCGTAGCGGCGGAGCAGGGTGCGGAACTCGTCCATGCGGGCGCCTTCCTCAGAACCAGGTTTGCGGAATGATGAGCGTGTCGCCGGGCTGCATCTCCACGTTCTGGCTGATGTCGCCGTCCTTCAGCAGATCGCTCAGCCGCACGTGGATACTCTCCTGTTTGTCGCCGTTGCTCCGCACGATCACGGCGCGGTTGCCGGCGGCGTAGCGGGTCAGCCCCTTGGTCATGATCATGACGTCGAGCAGGGTCAGGTGCTCGCGATAGGGGATCGCCTGCGGCTCCGCCGCCTCGCCGATGACCCGGATCTGCCGGTTCAGCGGGCCGACGAAGCTGCGCACGATGACAGTGACATTCGGATCCTTGACGAATTCCTTCAATCGCTCGGTCAGGTCGTGCGCCAGCTGGCTCGGCGTCTTGCCGGCCGCCACCATTTCGGGGACCAGCGGGGTGGAGATCCGGCCGTCCGGGCGCACCGGCACGTCCATGGTGAGCTGAGGGGAATCGTAGACGAACACATGCAGCTGGTCGCCGGGGCCGATCACGTAGGTGCCGCCATCGTCTTCCGCGGCCCCGGGTGTGGCCGTCGCCGCCGCCCCCCCTGCCGCTGCACCCGTCGTCGTGGCACCCATCATCTTGGCACCCGGGGCCGCCGCATCGTTGGCCGCGGCAACCGCGGGCGCGCGGGTCATTGCGACGGGCGGGCGGGCGTCGCCGGCGCAGCCCGCGAGCAGGATGATCGCCGCGCAGCAGGCCAGGCGGGAGAGGACTGTCATGATCGTTCCGGTATCAGCGAAGAGAAGCCGCGCGTGCATATGAGGCGTGTACATATGAGACGTGTGGGGCCGGGGTGGTAGGCGCGGAAGGAATCGAACCCCCGACCACTGCCATGTAATGACAGCGCTCTGCCACTGAGCTACACGCCTGCATCGAGCCGCTCCAAAGTGGGGAGCCGGATGCATGCCCCTGGGCGCCAGCAGGCGCCGAGGCACCTAGAGGCGCTGATCGCATCTTGCATGGATTTGTTCCGGCGCAAAGATAGTCTGTCCAGGGGCGACGCACGCATAGCACAAGCACCTTGACGGGAGCACAAATCTTTGGGCCGGTCGCAAATCGGAATAAGCTGCTGGCTTGCCACGATCTCCGGTTGTCCTCCACGCAAGACCGTCGCAGCTGAGTTGTAATCCCGGTCAATCCGTGAACGTTCGAAAATTATCGGGCGTGTCGAGATTGCTTGACCGCATCGTTAGAATTGCACTTATATCCCGTTTACGAACACGATTGAAACCAGACGCGTGGACCAGCCTGGCATGTGTATGAGGCGTTGCCAGACGAATGCTGCGCAGGCCTTTCCACGTTGCCGTCCCATCGGGCCATGCCCGCCTTATTCAGTTCCCCGAGGATACGTTGCGTAGTTCTGGAAGCAGAGACCTGCCCGGCGCGTCTCGTCCGGAGCGCGCCCCGAGATATGTCCAGGGCCGACGCTTCTCCGTCGGTCGCAAGCCGCGCCCGGCCGTGCGTCCTGCTTCCGGCGCGCTTGCGCCCGGCATCGACGGCTTCGGGCGCGTGGGCGCGGGGCATGACGGCATGATGTCCAGGGTGTTCGGCCACCACGTCTCGCCCGAACTGTTCGGCCTGTGGTGCATCGAGGTGCTGGGCTGCAGCCTGTTGGCCTACCTGCTGCTTTCGGCCGGCCTGCCGGACGGCCTCGCGGGCAATTTGTTGCGCCTGCATGCCGCCAGCCAGGCCGTCGTGCTGGCGTTGACCGTCGGCGTCGTATCGTTCGCGGCCGGGCTGTACAGCCCCGACCTCTATGGCGAGACCCGCCGGCTGTTGGCCGGGAGCGCGCTCGGTGGCTGCCTGGCGCTGCCCGCGGCCTGGCTCGCCGGGCATGCCGCTGGCATCGATTTCAACGCCAGGGCGGGAACCGGCGCGCTGCTGCTGGCGGCGCTGGCGGGCTGGGTGCTGTTCGTCCTCGCCGTCCGGCTGGCATTCAGCCATGCGGTTCGCGCCAACCTGTTCGTCCGCCGCGTGCTGGTGGTCGGCGCCGGGTCGGACGACGCCGCCGCGGTGCGCCTGGTCGCCGCACTGCGGTCGCTGCGCCGCGGCAGCTTCCGGGTGATTTCGGTGCTGGCCGCCCGCGATGCCGCCCGGCTCACCCCGGCCTTGCTGAAGGGACGGAAGATCTGGGGCATCATCGTCACGGATGCGGCGCGCGGCCTGCTCGTCCCCGAGCAGCTCGCGGGCTGGCAAAAGCGGGGCTGCCGCCTGCATGGCGAGGCCGAGTTCTGGGAAACCCGGCTGCGCCGGATCGACATCGACCATCCCGTGGCGGCCGGCACGCCGCAACCGTCGGTGCCTCGACGCCGCGTCCTGGACGCTGCGCTCAGCCGCGCCGCCGATATCCTGCTCGGCCTGCTGCTGCTGCTGTTCACCATGCCGCTGATGCTGGTCACCGCGCTGCTGGTGAAGTTCGACAGCCCCGGGCCGGTGTTGTACCGCCAGGAGCGCGTCGGCCTGCACGGCCGGCTGTTCACGGTGCTCAAGTTCCGCAGCATGCGCGTGGATGCCGAGGCGCGCGGCCCGGTCTGGGCAAGCGCCCGCGATCCCCGTGTCACCCGCATCGGTGCCCTCATCCGGCGCACCCGCATCGACGAGCTGCCGCAGCTCGTCAACGTGCTGCGCGGCGAAATGAGTTTTATCGGCCCGCGTCCGGAACGCCCGCATTTCGTCGAACAGCTGACCGGTGCGGTGCCGTTGTACTGCGAGCGCGCCCAGGTGAAGCCGGGTCTGACCGGCTGGGCGCAGGTCAACTACCCTTACGGCGCCTCGGTCGAGGACGCGCGTGCCAAGCTGTCCTACGACCTCTATTACGTAAAGCATCGCAGCCCTGCACTGGCGGTGCTGATCCTGGTCTCGACCGTCTGGGTGGTGCTGTTCCAGAAAGGTGCGCGCTAGGAAGGCCGGCCAGCCCGGCGCGGAAGCACGCGCGGGGCATGGCGAGCGCCGTTTTGCGGGTGTGCGGCATCCCCGGCAGGTTCTCCCGTGTCTCTGCCGGAACGTCTTGCTTCCGTCGGAGCCGGCCGGGCGGATGCGCAGGGCATAAAACGTTCTCGGCACGATGGGTCTGACGCGGTATGCCTGCGGCGCGGTGATCGCCGTGGCGCCGGTTTCCCCGGACATTGGTGGAACATGAAGAAGAAGTACCTCCTGGTCGTCCTGGCGATCCTGCTGGTTGGTGGCGCCGCCGCCGGGGGGGCCTGGTATTGGCGCCGGTCGCATGACCAGCTCGGCCTGGCCCGTGCCGCCATGGCGCGCGGCGACCTGCGCACCGCCCAGATCGCGCTGCGCGCCATGCTGCGCGACCGGCCGCAAAGCGCCGAGGCGCATTACCGGCTGGGCGTGGTGCAGATGCAGCTCGGCGATCCGGTGGCGGCCGAGCGGGAGCTCAAGCTCGCCCAGGCCGGCCATTGGAACAGCCGCGCGGTGACGCCCGTGCTGGCCCGCTCCTACCTTGCCCAGGTCCGCTTCAAGGACGTGCTGCAGGAATTCCCCGTCGACGGCCTCCCGCCCGAGGAGGCCGGGCCCCTGCTGGTGACCCGCGCGCTGGCGCAGCTGGGGCTGAAGGACATCCCGGCGGCGCAGGCCACGATCGCCGAGGCCGAGCGGCTGGCGCCGACCGTCGTCGAGGCGCCGCTCGCCGCCGCCCGCATCGCGTTGGCCCGCAACGACACCGCAGTCGCCGAGCAGAAGACCAACCGCGCGTTGGAGATCAATCCGCGCTCGGTCGATGCCCTGCTGCTGAAAGGCGAGCTGCTGTCCGTCGGCGGCAAACCGGATGCGGCGGTGGCCAGCTTCACCGATGCGCTCGCGGTCGCGCCGGATGCGGTCAACATCCGCCTCGAGCGCGCCAATACGCTGCTCGGCCTGAACCAGGACCAGAAGGCGCGGGAAGACGTCGACACCGTGCTGAAGGTCGATGGCCGCAACCCGCTCGCCAACTATCTCCTGACCGTGCTGCTGGTGCGTGCCGGCGACTGGCCGAATGCCGATGTCGCGCTGCAGAAGATCTCACCGGTCATCTCGCGGTTTCCCCGCGGCGACTATTTCCAGGCGGTCGTGAAGATCAATCTCGGCCAGGTCGAGCAGGCCGCCGATGCGGCGACCAAATACATGGCGCGGGTGCCACAGGACATTGCCGGCTACAAGCTGCTCGCCCGCATCTACGCGCGCGCGCGCCGGCCGCAGCAGATGGTCGAGGTGCTGACGCGGGCGCAGAATGCCGGCCTGGTGGACGTCGAGCTGCTCGAGCTGCTCGGCACCGCCTACATCCAGACCGGCCAGACCGGTCCCGCGCTGCAGGTCCTCGACCGGGCCACCGATCTTGCCAGCGACGATTCCGACGTATTGTCGCGGATCGCTTCCATCCGGCTGGGCGTCGGCGATGCCGGCGGGGCGGAGCGCAACCTGGCCCGCTCGCTCGAGCTGACGCCGACCAGGGCCGGCCTCGGCGAGCAGCTGGTGATGGCGGCGCTGGCGGCCGGCGATGTCGATCGTGCCGATACCGAACTGGAAAAGCTGCGCCGGCAGCCCAGCAACGACCCGGCGAAGATCGGCAACCTGCTCGGCCTCGTCCGCATGGGGCAGCTCGATCTCGATGGCGCGCGCACCGCCTTCGAGGGCGCCCTGGCGGCCGACCCGACTTCCACCGCGGCGCGGCTGAACCTGGCCAAGGTGCTGGCGCTGCAGGGCAACACCGCCGATGCCGAGAAGCTGCTGCTCACCCTGCTCGACAAGGAGCCGGCGAACGCCCCGGCGCTGTCGGCGATTTCCGGCATCCTGATGGCGCAGAACCAGCCGGCCCGGCTGGTCGCGCTGATGGAGGCGGCCCGCAAGGCGGTGCCGGGCAATGTCGGCCTGACGCTGGCCCTGACGGATTTGCTGGCCAATACCGGCGACACGCGCAAGGCGTATGCGCTGATCGAGGAACTGCCGAAGGAGCAGGCCGGGCTGCCCGGCGTGCTGGCCGCCCGCGCCCGGCTGCAGGAAACCCTGGGCATGGACCGGGAGGCGCAGGACACCTATCGCCAGGAACTGACGGCCAACCCGGCGGATATCGAGACGCGCCGCCGGCTGGCCGACCTGCTGGTGCGTGCGCGCAACGTCGACGAGGCCAAGCTTGTGCTCCGCAAGGGGCTGGAAGGCGCGCCCGGCAACATGTCGTTGCTGCAGACCCTGGTGGCGATCGATTTCCGCACCGGCGGCCTGGACGCCGCGCTGGCCACCGCTTCCGCCCTGGCCAAGGACGTGACCAACCTGCCGGCGGCGCGCATGCTGAAGGGCGGACTGTACACCTCGGTGCAGCGCTATGCCGATGCCGCCGTCGCCTACCAGGCGGAGCTGGAGGCCAACCCCTCCGGGATTCTGGCGATCGCGGCCGCGATGGCGCTGAACAGCGCCGGCCGGCCGGCCGACGCGCAGCATCTGCTGCTGGACTGGATCCAGCATAATCCCAAGGACACCGATGCCATCCGGACGCTGTCCTCGCTCGAGCTGCAGAACAACCACCCGGCGGAGGCCGAGAAGAACCTGCTGGCGGTGCTCGCCGTGCAGCCGAGCGACCCGGTCGCCCTGAACAACCTGGCCTGGATCTACCAGACCCGCAACGACCCGCGGGCGCGGGCGATGGCCCAGAAAGCCTATCTGCTGGCACCCGGGCCACAATCCGCCGACACGCTGGGCTGGATCCTCAGCAAGCAGGGCGAGTCCAAGACGGCGGTGCTGCTGCTGACCCAGGCCGCCCGCAACCTGTCGACCGACCCGACCATCTTCTACCATCTGGCGGTCGCGCTGAACGGGTCGGGGCAGAAGGACAGGGCGGTGCAGGTGCTGACCCAGCTGGTCAGCACCCCGGCCGAGTTCGAGGACAAGCCGGCGGCCCGCAAGCTGCTGCAGGATCTGGGCGGTCCCCAGACCCCGGTTGCGCAGGTGCCGGCTCCCCAGACCGCTGCCCAGCAGCCGCCGGCTTCGCAGCAGGCCGGCGGGGCGAAGCCGTCACCGTAGTCGTGCCGGTGCTGCGGCTGCTGACCTTCACCACGCTGTTCCCCAACCGGGAGCAGCCGAACCATGGCGTCTTTGTCGAGAACCGGCTGCGCCATTTGGTGGCAACCGGCGCGGCGGAGGCCACGGTGCTGGCGCCGGTGCCGTTCTTTCCCAGCGGCGCCGCGGCGTTCGGGGGCTGGGGGGCCTATGCGCGGGTGCCGGCGCGGGAAACCCGGCATGGCCTGGCCATCCACCACCCGCGATTCCTCGCCATCCCGCGCGTGGGCATGAATGTGTCGCCGTTCCTGCTGTACCAGGCCAGCCGGCGCGCGCTGCGCGGGCTGCTGGCCGAAGGCCGGCGGTTCGATCTCATCGATGCGCATTATCTTTACCCGGACGGGGTCGCCGCGGTGCGGCTGGGGGAGGAATTTGGCCTGCCCGTGGTGCTGACCGCGCGCGGCTCGGACGTGACGCAGTTTCCCGACCACCCGGTCCCGCGCCGGCTCATTCTCGACGCGGTGGCGCGCGCCGCTGCCGTGATCACCGTCAGCGCCGGGCTGAAGGCGGCGCTGCTGGGGCTGGGCGCGGAAGAATCCGCAATTACGGTTTTACGTAACGGCGTAGATACGCAGGTCTTCCGCCCGCGCGACCGCGCCACTGCGCGCGCCGAGCTGGGGCTGGGCGGGCCGACCCTGCTGTCGGTAGGCGCGCTGATCGAGCGCAAGCGCCACCATCTGACCATCGAGGCGCTGCTTCACCTGCCGGCTTTTTCGCTGGTCATCGTC
>Ga0310811_10015073_pt1 | contig 10102 bp, 11 predicted proteins | sample YCmetagenome_FD_207642 | JGI IMG/M metagenome (GOLD analysis project Ga0310811, IMG submission 207642) | Soil microbial communities from experimental microcosm in Duke University, North Carolina, United States - YC | ecosystem: Engineered > Artificial ecosystem > Soil microcosm > Unclassified ...
GTCACCTTCCAGATCAGATACGGACGGTTGGACAGATCCAGCGCCACACGCGTCAGCGCCTCGTCCATCGGGATCAGCGCCGAACCAAAGCGTGTGATGCCGCTGAAATCGCCCAGCGCCTGCTTCACCGCACTGCCGATGACGATGGCGGTGTCTTCGGTGGTGTGGTGATAGTCGACATGCAGGTCGCCGGTGGCGCGCACTTTCAGGTCGATCATGGAGTGGCGGGCAAAGCTCTCCAGCATGTGGTCCAGGAAGCCGATGCCGGTATCGATGTCGGCCTCGCCCGAACCATCGAGGTCGAGCGACACCGAAATCTCGGTTTCGCGGGTCTTGCGTTCCACTGTCGCAGTGCGCATGGGCAGTCCTTGAGCTTTTGGGCTGTATAGCAGGGGGTTCCTTAAGCCAGAAACCCATACTACGCCAGAGCATATGTCATATTTGACATATGCTGTTGACCCCCCCGTCAAACCCTGTAAAGGAAGTGCCCGCTTCCCAGAACAGGACTGTCCCTATGGCGCGTTCCGATTATCTCTTCACCTCCGAAAGCGTTTCGGAAGGCCATCCCGACAAGGTGTCGGACCGTATTTCCGACGAAGTGGTGGACCTGTTCTTCCGCGAAGGCCCCAAGGAAGGCATGAGCCCCTGGGACATCCGCGCCGCCTGCGAAACCCTGTGCACCACCAACCGTGTCGTGATCGCTGGCGAAACCCGCGTGGGCGCCGCCGAAGTCGAAGACGTGGCCCGCAAGGCGATCAAGGACATCGGCTACGAGCAGGACGGCTTCCACTGGAAGAACGCCAAGGTCGAAGTGCTGCTGCACGCCCAGTCCGCCCACATTGCCCAGGGCGTCGACGCCGCCGGCAACAAGGATGAAGGCGCGGGCGACCAGGGCATCATGTTCGGCTATGCCTGCCGCGAGACCCCGGCGCTGATGCCGGCGCCGCTGTTCTACAGCCACAAGATCCTCAAGCTGCTGGCCGATGCGCGCCACAGCGGCAAGGAACCGGTGCTGCTGCCCGATGCCAAGTCGCAGGTCACTCTGCGTTATGTGAACGGCAAGCCCGTCGAAGCCACCCAGATCGTGCTGTCCACCCAGCACACCAGCGAAGACCAGACCAGCGCGATCATTCGCAAGGTTGTGGAGCCCTACATCCGCGAGGCGCTGCCCAAGGAATGGATCAACGACAAGACCGTGTGGCACATCAATCCCACCGGCGCGTTCGTGATCGGTGGTCCGGACGGCGACTGTGGTCTGACGGGCCGCAAGATCATCGTCGACACTTATGGTGGGGCTGCGCCCCACGGTGGTGGTGCGTTTTCCGGCAAGGACTCCACCAAGGTTGACCGTTCGGCCGCTTACGCCGCGCGCTACCTGGCCAAGAATGTCGTGGCGTCGGGCGTTGCCGACCGCTGCACCATCCAGCTCGCCTACGCGATCGGCGTTGCCGAGCCGCTGTCGGTCTATGTCGACCTGCACGGCACCGGCAAGGTCGATGAAGCCAAGCTGGAAGCCCTGCTGCCGCAGATCATGAATCTGAAGCCGCGCGGCATTCGCCAGCACCTGGACCTGAACAAGCCGATCTTCGCCCGCACCGCCGCCTACGGCCATTTCGGCCGCGAGCCCGATGCGGAAGGCGGCTTCTCGTGGGAGAAGACCGACCTCGCAGATCAGATCAAGGGCGCGTTCTAAAGAGCCGCTATCAGCATGTACCTTGGCCCACACGTGATTTTGTCACGTGTGGGCCAAGTTTCTTTATCGATCATAGTGGAAACGGCACTGCGCAATTTCCAATGCCTGGTCAGGCGCTGTGCCGGTAACGCGATAAACCAGCCGGTCGCTCAGGGTGATGCGCCGCGACCACCAGCCTTTAAGATCGCCCTTCAGTGGTTCTGGCTTGCCGGTGCCTTTGAAGGGCGTGCGCGAACATTCACGGATAAGCGCGTTCAACCGTTCCAGCGTGTCCGGCTCGGTTAGCCAGTGCTGATAGTCTTCCCATGCATGTGCCGAGAAAACGATCTTCACCGGTCGAGCAGCTTGCGTTCTTTGCCTTTGCCGCCATGCAATTCAGTGATTGAGGCCGCCAGCCGCTCGGCATTGGCTCGGCTGGACAGCAGGTGTGTGGTTTCTTCCGTCGCGTTCCAGTCGGCCAGCGATATCATCACCACTGCTTCGCCATTTTTGCGCGACACTACGACCGGTGCGCGGTCGCGCACGACCTTGTCCATCACCGCCTTCAAACGGGAGCGGGTATCGGAGAAATTGAGTACATCCATGGCGATCTCTCTTGTACAGGATGTTGTACATATAGAATGTTTACCAGGGCTTTCCAAGGCCTGCTAAAGCCCCCGCATGTCCGACGAAGACCAGTCCCATCCCGACCGCAACCGGCGCAAGCTGTATGGCCGCCGCAAGGGCCCCAAGCTGTCTGACCGGCAGGCGGGGCTGCGCCGAACGCTATTAAGCGAGCTGGCCTATACCCTGGGCGGCGACCCGCTGGCGCAGTTCCCGAACGGCGTTCGGGAGGTGTGGCTGGAGGTCGGTTTCGGCGCCGGCGAGCATCTGGTCTGGCAGGCCGCACATCATCCGCAGGTCGGTGTGATCGGCGCCGAGCCCTACGAGATGGGCATGGCCAAGCTGTTGACAAAGCTGGAAGAAACACCTCTGAACAATGTTCGTTTGTTCGAAGGCGATGGCCGCGACATCGTTGAGGCGCTGCCCGATGCCAGCCTGGGCCGCTTCTTCCTCCTGTTCCCCGATCCCTGGCCCAAGACCCGGCACCACAAACGCCGTTTCCTGCAGACCGAAATGCTGGATCAGCTGGCCCGCGCTCTGAAGCCCCGCGGGGAACTGCGCTTCGCCACCGACGACAAGACCTACCTGCCCTGGGCTCTGGAACGGCTGATGGCCCACCCGGCCTTTGTCTGGACAGCGGCCGGACCCGACGACTGGACCACCCGGCCGGCCGACTGGCCGCCGACCCGCTACGAGCAGAAGGCCATCAAGGGCCCGCCCCGGTTCCTGCGCTTCGTGCGGCGATAGCCTTCGTTTGGCCGCGTCGGCGCGGTACAAATCCGCCCATGATCTTCCGCAAGAAAAATCACGAAGACCGCGTCACCTACGGCACCCATCCCGGCGACCTGGGCGTGGTGGTGATCGCCGCCATCATCACGCTCGGCTTCATCTATTTAATGCTGACGCCGCAGAATTTCGGCGCGATGTTCCAGGGCGCCGCCAAGAGCACGACGGCACCCGCGCAACAGCCCTCGCGGCCCGGCGAGACCTCGATGCAGCTCTTCGATCACAAGAAGAAATAGAAATCGCGGAAAGGCCGGTTTTACAGGCCTTCCCGCGATTGTCTGAGACGCCTGAACTACTGCGCCGGTGCCGGCTTGGGCGCGGGCTTGGCGCGATAGGTGGTGTGGCAGCCACCGCAATCACCCTGCACCGTCTTTAGCGCGACAGCGAAGCTGGCCTGGTCGGTCGCGGCCTGAAGCGCTGCGGCATCGGTGCCCAGCTTGGCGGCGGCAGCCTTGAAGCCGGCCTGGTCGCTCCAAATCGTCGGCAGCGCCTCGGCATCGGGCTGGGTGTCGGGACCGAACAAGGCCGGCATCTTGGCGGCATTGTCGATCAGGGTCTGGGCCGGGGCCTTGGCGGCGGCAGCGTCAAACGGGGTAGCGGTGTTCACGGCCGACAGCGCCTTCAACGCCCCGCCATTCTGCTTCATCAGGCCCTCGCGGTCCTCATGCACGTCGGCGACAGCGGCGGCGATGCCCAGGCCGGTCACGGCCAAGGCGACAGCAATAATTTTCTTCATGGTGATTCCCCAGCAAATCAGGCGCAAACCCTAGGTAAACAGGGCGTGGGAGGCAATATCGCCTGACTTTGTCTTGATAATGTGTCGGCCGGGGCGTATATCCGCGCCATCCCTAACAACAAGACGTGTTGTGTGGCGGTCGTAATGACCGCCGCGGGCAAAAGGCTTTGCAAACGTGTCAGTCTCGGCTGCGACCAATCTGGACCCCATCTTTGAACCCGTCATCGAAAAGGCGGGGTTCAAGCTCGTGCGCCTGCGCATGATGGGCGGCTCCAGCCGCGTGCTGCAGGTGATGGCCGAACGTCCCGACGGCAGCATGGACGTGGAAGACTGCGCTGAGCTCTCCCATGCGCTGCTCGACTTCATCGAGGCGCAGGATCCGATCGAAGGCGAATACGAGATCGAGGTCTCGTCGCCCGGCATCGACCGCCCGCTCACCCGCCCGCAGGACTTCGCACGCTGGTCGGGCCACGAAGCCAAGATCGAACTGTCGTCGATGGTTCCCACGCCGCGCGGCGAGCGCAAGCGCTTCCGCGCCATCCTTCTGGGCCTGGATGGCTCTGATGTCGTGATCCGCGACACCAGCCTGGGCAATGACGACATCAAGTTTCCGTTTCGCAGCCTGCTCAACGCGAAACTCGTTCTCACCGACAAGCTCATCAACGAAAATTTGAAGGCCCGCGAACGGGCCGAACAGGAGAAGTAGAATGGCCGGCGCAATTTCCGCGAACCGTTTGGAGCTGTTGCAGATCGCCGATGCGGTCGCGCGCGACAAGTCGATCGACAAGCAGGTCGTGCTGACCGCGATGGAAGAAGCCATGCAGCGCGCCGCCAAGGCGCATTACGGCAGCGAGAACGACATCAAGGTCGATATCGACCCCAAGACCGGTGAAACCCATGTCTCGCGCTATCTGCACGTCGTCGAGCTGGTCGAGAACGACAAGACCGAGATCGCGCTGAGCGACGCGCGCAAGCGCAATCCCGACGCCCAGATCGGCGACATCATCGCCGAGACCCTGCCGCCGGTCGATTTCAACCGCATCAATGCGCAGAACGCCAAGCAGGTGATCGTGCAGAAGGTGCGCGATGCCGAACGCGAGCGTCAGTATGACGAATACAAGGACCGCATCGGCGAAGTGGTGCATGGCGTGGTCAAGCGTTCGGAATTCGGCTCGGTCGTGGTCGATTTGGGCAAGGCCGAAGGCGTTGTGCGCCGCGACGAGATGATCCCGCGCGAGAGCTTCCGCGCCGGCGACCGCATCCGCGCCTATATCTATGACGTGCGCCGCGAAGTCCGCGGCCCGCAGATCTTCCTGTCACGCTCGCATCCGCAGTTCATGGTTCGACTCTTCGCCCAGGAGGTTCCCGAAATCTACGACGGCGTGATCGAGATCCGCGCCGTGGCCCGCGATCCGGGTTCGCGCGCCAAGATCGCCGTCATCTCCAAGGACTCCAGCATCGACCCCGTCGGCGCCTGCGTCGGCATGCGCGGCGTGCGCGTGCAGGCGGTGGTGCAGGAACTTCAGGGCGAGCGCATCGACATCATTCCGTGGAACGGCGAAGCCGCGACCTTCATCGTCAATGCGCTGGCGCCGGCCGAAGTCTCCAAGGTTGTGCTGGACGAAGACACCCATCGCGTCGAAGTGGTGGTGCCCGACGAACAGTTGTCGCTGGGCATCGGCCGCCGCGGCCAGAATGTGCGTCTGGCCTCGCAGCTGACCGGCTGGCAGATCGACATCCTGACGGAAGCCGAAGAGTCGGAGCGCCGCCAGAAGGAATTCACTCAGCGCACCGAACTGTTCATGGGCGCGCTCGATGTGGACGAAACCGTGGCCCAGCTGCTGGCTTCGGAAGGCTTCGCCACCATCGAAGACGTGGCCTATGTGGATCTGGGCGAACTGGCGCAGATCGAAGCCTTCGACGAAGAGACCGCGCAGGAACTGCAGAACCGCGCCATTGAATTCATCGAAGCCCGCAACAAGGAACTGGACGACAAGCGCCTGGCGCTGGGCGTCTCCGATGACGTGCTGGAAGTCGAAGGTGTCACCCCCGCCATGGCCGTCGCGCTGGGCGAGCATGACGTCAAGACCCTGGAAGACCTGGCCGGCTGCGCCAGCGACGACCTGATCGGCTACTACGAAGTCAACAAGGAGAAGGAGCGCGTGCGCGTTCCCGGCGCCCTGGATGGCTTCAACCTGACCAGCGACGACGCCAATTCCATTGTGATGAAGGCGCGCGTGAAGGCCGGCTGGATCGAAGAAGAACCCGAAGTGGCGGAAGACGCCGTGGAAGGCGAGACGGAGAACAGCGAAGCCTGATGCAAGCGGCGGTGACGAAAATGGATGAGACGGAATATGATGGCCGCGAGCGTCGCGACATCGTCTCGGGCGAAATCTTGCCCGAGAACCGCCTTGTGCGTTTTGTCGCCGATCCCGACGGTCAGGTAGTGCCTGATGTGGCGGCCAAACTGCCGGGCCGCGGCATCTGGGTGGAAGCCACCAAGGCTGCCATCGCCAAGGCGGTCGAGAAGAAATTGTTTTCCCGCGCCGCCAAGGCGCAGGTGACAGCGACTGCCGACCTGGCCGAGCGCGTGGAGAAAGCCCTGGTCAATCGCATGGCCGGCGATCTGGGGCTGGCGCGCCGTTCCGGCCAGTTGCTCCTGGGTTTCGACAATGTGCTGCGCGGATTGGAAAGTCCCAAGCCGCCGAAAGCCTTGATCGAGGCGTTCGATGGCTCGCGCGACGGCAAGCGCAAATTGTACGCCGCCGCGCACCGCATGGAACTGAACTGCGTGGTGATCGAGACCCTGACCAGCGCCGAATTGGGCTTGGCCTTGGGGCGCGAGAATGTGATACATGCCGCCGTCCAGCCGGGCGGTTTGGCAGACCGTTTGACCCTTGATGCGGAACGCCTTTCCGGCTTCCGCGCCCGACCGACCGAAAGAACAGCATGAGCGATACCGACGAAACCAAGCGCCCGGGCAAAACCCTGTCGCTGAAGAAGACGGAAACCTCCACCGTCAAGCAGAGCTTCAGCCATGGCCGCACCAAGGCCGTGGTGGTGGAGAAGAAGCGCTCGGCCGCCCCGCCTGCCGCAACCGCCAAGCCTGCCGCCAAGGTCGAAGCCAAGGCGCCTGCCGCGCCGGCTCCCGAAGCCGCCAAGCCTGCCGCGCCGGCTACTGCGGCGCCGCGCGGTGTCGTGCTGCGCCAGCTCTCGGACGAGGAAAAGGCCCGCCGCGCCGCCGCCCTGGCCGATGCCAAGGTTTCGGACGCCGAAGCCCGCAAGATTGCCGAGGCCGATGCCGCCCGCCGCGCGCAAGAAGAAGAATTGCTGAAGGCCGAGAAGATCGCCGCCGAAAAGCGCAAGCTCGAGGAAGACGCGCGCAAGGCCGCCGACGAAGCCGCCAAGAAGCGCGCCGAAGCCGAAGCTGCGCGCCGCGCGGAAACCCCGGCCGCGACCGTGCCGGGCGAAGCCCCGCGCCGCCGCCTGTCCAATGACGAGGAAGAAGGCGACAGCGGCAAGAAGCCGGCCAAGCCCGGCCTGTCGCCCAAGCCGCCCGCGCCGACCAAGAAGACCGTTGGCGATGGCGAACGCCGTCGCGGCAAGCTGACCGTCACCCGCGCGCTGTCCGATGACGACGAGCGCGTGCGTTCGGTGGCGAGCTATCGCCGCCATCTGCAGCGCGTCAACAAGGGTCACCAGGTTCAGGCCGGTCCCGCCGGCCCGCGCGACATCGTTGTGCCCGAAACCATCACGGTTGCCGAACTGGCCAACCGCATGGCGCGCCGCGCCGTCGACGTGATCAAGGTGCTGATGAAGAACGGCATGATGGTCACGCCCAACGACGTGATCGATGCCGACACCGCCGAACTGGTCGCCACCGAATATGGTCACGTGGTCAAGCGCGTTGCCGAAAGCGACGTGCTGGAAGGCCTGACCGGCGAGAAGGACGATGACGCCAACCTGGTGTCGCGTCCCCCGGTCGTCACCGTCATGGGGCACGTTGACCACGGCAAGACCTCGCTGCTGGATGCGCTGCGCAAGACCGACGTGGTGTCGGGCGAAGCCGGCGGCATCACCCAGCACATCGGTGCCTATCAGATCAACCTGAAGTCGGGCCAGAAGATCACCTTCCTCGACACGCCCGGTCACGCCGCCTTCACGCAGATGCGCGCCCGCGGCGCCAAGGTCACCGACCTTGTCATTCTGGTCGTCGCGGCCGATGACGGTGTCATGCCCCAGACGGTCGAAGCCATCGCTCACGCCAAGGCGGCGGGCGTGCCGATGATCGTGGCCGTCAACAAGATTGACAAAGGTGACTCCAATCCGACCCGCGTGAAGACCGAGCTGCTGCAGCACGAGATTCAGGTCGAAGACATGGGCGGCGAAACGCAAGCCGTCGAAGTCTCCGCCACCAAGGGCATCGGTCTGGACAAGCTGGAAGAAGCCATCCTGCTGCAGGCCGAGCTGCTCGACCTCAAAGCCAATCCCGATCGCCCCGCCGAAGGTGCGGTGGTCGAAGCCAAGCTGGACAAGGGCCGTGGCCCCGTCGCGACCGTTCTGATCCAGCGCGGCACCCTGAAGATCGGCGACATCGTCGTTGCCGGTTCGGAATGGGGTCGCGTGCGCCTGCTGGCCAACGAGCGCGGCGAGACGGTGAAGGAAGCCGGTCCTTCGACGCCCATCGAAGTGCTGGGTCTTTCAGCGGCACCGGAAGCCGGCGACGAAATGGTCGTGGTCGAAAACGAAGCGCGTGCCCGCGAAGTGGCGGAATACCGCGCCCGCAAGCGCCGCGAATCCCGCCAGGCGTCCAATTCGCGCCAGACGCTGGACCAGCTGCTGCAGACCCGCGAAGCGGGCGAGAAGAAGCTGCTGCCGCTGGTCTTGAAGACCGACGTGCAGGGTTCGGCCGAAGCCATTCAGGGCGCTCTCGCAAAGCTCGGCACCGACGAAGTCGGCGCGCAGATTTTGCAGTCGGGTGTCGGCGGCATCACCGAAAGCGACGTCATCCTGGCGCATGCCAGCGGTGCGGCGGTGTTCGGCTTCAATGTCCGCGCCAACAACCAGGCGCGCGAGCGCGCCAAGCGCGACGGCGTCGAGATCCGCTACTACAACATCATCTACAACCTGGTGGATGACGTGAAGGCGGCGCTGTCGGGCATGCTGACGCCGGAGACGCGCGAAAAGTTCCTGGGCAATGCCGAGATCCTGGAAGTCTTCACCATCACCAAGGTCGGCAAGGTCGCCGGCTGCAAGGTGACCGAAGGCCTGATGCGCCGCGGCGCCAAGGTTCGCCTGATCCGCGACAATGTCGTGATCCACGAAGGCGAGCTGTCGACCTTGAAGCGCTTCAAGGACGAAGTGAAGGAAGTTCAGGTCGGCCAGGAATGCGGCATGGGCTTCATCGGTTATCACGACCTGCAGAAGGGCGACGTGATCGAGTGCTTCGAGGTCGAGACTATTCAGCGCGCGCTGTAGCGTGACTGTCATCCCGGGTGCGGCGCAACGTGTAACGGCGCGCCGCAGAACCGGGATCCATTTTCGAAGTTGAGCCAGGTCCCAACCCTGGATTCCCGCTTTCGCGGGAATGACAAATGAGAAGCCCATGTCCCGCCGTCCGTCCAGTTCACGTTCTCGTACCGGCTCCCGCCGCACGGGCCGCAATGATGGTCCGGGCGGCGCCAGCCAGCGCCAGCTGCGCGTGGGCGAAATGCTGCGTCATGCCCTGGCGCAGATTTTGCGCGAGAATGAAATCCGCGATCCCGACCTGGAAGGCGTGTCGGTCACCATCACCCAGGTCAAGCCGTCGCCTGATATGCGCTATGCCACCGTCTATTGCGAGCCGCTGGGCGGCGGCAACGCCAAGGCGGTCGTGGACGCGCTGAACAAGCACAAGGGTTTCCTGCGCGGCGAGATGGGGCACCGGATCGCCATGAAATTCACCCCCGACCTGCGCTTTGTCGAAGACGAAAGCTTTGCCGAGGCCCAGAAGATCGAGACCATCCTCAAGTCGCCGGAAGTGCAGCGCGACCTCTCCGCCGAACACGACGAAGAAGACGAGTAATGGGCCGTCGCAAGAAAGGCAGCCCGGTCCATGGATGGGTCATCCTGGACAAGCCGCTGGGCATGGGTTCGACCCAGGCTGTCGCCGCCGTGCGCCGCATCTTCGACGCGCAGAAGGCCGGCCATGCCGGCACCCTCGATCCGCTGGCGACCGGCATCCTCGCGATCGCGCTGGGCGAGGCGACCAAGACCGTCCCCTACGCCATGGACGCCAGCAAGGT
>Ga0310811_10015074_pt1 | contig 10101 bp, 9 predicted proteins | sample YCmetagenome_FD_207642 | JGI IMG/M metagenome (GOLD analysis project Ga0310811, IMG submission 207642) | Soil microbial communities from experimental microcosm in Duke University, North Carolina, United States - YC | ecosystem: Engineered > Artificial ecosystem > Soil microcosm > Unclassified ...
CGAACATTGGCGCGGCGCGTGCCGCGTTTTTTCCGAGTGTCGTGCTGACGGGCTCGGCCGGCACGGCCAGCCTCACGCTGGGCGGCCTTTTCAAGCCGGGATCGGCGGCTTGGGCCTTTACGCCCCAGATCACACTGCCGATCTTTCAGGGCGGCCAGAACGTGGCCAACCTCGACTTTGCACACATTCAGAAGAACATCCAGATCGCGAGCTACCAGAAGTCGATTCAGACGGCGTTTCGTGACGTCGCTGACGGGCTTGCCGCGCGCAGCACCTATGATGCGCAGATTGCTGCCCTCGAACGCAATACGTTTGCCGAGCAGCGCGCCTTCGATCTCTCCACGCTGCGCTACAAGAGCGGAGTCGACAGCTATCTGAGTGTGCTGACCGCGCAGACCAATCTTTATGCCGCGCAGCAGTCACTCATCAACGCGCGTGCGGCGCGGCTCACGAATCTTGTCGGCCTTTATGTGGCGCTTGGCGGCGGGTGGCTGCAGCACACGGGTGAAGCGCCGCGGCCGGCTGACGCGGACACTGACTATCGCGCGATGCGCGCTTTGAAAGGCGCCTCGCCGCAGGCAGCGCCGCAAGGCTAATCGGCGGGGTTTCGTTTTGCGGATTGCGAGTGTTTTCACCGGCGGCCGTGCGCTCGGCGATGAGCGTTGCGAGCCGCGCGTGAGCGGTGATCATCTGGCACCTTGCGTCGATTTTCGGCTTAGGAAGCCCGTTCGTAGCCGCATTGCGCCGCGCACTTCGCGTCTAGGGACCTCGCCGGTGCCCTCACTGCGCCGACGGTTTGGACTTGCTGTACGCGTGCCGAGATCAAAGCGCGAGCCGCGGCGCCACGTAGCCGCCGTAGTTCGGGCCGACGCCCGAAGCCTGGGTCGGCAACGTGTACCCGCCGACAAAATGTCCCTGGATGTACTTGCTGCTGCCGCCGTAGGAGGCGTCGATATGAAATGCGGCGAACGCAACGACGGAAACGTAGGAGTCGGCGTCGACCTGGTTGGCGACGGGCACAACCACCGTGACACCTGTCGGCACGCTGCTGTAGATGGTGTCCTTCACGCCGGGCTGGAGCCAAATGCTGTCGCCGATCGAGACCGGCGACGGATTCCCATTGGTGATCAAGTCGAGAACGGAGGGCACATTGTCAAAGGATGACAGAAAGGTCGTCCATTGGCCGGCGTCGCATGACGAGCCATATTGCTGACCGTTGCCGATCTCGAATTCGTACGGCTGATTCGTCGACGGGTCGATCTTGGGTTGGTTGGCGGTCGAATCCCAGAACTGAGCGTAGACGCACTGATCCATGACGACCGGAAAGAGCCCGCCTGCCAGAACGGTGGAAGGCGGCGCGACGATCGCGACGGCCGTTGCGCTGTCCACCGTGGTGGGCCGCCCCAGAAGCGCGCCGAGAAGCAGCCCAACCAGGCCGTTCGTCGAGGCGCTGCGTGAAATCGTCACCTGTACCGCTGGGACTTCCGAGTCAGGCGCAGGCAGCGTGACCGTGCTCGGCGCTATGACCGCAGGCGCTGACGCAGCAACGTCCCAGTATCCTGCCTGTACCGTACCGCTCGAGAGCTTTGTGCCGTCCGACGCGTTCAAAGGGATAGCAGCAGTCGCCATCGTCGCAGCCCCTGCCCAGTTGGGTCCACTCGTACCCGTTGAAAGCGCTGTGGCGCCAGCCAGCGCCGCAGCGTCTGCCGCGTTCTGCAGTTCTCCGGTGACGGCAAAGACGCGCGGCACATCGACGGCGAAAGCACCAAACATCAGCAAAGCCGGCAACGTCAGCAGGAACCATAGGGAGACTGCTCCGCGCTCGCGAACCAGTCTGTGCGTGAACCTCGGACGGCGAGTGACGCGCAGGTCGATGGGAGCCATTGCGGCACGGCGCGCGGTGATCATCTCGATTTCATTCACAGTTTTTCACCGCGGCGGCGGTAACCGTCACGGGCCCGGTGAGAGAACTCAATGCCGAACCGAGCACGAGCCCTATATAGGTGTAGCTGACTGTCACCTGAAGCGCGCCTCCGCTTCCGGCCGTTGCGCACCCTCCAGTGGGATTGACGCTCACGGTCGGTGTCGTTGCTGTGCCGCCCGTGACCAAGTTGTTCGCCGTGTACGAAAGCGCGACACTTTGGATCTGATCTTGTGTGTACGGTTGCGCGCGGACCACCACGCCCGCGCGGGCCGCCTCACCTGCGGCATTCGTAATGACCGCCTTGTCGCAGAGCAGCAGGCTCGTATCGATGATGCCGAACAGCAACAGCAGCAAAAACGGAAGCACGAGCACGAACTCGAGAGCGACGACGCCGCGCTGATTCGCGGCGAGCGGCTTGCATGTTCTCATCGGATCGTCCCCTTCGAGGGATTGCCCGCAGCCGGCAGCGCTTGTGCGTTCGGCAAGTTGCCGACACGTTCGCGATGCCTGCCGAGCCGATCACGCAGGTGCTGGTAGAACTGCAAATCGTTCTCTGCCGAGTCGGCGGGCATGTCGGCGACGAGGATGTGCTTGGCCGCCTCTTTGTTGCCGAGCACGCCGTAGGCGAGCGCAAGATCGGCGCGAGCCTGTGGCGGAGCGTCGGGCAGGCCTGCAATGTCGAGCAACAGGTTTGCGCCTTCCCGGGCCTTGCCGGACAAAATGAGTGAAAGGCCGAGATCGGTCTTCAAGCCTTCCACTTCAGGATGTTGTTGCAAGGCCGCCCGATAGACGGCTTGCGCCTCGGCATGCTTGCTTTGCAGGTCGAGCGCGGCGCCGAGTCCCTCGGCCGCCTGCATGTTTTCCGGCTGCGTCGCGACGAGTTTGCGGTAACGCGCCACGGACTCGTCAAGGCGGCGTTCGCGTAGCGCCACGCGCGCCAGCCCGAGCTGCGCGCGCGCATCGTCGGGCGCCGCTGCTGCAACGCCGGCGTAGAGAACGCCTGCGCGCGCGAGATCGCCCGTTTGGTACATCGCGTCGCCCAACCCGAGTTGTGCTGTCGTCGATTTCGGATCGGTCTTCAGCAGCTTTTGGAACACCGAGACGGCGAGCTCCGTGTCGCCGGCTTCGAGGGCCTGCTCGGCGATGCGCAGATCGGCTGCGGTATCGGGAACACGCGTTGCCGCCACCGGTTGCGGCGCTACGAAGTGGTTGCTTGCGCAGCCGCTCACGAGCGCGGCCAGGGCCAGCATGATCGCACGCGGCGAGAAAGCGGTAGTCGTCCTCATTTCGTTTCTCATCCCTCGGCTTAATGATGTCGAAATACCGCCACGAGCTGGATAACAGCCGGCCCCGCTGCGATCAGCGCGACGGTCGGCATGATGAACAGCATCATCGGAAGTGTCATCTTCGGCGCAAGCTTCGCGGCCTTTTCCTCGAGCGCGACCATTTGCATCGCTCGCTCGGTGCGCGACAGCGTGCGCAGCGCTTGCGTGATCGGCGTACCGTACTTCTGCGACTGGACGAGCGTCGTGACCAGCGCGCGCATCGACGACAAGCCGACGCGAGTGGCCATCGCGTTGAGGGCTCGTGCGCTGTCGCCGCCGATGCTGAGCTCGTCCGCTGTCACCGAGAGCTCATCGGCAAGCGGCGGGCAGATCGTTTGCAGCTCGGCCGCGACACGCTTGATTGCGACGACCAGACTGTTGCCCGCATTCGTGCAGATGACGAGCAGATCAAGTGCGTCGGGCAGCGAAACGGCAATGGCCTTGCGGCGCCCGCGAGCGATAAAGCCGATCGCATACTCGGGCAGCATCATGCCGATGAAGAAGGCGCCTGCCATCAACAGCACGCGAAATGCAAAAAACTGGCCAAGCTGCGGTAGATGGCCGCCGATCACGATGGCCCCGAACGCGAGACACGCGCCGACAACGATCTTGAGCCCGGAGACCACGGCGATCGCGCGGCGATCGCGAAAGCCTGCGCTTGCCAAGTGCGTGGCGAGCTTGGCGCGCTGCTCGGCCTGCACGACGGGCATTCGTTCGCCGAGCGAGGCCACGCGCTTCGCGAGGCGCTGAGGCATGCTCTGGTCGACAACCGAAGCGGGCGAGTGAGCCGCCGACGCACGCGCCACACTTTGCCGCGCACGCTGGGCGATACGCGCGCGCGTGCTCGTACCGCGCAACACGAGCCAAAGGGTGGCGAGGGCCAAAAGGGTGAGTAGGGCGGCGTTGCGCAAGAACTCGGCGTTCATCATCGCGACGTATCCAGGTTCGAAATCTTGCGGATCATCAAGAGGCCGACGACCATCAAAACGGCCGCCACGACAAGTACCTTGTGGCCCGCGTGTGTGGTGGTCAGCACTTGGAGATAAGGGCGGTTCGAGACATACATGAAGCCCATGATCGCGAATGGGACCGAGGCGATCATCTTGCTGGCGAGGCGGCCCTCGGCTGTGAGTGCCTTGCTTTTTGCGCGGATATCGCGCCGCGTGCGCACGATCGTTGCAAGGTTCTCGAGCGTATCGCCGAGATTGCCGCCTGTTTCGCGCTGCAGGATCAGGCAGACCGAGAAGAACGAAAAATCGGCCAGCTGCAAGCGCCGCGCCGCCTCTTCGAGCACGTCCTTCAGCTCGGCACCTACAAGCAGCGCATCGCCCATGGTGCGAAACGTTGCGCGCACCGGCTCTTCGCTTTCAGTGCCGGCCGTGCAGATGGCTTGCACGACCGGGATGCCGGCGCGCACGGCGCGAATAATGAGGTCGAGTGTATCGGGAAAGACGTTCAAAAAGCGTTGCCGAAAGCGGGCGACCATCCACACATAGGCGCCACGCACGGCGAAAAGCGCGATGCCGATGCTGGCTGCGATTTTCAGCACGGGAGCGAGGGATAGAAACGATGCGCCGATAAATGAGGCGACGAACGCTGCGGCGGCGCCGAACCCGATCGTGCGCATGCCACTCTTTCCTCCCACGGTCTGAACGTGTTCCTGCCAGCGGGAGAATGCGGCCAACACAGCCTTGTCGCCCGCGCGGCGCGTCGAGTGGAAGAGCTCGCGCTGTTCCGTGTCGTCGCGCTGGGGTTTGCCGGTTTGGCGTGGATCGCGCATCGTGGCGACGCGCGTTTTGATGCGTGCCACGGGACGCTCTCTCGCGATTTGGCGCAGCGCGCGCAGGATGAGACCCGCGACGACGATGGCGAAGAATGAGCCTGCAGCGACGACGTCAGCCGGTGTCATGACTGCATCGCCGCAAGCAGCGCCTCTTCCAGCCCGTAATAGGCGGCACGCTGCGCGAAGACGGGCCGTAGCGACGAGCTTTCGAACACGCCCCGCACTTGCTCTTCGTAAGCGCTCGCGTTGAAGCGGAATGTGAAGAGGTCCTGGGTGATGACGACGTCGCCCTCCATACCCGCGATTTCTGTGACGTGGGTGATACGTCGCACGCCGTCGCGCATGCGCTCGACCTGCAGGATCATATGGACGGCGCTTGCGATCTGCCGGCGGATGGACATCAGCGGCAAGTTGCCGTTGGCCATCATCACCATGCTCTCGAGCCGCGTGATTGCATCGCGCGGCGTGTTCGCGTGGACCGTCGTCATCGAACCGTCGTGACCCGTATTCATTGCCTGCAGTACGTCGAATGCCTCCGTGCCGCGCGTCTCGCCGAGGATGATGCGGTCGGGACGCATACGCAGCGCGTTGCGCACGAGATCGCGCTGCGACACGCCGCCGAGTCCCTCGCTGTTCTCGGGCCGCGTCTCGAGCGAGACGACGTGCGGTTGCTGCAACTGAAGCTCGGCTGCGTCTTCGATGGTTACGATGCGCTCGCTCTCGTCGATGAAGCGCGAGAGCGCATTGAGCAGTGTCGTCTTGCCCGAGCCCGTGCCGCCCGAAACCACGATGTTGAGCCGGCACGCGGACGCGATGCGCAGCACGTCGACCATCGGGGGCGAGATGTTGCCTTGCTGGGCCATGCGTCCGAGCGTGATGTTGCGCTTGGCGAACTTGCGGATCGAGATCGACGCGCCGCGCAGCGCGATAGGTGGGAGCACGACGTTCACACGGCTGCCGTCGGCAAGCCGCGCATCCACCATCGGGCTGCTTTCGTCGACGCGCCGTCCGATGGCCGCCGCGATTCGCTGAGCGACATTGATGACGTGTGCGTTGTCGCGAAACTTGAGTGGCGTGAGCTCAAGCTTCCCGCCGCGCTCGACATACACTTGATCGGGCCCGTTCACGAGGATGTCGGTGATGGCCTCGTCGGTGAGCAGTCGCTCGATCGGGCCGATGCCGAACATGTCGTTCACAATCTCGTCGACGATGAGCGACTGCTCAGCGAGCGTGAGCGTCAAGCGGTCGCGCACAACCATCTCGGCGGCGATCTGCTCGATGCCTGCGCGCACTTCGTTGCGCGACATCGTGAGTGCGGCCGACATGTTCATCGATGAGAAAACGGCCGAGCGGATCGTTTTGAACGTCTCCGAGCGGATCAGCGCTTCATGGCGGTCCGTGGCGGGCGATACCGTCCCGGCAGGCATGTTCGAGGGCGGTGCCGCGGAGAACTCGCGCGCCGCCGCCGGCTTTGCTGGCGGTGCGGATTGGCTGGCCGATGGGTTGGGCGATTCGTCCGGGAATGAGCTGGCCGCTTGGCCCGCGGATCTGTCGACCGATCTCTCGTCCATCGGGGGCGATTGCGTTTCTTCGGTCTCCCCCTCGGCTGTCGGTGAGCTCGAGGTGAGCATGCTGCGTCGCCCGAACATCAGCTCGCCCTCCGTTTGGGCAGCAGTCGCGCATACCACCGTGTGGATGTCGGCGCTGGCGCTTCGCTGCCCGTGATCGCACTCGCAAGCGAAATGATCGACCGCGCAAACGCCGAGCGCTTCGGATCGGCGTTTGCGCGGCCGAGGTTCTCGGCGAGCGCGAGCGTGCCAGGTTCATGGGGAAAGGAATGGACCGAGCCGCGCGCGAGCGCGCTCACGAAGTCCGCTTCGTTGACGCGGCCTTCGACGGGCGGCCGCGCTGCGTTCAACAGTACGACAATGGCGGGATCAACACTGCGCCCTTGCGCGAAGTGGCACAAACGCGCGGCTTCGCGTGTCGAATACACCGAGTGGTCGGCCACCACGTGGATCATCGCGCTCTCGTCGAAGGCCTGCTCGACGAGGGCCCCGGCCCGTTGGGGCAAATCGAGGATCACGTAGTGGAAATGGCGCTTCAGTATGGCCACGAGCTCCGTCAGCGCGCCTGGGCGCAGAACGAAGTCGTTGTTGTACGGGAGCTCGGACGCCAGCACGAAAAGACGGTCGCCATGCGCGGCGAGGGCCTGATTGATCAGTTGCTGGTCGAGCCTCTGCGTGTTTTGCAACAGTTCGATGAGCCCGTTCTGGCTCGCGACGCCGAGCATGGACGCCGCGGCGCCGCCGTAGAGATCCAGGTCGACATAGGCGACACGGCGCCGCGTTTCGTTGGCGAGGTGCTGTGCGAGGGCCGTGGCGATCGTGGTGACGCCCACGCCGCCTCGTGCACCCACGAAGCTGATTGCCTTGCCCAGGCGCGCGGGGGTGCGGGGATCGTTGGACGCAATTGCGCGCCGCACGAGCTCGACGGTGAGCGGCTTGACGAGATAGTCCTGCACGCCGATCTGCAGCAGGCTGCGATACAGGCCGACGTCGTTGCGCTCACCGACGACGACCACGCCAACAGAAGGATCCACGACTTCCGCGAGGCGCATGAGCTCGGAAATGGGCATCGCCAAGTCCGACACGTCCACAATCAGGTGGCGCGGCTGCTCCTTTACCGTCTTCATGAGCTCGATCGCATGGTCGAGCGTGCCGCGCGCGACGTGCGCTGTCGCAATCGACTGATCGAGCACGACGTTATTCACGACTTCCTCGCTGCCGGCGTCGCTCACCATGGCAATGAGGGTTTCGTTGCCGGCGGGCCGGCCGCGGCGTTTGAAAGCGTTCGATTCCAAGGCACCCATTCGCAGCGTCTCCGTTACTGGGAACCGGCCGACGACGTCGGCGACGAAGGGGAATACGACGAAGGGGAATTCGACGATGAAGAGGAGTCCGACGAGTTGAACGGCGCCGTGCGTCCTTCTTCGTAGCGGCGCACGGCGCTGGCCGCGAGCGGAGCGTCTGCGCCCGCGTAGGGCACCGGCTCGACGAGATCGGCGGGGTTCACGATCATGGCCGCAAGATTCGAATACGTGGCGCAACCAAACGCAACGCCGGGGCGGGCCTCGCCCGCGTCGATCATATGGGACGGCTGATTGAGCGCCTCGCATGACGGGGGAATGGCGCGGCCGCCGTCGCCCGGCGTGAAGCCGATCACGGAGGCGTTGGGCAAGGAAAGCGGCGGGGCGGCGGACATGCAGCCTGCGAGACCGGCACCTGCCGCGCTGGCGAGCAGTGCGGCAATCGAGGCGAACCGTGCGTTCATAAAAGGGTTCCCCTTTCGGTCGTCAATAGATGAAGCCGGCGGCGCCGACAAGGCGCGGCGAATGGCCGCTAAGCGGATCGATGCCGAGCGAGTGTTGCACGGCATACTCGATATCGCTGCTTGGGCGCATGACGCTGTCGAGCGCATCGCGCAGCTGTCCCGGCCCCGTGGGCGCGACGATATAGGGCGTGACGGTGACCACCACTTCCGTTTTGTCGTTGAGGTAGTTCTTCGACGAGAACAGCTTGCCGAGCACGGGCAGGCTTGCGAGGCCGGGCAACTGGGAGAGCACGTCGCTTGTGCGGCTCTGCAGGAGCCCGCCGATCGCGAAGCTCTGCCCGCTTGAGAGCTCGACGGTCGTCTCCATGCGCCGCACCGTCAGCGCCGGAACGACGATCGAGTTCAGCGTGATGCTGTTGCTCGGATCGATCTCGCTAACTTCCGGTTTGACTTTGAGGCTGATGCGATTGTCAGCGAGCACGGTCGGGGTGAAATCGAGCGAAACGCCGTACGGTTTGTAATCGATCGTGATCGTGCTCGTTGTGCCGCTTTGTGGCACGGGGATCGGTAGCTCGCCACCGGCGAGGAAGCTGGCCGACTGGCCCGACATCGCCGTCAGATTCGGCTCGGCGAGCGTCGTCAGAAGCCCTTCTTGATCGAGCACGTCGAGCACGCCATCGATCGACATCGAGTTCGTGTGGTAGCCGCCGAGTAACGAGAACGCACCGGTAGACGAGAGGTTGAACGTGTTTCCGGTGAAGAGCTGGCGGCCGTTGAAAAGTCCCCCGACGAAGTTTCCGGATGAGCTAAGCGCGCTCCAGTTGATCCCGAGCTGCTGCGTGATGTTGCGATCGACCTCACTGATGCGCACGCGCAAGAGCACCTGGACCTGATGCGCGATGGCAAGCCGGTTCACGAGTTGCTCCTTGTCGTGCAGATAAGGTTGCAGCGTCTGGACAATGGCATCGGCATCGGCTGCACTCGGAACGTTGCCTTCCACCATCAACGAACCGGGCGCGCTCGTCACCTTCACGTTGAATTGAGCAAAGCGCGCATCGATGAGCCGTTGAATCGAGGCGGCATCCGTCGAGACCGTGATCGTCCTGCTTAGAATCTGCCGATTGCGCGCGCCGAGCGCGTAAAGCGTCGTCGTGCCTGCTTTTTTGCCCAGCACGAAGACCGAGCGCGGCGTCGGCACTTGCACGTCGGCGACGTCGGGGTCCGCGACGAAGACCGCGACAGCCGGCTCGGGCAGGGAGACCATGACGCCGTTGCCGGCGGGCACGGCAAGCACGTCGGCGTCGTCCGCCGCAAGGGCGGGACGCGTTCCGAGGCCCATGAGCAAAGTGATGGCAACGAATGCCGCAAAGAAGTCCCAAACCGAACGCGCTCGGCGCGATTCACGGCTGGCAAAGTGTGAGAACGAAGGGGCGCGAATCAGGCGTGCCATGCTAAATCCTATGCTGGGGGTGCGCCGGGCGGCAGCGGCGGCATGCCCGCCGCGCCGGTCGAGGCGCCTGCCGAAGACTTCTCACCGCCCTGTACGACGTTCGAGCCGCGATAAATGATGACCTGCGGCGCAAGCGTCGACGTTCTCCCCGCCGGTCCGGCTGCAGGAGCGACGGAGCGCAGCGCGTGTGACACGTCGCCGGCCCAAATTGGCTGTGAGCGCGGTTGTGCAACGTCTTCGACGTCGGAGGCGTGCCGATCGCGCGTGGCGAAGCTGCGCAGCGCAA
>Ga0310811_10015075_pt1 | contig 10100 bp, 7 predicted proteins | sample YCmetagenome_FD_207642 | JGI IMG/M metagenome (GOLD analysis project Ga0310811, IMG submission 207642) | Soil microbial communities from experimental microcosm in Duke University, North Carolina, United States - YC | ecosystem: Engineered > Artificial ecosystem > Soil microcosm > Unclassified ...
GTACCGCGCCTACTACAACACGCACTGGCCGCTGACGCTCGGCCCGGAGACGTTCGCGCGCAAGATCACGGTCCTCGACATCTACGGCGGCGCCGACCCGCACGAGTGCGCCGATCCGGCCGGCTGCGGCGACTTCAAGGTCGGTCAGAACGCGCGGACCCGCGTGTACGCGGGCAGTACCCTCACGCGCTTCGACGAGGAGACGGACTGGCTGCAGCGCATGCCCGACGGAAGGCTGACCGCCTTCGAGGTCACCAACGGCGTGGTACGCCAGTGGATCCAGGGCGCCCCGGACTCCCCGTGGCAGGTGCGCGCCCTGGACGACGCCGACCTCATGCCGGAGATCTCGGTGCTGATGCAGCACGACGGGCGCATCCGGCTGTTCGGCATCCGCGTCCGTCTGCGTGCCAACTACGACAACCAGCGCCGCGAGGTCGTCACCACGGTGCAGCTCGAGCCCGGCGGCGCGTTCGGGGAATGGGTCGGACTGTCCAACCCCGACTACGGCAACGACTGGTACCGCACGCACGAGATCGGCACACCCGTGGGCGCGGTGGCCGCCGACGGCAGGGTCCACATGTTCACGCGCAACTTCGAGGCGGGCGTCAGCACCCGCCTCCTGCGCGCGGCGGGCACCTGGCGCGGCTGGCAGGACCTCGGCGGCAGCGAACTGCAAGGTGGGCTGAGCGCCGTCGAACTGCCAAACGGCAGGATCGAGGTGTTCGGTAACACGAAGACCGGCCTCGCCCGGTACGTGCAGACCGAGGTGAACGGCGAGCTGAAGCACGACACCGGCTTCACCGGTATCGGCGAGGGCGAGCCCGCGCCGTCCGGGAGGCCGACCGCGGTGGCGGACGGGGACGGCCGTATCGCCCTGTTCTTCCGTCGCCACCGGGACGAGGCGGTCTCGGTGCTGCGCCAGGAGCGCGACGGCACCTGGGACGCCGTGCCGGCACCGCTGCCCGGCGGCCACGGCGGGGCGGGCGGCGTAGCGGTCCGCGTACTTCCCGGGGACGGCGAGACCGCCGGGCCCGCCGCGTTCCTCGTCGCCGTGCGCAATCGCGACGGAGGCATCAGCCACACCACCACGCACCTCGACGGCCGGCGGACGGAGTGGGTCGCCGACAGCAGCCTCGTCGTCGGGGCGCCGTCGATCGCGCTGGACGCGCAGGACCGCCCGGTCATCGCGGCGTTCGGCGCCGACGGGCACCTCTATCTGCGGCACGTCGCAGAGGCCGACGACACCTGGCGCCGCGCCGGCTGAACAGGGCCGCCCCCCGACTGAAGAAGCCACCCGACTTTCCAGAGGCGCTTCAGGAATCGTGGCAGCCCTTATCCGGAGCCGAGCGACGACGGCCGTGACGCACGACGGCCGTCGCGTTTCGCGGAAAAGGGCGGCACCTCTGCCGCGACGGCAGCCGTCCGGCACAATGTTATAGATTTTCATAAAGCCGCACGCCGCCCCCGGCACTTCGCTTCTGGGCGTCTCACCCTTGAAACGGAAGTACCGGAGAGCGGCGTGCGGAATATCGGTGCGTCAGCGCGCTTCCGTGATCAGAACAGAATGAAATACCCGCTGTACATCGGAATGTCGAGAACCTGCTCGAACAGCACGCTCGTGACCAGACCCATGACGACGGCCGATACGACCGCCAGCACCCAGGACCGGCGCACGCCGAAGTAGAGCAGGAAGAACAGCGGCACGGCGATCGAGTAGCCGATCAGCAGGATCCCACCGAGGAAGGCGCCCGCCCAGGCCATCGCGATCGGCACGTCCAGCGGCTTGCCGTCGGTCGCCGTGGTCTGCGCTGCCGCCGGCTCGTCGTCGGCCGCGTCGGCGGTTGCCTCCAGAGCGGTCGGCCGGTGCCGGGTGACCTCGCTCGCGGCCTGCGCCGCGCTCTTCTTGCTGAGGCTGTCCGCGTCCGGGTCGCCGTGGCTGAACTTCCACATCCCCGGCACGAACCAGCCGATCAGCTGCACGACGGCCGCGATGAGCGCGACGCTGCCGACGACGGTGGGGATCTGCCTGCCGGTCGGCGGGTAGGTCTGGGCCACCAGGAGGTAGCCGCCGATGGCGAGCACGAGCAGGATGTCGAAGAGCAGTTCCCCCTTCGACTTGACCGGCCGTACCTTCGTCGGGTGAGTCGTGGGCGCGTCGCTGCTCACTGCAGGGATCCCTTCTCCATGCCCGGGGAGCGGTCGTCGGCGAGTGCGGACAGGGTTCCCGCGCTCTCCGTGCTCTCCGTGCTCTCCGTCGCCGCCGCGGCCTCAGCCTCGGCAGCCTCCACCTCGACCTCGGCCTCATCGTCCGCCGCCACCGCGGCAGCCGTGGCGTCGGCCCGGCCCGCCTGCCGCGCGGCCCGCCCGCCGCGGAAGCGGATCTTCTTGAACAGCGGGCTGAACAGGCTCAGCAGGATGATCAGGACCATGAGCGCCGTGAGCGGCCGCTCCAGCGACGCCCAGCCCTGCAGGTTGCGCACCAGGTACAGGTTGTCCTCGACCACCTTGCCGAGCAGGAAGCCGATCATCGCGGCCGGCACCGAGTAGCCGAAGCGCACCATCGCCCAGCCGACGATCCCGAACGCGAACACGGCGATGGTCTGCGAGATCTCCGAGGTGGCCGCGTAGACGCCGAGGAATCCCAGGGTCAGCACGAACGGGATGAGGGTCCGGCTGGGCACGCGGGCGAGCCGGGCGAGCCCGGGAGCCATCCCGAGGCCCATCAGGCTGGCGAGCAGGCTGGCGACGCCGATCGCGATGGCCATCGCCCACACCGCGTCCTGGTGGTCGGTGAGCATCTGCGGTCCCGGCACCATGCCCAGGATCGAGAAACCGCTCATCAGCACGGCCATCCCGACGCCGCCGGGAACGCCGAGCGCCACGGTCGGCAGCAGGTTGCCGGCCTCCTTGGAGATCGAGGAGGACTCGGGCGCGATGATGCCCTCGGGGATACCGGTGCCGAACCGCTCGGGGTGCTTGGAGATCTTCGCGGCCTGGCCGTACGAGACGAAGTTGGCCGCGACACCGCCGACGCCGGGAATGATGCCGAGGACGGTGCCGAGGATGGCGGAGCGGAGCGTGAGCCACTTGTGCGAGGCCACGTCCCGGATGCCGTCACGGACCCGCGTCCCCTGCCGGCTGCCGCGCAGGTTGACGTTCGAGTTGGCGGCGGTGGACCGGTTCGGCTTGGCGAACAGCCGGAACATCTCGGCGAAGGCGAACAGGCCCAGCGCCACCGTGGTCACGTCGAAGCCGTTGTAGAGCGAGATGATTCCGCCGGTGAAGCGCTGCACGCCGGTGATCGGGTCATAGCCCACGAAGGAGATCATCAGGCCGAGCCCACCGGAGATCAGGCCCTTGGTCACCGAGCGCGCGCGCATCTGGCCGATCAGCACGATGGCGAGGATGGCCAGTGCCAGGAACTCGGAGGGGTGGAACAGGGTGGTGAGCTGATCCATGAACGGGATCAGCACCATCAGCAGCAGGACGCCGATCCAGCCGCCGATCGTCGTGGCGGTGGCGGAGATGCCCAGCGCCCGGGCCGGCTGGCCCTTCTCGGTCATGGCGTAGCCGTCGAACGTCGTCGCCGCCGATTCGGGGGCGCCCGGCGTGTTGAACAGGATGGCGGTGATCGAGCCGCTGAAATAGATCCCGGTGTGGGCGCCCAGGAGCAGGGCCAGGGCCGGCACGATGGGCATGTTGTAGATGAACGGCAGCAGCAGGGTCAGCAGGACCGCGCCGCCGAGACCGGGAATGGCCCCGACCACGGTGCCGAGCAGGGTGCCGACGAACAGCAGCAGTATTGCTTGCGGGCTGCCCAGGGACGTCAGGCCTTCGAACAGGTTGTGCCACATCGCAGACTCCAGCGATTTTCGCGAGCGGTGCGGAAGCGGGGCGCCCGGTCGTGCCGGGCGGCCCCGCTTCCGTCCAGTGTCAGGAGGATGTCTTCAGCAGGTTGATGAAGAGAGACTTCTCGCCGAGCGCGTCCTGCGAGGCCTGGACGAGGTCCTGGCCGGACTCGAAGCCCGGGTACAGCCCGGCCTTCTGCGCGGCGGCAAGCAGGTCAGGGTCCTGCATCGCCTTCTGGAACGCGGTGCGCAGCGCCGCGAGCTTGTCGGCCGGCACGCCGGGAGGCGCGAAGAACGCGTGGCCCAGGTCCATCACGTCGGCCAGCGCCGTCAGCGCCTGGACCTTGTCCGCGGACAGGTTGTGCTGCTTGGCCTCGTCGACGATCGTCGGGGTGTTCGGCAGCTTGCTGAACTTCTGCGCCGAGACGACGATGACCGGGGAGGCCTTGCCCGTGAGCGCCGCGATGTCGGACGCGGAGAGCGAGGCGGTCGCGCCCTCGCCGCTCATGAAGGCCGCCTTCTCGTCGCTGCTGCCGGAGAACGCCGCCACCATCTGGAACGGCACGCCGAAGGCGTTGTAGATGATGACCGCGGAGTTGTAGTCCGAGCTGCCCTTGCCCGTCGCGAGCGCCTTGATCGGCTGGCCCTTGGTGACGATCGAGTCGAACGTCAGGTTGTCGGCGTCCCGGGTCGCGATGACGTGCGGGTCGTTGTCCGGCCGGCCGATCCAGTCCATCTTCGTCACGTCGGACGAGTAGCCGTCGGCCTGATCCATCTGGTCGAACACGTCGCCGCCGGCGTTCGTGTCACCGATGGTGAGGCCGTCGGGCTTCGCGTTGTACACCTGGTTGGTGCCGATCAGCCCACCGCCGCCGGGGACGTTCTCGACCTTGACCTCGGCGACGCCGAGGTACTTCTTCAGATAGGGCGCCAGGACGCGCGCCCACTGGTCGTAACCGCCGCCGGGGCCGTAGGGCACCACCACGGTCAGCGTCTGGCCGCTGTAGGACGACGAACCACCGCTCGTCGATCCCGAGCCGTTGTTGGTCTTACAGCCCGATGCCATCACAGTGGTCAACGTGAGCGCGGCGGCAGTCCACCAAACGCGGCGCCGGACAGGTCTGCGCTGCATATCAAATGCCTCCAGTCGTCGTGGCCGTCGCACGTCGAGGGGCATGGATATTTCTGTGCCGCACATCGTCGTGCCGGTGCCGAGGGGCAACAGTATGGACTGACCTTAGGACCGTTTGTCAATAGGTCCTTTGATCGGAGCGCAATGGGCCTGGCACCTAGGGTGGCCGACAATGGATCGGACTTCAGACCCGAGTAAAAATGATCAAGCTGGGTGAGCTGCGACTACGTACCCTGTAGGGCACCTTGTCCGATCAGCGGTCGCGGCCTGGAGTGGTGCCTCCGGCCCTCGCCGTGTCAGGTGGTGCATACATCATCACCGACGTCAGTAGGCAGTGCACCACCCCTAGATGATCATCTCTCGACACCCTCGCGGCCCAGTGAGCGAGACCGAATCGTGATGTAATTGGTCCCTCTTACTGAACCTGACCCTCCGAAGCCGCACCGAAGCCGCGGCCGGAATCGCGGCACCCATGGGGAGGGGTGGACCGCGCCCGGGACGGAGGCCGCCTCGTCGCCCGGCGGCACCCGGTCAGCCGGTTGCCGCCCGATGATCACCTCAGTAGGATCGGGCGGTCAACTTGGGGGTGGGAACGGGCGGCCTGCGGGCCAAGCCGAACATCGTTCCCGGTGACGGCGATCCCGTCGCCGCTGCGCTCTACCTCGCCATCATGCGACGCGACGCCGTCGCTGTGCGGAAGCTGCTCACCTCCTACACCGGCGACGAACTGTCCGCGCTGATCTCCTCGGCCACGCGGCACGAGACCGGGGCCTACGCGTGGCTGCGCGCCGAACACGGCACCATGGGCGACGACCCGCTCGCGCTCACCCTGCTCGGGACCGTGACGGTCGGCTATGCCTGGCGGATCCGGACCAGCATGCGGGCGCAGTACGTCTCGAACCGGCAGTTCGAAGGCTTCCACGGCGCGCTGCGTGAGGCCGAGCAACACCTCTATCGCGCGGCGGAACTCGATCCGGATTCGGCCGCGCCGTGGGCAGAGCTCGTGATCTCGGGCCGTGGCCTGCAAATAGGTCTCGAGGTGATCGAGCGGCGATTCGAGGCCGCCGTGCAGCGCTGCGCGCATCATCGGATCGCCCATCAGCAGATGCTGCAGGCGCTGTGCCGGAAGTGGTCCGGTTCGCACGCGCGGATGCACGCGTTCGCGGCCGCAGCCGCCGCGGGGCCGCACTCCGCGCGACTGGCCCATCTCGTGGCCATCGCGCACCTCGAACATTGGCTCGATCTCGAGGCCGGCCAGGCGCGCAGCTCCTATATCAAGCAGCCGGCCGTGCGCGCGCAGCTCCGGGAAGCCGCGGACCGCTCGCTGTTCCGGTCAGACTACTCATATCCGCGCTCACCGAATTCCGAGGCGAACCTCTTCGCGATGGCCTTCAGCCTCGCGGGGATGCGCTGCGAGGCCAAGCGTGCGTTCAAGCTCACCGACGGCGTCGTCACCACGTTCCCCTGGCAGTACATCAACGGCCGGGACCCGATAGCGCCCTACACCTTCTGGCGCGCCAGAGCATGGCTCGTGCGCTCCGCATGAAGCCGCCCGCGCGCGCATCCGACGGCCTGGCACATCGGATGCGCGCGGGTTACCGCGGGTGCCGCGGGCTGCGGCACTGCTCAGCGGTTCGGCATCAGCCCGGCAGCGGCTGCATGCCGCAGCTGAGGACGTACAGGCCGGTCACCGGCCGGTTGCCGATGCTCGCGCCGTCGCCGACCAGCATCCCGTCCTCGACGCGCAGGTTGCTCAGCCGCTGCTGGGCGCCGCCCCAGCTCAACGCGGTGAGCGTGACCGTGGTGGCTCCGGTGGACGGGTCGTTGGCGAGGCTCAGGCCCACCGTGTCGGCCTGGTTCTGGTCGAAGGGCTGTTGCGGGTACGCGCTGGTCCTCCGGTCGCTGAACAGCTCCTTGCCCTGCCCGCTCAGCTGCTGCCAGCCGCTGGACGAGAGGAAGATCACCGACCAGCCGACCGGCGACGGCGACTGGTTCGGCACGGTGCCGCCGGCCGCCTGGGTGATCGTGAGCTCACAGAAGGGCGCGTTCAGGCTGTCGGTCTTGTCGATCAGGTTCTGGACGTAGGAATACGCCGTCGGGCTGCTCGCCGAGGCCGTCGCGGCCTCGCACAGCGCGGCCGCGACGGCGGTGAGGGTCACCGCCGCGAGCACGGCCGCGGTCTTCTTACGCATGGCTCGATCTCCTTCCGGTGCGCATGTGAACGTCACTGCATGTGAACGTCACTGTGAATGCTGAACATGGGTGAGGATGTCGACGGGTGCGTGTCAGGCCAGGAACCAGGTCTGGTTGTCGTTGGCTCCCCAGTTGCAGCCCCACTGCTGCAGGTCCGCGCCGTCGCTCGCGTTGTTGCCGGACAGGTCGAGGCACTTGTTGGTCGCGTTGTTGTGCAGCTCGAAGTACGCGCCGCCCTTGTCGACCGTGTACCAGTACTGCATCGACCCGCCCCAGAAACCCCAGGCCGCGACGAGCTGGCCGTCCGCGGTGCCGCCGCCGTACACGTCGAGGACGTCGGTGGTCTCGTCGTTCCTGAGGACCCCGCCGCTGAACGTCCAGTGCTGCTGGGCACCGGGGCTGTTGCAGGTGAGCTGCGTGACCGCCAGGCCGTTGCCGCTGCCGAGCACCGAGAGGCACTTCCCGGACAGCTTGTTGACGATGAGCTTGCTGCTGAAGCTGCTCCACGCGAGGTCGGGGGTGACGGCGCCGGACTTCACGCCGCTCTTGTCGCTCACGTCGCTCGCGCCGCCGGCCGCCGCGTGCGCGCCGCTCGACGTGGCGGCACTGGCCGCCGCGATGCCGGTCATGCTCAGGACCGCGGTCGCGAGCAGTGCTGCGATGGTTCTGTGCTGCATGGCTTGCTGCCTTCCTCTCCGAGTTCTCCGGGGCGAACCGCCCTCCACGGAGTCTGCTCAGGGACCTCAAGGTGCCGTCAGCGTCGGATCAGGGTTCGGTGACGGCAGGCGGCAGGCGGCAAGTGCGACATGTGGTATTCAGCGTGCGGCATGCGGCGTGCGCGGATCGGGAGCACGCGAAGGCCCGCGCTCCGTTGCCGGGAGCGCGGGCCTGAGAGCGGGATGAGCGGATGGCGCCGGAGCGCCGCCGTTACGTCAGACGTTTCATTTCGTCGGACGTTACGTCAGTTTCCCGGTGTAGAAGAGGTTGAACTGGCCTGGGATCGTGACGCCGGCGCTGTCGTAGCACTGGACCAGGATGCCGTCGGGGGCGCCCACGCCGTCGCCGAGGGCGTAGAGGTCGCATGCCGCCGTGTCGCTGCCGAACGCGACGACTTGGACGTTGCCGACGCCGCTGCCGACGGGCACGTGCACGGTCGTCAATCCGAGCGCCGAGTCATAGCTCTGCGACCAGCCGGCGAGCCCCGGAGTGGAGAATCTCCAGGCGGCGGTGGGCTCGACTCCATCATTGCCCTCCACCCAGGCGTAGGCCGAGGGCAGGGAGTTCGCCGGCGGGGAGGAGATCGGCGGTTCGTTCAACGGCGAATTCGCGGCGCCGAGCAGGTTGCCGCCGCTGACGTAGCTGAGCGTGAACATGGAGTCGACCGGAGTGCTGCCCGAACTGCAGCTGACCCACGCGGTCTGACCGGAGGAGTTAGCCACTCGGCATCGGGCCGTACCGCCGGCGGCCAGGCCGTAGGTGCTGACCATGACGTCTTCGGCCGAGCCTGCGATCCCGGTCATCGTGACCTGGTATTGGCCGGTGCCGGTACGCACGATGTGGTTCGGCTTCGTTGCGGTCGTGCTGTATTGGTAATAAGCGTCCGGCGTGTAGGCGGCGCTGGTCGGATCATTGGCCCACAGGTATCCGAACCCGTATCCGGGATTCGTCGTCTTGTTCGTGTACGAGGCGACGAAACGGCGATCCGTCAGGCTGCCGTTGATGTCATAGCAGTAGACGGTCACCATCTCATCGAAGCCGGACACCCCCCAGTTGCCGATCCGGCACTGGTCGGGCTGTCCCCCGCCGTACGTGGTCACGTGGGCGACGCCGCCGTCGACGCCCAGGCCGGTGAACCACACCTCGTACATGCCCACGCCCACGTGATCGATCTTGTTGGCGTAGCCCGCCGAGTTGAGCTGGAAGTCGATCTGATGCGGATCGGTGAAGCCCACCCCGAGATTCATGCCGCAATTGTTGATGTACATGTATCCGTACCCGGATACAGCCGTCGTCGGGCTCGAGGTGCTGTACGTCGAGAACGGCGAGTACTTCGACGGCGTGAACGACGCCGGCTGGGTCGACGAAGAGCCCTTCGACGGGGTGAACGCCGCCGACCGGTTCGACGAAGAGTCCTTCGACGGCGTGAACGACGCCGCGTAGTCCGACCCCGTGAACGGCTGCTCGGCATGGCAGACGCCCATGTTCTCCGAGGCGTGCGACGTCTGCGACCCGGCCAGGAGCAGGCCGAGGACGGCGAGCGCCGTCGCGGCGAACGCGACGACTGTCCTTGCGACGCGCCGGGACCGGCCCGGCCGTCCCGGTGTGAATGCGGTGGTACTCACGATGAACCCCCTACGAAGCGGAAACTGCCGATTCCCAGCCTGGTCGGGGATCTCAAGGTTTCCTCAAAGCCGGGACCGACCGCACGTCATCGTCGAAAAGCCGGCGCGAATCTCCCGCGATACCTTGACGATCCGCGCTGACCTGGGATGATTCGGAGTCGGGCGGGATGTCCACCTCAGCGGGCGGGGGAAGTGTGGATCAGCGTGTACGAGGTCGGATCCTCTTGGTTTCGGCGGCCGCCGGATACGGCAAGACGACCAGGGTCCGGTCCGGCCTGCGCGGCGAGCCGGCCCGCTGGCACACCGGGCCGGCCGCCGCGGCGGCACTGAGCGCGATCGCGGCCGGCGGCAACGGTACCGCGTCCAACTCTCCCGGCACCTCGCCCGGCACCGCGTCCGGCACTCGCCGCGCCGAGCCGCCGGCGCAATGGGTGGTGCTCGACGATCCGTCGGCGACGCGGGAGGCCGTGGGCGGCTGGCTCGCGGCCCTGCTCACGGCCCCGTCTCCGCCGCCGGTCATCCTGATCACCCGCCGCGTCCCGGACGCCCGCCTGGCCAAGAGCCGCATGGACGGGCTGCTGACCG
>Ga0310811_10015076_pt1 | contig 10100 bp, 7 predicted proteins | sample YCmetagenome_FD_207642 | JGI IMG/M metagenome (GOLD analysis project Ga0310811, IMG submission 207642) | Soil microbial communities from experimental microcosm in Duke University, North Carolina, United States - YC | ecosystem: Engineered > Artificial ecosystem > Soil microcosm > Unclassified ...
TCGAGGATGATGGGGAAACGGCCTTTTTTTACGCCGTAGAAAAACCAGGGGAAGAGCTACGCATCCTTGACGCCCTGCATATCCATGAGACCGACGACGAGTCCGAACCGCTGCCCCCCGCCAAGCTCAAGATCATTTGGTCCCGCGACTGGCTGAAAGCGGCATTGGTCATCGACGATCATGTTCATGCACTTTTCGATTTCGAAGCCCATGGCGGATACAACATCAATGAGTTCCCACCTCCCAACGACTTCTGGACCCAAAGTGAAAGAAAGCTCAGCAATGAGCTGATCCAAAAGCTATTTTAGGTCCGCAGCCGCAGCTTCATCTACAAACCAATGCAGCTCACCCACGGGTTTGATCACCTGCGAAGGATATAGATCCGGGTTCGGTGCACCCTTCAGCACCTCTCTCAATGCGTGCGCTTTCTTGGCGCCCGAAGTAAGAAAGACCACGCAGGCCGACCGGTTCACGATCGTCCGGGTAAGCGTGATCCGGTACATATCCTGCGCCTGCAGCCAAAAGGCCGTCGCCCAGAGCTTCTCTTCGTGGATCACCGGCATCCCGGGAAACAGCGACAGCGTGTGGCCATCATCGCCCATGCCCAGTAATACCAGGTCGAAGCTAGTAGCCGTATTGTCGAAATACTGATGGAGTATCTTTTCGTATTCCGCGGCCGATGCCGCCGGATCGATATCGGTGCGCATCACATGGATCTGGTCCGCGGGGACCGGTACGAAATTGAGCAGCGTCTCATACGCCATCTTTGCGTTGTTTCGGTCGTCGTTGAACGGAACGGCCCGCTCGTCGCCCCAAAAGATATGGAGCCTTGACCAGTCGATCTGCTCTTTATAGGGCGAATGCGCCAACAGCTGGTGCAGTCGCACCGGCGTGCTTCCGCCCGAGAGGGCGATCGTATAGCGCGACTGGGTCTTCAGCGTCGCCGCGATATGACCGGCGATGAATTTTGCCGTAGCGCTGCTCAGCGTTTCACTGTCCTTGTATATATGCAGTTCCATGATCTTTACTTGGGTAACATCGTGATCCAATTTTTTCCGTCACGGGCGATCAACGCTTCCGCGTCTTCCGGTCCCCAGGAATCGGGGGTGTAGTTCGGGAAGTTGGAAGGGACGCGGCTCTCCCAGGCTTCGAGGATCGGCATTACGATCTTCCATGCGGCCTCCACCTGGTCGGCGCGCATGAACAACGTCGGGTTGCCTTCCATGACATCGAGCAGGAGGGTTTCATAGGCTTCCGGCTCGTGCTCGTTATCCTTCGGATTGAAGATCATGTCGACGGGATTGAGCGTCATCGACTGGCCGGCTTTTTTTGCCTGGAACCGCAGCCGGACCTCCATTTCGGGCTGGATGGCGATCGTCAGCCGGTTGGCGCGCCAGGTGTCCGCCGCTTCCGGCGGGAAGGCATAGCTGGGCGCCGCCTTGAACTGGATCGTGATATTGGAGGCCTTCTGGTTCATCCGTTTGCCGGTGCGAACATAGAAGGGAACATCCTGCCAGCGCCAGTTGTCGATATAGAATTTGACGGCGGCAAAGGTTTCGGTAGCGGAATTGGGCTGAACGCCTTTCTCCTGCTTATAGCCCGGCACCTTCTCCCCTTTCATCCATCCTTCGCCATATTGGCCCCGAACCGCATATTGATTGATGTCATCCTTGCTGATCTTGCGGATCGCATTGAGGACATCGACCTTTTTGTTACGGATCTCATTGGCGTCAAAAGAAACCGGGGCTTCCATCGCAACCATGCACATCAGCTGGAGGATATGGTTCTGCACCATGTCCCGCAAGGCTCCCGATTGCTCATAATAGCCGCCGCGCCCTTCCAGACCCACGGTTTCGGAGACCGTGATCTGTACATGGTCGATATAATTCCGGTTCCAGATCGGCTCGAAGAGGGTATTGGCAAACCGCAGCGAAAGGATATTCTGCACCGCCTCCTTCCCGAGATAGTGATCGATCCGGTAGATCTGTTCTTCTTTGAACATGCTCATGAGCAGCTGGTTCAGCTCGTGGGCGCTCTTCAGGTCATGCCCAAAGGGCTTCTCGAGCACGATACGGGTGGTGGCCGTTTCCGAGCAAAGCTTCAGCGCACCCAGCTTTTTGGCGATATCCGGCATCAGTTGCGGGGCGACGGACAGGTAGAAGATGACATTGGGATGTTCGCCCATCTCGGCCTCTTTGGCCTTGACCACGCCGGCGATCCTTTGATAGTCGTCGTCTTTTTCGGCATCCATCTGGAGATAGGTGACATGTTTGGAGAAATCGTCCCAATGACCATTGGGCTCCCCTTTCCGGCGGCTGAAAGATTCGATGCCGTTAAGCAGCCGCTTACGGTAGTCATCGTCATTATAAGGACTGCGGCCGATACCGACGATGCCGAATTTCTCGGGCATCCATCCGTCGATGAATAAGTTATAAAGAGCGGGCGAAAGTTTCCGGTAGTTGAGGTCACCGCTGCCCCCGAAGATGAAGATCAGGGAAGCGGGCGGTCTTTTATGGTTTTGCATAATTCAGCTATTGAATCGTTTATTGATCTATTTGTTCCATTCCGTATGAAAAACGCCAGGCTCGTCGATCCGCTGATAGGTGTGGGCTCCGAAGTAATCCCGCTGCGCCTGGATCAGGTTGGTCGGCATGCGTTCGCTGCGATACGCGTCGAAATAGCTTAGCGCGGCCATCAATCCGGCCACGGGATACCCCATGTGGATGGCGTGAATGATCACATTGCGCATATTCTGCTTCTTCCCTTGCAGCAGCTGGGCGATCTCTCCCTCTAATAACAAATTTGCAAGCTGAGGGTTCTTGGAGAAGGCCTTAAAAAATACTTCCAGGAGGGAAGACCGGATGATACAGCCGCCGCGCCAGACCTTGACCACTTCCTGCATGGGGATCTGCATGTCCAGCTCTTTGGAAGCGACATGCAGCATGGCCAGCCCCTGGGCGTAGCTGATGATGACGCCGAAGAACAGGGCGTCCTGCACCTGCTGGATAAAGACCTCCTTGGGGACGGGGATGTCCGCGGAGGGATTTTTATAGATCGCCGCCGCCTGGGTCCGCTCATCCTTGTAAGCGGAGAGCTCGCGCAGACAGACCGCCATATCGATCACGGGGATGGGAACGCCGAGGTCCATCGCGTCCTGCGAGGTCCATTTCCCGGTACCCTTGGCGCCGGCTTTGTCGAGGATCATATCCACCAGCCGGTTACCGGTCTTATCGTCCTGCTTCAGGAAGATATCGCGGGTGATCTCGACAAGGAAGGATTGCAGCTCACCATCATTCCAGTTCTTATACACTTTGTGCAGCTCGTCATTGGACAGCCCCAGGCCCCGGTGCATCAGATCGTAGCTCTCGCTGATCAGCTGCATGATGGCATATTCGATGCCATTGTGCACCATTTTTACATAGTGACCGGCAGCGCCCTTGCCCAGGTGGGCGACGCAGGGTACACCGTCGACCTTGGCGGCGACCGCTTCCAGCAGGGGCTGTACATGCGAGTAGGCCTCGGGATCGCCCCCGGGCATGATGCTGGGACCCGTACGGGCGCCCTGCTCACCGCCGGAGATGCCGACGCCCATGAAATGGAATCCTTTTTCTTCCATGAACTTTACGCGGCGTAAAGTATCGATATAGTGGGAGTTGCCACCGTCAATGACGATATCGCCCTTGTCCAGCAACGGTAAAAGATCGTTGATCACATCATCCACCGGTTTGCCCGCGGGCACCAGCATCATCATTCTTCGCGGTTTCTCGAGCAGCTGGACCATTTCAGCAAGCGTGGAGACCCCTTTTACGGTCGTGCCGGGGGTGGCGGAGGATTCGAGAGTTGCTCCTTTCTGTGCATCCTTATCAAAGCCGACTACCGCAAAGCCGTGATCGGCCATATTTAGCAGTAGGTTGCGCCCCATAACACCGAGGCCTATCATGCCGAATTTAAATGAATTGTTTGCCATGACTACATATTAATTGGGCCATAAATTTAGGTATTTTATGCTGGAAATGCGTCCCTTTCGCATTAAGCCTGGATTATCGCCTCACCAACAACCGTAAAAAATGCAAATATGTTAGATATTATTAAATCCTTTTGTATCTTTAGATACTCTCACCTCTAACCCGAACTTCGTCAAATTTCCCATGCAAGGCCGCTTTTCGCTGATGTCACTATGATTCAACCGTGACGGGAACACTACTTTTTTACTTTAAAACACCTCAGAATGAGAAGCTTTCTTCTATTCTGCATGGCCTTGCTTTTGGGTCGGACCCTTTTTGCGCAGGTTGACGTGCTGACACAGCATAACAATGCCCAACGTACGGGCTGGAATGCCCAGGAAACCCATCTTGACATCGCTCATGTCCAGCCCGGCCTTTTCGGTAAGCTCTACACCTACCCGGTCGATGACCAGGTCTATGCGCAGCCGTTGATCGTCAGCGGGGTCAACATCGCCGGGGGCACCCACAATGTGATCATTATTGCCACGGTGAACAACACTGTCTATGCCTTCGATGCCGACAATGCGCCGTCACCGGGTGCCTATTGGCAAAAGCCTCTTACGCATAGCGGTTCGCGGCCGCCGGCGTATACCGACTACGCCGCCGCCTCACTTTGCGCCCCCACTTACAAGGACTTTACGGAGAAGATCGGCATCGTGGGCACGCCTGTGATCGACAAGGCCAGCGGCACCCTCTACCTCGTCTCGCGGGATGTCACCACCGATGCCAGTAAGACCTGGCGCCAGTGGCTGCACGCCATCGATATCGTCACCGGGAATGAAAAGTTCGGCGGACCGGTACAGATCTCCGCAACGGTCCCCGGCACCGGTGTTGGTTCGAGCGGTGGTCAGCTCAACTTCAGCTCCTTTACGCAGAACCAGCGTCCCGGCCTGCTCCTGCTTAACGGTGTGGTCTACATCGGGTGGGCCAGCCATTGCGATATGGACCCCTATCATGGCTGGTTGATGGGCTTCAATGCGACAACGCTCCAGCGGGTATCCTGGTATTGCACCACCGCCAATGCAGAAGGTGGCGGCATCTGGCAGGCCGGGAACGGGATCGCAGCCGATGAGGCAGGGGGCATCTATGCGGCTACCGGCAACGGGCAGGGCGCGACCGACATCGGAGCGAATCCCGTCAACCTGGGCTCCAGTCTGATCAAATTCACTCCGACCCTGACTGTGTCGGATTGGTTCACGCCATTTAACTACAATGATCTCAATGCCGGCGATCTCGACTTTGGACCCTGTGAGACGCTCGTCATCCCGGGAATGAACCGGGTATTTACAGGCGACAAAAATGGTAATGTGTATCTCTGCGATATCAACAACCTTGGGAAGTACAACGGCACCACCAACAATGTGGTCCAGAGTTTCAATCTCGGAAAAGATGCCCATAACCGGACCTCCTTTGGGTATTACAAAGGCACGGCCGGCGAATTCATCTATACCTGGCCCGAGAACACCCTATTGACGGCCTGGCGGGTGAACCGCGCCGCAGGAAATATTACGACTACCAATCCGCCTCATGGGAATTCCCTGGGACCTACGGGTAACAGCGGCGCCAGCATAAGCACCAGTTCCAGCGCCAATGACGACAATTCCGCCATTGTCTGGGTGTCGCATGCGAACAACTGCGATCCGAATCACCAGACCTGTCCGGGGATCGTCAGGGCCTTCAACGCCAATGATGTCACAAGCGAGCTTTGGAATTCCAAGATGAATCCCGGCGATGATATCGGCAACTACGCCAAATTCAATTCGCCGGTGATCGCCAATGGCAAAGTGTATGTAGGATCTTTCTCCAACAACGTCACCGTATACGGGTTGCTTGGCAACGGCGGCACCGGGGGGTGTTCCCAGGCAAATATCGCCGTCGCCAAACCCGCGACGGCTTCGTCCATTGAGTCGAGCGGCTATCCTGCCGCAAACGCCTTCGACGGCGACATGACTTCCCGCTGGTCCAGCCAGTTCACGGACAATCAATGGATCTATGTCGACCTGGGTCAGCGTTACGATCTCTGCAAAGTGATTATCTATTGGGAGGCAGCCCTGGGAAAGGACTTTAATATCCAGGTATCCGACGACGCCCAAACCTGGACTACCGTCGACGCGGTGACGAACAACACATCGCAAACTTCGAACCTGTCTTTAACGGGCTCGGGCCGCTATGTGAGAATGCAGGGCGTTCATCGCACCGCGGTAAACGGAACCCTCTATGGATATTCGATCTACGAAATGCAGGTGTACGGTTCCCCAACGGTCACCTGCCAGGCGCCTACCGGCCTGACTTCCTCGAATCTCCAGCAAAACTCCGCCACGGTCGGCTGGAATGCCGTTACAGGCGCGACAAATTACACGCTCCAATACACGTCAACTTCCACGAACAGCTGGCAAACCATCAGCCCTGCCATCACCGGCACTTCTTATACATTTACATCGCTGTCCTGCGGCACGAGCTACCTCGTCCGGGTGGCCGCCAACTGCTCCAACGGCTCTTCCAGCGCCTATACCACCATTGGCTTGTCAATGCCCGACTGCAATACCAGCTGTATCCTCCCGACCCGCTGGACCTCTGCCGATATCGGCGGCCCCTCCCTTGCCGGTCAGTCCTGCTACCAAAATGCGACCTTTACGCTGCAGGGCTCCGGCGCAGATATCGGGGGAACGACAGATCAGTTCCAATTTGCCTACCAAACCCTTACCGGTGACGATGAGTTTATCGGCCATCTCAGCAGTCTCACAGGCGGAAATACCAACGACAAGGCCGGCATCATGATCCGGCAGAGCCTGAACGCGAATGCTCCCAACGCCTTTATCGCACTTTCGACCGGAGTCGGCGCCTTGTTCCAGTCCCGATCCACGGCCGGCGGCGCAACCACAACGATCATTCCGGCTCAAAACAACATTACCCCGCCATACTGGGTCAAACTGTCCAAATCCGGATCGGTTTACTCCGCCTTCACTTCCTCTGATGGACTGACCTGGGCACCCGCGGCCCCCCCCGTCGACCTCGTCTTCGGCGCCGGCGGAAGTGCTACCTTTGCCGGTCTGGCGATCACCAGCCATAATAATTCCAGCCTGTCGACCATGACCCTCGACAATTTCTCACAGATCGTGGGCCTCCCGGTCGAACTCTCCAGCTTTACCGGTAAGCGAACGGGCACTACGATCACCCTCCAATGGACGACCCAAACGGAGCAAAACGTCGCCCATTTTGAGGTGGAACGGAGTTCCGATGGGACGCATTTTGCATCCATCGCCACCGTCAGCGCCGAAGGCAACAGCAATACGCCCGAGGACTATACGGCTACCGACGAACATCCTGTAAATGGCATCAACTATTACCGGCTGAGAACGGTTGACCTCGACGGCAAGTTCTCCTACTCGCCGATAATAATCGTCCGAAGCGACAACGCACCGGCGCCGACGCTGTTCCCCAATCCAGCCGCCAGCTATTTCCGGCTGGCCGCGGGCACCGACCCGATCCGCGAGGTGAATGTCTATGATCTTGCGGGAAGAAGGGCGCTGGGAATGCTGAATCCCGTGAATAGTAATGTTGTCTACGTGCCCTGCAGCGGACTCGCCCAGGGCGTGTATTTTGTCGAGATAAAGACCGCCAATGGCCGGTATGTCCAAAAGTTGCTGAAACAATAAAGAATAAAAAAACCGGCCTGAGCCGGTTCTTATTGACGTTATTTACTTGGCAGCCTCGCCGGGATGCGGACTCCCGTGATGGCAGGTCACACAACTGACGGCAGGAATGGTATTCCCCTGCTCATCCTTGTTGAAGGAAAAATATTTCTTGTTGATCCTGCCGGTCATCTTGTACATATGACGGGCAATGTTCTTTTCAGGCTTCGCATCGCTGGCAAAATCCAGCCGGTGGGAGGTGCTGTCGGCCGAAGGCGCGTGACAGAAATTGCATTTTACGCCAAGCGCGGCCTTCCAGCCGTCCATTATCTTTTCCAGGTCATCATGACTGATGTCCTTGGGCAACACTTTAAAATTGTGCTTGGGTTTCGGATCGTCCTGGGGCCGGACGGCGGCCATTCCGATGATCATCAGGCCAAAAAGGGAGGCGACGACGGCAATTTTCTTGTAATGCAGCATGGGGGATATTTTGTATGGAATAGTCGAATTTACGGGAAATCACGAAACAATTTGACAATATTTTGACAATAGACCAATCGGTTCAGCCGCGTTACCTTTGCGCCCATGGAATCTACGGCTACGGAATATCTTAAGAGGGGGCAGATCGTGATCATGGCGATCTGTACGGGACTGATCGTTGCAAATATCTATTACTGTCAGCCGCTCATCGTCCTTATCAGCAAAAGCTATGGCATCCCTGAGAGCCGGGGCGGACGGATCCCCTTCCTTACCCAGCTCGGGTACGCGCTTGGGCTTCTCTTCTTCGTCCCCCTCGGCGACAAGGTCGAGCGCCGCGGACAGATCGTCGTAATGGCCGCCTTTGCGGTGGCGTCCCTGGTCTTTGCCGCCCTGTCGCCCAATCTTCTTTCCCTGGAGATCGCCAGCGTATGCATCGGCGCGACCTCCGTCATCCCGCAGCTGATCCTTCCCCTTGCCGCACATCTTTCGCCGCCATCGAAGACCGGGAAGGTCATCGGTACCATCATGAGCGGCCTGCTCATCGGTATCCTGCTATCGCGGACGCTCAGCGGATTTGTCGGGCGCTGGTTGGGCTGGCGGGGAATGTTTGCAGTGGCGGCGGGCATCAGCTTTTCCCTGCTGGTGATCATCCGCTATACCTTTCCACCCAGCCGTCCCCATTTTGCCGGCTCCTACGCATCCCTGATGCGCAGCCTGCTGACCCTCACGCGTGAGCAGCCGGTGTTGCGGGAGGCCGCGGCGATCAATGCGCTGGGCTTCTCCACCTTCGGCATGTTCTGGACGACCATGGTCTTGCATCTTTCAGGGGCGCCCTTCCATTTCAATAGCGACTTTATCGGGCTTTTCGGCCTGGCCGCGGCCGCCGGCGCCCTTGCCGCACCGTTGGTAGGAGGTTCCGCCGACAAACGCAACCCGCGCATCGCCATCGGGTACGGCCTCGCCCTGCTCCTGTCTTCGTTCGTCCTGCTCTATGTGGGGGCGAATTCTGTGCTGGGGATGGTCGCCGGCATCATCCTGCTCGACCTTGCGATGCAATGTATCCACGTTTCGAACCAAAGCCGCGTCTATGCGCTGATCCCGCACGCGCGCAACCGCCTCAATACTGTATATATGACCGTTAGCTTCATCGGGACCGCGATGGGCTCCGCCTTTGGGCTTTTCGCCTGGGACAAAGGCGGCTGGGCCGGGGTTTGCATTACCGGAGTTCTGCTTACCACCTCGGCATTTATCATCTACGGATATACCTTTAGAAAGGCCCGCAGAAGGGCGCGGACCGCGGTAGCCTAGTCGTTGTTGCAGGTTAACAAATTACTAATTGCATCATCAAACACCAGATTCACTTGGTGGGTAACGATTCTTACCCTATATTTGCACCGTTAAATCTTGAGCTGATAACAGCACCAGTAATTGAATGATCATTTCCGCTATTATAAATCCCCGGTAATTGTTAGTCGTCTTTACTCTCTGCTTTTTTACTCAGATTGCCTTTTATTTTCATTTTTAACCAGTTATTAGTATGAACATTTACATTTCGAATTTGAGCTTCAACGTCACGGACGAAGACTTGCAGGATTATTTCGCAGAATACGGCGAGGTTTCTTCCGCCAAGGTCATCATGGACAAATTCACGGGCAAATCCCGCGGGTTTGCATTCGTTGAGATGCCCGATGATGAGGCTGCCAAAAAAGCTATCCAGGAACTGGACGGTGCATCCGTAGACGGCCGCACCATCGGTGTATCGGTAGCAAAACCCCGTGAAGACCGCGGCAATGGCGGCGGTAACAAGGGCGGTGGCTCCTTCCAACGCCGGGGCAACAACAATTACAGCAACAGCCGTTATTAATACATCGCTTTGTTGATATTGAGGGCCCTTTCATAGGGACCCTACCCGGCAAAGTTTCCCGCTTTGCCGGACGTTATGAAAAAAGGGCCATCTACTTTTGTGATAAGATGGCCCTTTTTT
>Ga0310811_10015077_pt1 | contig 10099 bp, 8 predicted proteins | sample YCmetagenome_FD_207642 | JGI IMG/M metagenome (GOLD analysis project Ga0310811, IMG submission 207642) | Soil microbial communities from experimental microcosm in Duke University, North Carolina, United States - YC | ecosystem: Engineered > Artificial ecosystem > Soil microcosm > Unclassified ...
CCGCGTGCTCGGCCGCATCAATTCCGAAGCGCCCCACGATGTCGTCCTCGTCCTCGATGCCTCGAACGGCCAGAACGCACTCAGCCAGATCGACGTGTTCCGCGAAGTCGCGGGCGTGACCGGCCTCGTTATGACCAAGCTCGATGGATCGGCACGGGGCGGCGTGCTCGTCGCGGCAGCGGAAAAATTCGGACTCCCGATCCACGCCGTCGGCGTTGGGGAGACAATCGACGACCTTCGCCCGTTCGAGCCGCGCGAACTCGCCGAAGCCATTTCAGGAGCGCGTTCGTGACCGACACCCTCAAGCCGCGCCCCGCCTGGCTGCCGTTCGCCATCGATTATGCGCCGCTGATTCTATTCTTCATTATGTACAAGACGGCGGGCGTGTTCGCGGGCACCGCCGCGTTCATGGTGGCGATCATCGCCGCGGTGCTGACCTCGAAGATCATGCTCGGCCGCGTGTCGCCGATGCTGTGGCTGTCGGCGATCCTCGTGGTTGGTTTCGGCGCCTTGACCATCTGGTTCCACGACGAACGCTTCATCCAGTTGAAGCCGACGATTATCTATGCCGGGCTCGGCGCGCTCCTCTTGGGCGGCGTCGCGCTTGGCAAGCCGCTGATCAAATATGTTCTCGAAGCCGGTCTCGACGGCCTCAGTGACCGCGGCTGGATGTTGCTCAGCCGCAATTGGGGCCTGTTCTTCATCGCGATGGCGGGCCTCAACGAGATCATGCGTGCAACACTCACTTTCGACACCTGGCTGACGCTCAAGGTTTGGGCATTGATCCCGCTGTCGCTGGCATTCGGCGCGTCGCAAATTCCGATGATGACGCGCGAGGGACTGACCGCGACCGACAAATAGCCCTGGATCGCCAGAAAATAGGCAACGCCGGGGCTTGCCGGACGTTCGGCGCGGATGACCTTTGTCGACTTACTGCAATATTACGGGGCCGCCGCAGGCGTGGTTGCCGCCGCAGTCGTCAGCCTCGACCTCGGCCGCAAGCCAACCGGTTGGGCGTTCGTGTTGTTCGTCACCTCGTCGCTGGCCCTGATCGCGTGGGGCTTTTTGGGTGAGGACAATGAAGGGATTGGCTGGCAGAACATCGTCCTGCTCGTGATCAACGCGGTCGGCGTCTATCGCTACCTTGTCCGCAAGCGTCCGCCCGAATAGGTTTCGCCCCACAACCTAAGAATCAGGGGGACGATCGCCTGTGGCCTTACCGGCAATTTTCGACAAACTGCGCTTGCCTGTCATTGGCTCGCCCTTGTTCATCGTTTCGGGGCCGGACCTCGTCATAGCGCAATGCAAGGCCGGGATCGTCGGCAGCTTCCCCGCGCTCAACGCGCGGCCGCAAACGCTGCTCGACGAATGGCTGCACCGCATCACCGAGGAGTTGTCGGCGTGGAACCGGGACAACCCGGACAAGCCCGCCGCTCCATTCGCGGTCAACCAGATCGTCCACAAGTCGAATGATCGCCTCGAAGCTGATCTGCAGACCTGTGCCAAATGGCAGGTGCCGATCGTCATCACCTCGCTTGGCGCACGCGAAGACCTGAATACCGCGGTCCATGGCTGGGGCGGGATCACGCTGCACGACGTGATCAACAACCGCTTCGCGCACAAGGCGATCGAAAAAGGCGCGGACGGGCTGATCCCCGTCGCGTCCGGCGCGGGCGGTCATGCCGGCACGCAATCGCCGTTCGCGCTGATGACCGAGATCCGCGATTGGTTCGACGGCCCCGTCGCGCTGTCGGGTGCGATCGCACACGGCCGGTCGGTGCTCGCCGCGCAGGCCGCAGGCGCCGATCTGGCCTACATTGGCAGCGCTTTCATCGCGACCGATGAGGCCAATGCTGATCAAGGCTACAAGGCGGGCATCGTCGCCGGCCAAGCTTCGGACATCGTCTATTCGGACCTCTTCACTGGTGTCCACGGCAACTACCTGCGCCAATCGATCGAAGCCGCCGGGCTCGATCCCGACAATCTGCCCGCAGGTGATTACAAGACGATGGATTTCGGCGGCGGCAATTCGTCCAAGTCCAAAGCATGGCGCGACATCTGGGGCTCAGGCCAGGGCATCGGCGCGGTCAAGGAACATCACAGCGTTGCCGATTACGTCGCGCGCCTGACGGAAGAATACCGCGCCGCGAAGGCTGAGCTCGACGCCAAGTTCATCGGATGACCGCAGCAGACCTGTTGGCCAGTGAATTCGCCAATCACGCGGAGATCGTTGCCGCACACGCCGCCGAACAACCGGATGAGATTGCCGTCGTCGATGCCGAGCGCCGCATCTCGTGGCGCGATTTCGATGCGCTGGTCGATCGCAGCGCCGCGCGGCTGCAATCGGAAGGCGTCGGCCCGCGCGATAACGTCGCAATTTGCGGTTACAATTCGATCACTTATGCGGCGGTGTTCATCGCCGCGCTGCGCATTGGCGCGGCCGCCGCGCCGCTGACCTCCTCAGCCAGCGCGGAAGCGCTTGGCCAGATGTTGCATGACAGTGCCGCAACACATCTGTTCGCTGACAACAGTTTTGACATCCCGCTCGCCGCCGGCGTCACCCGCGTCGACCTTACGACGCTCGATGATTGGGGCAGCGGCAAGCCGACGCCTGTTAGCGTGAGCCCGAGTGACCCGTTCAATATTATCTACTCCTCAGGCACGACAGGCACGCCCAAGGGCATCGTCCAAAGCCACGCGATGCGCTGGGCCTATCTCAAGCGAATACTGCCGCTCGGTTATTCCCGCGATACCGTCACGATCAACGCCACGCCGCTCTATTCGAACACCACGCTCGTCAGCTTCCTGCCGCAGCTGATGGCGGGCGGCCGCTGCGTGCTGATGCGCAAGTTCGACGCGCGAGGCTTCCTCGAGCTCGCCGAACGCGAGCGCGCGACGCACACCATGCTCGTGCCGGTCCAATACCGCCGGATCATGGCGCTGCCCGATTTCGACACGTTCGACTTGTCATCGTTCCAACTCAAAAGCAGCACCAGCTCGCCTTTCGATCCTGCGCTGAAAGCCGATGTCCTCAATCGCTGGCCGGGCGGCCTCGTCGACAGCTACGGCATGACGGAAGGCGGCGCTTCGACCATCCTCATTGCCCACGCCCGTCCCGACAAGCTGCACACCGTCGGCCGCGTCGCCGAAGGGTCCGAAATGCGGCTAATCGATGAAGATGGCGTCGAAGTCCCGCCCGGCGAAATGGGGGAGATCGTCGGGCGTGGGCCGATGATGATGACCGGCTATCGCAACCGCCCCGAAGCGACCGCTGAGTCGATGTGGATCAGCCCCGAAGGCGTCCGCTTCCAGCGCCAAGGCGATGTCGGCCGCTTTGACGAAGACGGTTTCCTCATCCTGATGGACCGCCGCAAGGACGTCATCATCTCGGGTGGGTTCAACATTTATCCGAGTGACCTAGAGGCCGCGCTGCTCGAGGAGCGCGGCGTGATCGAGGCCGCGGTGGTAGCCGCACCCAGCGCCGATTGGGGCGAAACGCCCGCGGCGTTCGTCGTCCTCGCTGACGGCGCCGATGCTCACGCGATCCTCGCCGCCGCCAACAACCGCCTCGGCAAAACGCAGCGCATCACCTCAATTCACCAAATCGACCGCCTGCCGCGATCGGACATCGGCAAAATCCTCAAACGCGAACTCCGCGACAAATTATTGGCCTAAAAATCGCGGCAACCACGTTCTGGTGGAGAGGTTTTTAACCTTGCCGCGCGCAAAAGACGGCACTGGCAGCGCAGGTTTCGCATGATTCTCAACGCGTTTCGTAAGAATGACGACGAACAGGCGCGGGCGCAGGCGCGTGTCGATGCGATCGTTGCGGCCACGCGCGCCAAGGCCGTGGCCGCCGAGGCGCCCAAGCGCAACGTCTACCGCGCACCGGACATCCTGCCGCTGGTGCCGAGCACCGACCCGATCGACCAGCGCATCCAGGAGGAGCTCTCGACCGTCCGCCGCATGGTCGAAGCCCTAGGCGACGAACTGTCCGGCGATCCGATCCTGCTGATGCGCTATCAGCAAGCGTTACAGAGCGTCGATTTGATGGCGCAAACGCTCGGCCACCTCGCTTGTGTCATCGGAAGCCAAGACCGCGCCGAAGCGATCGATCGTATCGGCATGGCCAGCTTGAAAGCGCGCCTGACGCGCGGTGTCTTGACCGACGCCGTGGCGCTGCACCGCTCCGACGCCAACCCCTTTTCCTGAAGCAACGCTGCGTCGACGCTGCTAAGGCCGCTCCGCCATCAGGCTGCGCACCAGCGGCTGCATCCGTTCGTCGAACCGCGCGAGCACGACATGGTCTTCCGCCGTCTCGAACAGCGTGACCAGCTGCTGTCCATTCCAACGGTGCAGGGCATAAGCGGGCGGGTCGGCGATGATCATCGGGCGTTGGTCGGGGGTGTCCGGGTCGATCGGCGCAAGTTCGAGCGCGACTTGCGGGGCGGTTGAAGCACAGATCGACACGACGGTGCCCTCCCATGGCGCGACAACCGAACGATGCAGATGCCCGCTGACGATTCCGCGCACTTGCGTATGACCTGCGATCGCTGCGGCGAAATTGGCGACCCATTCTTCGCGCGGATGGGTGTTCATCCATTCGATACCCGACTCAACGGGCGGATGGTGCATGACGATCAGCGTCGGCGCGTCGGGTGCCTCGGCCAATCGTGCCGCCAGCCACGCCTTGCGCTCGGCGCAAAAACCGCCGCCGTGGCGGCCATCCTCAAGCGTATCGACGATGATCAACCGCAACCCGCCGGCGTCACGCACATATTGGACGAACCCGCCGTCGGCGTGTTCGGGGAACACACTCGCGAAATTGATGCGGTCGTCATGATTGCCCATGCAGTATAGTACGGGAAACGGCAGGTCGGCGAAGGCCTCGCGCACCGTCTCGTAACTCTCGGCATCGCCGCGATCGACCAGATCACCGGTCGCCAGCAACAGGTCCGGTTGCGGTGTCATGCGGGTCAACGCCGCAAGCGTCGCGTTAAGCCGGCGCCGGTTGAACTCATCAGGATTGCCGGGGTCAAATCCAAGGTGAATATCGGTGACCTGAGCGATCAGCAGAGGCTGGCTCATGGCCGCGCCACCGCTCGCCGCGCACCAACTCCTTCGCGGCGTACCGCCACCGGGCGCCACGGCCGCACGGGGCCGGTGTGATAGCTGTGGCACATAGCGCAGCTGCTCTTGACCTTGGCGTGACTTGCTTCGCCGCCGTGGCAGTCACGGCAGCCCTTACCGTCGGGACCCTTGTCGAGTGCCGGCAGCATTAGCAGTCTGGCGTCATTGCTGGTGCGGGCGGTTGCGTGGCAATCCTCACATTTCTCGGTGTCGTGCGCCTTGTGATCGAACCAGCCCTTGCGCCAATAGCGCGTCTGCTGGAACACCGGGCGGACATGCCAGCCATGGCTCGCCGCGCCGCCCGTCCGGTCGATCACATGGCAGTCGTAACACGCCCCGCCCTTCATGAACGGCGCATCGACGCCGCGGCCATAGCCGGGTCCATAGCCGCCCGCGCTGCCCGCAAAGCCCGGCACACGCCGCCCGGCGATCGTGCCCATGATCGGGGCGCCCGATCCGCCCCAGGCGCGCAGGTCAGCGACGACCAGCTCCGGCTCGCCATGGCGCAGCGTCCGGACCGTGCCGCCTATCCGTTCGAACGCCAGACTGTGGCAGGCCTGGCAGTTGCGCTCCATTTCGACCTTCTCGAAGCGCACGCCGTCCGCGGTCGGTTTGTGGCAGGACGCGCAAACCAAGGGTTTGCCGCCGATTGAAATGGCCATGCGCGCGACGCCGCCGCCTGCGCTCATATGCAGCGCATGCGGGAATTTGAGCCCGTTATCTTCGCGCAGCACGCCAATGCCCGCGAGCCGTGCCAGCATCGCACGATCCCCTTGCCACCCTGTAGATACGACGGGCCGCAGATTTGGATGACTCGTGCCGAAATCTTTTGCGTTGGCGAGCTTGGTGTCGGGCAGCCGCTCCTTCATGGTTGCGTGGCAATCGGTGCAGAACGCCTGCGCCGTCGCGGGCATCGGCCCAGCGCCCTGATGCTCGTTATGGCAATCGACGCAGCGCTGACCTGTGGGAAAGCCTACAGCGCTTTTCACGCCATTCTGGAAGCGCTTGAAACCATCTGGCGGCGCCATCGCCAGCATTTGTCGCTTGGCATCGGCATGGTCGTGAACCTTGGTGTGGCAAGCGATGCACTTTGCGTCCTGCACCGGCTCGAACGGCTTGGCGTGGCACGCCTGGCAATCCTTTTCGAGGCCATGATGCGCCTTGCTCAGCGGGCCAGAGGTCCATTGTTTGTCGGCATAGACCGCCTGCGGGCGTTCTTTGGCGGTGCTCCACTTGGCGAAGGTCATGATCGGCCAGGCGAGGCACGCGGCGAGAATAAGCAGCAGGAACGTCCAGGCGCTGATCCGCTTCCCGGGCAGCTTGCCGCGCAGGGAAAACGCCGCGGAGTCCTCGAGATCGCGCGCCTCCGCCACCGATCCGACGCGCGCTACGGTAACGACGGGGACGTCGTCTTCTTCGCTGAGTGTGAGCGTGTGGCTGCCGAAACGCAGCTCAGCACCCTTGCCCGCGTCGAGCACTGCCTTGGTCGTCGCCTTGCCGTCGACCCCGAAACCAAGATTACCCGCGCTTTCGGCGACCACCCAGGCGCTTTGCCGCGTCAGCGTCGCGTGAAACGGGTCGACCGCCAGATCCTGCAGATGGATACTATTCGACGCATCGCGGCCGATCGTCAGCCGGTTGTCGCTGACCGGCGATGAGCGCACGATGTCGCGCCCGTCGGCGGTGCGCGACACCGTCCGCAGGATAAAGCTCGCGGTCACCAGAAGAAGAACACCGCGACGACATGCGCCGTCACCGCCGCGAGCGCCGCGAAGGTCACGGGTACGTGCACGTACAGCCAGATTTCCAGCAGGGCCTTCCACTGCATATGCCGCCGCATTCGCGCCAGCAGCGCCTGCTTCTTCTCCAAAAGGGCATCGACGCGCTCGAGCGGATCACAACCGGCGTCGGCCCGGCCCCCGGTGTATCGCTTGAGCGCCATCTGCGCCGCAGCCGTTTCACAGCGCGGGTAATGGCCGGTCAGGCGGTTCCACACGCCACCGCCGAAAGGATCGTCATTGATACTTGCCAGCACCCGGCCGGCACTTTCACGGTCGATCGGCTGGGCGGCATCGTCCAGCTGGCGGTCGATCGAGCGCAGTGCCTCGAGCATTTGCGCCTCGGTCGTCTCGTCGCGATTGGCCGACATCTTCGCCGGGATCGTCGCGTACATGATGACGCCGAACAGGCCGGACAGGATAACGACGATCATCAGGCCATACGCCAGCGTGTGCAGCGTCCACCCGAAATCGAACGCCGAATGCAGCGTCGCGATGACGATCAGGCTCAACCCGAGCCAGACGTGCGCCGACGTCCAGTTCTTCAGCGACCAGCGCCCGCGGGTCGTCGCCCGCTTGCGCACGCCCAGCATCGTCAGCCACAGCATCAGCCCGGCCGCCAGCGTGCCGCTGGCATAACCGAACGCCGTTCCGCCCGACGATTGCGGCGCGGGATCAGCGACGTAAAGCATGATCGCGACCAGGCACAGCGCGGCCGCCACCTTGGCCCAGAGCAGTTTGGTCAGATAACCCTGATGCCCCTCGCCCGCGCGCACGCGTACGCGGCCCGTCTGCGTTGCTCGCAATGCCATCAGCTCGCGCTCCGTTCGAGCCGCGCAACGCTGAGGAATTCCTCGGGCGCAACGCGGATCGCTGCGCCGGTCGGGCATGCGCGGACACAGGCGGGGCCGCCTGCGATCCCCGCGCACATGTCGCACTTGATCGCTTTCTTCGCCTTCTCACCTGTCGATTGGGCGTATTTCCACTTCTTCGACGGCTCACCTGGCCCCGGTCCTGCGCCGAACAGCAGCCAGCTGAGCAGCGGCGGCTTTTTCGGCGGCACGGCATCCATCCGGATCACGCCATAGGGGCAGTTTCGCTGGCAATTGCCGCAGCCGATGCAGCTGTCGTCGATGAACACTTCGCCGTCCGGCCCACGATGGATCGCGTTGGGCGGGCAGTCAGCCATGCAATGCGGATGCTCGCAATGGCGGCAGCTCGTCGGGACGTGCAGGTGCGCGTAAGTCTTGCCCGCCTCGCGATCGAGCCGGCTCAAGCCTTCATGGCTGTCGGCGCACGCCTTCTCGCAATTGTCGCAACCGACACAGAGGTTTTCGTCGATCAACAGCACGTCGGTCGCCTCTCCGACACCCTGTTCGACGAGGAAAGTGGCGACGTTCGAATACATGTCGACCGCGCTCGAAAAGCCATCTTTCTTCGCCTCGATAAAGGCGTTGACGTCCTGCCGCGCGGCCATGTCGCGTTTGGCGCGTTCGAGCAGCGCGGGCTTGCGCTCCATCAGCGCGCGGAACGCGGCGCCCTGCAGCTTGATGACTTCGGATTTGACCGCCGCCCGCACCGTCGCGGTGCGCTTACCGCCCGCGATCAGTGCCATTTCGCCAACGTACGATCCGGCAGGAAGATAGGATAAGAACACCGTCTTCCCGCCGATCTTCTTCTCGACGATCATTGATCCGGTGCGGATAACGTAAATGTCCTCGCCCGCATCGCCTTCGACAAGGACCGGCTCGCCCGCCTTGATCGCCAGCACTTCGGCTGAGGCAACCACGTCGGCAACGTCCTCGCGCGTCAGTCCGCTGCCGAACATCTGCAGCAACTGCCGTTCGATCGAAATGCGGGTGATTTCGGCTTTGGCGGCGGGCACCTGGGCTTGCAGCTTGAGCGCCGCGAGGCGCGATATCTCGACGACGATGCAATCCTCGCCGGCGCGGATCGTCGCGCCGCGGCGGCGACCGGAAATCAGGCCGACCTCGCCAAAGATCGAGCCTTGCTCGATCGGCACGGTCATCGACGGATCGGTTTGGCTGAGCTGCACCAGCACATGGCCCTGGGCGATGGCGAACAGCGACGATCCCGGGGCATTGCGCTCGAAAATCACCTCGCCTGCGCGATAAAAACGTGCGTCGCTATCGAGCATGAACTCGCGCATCTGGAGTGGCGTCATCCCCTCGAGGATCGAGACGCGCGTGCGCAGGAATTCCAGCCAGTCGCTGACGCCACGCTGGCCCGGCAGCCCTTTGAACTTGGCCTCGAGGATCGGTTCGTCAGCGGGCTTCAGGTCGTAATTGCCATCGATGAACTCGACCACATCATGGCCCTGGTTCATGCAATGCTTGATCAACGGATAGCCGGCGAGCGCGCCGATGACATAAAGACCCGGCGTCGAACTTTCGAACGTCGGCGATAGCACCGGGAAGGCCAGCCGGTCCGCGCTCGAAAACGCGACCCCGGCATCCTCGACAAACTTGCGCGGCGGCGCCGAGCCCATGCGCGCGATCACGCGGTCGCATTTCAGCCGCACTTCGCCATCGCGCGTGTCGAGGGTAATTTCACCCTTTTCGATCGAACTCGCCGTGGTTTCGGTGTGGATCGCCAGCCGCCCGGCGTCGTGCGCCGCCTGCAACGCTTTGATGTTCGCGTCCTTCGCCGTCGGGAAGTCTGCATCGCGATTGAGCAGGTGAACGACATTGCCCTGCGCCGCATCCGCCGCGAGGCCGAGCGCGTTCTCGATCCCCGCATCGCCGCCGCCGATAACGAAGATGTGCTCGTCATTATATTCGGCTGGATCGTCGAGCTGGTATTGCACCTGCGCGCCTTCACCGACCGGGCAGCGCACCAGGTTCGGATTGCCCTGCGTGCCGATGGCGAGGACCACGGTCTCCGCGTCGATCGCGGTGCCGTCCTTGAGCGTCAGCGTGAACGCACCCTTTTCGCCGGCAATCGACGCGACCTCGGCATGATAACGGACGACGACACGCCCCGCCGTCTGATCGTTCCAAGTCCCCAACACAACCTCACGCTTACCCGCGCCGAAATCGAGGTCGGACCGCAACACCAGCTGGGCCGGCGTCGCCATGACGTGCTTGCCCTTCTGATATTTGTAGATCGTGTCGGATAAATGGTCGGTTTTTTCGAGCAGCACATGGCTCAGCCCAAGCTGCGCGGCGCGC
>Ga0310811_10015078_pt1 | contig 10099 bp, 7 predicted proteins | sample YCmetagenome_FD_207642 | JGI IMG/M metagenome (GOLD analysis project Ga0310811, IMG submission 207642) | Soil microbial communities from experimental microcosm in Duke University, North Carolina, United States - YC | ecosystem: Engineered > Artificial ecosystem > Soil microcosm > Unclassified ...
TCGATCGCGGCGCGCACCTCGATGTCGAAGCGCCGGTGCGGCTGGTCGATGCGCAACAGGTCGATCAGGTTGCCGAAATGGTCGACGTGCTGCGTCGCCATCGACGGCGCGGGCTGCGTGGTGACGCCGATCGAGGTCACAGTCTGGCCGGGGAACGAGCGCGCGCGCAGGTGGGCGATGTGGTGCGCGCTGTCGACGCTGCTGGCGTAACTGTAGGTCGTGCGGTGCGACAGCAGGTAGTGCATCAGCTCGCCGCCATCGTCGCCATCGAGCCGACCGCCTGCGCCGCCGGCACGTGGCTGAAATACGCGCGCGTGATCGCCTCGCTCAGCTCCTCGAGCCGCTGCTGGCCGTTCGACGCGATCCGGCGCAGCAACGCCAGCGCCTGCTCCTCTTGCGACTTCTCCTCGCCGCCGAACAGCGCGACCGCCCGCGCAAGCTCGCCGTCGAGCGGTTCCAGCGGGTTCGGGACCCGCGTACCCGAGGCCTGGGCCAAGTAGTGCAGATGGCTCGCGATCGAGCGCATCTGGAAGGCGAAGGCGCGCGGATTGCTGTCGTCGAGCACCACGAGGTCGAGGACGGGCGCGGGCTGGAGCTGGCCGAGATAGCGCCAGCGGTAGGTGATCGAGCTGTCGCACAGTTCGAGCGCGAGCCGCATCGCCGCGTCCCAGTCGATCGGCGACTGCTGCCACGGGCCGAGCGCTGAGCGCAGCACGAACTGCGCCCGCTCGATGCGGCGGCCGAGATCGAGGAACAGCCAGCCGGTGCCGCGCGTCATGTTCTCGCTGGCGAGGCCCGAGAAGGTCGAGACGAAGCGGAGGATGTGGTCGAGCGCCGCCAGCAGCGGATCGAAGTGGCCGCCCGCCTCGCGCAGGCCGCCCAGCACCTCGTTCAGCAGCGGGCCGACGGTGATCATCATGTCGGGCGAGAAGCGGTCGCGCAGCGTGCCGGTCAGGCGCTGGATCGCCTCGAGCCCCTTGGCGAGGCCGCCGCGGTCGGACGCCACGGCGGCGAGGCCGCCCAGGAAGGCCGCACTTTCGGGCGCGGCCAGCGCCGCCTGCCGCGGCATCAGGCCGGCCTGGGCGATCAGCTTGCCGAGCAGGCGCAGCTCGACGCCCTCGCGCGCGCCGATCACGCCCTGCGCCACGCGGGTGACGGTGAGGCGCAGCAGGCGGGCATTGTCGTCGAGCCGCTCGACGTAGCGGCCGAGCCAGTAGAGGTTGTCGGCGACGCGGCTCTGCAGGTCGGCGCCGCCGCGATCGACCGCGAGCGGGTGGAAGCGGCGGCTGGCCGGGATCTGCACGTCGGCCGCGTCCTCGGCCAGCACCCAGACGTCCTTGAGCGTGCCGCTGAGCCGCCCGAGCTGGCCGAGCGCGGTGTTTCCCGCCGGCTCGCGTGCGAGGCCGCCCGGCAGCACGCGCCAGCTCTGACCACCTGCCCTGAGGTCACCCGAAGGGTCGGCGACCAGGAAGCAGCGCAGCACGACGGCCGACGGCGCCAATTGCGCGCCGTCCCATTTCGGATTGAGCGACGGCGAGACGGGATACTGCGCCACGAAGTGGCCGGGGTTGGCCGAGAGGCGCTGCTGCAGGCGGCGGCGCGCCTCGCCCTCGAGCATGCCGACGACGATCGGCTCGCGGTCCGGGCCGAGGCAGGGCCGCACGATCATCGCATCGAGACTCGCCAGGACATGGTCCTTCGCCTCCGGCTCGCCCAGCCACCACACGTCGAGCGACGGCAGCTGCAGCGGCTGGCCGAGCAGGCGCCGGCTGATGCGATCGAGGAACGGCATCAGCGCCGGCGTCTCGACCAGGCCCGAGCCGAGCGCGTTGGCCACGGCGATCTTGGCCGTCCGCGTCGCCTCGACGAGGCCGGTGACGCCGAGCGCGCTGTCGGCGCGCAGCTCGAGCGGATCGGCGAGCGACGACTCGAGCCGGCGCAGCAGCACGTGCACCGGGCGCAGGCCGGCCAGGGTCTTGATCAGCACCTCGCCGTCGCGCGTCACCAGGTCGCCGCCCTCGACCAGCGACACGCCGAGCGCACGCGACAGATAGACGTGCTCGAAGTAGGTCGCGGAGCGCGAGCCCGGCGTCAGCACGGCCATGTTCGGGTTCGCCACGCCGTGCGGCGCCAGGGCGGCCAGCGCATTGTGCCAGCGGTCGACGAACGGGCGGACAGGACGGACCGGGAGGGCGCGGAACGCCTCGGGCAGGCTGCGCGCCAGCACGCGGCGGATCTCGAGCGCAAAGCCCGCGCCCGACGGCGCCTCGGTATGATCGGCGAGTACGTGCCATTGGCCGTTCGAGAGCCGCACCAGGTCGACGGCATATTGGCTGAGGTAACGCCCGGTTGGCCGGGCGTCGGTGACCCGGCAGGCGCGCAGGAAATGGCGGTTGGCATGCACCAGCATTGGCGGCACCAGCCGCTCGGCGAGCAGCGTCTGCGGGCCGTAGAGGTCGGCCAGCACGGCATCGAGCAGCGACGCGCGCTGCACCAGCCCCGCTTCCACCGCGGCCCATTCGTCGGGCGTGATGACGAACGGCAGCGGGTCGAAGGTCCACGACGCCTTGCCGCGATCGGTCTGGCGACCGTTGTCGAGCAGGTCGAGGGTCGCGCCCGATTCCTCGAGCTGCCGGCGCGCGCTCTCGACGCGCTCGCGAAACGCCTCGCCCGGCAGGGCGCGGATCACGCTCAGGATGCCCTGCCAGGGATAGCGGATCGACTTCTGGCCGGTGACCAGCTCGTCGTACGCCTGCTCCGGCGAGGAGCTGAGGCCGCGCATCGCTTCCATCGGGCCTCTTTAGACCTCATGTTCTTCCTCGCGGCTAGGCCCGCTTGCCCTCCCCCGTCTTCGGGGGAGGTGGCGCGGTCATCCGCGACGGAGGGGGTGGGCTACCACACGACTGCTGATTGCGCGGCCTCCTCAGGGTGAGGCTTGCTGCGCGGTTGTTGCGGCGTAGGCGATATGGTGGGATCGACCGATGGACAATCTCTTCGACCTCTCCGGCAAAGTCGCCCTGGTGACCGGCGGCAGCCGCGGCCTCGGCTACCAGATGGTGAAGGCCTTCGCGGCCCACGGCGCCGACGTCTTCATCACCAGCCGCAAGCTCGACGCCTGCCAGAAGGTGGCGGCCGAGGTCGAGGCGATGGGCCGCACGGCCCGGGCCTACGCCTGCAACGTCGCCAACTGGCAGGAGCTCGAAGGGCTGGCCGATGCCGCCTACGCCGCCTTCGGCAAGGTCGACATCCTGGTGAACAACGCCGGCTCCTCGCCGCTCGCGCCGTCGTCGCTGGCGACGCCGGAGCAGCTGTTCGACCGCATCGTGTCGCTGAACTTCAAGGGCCCGTTCCGGCTGATGTCGCTGATCGGCAGCCGCATGGCGGCGGGCGAGGGCGGCTCGATCATCAACATCTCGAGCGCCGGCGCGCTCCGGCCGCGGCCGCAGATCGCGCCCTATGCCGGCGCCAAGGCGGCCCTCAATGCGCTGACCGAGGCGTTCGCCCACGAATACGGGCCGAAGGTGCGGGTGAACACCATCTCGCCCGGCCGCTTCCTGACCGACGTCAGCAAGGCCTGGCCGGAGGAGCACAAGAAGAACGCGACGGCGGCGCTGAAGCGCAGCGGCCAGCCGGAGGAGATCGTCACCGCGGCGCTCTATCTGGCGTCCAGCGCGTCGAGCTTCACCACGGGCTCGCTGGTTCGTGTCGATGGGGGAATCGCGTAGGCGAGGCTTCACGGGCGCAAAGGTCTTCAAGCGCCGCGCGGGAGTGCTACAGCACTGAGTTGGGACCGCCTAGCCTCGGGGGAGTTTCACGATGCGCCTGCTGATCTCTGCTTTAGGCTTCACCACGGTCACCGCACGGCCGGCGCCTGGGTGCAAAGTGACAGGTCGCCCGGAGGATTGACCTGCGGTGCCGGAATTGGCCTAGGCCCGTCGAGCCAAAGTGAGGGAGAGCGATGTGAAGATCACTCTGTACGCGGATGACCCTCGGGTTGGGGAAAGGGCCGTAGACCATGACCTCGGACCGAGCGGCGCGAATGCAATTCGCATCGTTCCGGGCAAACGGGAAGGAACTATTGTGGTGCACTGGTACACAGGCCAACAGCGACTCAACGGAGGCTATCGAGCCGATCTCGTGATGGATCGCGCGGACGTGGCGAGGCTCTTCATCGAAGCGTTCGCAGGGGCTTCGGTCGAGAGCATGTTGAAGCTGCTTGGCGAGGCATCAGAGCGGTGCAATAAACGCGAGTGGTGATCAAATACTACGTAGGCGGACCATGATATTTGTTGTCGGTTCAAAAACTGCGGATTCCTGATTCAGTATCATCATCACTTACGGCACTTCCCATTTTGACCCGTGAGACGGGAAAAATCGGGAAACGGCAGGATGAATAGTAGTATGCGACTCCTGTCGATCCTGTAGCTCCAGCGAGCGCGGCAGAGGCAAGACCAATAGAATTGGCTCATGCGATGGCTTGCGGCCGGGATCGGGGCCGACCCATGGTCCGGCACCCTCTCAGGCAGGAGTGCCGAAGAAGTTCAACTTCTCACCGACGATCATCGTAACGACGGAATCACTTGTTGTGGTTTTGATCATGCTACGCGCGCCCTGCCAAGACGGTAGACCGCGGCGAGTGCTGCGTGATGACGTGAGAGAGCAAGCCGTCAATAATTTAACTAGCTGCCGGCCGGCACACCCGGAATGGTTGTATCGTTTAATGCCATCGTTCTGTTACGATTGCAACTTCTTTGGGAGGAAGAAGGTCAATGGCCAGAAACATCATGGACAACGACGCATTATACTACCCTTATATTCACTTCCGGGATGAAGCATGGCTCAAGACGACGCTGCTCTATTTTCCTCACGTTGCTCGTATGGTTCCGAGCCAGTACCGGACTAATGATAGCGAGTTTGTGGAGAGTCTAAAGAACGAGATGGGAGCTCGGCAGGAGCCGCTGGTGATCCCGTATCATTTGCCCACGTCCAACACGGACGCTCATGTGGAGCGGCTTGCCTCCCGTCTTTCGGATGAGGTCGGTGGGCACCGGGATCTTACGAAACGGCTCTCTCGCAAAATGGCGCAGCAGGAATATGGTGGGACCGACTCCCACTTTATTATCTTTAGAGGTAAGGTGCCGTGGCGGGTGTGGCAACAGCTTGAGGAGTTGGGGCTAGCCTGGGCACCGTCGATCCTTCCCGAGTTGTCACGCCGTTTTTGGGAATCTTCGGCAGCTCCATTCCACAGAGACGACTGGATTGCATTGCATCCTCTGCTCGGTGAGGCCTTTATGGCAACTCTTGCAACGGCCGCTGCCGAAGACAGAGGAATGGAGGTAGTGACGGACGCTTCACAAGTGCACGCGCTCGCAGCCTGCCGGGATGAGGAAACGATTTTTCGTACGCTCTTGGCCCAGACGAGCCTACTGGAACCCGCAGCTAGAAATGATCGGGCCTTGACGGTGCGCCTTGCTCACTTGGTGATCGTTGGTGGCTTTGACGTGTCCACGCTGACGGCCAAGGACCTCGCGAAAATGTCGACTAACCGAGAGGCTTTGTTCGATTTTCGAGAAGCCCTCGGCGCGCGCGTCGCGGAAATCCCCACCATGAAAAGTGAGAAACAGAAAGAAGCACACTTGAAGGCGGCTGCAGAGGAGATACTAGACAATTGGCACAAACGCCGAGCGAATATGTCTCGCTTCGCCAAACGTTTTTTTGGCCTTGGGCTATTGGACAAGTCCGAAAAGGCCATGGTGGATCTGGCTAAGGCGATGGTGCCGGGCTCACTCACTACCGCCGGGGCGGCTGCTAGTGCGCCAGTGTTGGGTAAGATGGCTCTGTTGAGCAGCACCATAGTAGCGGCAGCTCCGGGGCTGGCAGTGGCGTTAGCAATTTACGGAGCGAAGACCTGGCAAGGCTTAAAGTCTGAAGAGATGAGCGGTCCGCTGCGCTATCTCTCTCTGCTCAAGAAGCAAGGGGCGGCGCTTTTGGTGGCGGCGCCGCCGATCTCTATCGAGAAGGGAGTAACCGGACGCCGAGCAAAGTCGTGACGGTCGATCCACCCATATTCCACATATTCGGAGACGAGACCTGCCATACGGGCCATCCGTTTCTGGTCTATGGGACAATGGATTGCCCGCGCGAGAACCTGCCAGCTATCAGGGGCCTCCTGACCGAGGCGCTTAAGAATCGGCGCGAGTACAAGTGGAGCGGCGAGCTTTCGCGCGATCTGGACGGCTTCGTGGATACGATCTTTAAGTGCCGCGCCAAGCATGGGTTGAGCTTCCGCTGCATGGTGGTGAACACACGGCATTCGAATCACAACAAGTACAATGAGGGAGACCCGCTCCTCGGACTAGAGAAGTACATCTTCTACCACCTCTTAGGGTACGCCCGGCGGCTACCCAAAGGCAGTCCAGCCCGATTCTGTGTCGCCCTCGACAAGATTAAGGACAAGCACACGTTCGAGACCTTAAAGCGAGCCTTGAACGCGAGAGTCCGCAATGAGCTGGGCCGCACGTACGACATGTTCACGGACGTGCTGGCGGTAGAGTCCCACAGCCAAATCCTCGTGCAGGCTGCCGACGTATTTGCCGGCTGCATTGCTTGGGTTTGGAACGAGAAATACTCGAAGGAAAGTGATCCTGATCGCGTCGCCCTAGCAACGCGGGTCGCTGAACGGCTGGACCTACCGGTGATGGCTTACGCAAAGGCCGATGGCGTTGAGCGTGGGAGCTTTCTGAACTTCGGGTACGCGACACTCCCACATCAGGAGCACCGCTTTGCGATCTGGGAAATGCACCTGCGAGGTCGAGAGGAAGAAGAACTCCGCGCCAAGAGCGCAAAGCAGCTTGCCTGCTTCCCGCCCGGAACCACGTACAACGATCTCAAAGATCAGCGTTTCAAAGTGGAGATGCGGTGTCTTCGCTGCGACCGACGCAACCGCAACTTCCTCGAAATCGCCCCGCGCTACGGACACCACCTCCTTACGGACAAGCACCGGCCCAAGTGCGCCGAGTGTCACAAACGCGGGGTGTTGCTGCTTAACCCTGATCCGTTGAAAAGACGACCCTCAAGCTGAGTCGGATCGCGAATATCGCCACACTTTTTGGCTCAGGCGTTCCCTACGGGCTCGAGACCGTGCTACCGCCTCTTCAACACATCATACTCCACCAGGCACTGCCCCAGCCGTACGCGCGGCCGTGACCGCATCCCGACGGCTTCCATCGTCCGGTCGTAGTACCGGTCCCGCGCCGCCACCGGTTGCGCAAACGTGAGCGCGAACGCATCGGCATCGTCGGGGCTGTAGCCCAGCCGCGCCTTCACCTGGTCCTTGGGCTCGAGCAGCAGCCGGTCGCCGCGGAAGGAATAGGTCGTGCGCGTGAGCGCCGCGATCAGCTCCTGGCTGGTGTCGGGCGGCAGCGCGCCGCCCTTGCGGATCCAGTCGACCGCCTGGAAGTACATCTCCGTCCGCTTGTTGTCGTAGCGCGGGTCGGTCGCCTTGCCGGCGAAGTGGACGCCGATCGGCTCGCGGCCGAGCCGGCGCAGGTTGTCGATCCAGCTCGAGCCGAAGCCGCCAGTGTCGTCGATGAAGCAGGCGTCGGCCTGCCAGTCCTCCCATTTGCGCGCCACCAGCCCCGCGCCCTGCGTGCCGTCGATGTTGCGCACCTTGATCGGCGGGAAGGCGACCAGCCCCTGGCGCGGGAAGATCACGCTGGAGTCATCGCCGAAGCGCGCCACGTCGACGCCCAGGATGCGCGGCTGCTCGGCGATGTCCTCGGCGCGGTACGCGCGCCTGGTCGCCTCGGCGCATTCGTCGGGGCCGATCAGCGTGTCGAGCGAGGAGGGCGGGAAGCGGCCGAACACGTTGACCAGCACCCACGGATTGTCGCGCCCGTACTTCTCGATCTGCTCGCGCGCCCATTGCGCCGAGATGCGGGTCGAGCGCCTGGGGTCGTCGGGATCGCCGGTGATGTCGGTGACGTGCCACAGGCGGCGCTCGCTGGTGCAGGCGCGGTGGAGCGGGCCTTCGAGATGGGTCGGGTTGCCGGCCTGCACGATATGGCCTTCGACGCAGGAAGAAAGGGCCGCCTCCACAGAAGCCATCACCGCGTCGGGGATGCCGCCCGATTCGTCGAGCAGGAACAGGATGTGGTCGCCGTGCAGGCCGGCCAGCGTCTCGCCGAGCTTCGCGGGGTTCGCGGACTTCGCCCAGGTGCGGGCGCTCATCCACCAGGTGTTCGGCCGGCGCTTGGCGGCGATGCGGTTGTGGGTCCACGTGAAGCCGGCGCTGAGCAGCGGCGACTTCGCTTGCCACTTCGCCATCTCCGCCCACAGCCCGTCGCGGAGGTTGTCGCCGCTCACGCTGGTCGCGGCGATCTTGGGGTCCTGGTTGACGACCAGGAAGTTCCAGGCGAGCCAGGCCAGCACCGCGGTCTTGCCCGGCCCCTTGCACGCCTTCATCGCCAGCCGCTGGTTGCGCGGGAACGCCAACAGCACCTCGTCCTGCCACGGATCGGGCGTCACGCCGAACTGCTCGCGCACGAAGCGCCGCGGATCGGCCTTCCATGCCCGCAGGAGCTCCGTCTCGCTCACGGCTTAACCTCCTCCCCCGTCCAAGCACCTTCTGAGGCGCGCGGGGGGAGGATTGAGGAGGGGGAAAGCCACGGAGGCGATGCCGGACGTTTTCAGATCATGATCTCGTCCCGGCTTGGTCGGGACTGAAGCCTTCCCCCTCCCTGCCTCCCCCGTAGGACGGGGGAGGTGAATGAAGGGACGACGGGGGAGGTGAAGCCGCGTCATCATTCATCGTCTCCGTCGAAGCGGTGGTCGTAGCCGTCGCCGATGATCTTGCCGGTGAGCGGGTCGTACTCTGTCAGGCAGCGGTAGGGGTTGTGCGCCGGGCGACGATTGCCCGATCCGGGCGGGCGCCGGCTGAGGTTCTCCTCGGCCCATGCCATGCCGGGCGTCGGCTCGGTCGGCATGCCCGGCTCGGGCGCGGGCGCCTCGGGCTCGGCGGCCGCGTCGGGCGGGGCCGCAGGTTCCGGCTTTTGCGCGGCCGGCCATTGGCCCGTGGCGCGCAGCTCGGCCTCGCGCTCCTCGGGCGACACCATCTTCGGCGGTTCGGCCGGCTGCGCCGCCGCCACGATCGTCTCGAACCGGCCGTTCTCGGCCGCGCGCACGAGCTTCTGCTGCGGCGTCGTGGCGTCGTCCGGCTTGCGCACGAACGCCTCGAGCCGGTCACGCTCGCGGTCGACGCGCCCCTCGATAGACTGCTCGCTCTTCATGGCGCTTCGCCCCTGATCTGCCTGCCCTGCGCCTCGAGCGCCTGCATCTTCTGCCACAGCGTGGCGCTGGCGATGGCGCGGCGGCGATGCTCCAGCATCCGGCTGATGTGCAGGCCCTCCCGCGCGCTGAACTGGCCCTGCGCGACCAGCCGGATCACCGCGATCTGCGCCGCGTTGACCGACTCGAGATCGGTCGTGTCGGGCAGCTCGAAGGGCTCGCGGTTGTGCCCGCTCATCGCACGGTCGCTCATGACATCCCCTTCGGCGGCAGCAGCCCGCGCGCGCGGGCCTCGGCCTTGAGCCGGAAGAACCAGCTGCGCTCGATGCCCAGCGCCTCGCATACGTCGCGCCGGCTGAGGCCCTGCCGGACCAGCGCCGCGAGGCGGTCGACGCGGCAGGCCGCGTCCCAGCGCCAGACGCTGGCGCCGTCCTGCGTCTGCAGCTCGGCCGTTATCGGAAACAGGGGCACGCGCTGCCGGGTCTTCTCGAAATGGATCTCGAAGCGGGCGTTGCCGCCGACGGTTCCCGCTCCGAGCGGCCGCAGCGCCATCACCAGGTCGGCCGCGCTGGCGCGCCCGGCGGCGCCGTGCAGCGCGCCGCGCTTGTTGGCATGGTCGACCATCAGCACGGCGCGGCGGGTCTGCTTCAGGTGCAGCAGGAAGCAATGCAGGCGGTCACGGCGCGCGGGGTCGCCGTCGACACCGGCGAGCGCGCCCAACGTGTCGAGCACCACCAGCTGCGGATCGTTCCAGCCGGCCATCAGGCGCACGATCCCGTCCTCGGTGCCGAGATCGAGCCGTTCGCCGCCGGGG
>Ga0310811_10015079_pt1 | contig 10099 bp, 9 predicted proteins | sample YCmetagenome_FD_207642 | JGI IMG/M metagenome (GOLD analysis project Ga0310811, IMG submission 207642) | Soil microbial communities from experimental microcosm in Duke University, North Carolina, United States - YC | ecosystem: Engineered > Artificial ecosystem > Soil microcosm > Unclassified ...
GCCGGATCGGCCGTGCGGTCATAACACGGACGACGCGTGACGCACCGCTAGCCGGATGCTCGCAGCACCGTGCGCCAGTCACGCATGCGGCCAGAGCCAGCCGAAGCTGCCCGCGGTGAGTGCTGCATAAATCAATCCATCGAGCGCCCCCTTCAGCGTCAGGCTCCAGGCGCGCCTATACCAGATGGAGAGCTCGCACAGCGCGAGTGCGTAGGCAATGAAGGCACTCGCGCCGACGATCTGGAATACCCGCAGGTACGGCGTACCAGCCGGTAGTGTTCGTCCGGCGATGTAAGCGCAGAAGATGCTCACCACGATGAGGAACACGAACCACTGCGTCAGGTTGCGTTGCATGGAGAACATGCCGTTAGGCATCACCGTCATGACCGCGACCGGGCCCTGCTTCAATTTGTTCTTGAACTCCGGGGAACGCATCTCCTGCATCCCGCTCGCGCGTGGAATGAAGTAGTCCCCAGGCGGGATGGCGAGCGGGCGCAGCGCACTGAGCACCTCTGCCTCCCGCGGCATCTGCGGGTAATCGTTCCGGTGCCACAGCGGTCCCATGTGTATGACGGAGCTCGCCACGAACACGATTACCGCCGAGACCAGGATCGGCAGCCATAGCGATGCAATAGTGACCATCAGGCCCTCCCGGTGATCGGGCCTCGAGGCTACGGTCACGTTGTGGGTTTGGTTTCCAGGTGTGGCCTCTTTCGGGCACCCCGCAGGCCCCCCGGAAGGGGGATTAACAGAGCCCGCTTCGCGCGCGCAAGCTGTTGTTCGGTAAGGGCGCGGGGCGGATCACCCCGGGAACTTCCGGAGGGTTTAGCACTCCAATGAAGCGACTGCTAAAATGCCTACCCAAACCACGGGAGATCTAATGACTGCAGGTGCACTGGTTGCCCGCCCGGGCGATCTGGCGTTGGCCGGTCCGCTCGGAAGTCTTGATGCCTACCTGGAGCGCGTAAGCCGTATCCCGGTTCTGAGCCGGGAGGACGAGCGCGCACTCGCCGAGCGCTTTCGGTCGCAGGGCGACCTGCAGGCCGCCCGGGAGCTCGTGCTTTCCCATCTGCGTTTCGTAGTGCACATCGCACGGGGTTACAGCGGCTACGGCCTTCCCATGGGGGATTTGATCCAGGAAGGCAACGTAGGGCTCATGAAGGCGGTGAAGCGCTTCGATCCGACACTGAATGTCAGGCTGGTTTCGTTCGCAGTGCACTGGATCCGTGCCGAGATCCACGAGTACGTGCTGCGCAACTGGCGTCTGGTGAAGATCGCCACGACGAAGGCGCAGCGCAAGTTGTTCTTCAACCTTCGCCGTCTGAAGAAGAACCTCACCTGGCTGTCGGCCGAGGAAACGCTCGCCGTCGCACGGGACCTGGGAGTGTCCGCGCTCGAGGTCACGGAAATGGAGAAGCGCCTGGCGGCGCGTGACCTGTCCTTCGATCCGGCTCCGGAAGCGGATGAGGAGGAGCTCTACAGCCCGGCTGCCTATCTGCCGGCGCCCGACGCCGACCCCGCCGAGCAGGTGGAGGACGCCGAGAGTGCCGACGACTCCTCGCAGCGACTGCGCGGCGCGCTGAGCCGCCTCGATGCCCGTAGTCGCGATATCGTGCAGCGCCGCTGGATGTCGGAAGACAAGTCCACCCTGCACGAGCTGGCGGACAAGTACGGTGTATCGGCGGAACGTATCCGACAGATCGAATCGAGCGCACTCGGCAAGCTGCGCGGCCTGATGGCTGCCTGAGACGACCACGAAGCGACCGGCCCGGGATGCCTTGCGAGCCCAGGGCCGGACGCGTAGCGTCGCGGCGCATGCGCACCGTGACGGAGTGGCTCGGCGAATACGGCGCCAGCCACCAACACCCCACTAACGAGCTGCTGCACTGGATCTGCGTCCCGCCGATCGTGCTCTCGGTCTTCGGATTGCTCTGGTCTGCGCCGGTACCGGCGGAGTTCTCGGAGCTCTCGCCGTGGCTCAACTGGGCGACGCTCGCCGCGGCCGCTGCGCTGATCTACTACTTTGCGCTCTCCCCGGCGCTGGCGCTCGGTATCCTGGTAGCGTTCATCATCCTGCTCGCGATCACACGACTGCTCGCACAGCTCCCCTGGCCACTGTGGCTGACCTCCATCGTGATCTTCGTGACCGCCTGGGTCGGGCAGTTCATCGGGCACGCCGCGGAAGGCAAGCGCCCTTCCTTCTTCAAGGACCTGCAGTTTCTGCTGATCGGTCCGCTGTGGCTGCTCGCAGCCGCGTATCGGCGCTTCAGTCTGCCTTATTGATTCAGGTCACGGCGGCGCGCACCGCGGCCGTCACCTTCTCGTGGAGCTCGCGATCGAGAGCCGAGGGCACGAGCTCATCGCCGCGGGCGAGGGCCGCAATCGCATGCGCGGCGGCCATGAGCATCGCGTCCGAGAAGCATCTGGCGCGCGCTTCCAGCGCACCCCTGAACAGGCCGGGAAACGCCAGCACGTTGTTGATGCCCTTGCCGTCAGCAGCGAAAGCCGCGCCCTGCGCGCGCGCCACCAGCGGCTCGATCTCCGGATCGGGATTCGACAACGCCAGGATGACCTGGCCTTTTCGCACCCATTCCGGGCGGATGAGACCTTTGACTCCGGTACAGGCGATCACGATGTCGGCGCGCTGCATGAGTGTTTGCAGCGTGACGCCCTCCCCACCCGCGGCGGTGAGGCGCGCCACCGCACCCGCGTTGGGATCGGTTCCAAGCACGTGGCGCACGCCATAGGCCTGCAGCAGGCGCACGATTCCGCTGCCTGCAGCTCCCAAACCGATTTGCCCGATGACGCTGGCGCGCAGGTCGACGCCCGAGCGCTGCGCAGCGTTCAGCAGCGCCGCGAGCGTCACGACGGCGGTGCCGTGCTGGTCATCGTGCAGCACCGGTTTCTGCAGGCGCGCGCGCAGCTGCTCCTCGATCTCGAAGCACTCGGGCGCCGCGAAATCCTCCAGCTGGATCGCGCCGAAGGACGTGGCGATGCCGCTGACGATCTCCACCACCCGTGCGGGCAGCGTCTCGTCTATGAGTATGGGTACGGCGCTAATGCCAACCAGGTCGGCGAACAACGCCGCCTTGCCTTCCATCACCGGCAGTCCAGCGAGCGCGCCGATGTTGCCGAGGCCGAGGATGGCAGTGCCGTTGGTGACCACCGCGACGGTGGTGCCGAGCGCGGTGAATTCGTACGCTGCTTCCGGATTCTTGCGTATCGCCAGGCACACCCGCGCGACGCCGGGTGTGTAGACATCGCGCAGCACCTCGCGCGTGTTGATTGGCAGCGTCGCGATCGTACGGATCTTGCCGCCGCGATGACGATTGAAAACGCGGTCTGATTTGCCGACGAAACGCGCCGTGGGCAGCTGGCCGATGCGCTCATAGAGCGAGCGATCAGCCTCCTCGTCCATCTCGAGTGTGATCTCCCAGAGCGTGTGGCCCTGCTGCCGCCGCAGCGCGGTGAGGCCTTCGATGGCCAGGCCGGCGTCGGCGATGACCTGCAAAACTCTGGCGAGGCTGCCGGGCTGGTGGACCGTCTCGACCAGGATGATTTCCGGGATCTTCATGGCTCGAAGGGTGCCCCAAGCAGGAATGTGAATCCACCTGCCGGGACGAACGCGCAATTTCACGGGGACCCCGCTATCATGCGCGCCCCCCTTGGATGCGCCTTTTCCTGCAGGAGAGAGTCCCGTGGCCAAAGCCGCCGCTTCCAGCCCTGAGGCCGCAGGCGCCGCGGCCGCCAGCGCGCTCGATCCCATGGATCTCTACGGTGTGCGCGCCACACTCAGCGACGAAGAGCGCCTGGTGCAGGAGTCGGTCGCGCGGCTGGTCGATGCCGAAGTGCTGCCGATCATCCAGCGTTGCTTCGAGGAGCACCGTTTTCCACAGGAGCTGATCCCTAAGCTTGCGGCGTTGGGGCTGCTCGGCTCCTCGATCCAGGGTTACGACTGCGCGGGATTGAACGCCGTGAGCTACGGGCTGATCTGCCAGGAGCTCGAGCGCGGCGACTCGGGCATCCGCAGCTTCGTATCAGTGCAGTCATCACTGTGCATGTATCCGATCTTCGCCTTCGGTTCCGCCGAGCAGAAGCAGCATTACCTGCCGCGCATGGCGCGCGGCGAGCTCATCGGCTGCTTTGGCCTCACCGAGCCGCATGGCGGCTCCGATCCCGCCAACATGAAAACCCACGCCAAGCGGCGCGGTGGGGACTGGGTGCTGAACGGCTCGAAGATGTGGATCACCAACGGCACGATCGCCGATGTTGCGGTGGTGTGGGCCATGACACCCGATGGCATCCGCGGCTTCCTCGTCGACAAAGGGAGCCCGGGCTTCTCGGCGCCGGAGATCCAGCACAAGTTCTCGCTGCGCGCATCGGTCACCGCGGCGCTGTTCTTCGACAACGTGGTGGTGCCCGAGAGCCGCGTGTTGCCGGGGGTCGTGGGACTCAAGGGTCCACTGTCCTGTCTCACTCAGGCGCGGTACGGGATCTGCTGGGGAGTCATCGGCGCCGCGCAGGCATGTCTCAAGCAGCTGCTCGAGTACACCGCGACACGCAAGCTCTTCGGACGGCCGTTGGCCGCTAATCAGACCATTCAGACGCGGCTTGCCGATATGGCGCGGCGTATCACCAGCGCGCAGCTGCTCGCGTTGCAGCTCGGACGGCTCAAGGACGCGGGCAGCATGCAGCCGGCGCAGGTCTCGCTCGCCAAGTGGAACAATTGCCGCATGGCACTCGATGTGGCCCGCGACTGTCGCGACATGCTCGGAGGCTCGGGCATCAGCGCCGAGTATGCCCCGATCCGCCACATGCTGAATCTCGAGAGCGTCATCACCTACGAAGGCACCGAGATGATTCATCAGCTCACGCTCGGCCGGGAGCTGACGGGAATCAACGCCTTCTGAAGTCTCTGTCACCGGCTGCGACAGGCAGCCTCACGCAGCCGCCGGACCTGCGGGCGATGTCCCCGACAGACGCCGCGATGGCGCAGGCCCGTGCCACGGAGCTGCTCGGAAAACCGCTGAGCCAGACCCGCGCGCTGCTCGGCTGCGACTGAGACAGCCAGGTGCGCCGCCACAGCCGGGCTACTGCGGCAGGCTCATCGCCAGCGGATGCAGCAGATAGCAGCCGATCGCGATTAGGATCAGGTAGGCGAGCAGGATGAACGTCCAGCCCATGTTATGGCGGATGACATCGCCCTCCTTGCGCACGAACTTGCTGGTAGAAACCCCGACGCTCGCCGTCTGCGGGGCCACCGGCTTGCCGATTTCCGCGCCGACCGAGTTCAGCGACGGCAGCAAAAGCGGCGGAAGCCCCAGCTGTGTGCCGACCAGCGCCTGGAACTTGCCGAACATGGCGTTGGTGGAGGTGTTCGAGCCCGACAGCGCGACGCCGATGAAGCCGAGAATCGGCGCCACCACGATGAAAGCGGTGCCCATCGAGGAGAAGCCCTTCGCCAGCGACGCCGCCATGCCGGAATAGTTGAACGTGTACGCCAGCCCGAAGATGAACACGCCGACCAGGCACGCGCCCCACATCTGATGCCAGGTGCGGCGGAACACTTCGCCGATCTGCCCGCCCTTGAGCTTTCCGGTCGCCAGCAGCAGCACCGCTACGATGAGCCACGAGACCAGAATGGCACTGCCGCCGATATAGGGCGCAAAATTGAACACGGCGGTGACGTTGCCTTTCGCGGGACAGGTGGCGGCGAGCGCCGAGCAGGCGACTGCCTGAACCTTGAACCAGCTCACCTTCGGTAACGGCGACCAGGGACCGGTCCAGGCCGCCACCACGATGAGCAGTACCACGAACGGCATCCAAGCCTGCAGCACTTCCGCCGGACGAAGACCGTGTCCCTGCGTCTGCCGTGCCGCCGCCGCATCGACAGGCACGCCGCCATAGCCGAGCACGCTGCTCGGCTGCCATACCTTCAGCAGCAACAGGAGCGCCGCGAAGCAGACAATGGCGCCCGCAACGTCCGGCAGGTACGGCCCGAGATGGACCGCGACCGGATACTGTCCGGCGATGTAGCCGAGCGAGCCGACCACGGCCAGCGGCCAGCCGCCCTTCAGTCCCTGCCAGCCGGACACCAGATACAGCAGCACCCACGGCGGCAGCAGCGCGAGTACCGCGACGATGGTGCCGACCGAGCCCGAGAGTGCGAGCAGCGGATAGTTGGTGACCGCCGCGAGCGCGATGATCGGCGCGCCGAGCGCGCCGTAGGAGACCGGCGCGTTGTTGGCGATCGCGGCGACGCGGATCGCGTTGAGGTCGGAGATGCCGAGCGAAATCAGAATCGGCGCCACCACCGCCCAGGGGTAACCGAACCCGACCAGGCCCTCGAGCAGCGCGCCGAAGGCCCATGCGAACAGCATGGTCTGCACGCGCACATCGAGGCTGCCTTGGGCGATCAGCCAACGGCGGAAGTTCTCGAACACACCGCTCACCGCCAGCGTGTTGAACAGCACCATCCCCCAGAAAGTGATCCAGTCGACGTTCCACACGCCGGTAGCGGCGCCGAAAGCGTAGGCGTGCACGCCGTCGTGGAACGGCATCTTCCAGATCCACAGCGCCAGCAGGAAAGTGAGCACCGAGCCGAGCAGCGTTGCCAGCCAGGCCGGCAGGCGCCATACGGCAAGCATGAGTAGCAGCGAGACAACCGGCACCAGGGCCACCAGGCAGGTAAGCGTCAAATTGCCGAGCGGGTCGATGAGCTGCGTGAACATGATGGCTCCCCGTGCGCAGTCGACTGGATTGTCGGATGTCTAATCGCCGCGATTTGGTTCTTCTGTCACCGGCGCGCGGCAAACCTATCATGGGGAGCGAAGCCGCTCAATCGCAGCCAGCCCACGGCAAAGCCGAGGCTGACCGGTCAGCTCGCTTTGCTCATCCGCGCGAGTATCTGGTCGTTCTTCTCCATGAAGCGCTTGTAGGCCGGCCGTTGCTGCAGTCGCCCCAGATATTCCTGGAAGGCAGGACGCGCCTCGAGCGCCTTCGTCATGAGGCCGAACCCGATCTGAGAGCCGACATAGACATCGGCGGCGCTGAACTCGCGACCGAGAAGAAAGGGGCCGGGTTTGAGTGCTCCCTCGAGCGTCGCAACGGCGTCATCATACGAGCCGTAGCTGAGCGCGCTCGGCCTGGAAACCTCTGGACGCGAAAGCATGCGATCGATCACCGCAGGCTCCACGCAGCCAGCGCCGAAGAACATCCAGCGGTAGTAGTTGCCGCGCAGCGGACTATCGAGCTGCGGAGCCAGCCGCGCGGCCGGAAAGGCGTCGGCCAGGTAGCAGCAGATCGCTCCACACTCGGTGATCACCGTGTCACGGTGCACGATGGCTGGCACTTTCCCCATCGGATTCACCGTGAGATAAGCGGGCTGCTTCTGCTCGCGTGCCTCGAGATTAACGAGCTCGTATCGGTACGGCGCCCCTGCTTCCTCGAGCAGCCAGTGCACCACCCGTCCACGAGACATCGGGCTGCTGTAGAACACGACTGTATCGTCCATGGTCGCTCCCTTTCACCGGCTGCATCCGCTCGCCGGGCGACGCCGGGGGCAGCATGGTAGCGCACCGCACAGAGGCCGGAGATGCGTTCCGAGCGCAGGGTACGCACACAACCCCGGCGTTCCAATCACTGCGGCCAAAAATTCTCCGCTCATGGCCACACGATGGCGAGCGCCAGCAGCGCGATGAGTGCCAGCCAGTTGGCCACCCGCTCACTGCGGCGCGCGGCTGCACACCGTGGCACGAGGCATCGCTCAAAGTCGGCTCGCGCGGTCGTTGCGCGCATGAGGCTCTCCCGCAGGCTCGGCTACCTCGCCATTACCAGGGAGCAGATGCGCGCGGTGCGGGATGCAATCGTGGCCGGACGCCGAACAATTGTGGCGCAAAGTGGCAGGCGTGCCGCGCTTTCACGGCGCGCGCACAGCCTGTAGCCTTGGATGCCGATGAAGCGCCTCATCGCCATCGTCGAGGACGAAGCAGCCATTCGCGACAACTACGCTGCCGCCTTCATGCGCGAGGGCTATGCGGTGCGCTGCTACGCCAACCGCACTCAGGCCATGGCGGCTTGCAACGCGCGGCTGCCGGATCTCGCGGTCATCGATATCTCGCTCGAGGACGAGCCCGAGGGCGGCTTCGAGCTGTGCCGGCAGCTGCGCGCCTTGTCGGCGGAGCTGCCGATCATCTTTCTCACCGCACGCGACAGCGAGCTCGATGCCGTGTCGGGACTGCGGCTCGGCGCGGATGACTTTCTCACCAAGGACCTGAGCCTCGCGCATCTCACCGCACGGGTGAATGCGCTGTTCCGCCGCGTGGATGCGTTGCGCCGGCCCGACGCTGCGAGCGAGATCGTGCATCGCGGAGCACTCACGCTCGATGCCGAGCGCATGCAGGCGCAATGGGATGGCAAGGTGGTGCTGCTCTCGCTTACCGAGTTCTGGATCGTGCACGCGCTCGCGCGCCATCCCGGCCACGTGCGCACGCGTCAGCAGCTCATGGACGCGGCCAACGTGGTCCTCGACGACAACACCATTACCTCGCACGTCAAGCGCATCCGGCGCAAGTTTCAGGGCATCGACGCGAAGTTCGACTGCCTGCAGACCGTCTACGGCATGGGCTACCGCTGGGTCGAGTAATCGCTCGCGCGATGTCGCTGCGTCTCAAGCTGCTTGCTCTCGGCCTCGCCACGCTCGGGCTGCCCTGGGCCGGCTGTCGCTACGCGCGCGAGATGGAGGCGGCACTGCGCGAAGGCGAGCAGACATCGCTCCAGGCGGTTGCGCAGACCATAGCCGCCTCGCTCCAGGGGCGCACGGATCTGCTCTACCGCGAGCCGCCGCCGCCGGCAGCGGGCACACAGACAGAGAGCACGCAGGATGCACCGGCGCCGCAGGCGATCGCCGCCGACGGCGAGAGCAGTGCGCCGGCCTGGGCGGCGCCGGGGCCTTACGATCTGCGTCCGCTCGCTCTCAGTGCTGCACCACTCATCGATGGGTATGCGGATGACTGGCCGCGCGATCCGCCTGCCTGGCGATTTTTCAGGCACGACGCGCAGCATCACTTCGGCACCCTGAGCGGCGTGTTCGAGCGCATGTTGTATGTGCTGCTCGAGGTGCATGACGAGCATCCGCTGTTCGACGCGCCCGGCAGCAATTGGCTGGACCCGGCCACCTTCGGCGACCGGGTGTGGATCGGCTACAAGGATACCCACGGCGAGGAGCAGCAGCTGTTTCTCGCTGCAACCGGCCCCGGGGCACTCAGCGCACGGCGCATCGAAGCGGGCGACTTCGGCGAGCAGCGTGTCATCATCGAGCCGCGCGTACGTGCCGCCTGGCAAACCATGAGCGGAGGCTACCGGGTGGAAATCCGCGTGCCACTGTCGATGCTCGGCGAGCGCTTCGGTGTGTTGGTCGACGATCGCGACGCGCGCGGCGGCGCGCCCGTGAGCTACGGCACGTTGCGCAGCGAGGATCTGCGCACCCTCGGCCGTCTGATCGTCGCCGCTCCCGAGCTCACCTCGTACCTCGCGCAGTTCATGCAGCCGGGGCTGAAGATCGCGCTCAGCGCGCCCGATGGCCAGATGCTCGCGCGTGTCGATGCACTTGCACAGGCGCGCTTGCTCGCGACCGGCACACCGCTCCTCGCCCGGCTGTACCGGCGCTTCATCGACCGCCCCGGCGCACCCAGTCTCATCGCGGCGCACGCGCCGGTCTATGCGCGCGACAGCCGTGCACAGATCGCCGCTCTCGAGGTGACGCAGACTCCCGATCGCTGGCTGCGGTTGCGCGATCGCGCGCTGACGCGGATGCTGAACTTCACACTCGGCACCAGCGTCGCGGCCGTGCTGTTGATGTTCGCCTTCGCGGCGTGGCTCGCGCTGCGACTCGCGCGGCTGCGCCGGGCGAGCGAATCGGCGCTGACACGCACCGGCCTCGTGACCGCCTTCCCCGACACCACCGTGCGCGACGAGCTCGGCGATGTCGCCCGCAGCTTCGCGACGCTTCTGGGCAGGCTCAACGCGTACACCGACTATCTGCGCACTCTCGCCGGCAAGCTCGCCCACGAGATCCGTACGCCGCTCACCATCGTGCGTT
>Ga0310811_10015081_pt1 | contig 10099 bp, 5 predicted proteins | sample YCmetagenome_FD_207642 | JGI IMG/M metagenome (GOLD analysis project Ga0310811, IMG submission 207642) | Soil microbial communities from experimental microcosm in Duke University, North Carolina, United States - YC | ecosystem: Engineered > Artificial ecosystem > Soil microcosm > Unclassified ...
CCAACAACAGCGACCTGAATACCAAATACAGCAATCTCATGGGCGTCCTCACGGCACAGGTAAAGCTGCCTTTTTCGATCACCTATAACGCCGACCTCTCTTACCAGAGTTATATCACTAATCAGGGGCAATTCCTTGACAGTTATTTCACCAATAACTTCAACGATATGTACAATAACCCCAACCCCGGTCTCAGCGGCCATACCCAGCAGATCTTCGGTCAAAATGGCCAGGCTACAAGGGCCTCGTACACCAATACCTCCACCCTGTTCGAAGACTATCTTACCTGGGACAAACATTTTGGCGAACACGCCGTCAATCTTGTCGTGGGCTACTCCTGGCAGGACTTTACCACTAACAGTGGATTCACCGTGACCACGGCCAACTTCCCTACCGACAACATCTCTTACAACAATCTTGCGCTCAGCAACCCATATGCCCTCACCGGCTACCAGGTCAACTTCGGCGCCGATGGCCTCTACTACCAGTACCGGCTTATCTCCGACTTTGGCCGGCTGAGCTATAACTTCAACCAAAAGTACCTGCTCCAGGCATCGCTCCGGCGGGATGGCAGTTCCGTATTCGGCGCGAACCACCAGTGGGGCTACTTCCCCTCTGTCTCCGCTGCATGGCGCATCAGCCAGGAACGGTTCATGCTCAACCAGGGTCTGTTCAGTGACCTCAAGCTCCGGGGAAGCTATGGCGTTACGGGTAACTCCTCCGGCTTCAGCGCTTATACGGCCCAGTCGGTATCCGGTAGCCTCGGCACCTATTACTACAACGGCACGACAACTGCGGCCCTCGGCGCTATCCAACAGGCCAATCCCAACCTGCAATGGGAAAAAACCGCCACGGCGGATATCGGCCTGGATTTCACCATCCTCAATGGCCGGGTAGGCGGTAATATCGATGTCTACAATAAGAACACGACCCAAATGATCTATCCGTACAATGTAGATCCCATTCTCGTCCCTAACGGCAAGGTCGTGGCCAACGGAGGCAGCATGAACAACAAGGGCATCGAGCTCGGCCTCACCGTCATCCCCGTGTCGACGAAACAATTCAAATGGACCAGCGGCCTCAACCTGGCCCACAATACGAACAAGATCACCAGCCTTAGCAACGCCCTGTTCTCGGGCGGCGACTCGGTCCTGCTGGCCGATCCCGAAGGCGCAGGCCAGTCGGGCAGCACCGTAGAGATCCTGAAATCCGGCAGACCGCTGGGCCAGTTCTATTCCCTCGAATATGCAGGCCAGAGTGCCAGCGGCGTATCGCAGTACATTTCGGCCAGCGGAAAGATCACGACCACCCCTGTGCAGGGAACGGATTATCACTATCTCAGCAATGCACAACCGAAGCTGCTGCTGGGATGGACTAATACGTTCAAGTACGGAAACTTCGACCTCAATGTTTTCCTGCGCGGGACATTCGGCAACAAGATATTCAATGCCACCCGGGCGGACCTCTTCCGCCCCGCAACGGCCCAGTACGACAACATCCTCCAGGACGCGGCCAGCGAGACCGTGGCGGATTACAACGCATACCTGTATTCCTCCCGCTTTATCGAAAGCGGCAGCTATCTGCGGCTGGATAACGCCACCCTCGGCTATACGCTCCATCATCTCGGTGAATACATAAAGACGCTCAGGCTCTATGTATCGGGCAATAACCTGCTGGTCATCACCGGGTACAAGGGTATAGACCCCGAGATCAACCAGGGCGGACTCGCCCCCGGCGTAGATTACAACAACTTCTACCCGAAAACCAGGACGATGCTCCTCGGCGCATCCATTTCTTTCTAATGTAAATGCCAAAAAAAAGAATCATGAAAAAAGCACTCAATTATATTTTACTCATAGGGTTGTCAGCCATCGTGCTCGGCGCCTGTCACAAGCTTAATGTACCGATCACTTCCGAGCTGACACCCAGTGTCTTCCCCCAGGACTCCGCCCAGTTCATCCAGGCACAGGGACCCGTCTACGTTGCCCTCCGCGGCAGCTACGGAGTAGAATATTTCTTCATGCAGACCCTGAGTACCGATGAAGAGATCCTCCCGGCCCGCGGCGGCAACTGGTTCAACGGCGCAGAAAACCAGCAGATGCACTACCACACCTGGAACGCATCCAACGGCTATATGTACGGCATGTGGTATTGGGGTTCGACCATCATCGGCCTGGCCACACAGGAAATGGCCCTGCTGAACCAGGACGAGCCGGCCGCTACCACCGGCAAAGCACAGACCCTCGCCGAACTCCGCGCCGTCCGCGCCTTCGGCTATTACATCATGATGGACTTCTTCGGCGGCGTACCCATCGACACCACGGCAGGAAGCTTCGTAGGCAACACGCAGTCGCCGCGGGCTACCGTAGCCGCTTTCATCGAATCCGAGCTCAAGACCGCCCTTCCCTATCTCAGTTCGAACGTCAATACGACCACCTATGGCCGGATGACCAAATACGGTGCCTACGCGCTGCTCGCCAAGCTCTATCTGAATGACGAATACTACACCGGTACCGCCCGCTACAACGACTGCATCGCTGCTTGTGATTCGATCATCAACTCGGGCGACTTTGCGCTCCAGCCCATGGCGACCTATTTTCAACAGTTCGCCTACAACAATGGCCCGCAGGACAAGGAATTCATCTTCGCCATCCCCGAAAGCCCCACGTATTCCGAAGGTCCGCAGTCATTCCGCGGTACCAACCTGCACATGCGCTACGATCCGCCCCGCTCGGAAAAGGCTAAATTCAGCCTCTCCTTTACGCCCAGCGCACCGGAAAGCACCATCCCCAGCTACTACGCCTATTTCAATGATCCCGGTGACGTTCGCAACAACCAATGGCTCACCGGCCTTCAATATATGAAGGATGGCGTCACCCCGGTAACCGTCACCACCACCAACCAGGGCTACGACCAAACCTACACCGGCTCCAATCCGTCCGGCAAGTATACCTATCAGGTCAACCTCACGCCCGATATCATCCTGCGGCAATCTACCGCCGCATTCGACTGCGGCAACGACGAGATCGCCTGGAATATGGGCTACCGCTGTATCAAGTTCTACCCGGATTCCACCTCGCCCAGCACGGCCATGAATAACGACATCCCCGTATTCCGCTATTCGGATATCCTGCTGGAAAAAGCGGAAGCGATCATGAGAGGCGGTACACCTACACTCAGCCAAACTGCCCTTTCGCTCGCCAATGAACTCCGCGCACAGCGGACTACCGCTGCAGCCTGGAGCAACATCACCCTGGATTCCATCTACAACGAGCGGTGCCGCGAATTCACACAGGAATCATGGCACCGGAACGACATGATCCGGTTTGGCAAATATGAAAATGCCTGGGGCTTCAAAACGGACGCCGACCCCAACCACCGCATCTATCCCGTTCCGGTCCAGGCCATGGCCCTGAATACAAAGCTGGTGCAGAATCCCGGATACTAATGACCCGCCATTTATTTATTATACTGGTGTGCTGCGCACTTCTCCCCCTCACCGGGGAGGCGCAGCGCACCAGTTTCAAGTCAGCCACAACCGGCCTCGACAAAGCCGCTTCGTATGCCCTCATCGCCCGCGTCATCCCCCGACATGCCGCCGACTTCACCGTCGAACCACTGACCACCGATACCGCAGGCGATGTCTTCGAGGTTGGGTCAAAGGCCGGCAAGATCGTCCTCCGCGGCAACAATGGCGTCGCCGTCGCCAGCGCCCTGTATTTCTACCTCACCGAATATACCCATTGCCAGATCACCTGGAATGGCGACAACCTTCAACTGCCTGCAACACTACCCGCCGTCCCCACAACGGTCCATCGCCTATCCCCCTGGCGCTACCGCTACTACCTCAACTACTGTACATTCAATTATTCCATGAGCTGGTGGGACTGGGACCGCTGGCAACGCGAGATCGACTGGATGGCGCTCCATGGCATCAATATGCCGCTGGCCATCACCGGCGAAGAATACACCTGGTATACCGTCTATCACGACATGGGCTTCAGCGATGCCGACCTCGCCGCCTTCTTCTGCGGCCCCGCTTATTTCGCGTGGTTCTGGATGGGCAATCTCGACGGCTGGGGCGGCCCCCTGCCCATGCACTGGATGCTGATGCAAAAAGACCTGCAAAAAAAGATCCTCGACCGCGAGCGGTCGCTCGGCATGACGCCGGTGCTCCCAGCCTTTACCGGTCATGTCCCGCCTTCCTTCCCCAGGAAGTTCCCATCGGCACATTGCAAGGTTACTAACTGGAAAAATGGATTCAACGACACCTACCTCCTCGATGCCACCGACCCGCTTTTCGCGGAGATCGGCAAGAAATTTCTGGCGACACAAACCGCCCTCTTCGGTACCGAGCATCTCTATTCCGCCGACACCTTCAATGAGAACGAACCACCTTCGGACGACCCGGCCTATCTCGCCGGCCTCAGCGGCAAAATATACGCCGGCATGCGCCAGGCCGACCCCGATGCCACCTGGGTCATGCAGGGCTGGCTGTTCTACAGCGACCGAAAATTCTGGAAGGCGCCACAGATCAAAGCCCTGCTCGACGCTGTCCCGGGCGACCACATGCTCCTCCTCGACCTCGCCGCCGAGATCGAACCCATATGGAAAAGAACCCAGGCATTTTACGGCAAACCCTGGATCTGGAATATGATCAACAACTTCGGCGGCAACGTCAACCTCTTTGGCCGCATGGATGCCGCCGCCACAGACCCCGCCGAAGCCCTTGCCGACACCGCTTCGGGAAAACTACAAGGCATCGGCCTCACCATGGAAGGCATCGCCACCAACCCCGTACTCTACGAACTCATGCTCCAAAATACCTGGCAGCCAGCCGGCGCCAGCGCCCATCAAGCCACCCCCATCGACCTCCACACCTGGTTGCCGTCGTATATCCGAAACCGTTATGGCTTCACCACCCCCGGCCTCGAAAAAGCCTGGGACATCCTGCACCACACCGTCTACAACGGCAAGGTCATCCGCGACGGCGCCGAATCCATCATCACCGGCCGCCCGACCTTCGACTCCTCCACCGTGTGGACCCGAACAAAGCTCAACTATGCCCCCGGCGACCTCCTGCCCGCCTGGGACCTCTTCGTGCAGGCCGCAAAGCCACACCCCACCGAAGGTTTTGAATTCGACCTCGTCGATCTAACCCGCCAGGTCCTCGCCAACTATGCAACAGTGCTCCAACAACAATGGGTCCGCTCATACCGCGACCACGATACAGCCGCCTTCCGGCAACAAACCGCCGACTTCCTCGCCCTGATCGACGATCTCGACGACCTCCTCGCGACCCAAAAAGATTTTCTCCTCGGCCCCTGGCTCGCCGACGCCCGCAACAAAGGCATCACCCCCGAAGAAAAAGCCCTCTACGAAAGAAATGCCCGCGACCTCATCACTCTATGGGGCGATGCCAAAAGCCCGCTGCATGAATATGCCAACCGCCAGTGGAGCGGCTTGCTGAAAGATTTTTACAAACCACGCTGGGAGAAATTCTTCGCCTTCCTGGCCGCCAACCCGTCTCCCGATCCCGCATCTTTCGATACCACCATCCGGCAATGGGAATGGTCCTGGGTCAACGAACAAAAAGCCTTCCCAACCACCCCGAAAGGCGACCCCATTGCCACGGTAAAACAGCTTTATCGCAAATACAGAAAAGCCATGGGTCTATGATAGTCTCCCCCCAGCGCCATCCGCGCCCCCCACGCCTGCAATCCCTCGATGCCCTCCGCGGCTTCGACATGTTCTGGATCATGAGCGGCGAACACGTCATCCACGCACTGGCACAGACGACCCACTGGCTGCCCTTCGTGTGGATGTCGGATCAGCTGCATCATACCGTATGGAATGGATTTACGTTCTACGACATGATCTTTCCTCTCTTCCTCTTCATCGCCGGCGTCTCCCTGCCCTACTCGATGCCCCTCCCCGTCGCCGATAAGAACCGGCGCTACAAAACCATCATCCGCCGGACCATCACGCTGATCCTGCTCGGACTCGTCGTCAACGGCGTCCTGCAGTTCAACGGCTATCTCCATACCCGCTTCGCCAGCGTCCTCGGCCGCATCGGCCTCGCCTGGTGCGGAGCAGCCCTCATCTATATGAATACCTCGCTTCGCGGCCAGCTTCTTTGGTTCGCAGGATTGCTGCTCGGCTACTGGGCCGTGATGATGCTCGTTCCGGTACCCGGCTATGGCGCCGGCGTGCTGACGATGCAAGGCTCCCTCGAATCCTACATCGACCGGCTCCTGCTCCCCGGCCGGCTCCACGACACCATTCACGACCCCGAGGGCATCCTGTCGACACTCCCGGCCATCGGCACCGCCCTGCTGGGCGCGTTTACCGGCCGCCTCCTCCGTTGGCAAAACGAACACTGGTCGATGCTGAAAAAAGGCGGCATCTTGCTCCTTGCGGGCCTGATCCTCCTTATGCTGGGCTATTTCTGGGGACTGATCTTCCCCATCAACAAACGGATCTGGACCAGCAGCTTCGTACTCTATGCAGGCGGCTGGAGTGTCATGCTCCTCTCCGTGTTCTATCTTGTCATCGATGTCGCGGGTTTTCGAAAATGGGCTTTCCCATTTGTCGTCATCGGCGTAAATTCCATCGCCATTTACCTCGCGTCCGAAGGCCTGGTCGATTTCGCACACACCGCCGACTTCCTGTTTGGCGGACTGATCCGCAGGACCCCGATCGCCTGGCAACTGGTATGGGTAGCCATCTCCGTTACCATAACCCAATGGCTGATCCTGTACTTTCTTTACCGGAAAAAGATATTCTTTAAAATATGATTCGCTTCCTCGCCCTCCTGCTTTGCTGCCATGCCGCGCTCGCGCAGCAAAAGACGTACGACATCCGCCATTTCGGCGCCCGCGGCGACGGTCATACCGATAACACCCGCGCCATCCAAAAGGCCATCGACAACGCGGCAGCGCATGGCGGTGGCATCGTATCGATCCCCGCTGGCCGCTTCGTCACGGGCGTCCTCGACATCCGCTCGCACATCACCCTCCGGCTAAACGCCAACGCCTGGCTGCTGGGAAGTACGCACAGGATGGACTACGGACCCGGTAATGCCCTGCCCCTCCTCAAAGCACGTGGCTGCACCGGCATCACCATCGAAGGCCGGGGCACCATCGACGGCCGCGGCGACACACTCTTAACCGACCTCTATGCAAGAATAAAAGCCGGCCAGATCCACGACAACGAATGGCAAAAGCCCAACCCCTGGGGCCAGATCCGCCCCGCCGAAGAAAATCGCCCCAAGCTTATCTTCTTCGATCATTGCGACAGCATCGTCATCCGCGGCATCACCCTGAAGAATGCGCTGGACTGGGTACAGGACTACAAAAGCTGCAGCAACATGATCGTCGACAGCATCACTGTCGAAAGCAACACCATGTGGAACAACGATGGCATCGATGTCGTCGACTGCAAAAATGTAAAGGTGACCAATAGCTTTTTCAATGCCGACGACGACGGCATCTGTCTCAAATCGGAGGACCGTCACGACAGCTGCGACAACATCTACATTGCTCATTGCAAGATCAGGAGCAGCGCCAGTGCCCTGAAATTCGGCACGGCCGGCCGCGGCGGCTTCCATCATATCACGGTGCGCGACCTCACGATCTACGACACGTACCGCTCGGCCATCGCACTCGAAGCCGTCGACGGCGGTAAGCTGGACGGGGTGGATATCCGCGACATACACGCCACCAACACCGGCAACGCGCTATTTATCCGTCTCGGTCATCGCAACAAAGACTCGGTCTACAGCGCCATCAGCGACATCCACATTGCGAATGTCGATGTGCAGATCCCAGCAGATAAACCGGACAAAGGCTATCCGTACGAAGGCCCCGCGCTCACCTTTGAACATAGCATCTTCCCCGCTGTCATCACCGGCCTGCCGGGCCACCGCATCGAAAACGTGACCCTCGAAAATATCCGCGTCACCTACCCCGGCGGCGGCACCCTGCCCAACCACGAATCCACCCAAACACCAGGCGGCACCATCGCCCCCATCCCCGAGAACCCCTCCGACTACCCCGAGTTCTCCATGTTCGGCGACCTCCCGGTATGGGGCCTCTACCTGCGCCATGTCGATGGCATCACACTAAAAAATGTCCAGCTATCCGTGACCCAACCCGACGCCCGCCCAATGACACGCGCCGACGATGCGAATGGCGTAACGATCACCCCATGATCCCATGACCACCCGCACCAAAAAAATAAGACCATTCCAGAACTGGAACGGTCTTGACCCTTAAAAGAACCTTGTCGCAAAAAAATCAAAAATCCATTGAAACCATGTGCGTGTGTGAAACCCTGATATAGAAAAATTAGCTTGATTTAATTGGCCTGCATTAATTAGTACGACCCGGATGTAGTTTTGTAACTACAAAAGCAGGGAAATCCCAAAAAATTCCTGCACACACTGATTATCAATGCATTGCCCGTCGTTGCATCACATAATCCATGGCTTCCTGGAAGGTGGGCACCCAAATGGACCTTTTATTCTCCACGAGATAGTCGAGCAGCTGTTGATGAACGGCCGCCGAAGTAGTGATATAGTCGCCACCAATGCCATGGAACATAATGATGCCGAGCCCCCCGCGTTGCTGCACGGTCTTCACGAACCGGATAAGCATGTCCGCGCTGCTGCTGTCCTCGAGCCCCAGGGACGGCACCCGCAGCGAGTCGAGATGTGCGAAATCGGTGATCACCGCCGTTTGTTCGTCCCCGCCCAGCCGGGCATATTTCACCGACTTGTAATGCCGCAAGGTGTCGACATAAGACTTTCCCGCGGCCGTGGTATCCGTACACGGATAAGCGAAGGTCCGCGTCATCCGGCCGTCGATCGCATAGAGCAGCCAGTTCATCACTTCGATCTCGCGGACCATCAGGTAGGGCGTATAATCCGCAGACGACACGGGGTTATCCGTCGTCGACACGCAGGGATGATAAAGCGTATGATTACCCAGCTCGAAACCTTTTTCCGCCACCTCCCGCCATCGCGGCAGCGTCCGGTAATCCAGATCGCTGGTAAGAAAAAAGGTGGCCTTCAAACCCGCCCGTTCCAGCTGCGGAACGGCAATATTCAGTTGTGAAAGCAGGGCGTCGTCATAGGTCAGCACGATAGCCGCCTGTTTATGCTGCGGCCATTGCATCGGCTGCGCGGCGACCCACGACCCAAAAAGGACAAGCAAAAGGAAAAACAAAGACTTCTTCATGCGGCAATTTACCAATTATCACCGTATCGTGATCCCCTCCGTCTTATGCTGGTAAAACACCGCCTTCTTTCCCGGCTCCGTCACCTTCACCCCGACGAAAGCGGAATGTGTCACATCATCCAGCACCACCGCCGGCCGGTAATCCTTTTTCTCCGCCGAAAGCCGCACATTGGTAAAGTCCACACCCGTCGCATGCCGGATATAAACACCCCAGGCAGGCAGCTCGCGGAACATCGAGAAATCCGGGTAAGCCTCGGGACGCTCAGGTACCTTGTCCAGCGAGTCGGGGTCCACCCGCGCAAAAAGCGGATTGCCCCCACCGGGATACCGGATATCGACATCCGAAAGCGACACCTTGCCAATCAACGCATCGGGCATCCCGGCGATCACCACCGGCGAGATATTGCGCGGCATGTCCTCGATAGGCCCTTCGAATTCATAACCGGCATCGGGCTTGCCCGCGGCGATCTCGATGTCGACATGCCGGATACGAATATTCGCCATCCTGCCCTTTCTCCCTTTTTGTCTTTCCCCGATCCGCAAAAAGATGGAATGCCCCATGTTGATCCCCTTGAGCCCGTCTACCTCCACGTCCTCGACAAAACCGCCATCGACGGCCTCGAGCGCGATCGCGGAACGATACGTGTCAAATACCTTGTTGTTAAAAATTCGAATATGCCGGAAACCACCAAAAGATGTTGTACCGAATTTAATGGCATTGGCACTGCTACGCACTACATTATCCCGTATCAGTACATTGTTGCAGAACTTCGAAGCGTCCTGAGACTTCAAACAGATACCATCGTCATCGGCATCGATATACGAATTGGTGACGGCCACGCTGTCACAGTCGACGATGT
>Ga0310811_10015082_pt1 | contig 10099 bp, 10 predicted proteins | sample YCmetagenome_FD_207642 | JGI IMG/M metagenome (GOLD analysis project Ga0310811, IMG submission 207642) | Soil microbial communities from experimental microcosm in Duke University, North Carolina, United States - YC | ecosystem: Engineered > Artificial ecosystem > Soil microcosm > Unclassified ...
CCAAAGAGCCATCGGTTCGCACCAGTTGGGAATGCGTTCTCGCTATAGTGAAGCGACGAACCTACGCATGCAGGGAGCTTGACCCAGGCCTCTGCCCTTCTCACAAAGTTATATATGCGTTGCAACGCCGAATCGTATGCTGCACGCTCAAACTCGAAAATCCTGACGTTCCCGAAGCCGCGAGCTCTGAGCAAAGGGCCGTAAGCGTCCGGAAACCGCCACACGACTGTCTGTTCCAGACGGGTGACCACAACGCCGTCGAAAAGCCCCGCGCACCCGGGCTCTCCACATTCGCAGGTAAAGAAGAAGTACTCCGGCTGGAATTGGTGAAATTTACTAGGATGCAATGTTTCGAGCAGGGTGTACCCATCCAAAATTACGTCGTCCCCTACGTCGCCATCGGTGTTGACCAAAATCCTGCCATCGATTGAGACTGTGAGGTCAATCGCGATATGCGGCTCGCTGAAATTTGGGACTTTATTGCGTCCCATCTTGCGCGCAGAGATTGCAACGGTTAGCTGTTTCATCGCTTTTATCCGCGAATTGGGGGCTGCACCTTGCTTTGGCGCACTCGCTCAACGGTCGGCCCAACATCTTCGCCTCGAAGTACTTTTTTCTCATTGGCAAAGACCCGATACGTGCAGGAGAGCCAGCGAGCAGCCAGTATGACGACAGCGCGACTGACCACGGAATTGACGACATAGGCGCTCCAAAGTTCGGGCAGGTTGCCTTGGCAATGTTACCTAGGTTCAGACTCAATGTTCACCCTCCGCAGCGTCCAGGCCACCCGCTTTAGGTACTCGAACTGACCCGACCATGCAATCGAGTAGCCGGGCGGAAGCGTCACCTTCTGCGCGACAGCGCGCTGCATTGTGACTTGACGGCGGACGCGAGGTCCGTATCACGGATATCGACATAGACGTGGCCCGCGAGCCCCGCATTCTCGCTGCGAATCATCGGAGGACCCTCCGAAATCGTGATGTGCGCCACGTCGCCGAGCTGAATTTGGGCACCCCGGTCGGTGACAATGGGAAATCATTTCGTCGCTCGAGCGTCTAACACTACGGCTGTGCTTACTGGATAGACCGCCATGCTGAACATTATTCGCACACTTCTGCTCGCTTCGAGCTTGTTATCGGCCGTGGGTACCGCTTTCGCAGGGCAACAGGCGTTCAACCAGGGCCAGTTCGATAGGTTGAACGCCGAAGGGAAGCCCAACATCGTGTACTTCCACGCGACCTGGTGCCCCACCTGCAAGGTTCAGCAACCGATTGTGGACCGTCTCGCGACACGACCGGAGATGAAAGATGTGACCATTTTCGTGGCCGACTACGATAAAGAAACCGGCTTGAAGCGGGCATTGAAAGTGACCCAACAGTCAACGTTCGTTGTTTTCAAGGGCGGCCATGAAGTCGCGCGCTCCACAGGGCAGACGCGCGAACGCGATATTAAGGATACGTTCGACCGAGCTCTGTGATGAATTTCGCGCTAGCTACGTACGGACTCGGGTTCTTGGCGGGAGCCCTGACTATCTTGTCACCGTGCGTGCTGCCGCTGGTTCCCATTCTCGCTGCGTCGGCTTTAGCCGCGCGTCGGCTGGGCGTCATCGCGCTCGCCGTCGGGTTGGGCGTGTCGTTCTCGGCCATCGGTATTTTCCTGGCGACAATCGGCGCTTCGCTCAGTCTGAGTAACGATCTTTTCCGACACGCAGCCGCTGTGCTGATGATTCTCTTTGGGCTCGCTATGCTTTCTCAACGATTGGCGGCCCGGTTCAGTCATGCGACCTCGCTGCTCAGTGGCCCGGGACAAAAGTGGTTAAGCAAGATAAGTGGTGAGACCTTGTTGGGTCAGTTCGCCATCGGGTTGGTTCTAGGCGCCATTTGGACCCCATGCGTCGGCCCCACACTAGGCGCGGCCACCACCCTCGCTGCGCAAGGAAGACATCTCGGCGATATCGCGCTGTTGATGGGCGTATTTGGCACTGGGGCCGCCCTTCCACTGGCCGTTCTCGGCTCTCTTTCGCGTGCCTCTACATTGAGGGTCAGAGCCCGGCTCGGCTCAGTGGGAATGGTCGCAAAGACCGTTCTGGGTGGGTTGTTCGTTGGCTTTGGTTTGCTCGCGTTTTTTGGACTGGACAAGGTACTGGAGGCGGCAATTCTGTCTGCAAGTCCGGCCTGGCTGACGGCTTTAACGACGTGGCTATGAGTAACGGTGGCCCGACGTTCCGAAGCGTACGCAGAACCCCGTTTTTTCATCAAAGGCACGAACGTCAACGCATGATGATTTCACTGCCGTCAGTCATGCCGCCACGTTAGCAAGATGTACTTCGACGGTGACATGCGACAGCCCTTTGAAGCGCTGGAGAACCGCGTGATAAAAGCGCGAGTCGCGATGGCGTTCGTTGGTAGCCACGGACACAATGGCACTCATATGGCCAGGACCTAGCCGCCACATGTGCAGATCGAGGACTCGGTCGCCACCGCCCTCGATAGCGTGACGCACCTTTTCAGTCATGCGCTGGTCGGGACTCATGTCGAGCAGAATGGCGCCAGTGTCCCGCATCAAACCATACGACCAGTTTGCAATCACCAACGCGCCAATGACGCCCGCCAACGGGTCCATCCATAGCCATCCAAAACTGCGCGCCAATACGAGGCCGACGATGGCCAGCACTGAGACCGCTGCGTCGGCCATGACATGAATGTATGCCGACCGGATGTTGTGGTCGCGATGGGCCGAACCGTGGACTTCGTCATGGCCGTGCTCATGTTCCTCGAATTCGACTTCGTGCTCACCGTCGGATATCCGCACGATGGCTTTGAACGCGTGAGGCTCGGGAATTTCCTCCGTCGATTCAATATGGCTACCTCGGTCCACCATTGCGAATACTTGTCGAGTGCCGTCGGGTCGCACGGTCGTAACAGAGACCGTCGACGCGTCCAATCTCGTAGGTTCAGTCGCAGGCGTTATCCGAAAAACAGGCGGCACGCAAACTTCGAAGATAGAAACGTGAAATGCCCCACACGAAGCGAAAATCGTCTGGACCTCGTCTTCGTGAGCATGGTCATGACCATGGCTGTGACCGTGACCGTGGCTGTGACCATGGCTATGGCTATGGCCATGGCTATGCCCGTGGTCACCACTCAGGAGCCACACGCTTGCGATGTTGACCAGGAGGCCGACCACCGCAATGGGAATCGCTTCGCCGAAATGGATGGGCACCGGTGCGAGGAAACGGCAGACGGCCTCATAGCCAATCAGCAAAGCAATCATCGCGAGCGCGATGGCGCTGGTGAATCCCGCCAAGTCGCCGAGCTTCCCAGTACCGAACACAAAGCGCGAATCCTTGGCGTGCTGGCGCGCATAGGTGTAAGCCAGGGCCGCAATCAACATCGCTCCCGCATGTGTCGACATGTGCAGACCATCGGCGACGAGCGCGAGGGAGCCGTATAAGCTACCGCCGACGATTTCCACAATCATCATGGCCGCGCATAGCGCAATCACGGACCACGTCTTGCGTTCGTTGCTTTCATGCCCCGTGCCAAGAAAGACGTGGTCATGCCCTACGCCGAACGCGGCGTCTTTGAAATCACTCATTTCCGACTCTGCTTACTTAAAGTAACTGTGGACGACTTCGATGAGCTGTTCCGTCGCGCTGTCGGCGGGGTCCTCGTCGGTGTGGGCATCGACGAGGTGGGTCCGGATGTGGTCCTCGAGCACGACGGCCAGCAGGCCATTCATCGCCCCGCGACAGCTCGTGATTTGCTGTAGCACGCTGGAACAGCCGCTCTCTTCCTCGAGCGCTCGCTCAATGGCTTCAACTTGCCCTTTGATGCGGCGAACGCGGTTGAGAAGCTTCTGCTTCTCACGAACAGTGTGGCTCATTGATTTTTCTCCAAGATACCCTAGGAGGGTATATCTAAGCATAGAAAACCGTATAGTGTAGAGGGGTATTGTAATAAACGCTTGTTAAATCTGCAGAGGGTCTCTAGAATCCGCTTCGTCATTGGGGAGTAGCCTTCCTCCCTCCCGGGAGGAGAACGCGTCAACACACTTGACTTCGGTCATGGCGCGCTCTGCCGAGTCGGTTGGCGAGACCATTGGTGCACTGCTTCGTCTCTGGTCGGACGGGAATCGGTGCGCCTTGGCTCGACCACGTCCGACCTCGAAAACCCCTATGCAGCCACGCTCTTCCCTAGCGGCACGCGCCATTGCCTCGTTGTCGTACCGCACGCCTTGCGCAAAGGGCCGCGCATGACGACGCTCCTGCTCGGACTCGCCATCATGTTGGTCGTCATTCTTGCGGCCGCCGAAGTCTTCACCAACGCACTTGAACACCTTGGAGAGCGACTGAAAATCTCCGAGGGCGTCACAGGGTCGCTGTTCGCCGCTGTGGGCACCGCCCTACCCGAGACAATGGTACCGCTGCTGGCGCTCGCCGACGGCACGGCCAGCGAGAGCGTAAATGAGGAAATCGGCGTTGGCGCCATCCTTGGCGCGCCACTGATGCTGGTCACGTTAACGACGTTCCTAATGACGCTGGCGGTACTTCGTGAGCGTGGCCTACGCGGGTTCGTTGCGCCAGAGCGAACTGGGTTTGTCCGCGACATGAACTATTTTCTAAGCGCCTTCGCACTCGCCGCTGTGGCCATGTTCGTGCCGCACAACGAGTGGTACGTGCGCGGGCTGTTCAGCCTCATCTTGGTGGGCATCTATGTACTGTATGTCGTGATGACATTTCGTGCGTCGGACAAACTTGTCGCAGATGGACACGGGACAGAAGCGCCAGGCACCATGTTTCTGTCGCGCCTTGGCGTTCCGACAAACCTCGTCACGATCGTCGGGCAACTGGCAATCGGCGTGGCACTGCTTGTCGTCGGCGCCAAGGGCTTCATTCACGGCGTGGAAGGCGTGTCACATGCCTTCGGCATATCGACGCTTTTGTTGTCGCTAATCATCATTCCCATCGCGACGGAACTGCCGGAGAAGGTGAACAGCATCCTGTGGGTCCGACGCAAAAAGGACACCTTGGCATTTGGCAACATCACCGGCGCAATGGTTTTTCAGGGCACGCTGCTGCCAGCCATCGGCATCATGTTGACACCGTGGGAGCCGCGCATTGAGGTGCTGACGGGTGTCATCGTCACGCTGGTTGCTGCCACCTGGTTGCGCATTTGCGCCCGAGCAAGCGGCTTGGAGGTCTGGACGCTGTTGATGAACGGGATGTTCTACGTCAGTTATCTTTTCGCAACACTGAGGCGATAACCGATTCATACACCGAGCGGGAACGCCGCCCCGCGTAGCTGAAAAACGTCAAATGCGGTGACGCTGTCCTCACAAGAGGAACAACCGCAACGCGAGACCGATGCAACCGCACGTCAGCACGACGGGTATCACGCCGACCTTGGATTTGAACAGTGCGATGCCCGCAGCGAGGCCAATCAGCAATGATGGCCACTCGAAGCCACCGTGCATGCCCTGTGGCCATAAGACATGAATCGCGAAGAACACGGCGAGGTTCACGATGACGCCAACCACGGCCGCAGTGATACCGGTCAAGGGCGCAGTGAATTTCAAGTTGCCGTGAGTCGTCTCGATGAACGGGCCACCCAGGAGAATGAATAAGAACGACGGCAGGAACGTAAAGAAGGTTACGACTACGGAGGCTACGATGGCGGATGCGAGGACGGCGTCCGGCCCGAAAATCGCCTTGGTCCAACCGCCGACAAAGCCGACAAAGGACACGACCATGATCAGCGGCCCTGGCGTTGTCTCGCCCAGAGCCAGGCCGTCTATCATCTGCGGTCCGGCGAGCCAGTGGTAGTGATCGACGGCCCCCTGATAAACGTACGGCAGCACAGCATACGCGCCGCCGAAAGTCAGCAGCGCGGCTTTCGTGAAGAACCACCCCATCTGCGTGAGCGTTCCCGTCCAGCCGTAAAGGAGCGTCAGTGTGGCGATGGCCGCAATCCATATGAGCAGGAAGACAGCGAGCACGCGAATGAATCGGTTCCACGTAAACAGCGCGTGCCGCGGGGTAGGTGTGTCATCGTCGAGGATGGCGGGCCCAAAAGAACTGTCGCCGCCTTGGTGTCCTCCGCCGACGGCAAATTTGGTTGGAGCGTGTTTCCCACCAAAATGACCGATGACGCCGGCGACCAAGACGATGAGAGGAAACGGGACGTTAGCGACGAAAATGGCGATAAATGCTGCCGCGGCAATCGACCATAGCCACCCATTCTTCAGTGCTCGAGACCCTATCCTGTAGGCAGCGAAGACCACGATGGCCGTGACCGCCGGCTTGATGCCATACAGCACGCCCGCGACGGCCGGGACGCTGCCAAACGCCATGTAGACCCAGGACAGCGCAATAAGGATGACGAGGGACGGAAGTACGAAGAGTCCCCCGGCAATGATGCCGCCCCACGTGCGATGCATCAGCCAACCGATGTAGGTGGCGAGCTGCTGCGCCTCCGGTCCGGGAAGCACCATGCAATAGTTCAACGCATGCAGGAATCGCTTCTCGGATATCCAGCGTTTCCGCTCGACCAGGTCCTGGTGCATGATGGCAATCTGCCCTGCCGGCCCTCCGAAGCTGATGAAGCCCAGTTTGAGCCAATACCACAGCGCCTGACCGAAGGTCACCGACTCGGCGGCCTCGATGCAGTGATTGCTCATTCCGTCTTCTGGCGCTAGTCGACTTTGTTGCATTTGAATCTCCGAACGCTGCAGCTTTCAATTGGATGTTCAACGGTCTGCCGATACCTCGGCGTATCGGAGCAGGGTTTGCCGTAATTTTTGTGCCGGCCGGCTATTGCCTGCGGCGCGTTCAACGGCGATGGACCACGCGTAAGAGGTCTTCATCGCCGGCGCCTGGCTCCTTTTTCAACGGCACCAAAATGCGCGAGCAGTGAGTCAAGCGTTGGGCTCATTTCGGTCAGCAACTCGTCGTCGTTCAGGCCGCGCTGTATCGCGCCGCTCATCACGGCGTCGAATCCGGCGGCTTCCGGAACAACAACGCCTCCCACGTCAAGCGAGTGAACCATTCCAGCGAGTCCGACCATGCCCAGCTCATCTTCGATGCCGAAGCTCGCCGCTAACACTTCAAAGGTCACGCGGTCATTGATGTGCGTGAACGTAGCGCCGTCAAAATCGAAACCCACGGCGTCTGCTGGGCAATCGGCCGGGGACGCGAGCCACATGAATCGGGCGTCGCGGTCGATGAACCGCCTAATGAGCCATGCGCTTGCCACGCGGTCGACCCAGAGACGCCGACGGGTGGCCCAAACACGGCCTTGGTATGGGTCGCGCTTCAGAAGCTTTATCGTGCCTTGGGTCTGACGCGGTTCTCCGGGAGACAGCACGGCATCGCTGGCTACGATGAAGTCTTGCCAGGCTGACTGAGCACGTACCGTCGCTTCATTCGGGAAGAAATCGATGCTCGCAATCGCTTCAAACTCCTTGCGGGTTCTGCGCAATAGCTTGGTGATTTCGGCCGGTGCGAGGCCCGAAAGCGTCTTACGCATGTCGTCAAGCGACCGTCGCAACGTCGCATATTCTTCGACTCTATCGAACAACGACCGAAACTCCGCGTCCTGCACGCCATCTCGACTGCGAAAGCGGATGAAGTGGGCAGTGCCACCCGCCTGGCCGATGCTGTCACACATTTCGCCCATTTCGCCTGCCGCGCCCTCTCCGTGCGGAAGCAGATACACCCCGTCCCGCAGTACCGCACAGCCCTTAGCTTTCAAGGCGCGCCAGTAGCGCATGCGCGCGGTCGCATTGTCGGTAGGGAGGGTCAGTACCAGCAGCAGCCAATCGGTGATTTGAGTCATGTCACGTAAACTACACCATGTTACGCACTCTACAAAATATTTTTGCGTCCTTTCTGCACGGGAAGGTCAAGCTATGTGCCCGCCGTAGCGAAGGCTGATGAGAGCGGTTCTTGGTGGGTTCAGTGGGACGGATCGAGTCCCCGCGTCATCCGCCAGGACATGTTCCGCATCAATGACTTGTCACAGTCACGCATAGGATATCCACATCGTTACCAACAGAAACTGTGGATAACGTTCAGAACGTAATGTTGGTTCGTACGCCGACCACGAACGTATTACGCAGCGGTTGCGTCGGATCGTTTGGGTTCTGGCCCGCGCCTGCGTTGAACGTGTATTGCGCGTCGGCTTGCAACTGCCACCATGGTGCAACTTGATAGATGTAAGTTGCTTCAACCGCAGTCTCGCTCGTGCGCACGCCGTATGGGCCGCCTGTAAATGTCAGGTTATCCTGATCGAAGTCGTGCGCGTGGCTGCCCACCTTAATATACGTAAGAGCGAGGCCCGCGCTGTCGTTATCCCGGCCCTTGAACGGTGCTTTCAGCACGACGCCCAGGTTCGCGGCGAAGCTGACCAGATTGCGGTCGTTCGGCGCTCCCATCACGCGTGCAAACATGCCAAGGCTGCGGACTTTGTCCGGATCGGGGCGCCAAACCATCTGGTCGGCGACGGCGTAGATGCTGTAGTCGCCGTGATGCGACTGCGCGACACCCGTGGACGCCGGATTGGCGAGCGACAGTCCGGTGTTGTCGAAACGCTGGTCGGCAAAGCGGCCGTTGTTGTACCAGACGCCAATCTTGTACGTGCCCGGCAGTCCGTTGCGATCCGCGCCCACTATGTCGCCGTCGGCCGGCTGGTTGATTGCATATTGCAACTCGCCAATAAAAAGCGCGCCGTTGTGCAGGTTGAAGTTCGTGCCGTTTTTATTGTCGGGGTTGTTGCCGAGCGGATCGCCGTCGAACACGCCAGCGAGTGCAGTCAGCGACGGTGTGATCTGTCCGCGCACGCGCACGCCAAGCGCTGACAGCGGGTACGCAGGCCCCCCCGAGGGCATGTCATAGGACGGCAATGCGGGCCAGCCGAACATCGTATTGATGAACGTCACCGAGTACTGGCTCATGATGAATTCCTGGTCGATGCTCTGCTGGCCGATCTTGATATCGACGCGCTTGTCCAGGAGCGACTGCTGGTACCACATTTCCCATAAGCGGGTGGACGCTTGCGCTTCGATACCGCTTGCCGTGTTCAGGGTGCCCAGGCGGTCGGCGCTCAGATTGCTGCCGTGTATCTGCAATGCGCTGATGTTGAACTGACCGCCCGGCAGACCGAACGCCTTGTGCGTATCGATGCCGACGGTCGCGGTAGTGAGGCCGTCGTAGGCGCCGCCACGCGACAGGCCGCCGCGCAGGTTCGCCAGATATTCACTCGTTTCCGCGAGCTGGAATGTGACGCCATACTTGCCAAGCCACGGACGCAGTCCGCCCATGTCGCCAAGCAATGTCTCGCGAGTCCCGACGTCGGTCCATTGACCGGCAGGTTCGGCCTGCATGTTCCGATCGGCCTCGGGCGCTTCGGGCGCGGCGTCCGGACTGCTAGCCGCCCACGTTGCAGTCGCGCCGAGCGTGGCGCCGGCGTACGCTGTCGCGATGGTCCATTTGCGTAACGAGGGAATGCGCCACCGAAGATGGCTGCGTGTCTTGATACGGCTGGCGCCTCTGATCGACCGGATGACTGTCATCGGATTCGTCTCGCTGTTTTTTTGCTTTTCGACACGCGACGCGCTTGAATGACGAAACGCAACCATGAGCGCATCGTACGCACTCTATAGGAACGAGTCAATATAAACGAGAATGATTCGTACCTACGTAACCGATAACATCTCTATATATTGCTTACGTATCGCCAACGTTACCTGACTAAACTGCATACTTGAGGCGGAGGGCGACCGTTGGCCTTTTCTTACCCGGACCTTTTCTCATTCCGGACCTGCGCGTCACGGGCGCCCCCCCTCGGACCGGCCGTGGCCTTCGTCGAATCAACCGGAGCGTGCCCGTCTCATGACTTCGTGCTCGCACGTTGGTTCCGGAACGCCGCCTCTCCGGCGTCCGACACCTCGACCCACTTCTTGTCGGGCGCTGCACCTGCGACATAGCTGTCGTGCCAGTTCCACCACTTGTAGGTCGGGGTCTGAGGATAGCCCTCGGGCGAGTCCTCCCAAACCTCCTGTCGGCCCAGCGGCGTGATGTCGAGATAGTTCCAGGTGCCCC
>Ga0310811_10015084_pt1 | contig 10098 bp, 14 predicted proteins | sample YCmetagenome_FD_207642 | JGI IMG/M metagenome (GOLD analysis project Ga0310811, IMG submission 207642) | Soil microbial communities from experimental microcosm in Duke University, North Carolina, United States - YC | ecosystem: Engineered > Artificial ecosystem > Soil microcosm > Unclassified ...
CACGCCGGAGCGTATCCTAAAGGGGTTGCATGGCGACGCGGCACCCACGCCGCAGGCCCTGCCCGCACCGGCTGCGCCAAAACCGTCCCGCATCTGGGAGAATCCCTTTGCCAGGCGCGCCGGCGTCTTCGCGACGATCGCCGCGGTCTGTACTGCCGCGATCGGCATCGGCGCGGCACTGCTGCCCGGGCGCGCGATTGCGCCGATCACGCGGCCCGATGCTTCGGTCTATTCGGCAGCGACGATCGCCCGCGGCGAGCAGCTTGCGGCCCTCGGAAATTGCGCGGAATGTCACACCAACCTTGGGGGCGTGCTCAACGCCGGCGGCCGCGCGCTGGAGACGCCGTTCGGCACGATTTATTCCACCAACATCACGCCCGACATCGAGACCGGCATCGGCGCATGGTCCTATCCCGCGTTCGAGCGTGCGATGCGCGACGGACTGCATCGCGACGGACGGCAGCTTTATCCCGCCTTCCCCTACACGCATTTTTCAAAGACCAGCGACGCCGACATGCAGGCGCTCTACGCCTACCTGATGGCCCAGCCTGCGGTGCGGACGACGGCGCCCACGAATGCGCTGGCCTTCCCGTTCAATCTCCGCCCGCTGTTGGCCGGCTGGAATGCGCTGTTCCACCAGACCAAGGAGTTCAAGCCCGATCCCACCAGATCCGAGGTCTGGAATCGCGGCGCCTATCTGGTCGAGAGCCTCGGCCATTGCAGCGGCTGCCATTCACCGCGCAATGCGCTCGGCGCAGAGCAGCGCAATGCCTATCTCGCCGGCGGCTTTGCCGAGGGTTGGGAGGCACCGCCGCTGACCTCGCTCTCGCACGCGCCGATTCCCTGGAGCGAAGACGAACTGTTCGCCTATCTGCGCACAGGCCATTCGCGCTATCACGGCGTCGCCGCCGGCCCGATGGCGCCAATCGTTCGGGATCTCAAGGCCCTGCCGGACCAGGACATCCGCGCGATGGCAGTCTATCTCGGCTCGTTCAATGACGCCGCGCCAGATGCGCCGGCGCTCGCAGGAAAGCTGGAAAGCACGACGCAAGTCACAGTCGCCTCGTCGACCGGGGCGCGGCTGTATCAGGGCGCCTGCGCCGTTTGCCACGAGGTCGGCGGGCTGCCGCTGTTCGGCAGCCGCCCCTCGCTCGCGCTCAACAGCAATCTTCACAGCGCGACGTCGGACAATCTCGTGCAGGTGATCATGCACGGCATCACCGAGCCCGCATCGAGCGATCTCGGCTACATGCCCGCGTTTGGGAATAGCATGAGCGACGTGCAGGTCGAGGAACTCGCCACCTTCCTGCGCGGGCAGTTCGCACCGGACAAGCCCGCCTGGACAGGCGTTCGCGAGACGATCGCGCGGGTGCGGGCGTCGCTACATTAAAGGAAGCGCGCGATCACGCGTGCTTCTTCACCTCCACCGGCGGCGTGCCGTGGGTGTGGAAGGATTCGATTGTCTTCAACCCCCAGGCCTGCCCCTTCTTGCGCTCTTCTTCCGTCCACACGATCGGCTTCCAGTCCGGCGCGAGGATAAGCCGGGCACCGGCATTGGCGACTTCGACGCGGTTGCCGCCGGGCTCATAGACATAGAGGAAGAAGGTCTGCTGGATCGCGTGCTTGTGCGGGCCGGTCTCGATATGGATGCCGTTCTCCAGGAAAATGTCGGCGGCGCGCAGAATTTCCTCGCGGCTGTCGAGCGCGTAGGTGACGTGGTGAAAGCGGCCGGGCGTGCCGGAATGGTCGAGCGAATAGGCGAAGTCGTAGCTCTTGTTCGACATCGTCAGCCACATCGCGGCTTCCCGGCCATCGTTGAGCACAATCTGCTCGGTGAGCCGGCAGCCGAGATAGTTCTCGAAGAACTCGCGGTTGGCCTTGATGTCGACGGCGAGGCAGTTGAGATGGTCGAGCCGGCGGACATTGACGCCACGCGCGGGAAAGCGCTGCGCCTGGTTCTTCAGCGCCGGCTTCAGCTCCGGCGGCGCCTGATACCATTCGGTCTCGTAGTAGAGCTCGACGACGTGGCCGTCGGGGTCTCGACAACGGAAGGTCGGCCCCTGCCCCATGTCGCCGTCGATCCAGCCGATGTCGAAGCCCGAGCCCTTCAGCGCGGCAACCCGGCGCTCCAGCGCCTGCGGGCTACGCGCGCGCAGCGCCATGTGCTCCATGCCTGAGGTCTTCGAAGCCGTCAGCTTGAGCGAATAGCGCTCGTAATCGTCCCAGCCGCGCAAATAGACCGACTCGCCCTTCCGTCCGCTGATGGTCATGCCCATGACGTCGACGAAGAATTTCAGGCTCTCGTCCGGCTTCGGCGTCAGCAGTTCCATGTGACCGAGATGAGCGAGATCGAAGATCGGTTCGGGCTGCATGGTGTCCTCCAACTTGGCTAACAAGGCTTGGCCTGCGATCCCTCTCGGGGAATCGCGCAATCGGGCGTGGGGCGCAATGTTTCATGCACGCGCTCTGGCGGCGTCCGCGGGTTCATTTGTACTAATGTACAAATGATTAGGTCCCGTCAACAAATCAACATCTGCCCGCGGCGAAGGCCGGCTGTGCGGCCCACCCTCGGTCCTACGGAAGGTTGACGGACTGCCCGAATGGTAAAATCTTCCTTAATGTGATTTGGGCCTGAAAGCCTGGAAATGCAGCACTTTCAGGCCGATTCCGCCCGCAAGTAGGCATTGGCGACAATGTTCTTAGCCGAATTGTCGCAGATTTAACAAAGTGCCCGCGCCTGGCGCTTAACCGTTTGTCCAGCGACGGCGCCGCATAGTCGGAGAAACATTTTGTCTCCTCGGGTTCAGCCATCGTGACATCTTTTGGACGCGTGATATCGGTTCGCGGATCGCTCGCCCGGGTCGGGCTTCTGGCGGAAAGCCGGATGCCGGTCTCGGAGGTTCGGGCCACGGTCGGCCGTTTCGTCAGCATTCGCTGCGCCAGCTCGGTCATCGTCGCCATGATCACCGAGGTGTCCTGCGAGAATTTGTCGAGCAGCGACAATTACATCGCGATCGCCTCGGTCGACCTGCTCGGCGAGATCCTCAATGCGGCCGACAAGGCCAAATTCCAGCGCGGCGTCACCAATTATCCGACCATCGGCGATTCCGTCGACCTGATCACCAGCCAGGAGCTGCGCACCATCTACGCGCCGACCGGCTCGGACCAGATCAATGTCGGCTTCCTCCAGCAGGACCGCTCGGTCGTCGCCTATGTCGACGTCGAGGAAATGCTCTCGAAGCACTTCGCGGTGCTGGGATCGACCGGCGTCGGTAAATCCACCGGCGTATCGCTGCTGCTCAACGAGATCCTCAAGGCGCGCCCGAACCTGCGCATCTTTCTGCTCGACGTGCACAACGAATATGGCCGCTGCTTCGGCGACCGCGCGCTGGTGCTCAACCCGCGAAACCTGAAGCTGCCGTTCTGGCTGTTCAATTTCGAGGAAATCGTCGACGTGCTGTTCGGTGGCCGCGCCGGCGTGCCAGAAGAACTCGACATCCTCGCGGAAGTCATTCCGCTCGCCAAGGGTGTCTACACCCAGTACCAGAACGCCGACCGCATCGGCCTCAAGCGCATCGACCCCAAGCAGGTTGGCTATACCGTCGACACGCCGGTGCCGTACCGTCTGGTCGATCTGATGTCGCTGATCGATGAGCGTATGGGCAAGCTGGAAAATCGCTCCTCCCGCATCATCTATCACAAGCTGATCTCGCGCATCGAAGCCGTGCGCAACGACCCGCGCTACGCCTTCATGTTCGACAACGCCAATGTCGGCGGCGACACCATGGCCGAGGTGATCAGCCATCTGTTCCGCCTCCCCGCCAACGGCAAGCCGATGACGGTGATGCAGCTCGCCGGCTTCCCCGCCGAAGTCATCGATTCCGTCGTGTCGGTGCTCTGCCGCATGGCCTTCGACTTCGGCCTCTGGAGCGACGGCGTCTCGCCGCTGCTGTTCGTCTGCGAGGAGGCGCACCGCTACGCCTCCGCCGACCGCAATATCGGCTTCGGTCCGACCCGCAAGGCGGTGTCGCGCATCGCCAAGGAAGGCCGCAAATACGGCGTCTATCTCGGCCTGATCACGCAGCGACCGGCTGAGCTCGACGCCACGATCATCTCCCAGTGCAACACGCTGTTCACGATGCGTCTTGCCAACGACCGCGACCAGGCGCTGCTGCGCGCCGCGGTGTCGGATGCAGCCGCCAACCTGTTGTCCTTCGTACCCTCGCTGGGTACCCGCGAAGTGCTGGCATTCGGCGAAGGTGTCGCGCTGCCGACGCGGCTGCGCTTCAAGGAGGTGCCGCCGCACCAATTGCCGCGCGGCGAAGCCACCATCTCGAGCGTGCCCTCGGTCACCGCCGGTCACGACATGCATTTCGTCGGCGCCGTGCTCGAGCGTTGGCGTGGCGCCACCTCGCAGCGCGACGTGCCGAACGACCCGGTGTTCTCCGCGCCGCCAGCCAAGACGCTCGCGCCCGCCGAGGCGCCGATGTTGCAGCCCTCGATGGGCCTCGATCCCGATCGCTTCTCGCTGCTGAAGAAGCCGCTGCGGTAGGGCCGCGCTCGAGCCTCAAGCACACTGTCATGCTCCGCGGAAGCGGGGCATCCAGTACGCCGCGGCCTCTCGATTCAATCAATTCCGTCTCTGGAATGCTGGATCGCCCGATTGAGTCGGGCGATGACAGCGCGCGTGGAGCACATTGAGGCGGCTTCCCGCATGGACTATGGTTTCCCGGCCCCAAGCCGGAATCCATACCCATGACAAAGCCCGCCCAACGCTTCGCCGCACCCGCCATCGACAGCCTGCCCGACGACATCCGCACGCGCCTGCTTGCCGTGCAGGAGAAGAGCGGTTTCGTGCCTAACGTGTTCCTGGCGCTGGCCTACCGGCCCGACGAGTTCCGCGCCTTCTTCGCCTACCACGACGCGCTGATGGAGAAGGACGGCGGGCTCACCAAGGCCGAGCGCGAGATGATCGTGGTGGCGACCTCGGCGGCCAACCAGTGCCAGTATTGCGTGATCGCCCATGGCGCGATCCTGCGCATCCGTGCCAAGAACCCGCTGATCGCCGACCAGATCGCGACCAACTATCGCAAGGCCGACATCACGCCGCGCGAGAGAGCGATGCTCGATTTCGCGATGAAAATCTCGACTGACGCACAGCGCAGTTCGGAAGAGGATTTCGCAGTCCTCGCTCCCCACGGTTTCAGCGACGACGACATCTGGGACATCGCAGCGATCTCGGCCTTCTTCGGATTGTCGAACCGGCTGGCGAATTTCACCGGCATGCGGCCGAACGACGAGTTCTATCTGATGGGCCGGCTGCCGAAAAAATGACGGAGCTCGACTTGAGCGAAGTCGTGCTGCACCTCGGCGCCTGACGGCCGCTGTCAAAATCTTCCGCGCTTATTGGTCTGAAGCGCTGACAATTGCAGCGAAAGATGTAACTGTTGTCTCAGCCTCAGTCAGCGCTCAGGACGTGTGCCCGTCGAAGTCGCCTTCGGTAGGCGTCTTCTTGGCGCGCTGAGGGGTCATCCTGGCCGGATCCGGTTGGCCCGGAACGCCGCGCGGACCAAGCTGCGCGCGCTGGAGATCGTCTTCGGAGAACGTCGGCTCGACCCCATTGGGCTCGGTCCGTCGCGTGGCGTGAATGTCGTCTTCTCTGCTCATGCTGTGCTCCTGTCGCCTGTGGGAGCCGCCTCACTTCGACGGCTTTGCAATCAGGCGTCCGACGTGAATTTCATGGGTCGCGCAGTCAGCGTCCCCGTAAAGACTCTCGCTCGCCCGCCGGGTCCATTCTTCGGCCTGTTGAAGCCAGTGCCGGCGCCGGGCCGGCTCGTGCGCCGCCTGTTCGAGGCATGCCTGAGCCTTCCTCAAATACTCGTCGCGCTGCTTGTCGGATCCGGGTTTTCGCATGGCCTCACTCCATCGCGGCGCTGCGAGAGCCTGTCCATGATCAATCAAGACCCGGCGCCGGCGTTCCCAATTTGGCGCGGGAGCCAGCGGGTTCCGCAGCTCGCGCGACACGCGCGAGTTCCTGAGCCTCCACAAAGAGCGGCCTTCGCTCAAGGGGTTCGAGCGAAGGCCTAAGTGAGGGAGAGGAACGAGTCGCCAATGTTGGCGTAACGGCGTCGTTCCTAAGTCGGGGCCTGCAGCCCGGGCGATGACGCCCAATCGTCCAGATGCGCCGTGGTGTCGGCGTTGCGTGCTCGCTTGAGAAGTTGCTCTCGCTCGATGCCAGCCGGCAGCGCCTCGGCGCGCTCGCGCATTTCGATGGCAAATCTCGCCAGTGTTTCCTGGAGTGTTTCGGTCTGCTTGAAACCACGCCTGTGTTTCATGTCGCGCCCCGTCCAGTCCGGATCGAGGGCCGATGCTACGACCGAAAGGCGAAACATTCGCCAACATAGGTTATGACGACATGCGGATTGGACGACGACGGTCAGCCGAGACTTGCGCGTATCGATATCTGGAAAACACGCGCACCGTCTTCGGTCTGCACTTCCAGCCGCCAGTCGTCCTCCGGCTGCAGATCTCCATCGAGATCGCGCAGGCTGTCGCCGGCGTATCGGGTCGCCATTTCCCATGCCGCGCGTCGATCCGGAAGTTCCTGACCAAGATCGTCGCGGTCGTTGAATCGATTGCCGTTACAGACGTTGAAGTAGAACCTGGGCATCGCCAATCCCCGTCTGGGACTCTGGCGGGTAAAGTAACCCATGTTAATTTCGTTCCTATCGACAGTCCGTTTGCGGCATCGCAACGCCTGGCGAAGCCGATCACTCATTGGCGTCGAGCTGCGCGCCCTCGTGTTCCATGTGGAGATAGTTCGGGTTGAATAGCCCGACATCCATCAGCCGCTCCAAACTCGGCACCGTCAGCGTCTTGCCCCTCAGGATGATCAGCCTCGCCGCTCGAAGCTCCTGCAAGGTGCGGTTGACATGGACCTTGGAAAGGCCCGTCGCATCCGCCAGATCGGCCTGGGTCAGCGGGAAGTCGCAACTGGTCCCTTCCGTCAGGCCGGCAAGGCGCAAGCGGAAGAATATCTCGCACAGCAGATGCGCCATCCGCTCGGACGCCGTGCGCTGTCCGAGATTCATGGTCCATTCGCGCTGGATCGCGGAGTTCACCAGCGTCTCCCACCACAGAGCAGTGGCGATGCGCGGATAGCCTGTACTGATCTCGTCGAAGAATTCTCGCGAAAGATCGGCGATCGTGACGTCGGTGATGGTGCCGATCGAGTGGTCCATCTCCTTGAGAATGAAGACATTGAGATCGCACATGTCGCCGGGGAGGAAAAACGACACGATCTGGCGCCGACCGTCCTCGAGCTGCTTGTAGCGGCAGGCCCATCCCGACAGGATCAGGTGCACGTCGCGCGGCTGATCGCCCTCTCGGGTAATGTCGACGCGCGCCGCAAATTTCCGCACGCGCTCGGTCGAGGCGCGCTGAAGGATGGCCCGATCGTCGGGCGATAAACGCACGAAATGTTCGAGTTTTCGGATCAATGGGTTCACGGGATTGTCTCCGTGCGATAAGCCGGGTCCGAGCCGATCTCATCAATAACTTATGTTATTTTTCCGGACCGCCAAACCCGGGCTAACGAACTTTTCCCGAGAGCCGCAAGGCAGGCTAACCGCCGTCCCCCTTCTCCCGGTCAATGGCAACGCGACAAACCACGTTCCCGTTTTCTGCCCTGACCGAAATTTGATAGCCCTGCCCGATCAATTCCGGCCGGGTGTCCCGCACGTCTTGCGCGAGGTCTTCCGCGATCCTTCTCGCCTGATCATCATGATCGAGAATTGCGCCGCCCGCATTGGTGACGCGATCGGTATCGACCAGATCGAAATGATATCGGCGCATCGATTTGGTCCCCGCATGCGGACGGTCCCGGCGCTTACACATGCGGACCGAGACCGCCGCTGAAGCGCGACCAGCCAGCCGGGTATGAAGGCCGATCGCATATGATCGACGCGACCGTGATGTTGACGTTCCTAAATTTCGTGGGCCTCAGCCCGGACGGCTACCCGCCAGCAAAGCCGCGTATGTTCGGCCGCAATTCGATTGTCACAACGGCATGGCTCGCGGGCGCATGCGCGAGCTCCAGCCATTTGATTGCTTCGTCGACCCAGAAATCGTGATTGAGAGGATCGGCCATGGCCTGCGCACGGCAGGCGGCGGCTTGCATCAGGCATGCCGCCTTGCGGTTCATGCTGTTTTCCCGGCTGTCCACTTGCCGGTTCACTTCGGCATAGGCTGGCCGGGCGATGCCAGCCATCCGTTGATCCGCCGAGCCATCTCCGCCTGGCGCGCCCGCTGCAGCATGCCGTCGCGTTCATGACCTTGTGGAAGATTCACTGCGGCCTGACGGGCATCGCTCGCCGCCTGCTGCAATCGATCGTCGAACGAAACTGTCTGCTTACGGCGGTTACGCTTCTTCGTCATGAGGACCTCCGTGGTCATCTCCACGGTGCGCCTCGGTGACTGAGGTGTCGCTAACCTGGGTTACAGCGACCGGGCATATAAGTTTGCATGCCGGAGGAACAATGGCGCCTGCTCCGCGTATCGCGCCAACGCGTTGAACTACCCGTCCGACAGTTCTTCGACCTCGAGGGTGATCGAGATCTTCAGGCACGGCGCATGCTCATCCTCGCGCACATCCACGACGACATGATCGGCGCTGCCAGCGACGAACGCCTCACGCGCGATGGACGCACCGGTCAGCATCGCTTCCTTGCGTGCGACGTCCACATTCGCAAAATTCTGTCCATCCTCGTCCGGGGTGAGACGGCTGTCCTCGTGGATGTCGAAGTGAAATAGCGGCATCGGGCGCCTCAAAGGGTTGGCGACTGATGGAGGTAACGGCCGTCGAAATCCGCTAGTTCCTGAAATTTCCGCTCGTCGAGCACGGTGACGCGGCCGCGATTGAGCTCGACGATGCCCTCCTGGCGCAGTTGCCTGATCACCCGGTTGGCGTGCACCGCCGTAATCCCCAGGGCTTCGCCGATCTGCTCCTGCGTCAGCGGCATCTCGAAGCTATTGCCGTCCAGCCGCCCGATCAGCCTGAGGCGTTCACGCAGCTCGATCATGACATGGGCGAGCCGCGCCGGCGCGGGACGCTGGCCGACATTGACGATCCATTCGCGAAACATGGCAGCGTCGATCAGCGTGTCACGCCAGAACATCTCGGCGACGGTGGGGCTGCGGCGATGCAGCTTTTGCAGCGTCTCGTGACTGATGAAGCCGAGCGTTGCCGGCGTCAGCGTCGACAGATCATGGTCCATCACGTGGAGAAACAAGCTCATCAGGTCCGGAATCTCGCCAGGGATGTGGAGCGACAGGATCTGCCGTTTGCCGCTCGCGATCGTCTTGGATCGCGCGCAGAATCCGTCCGCGATCAGGCAGCAGTCTGTCGCGCGCTCGCCATCGCGCACCACCGCCGTCTCTGCGGGGTACTGCCGCACCGAGATCGGCAGGGCTTCAATCTCCTTGATGTCCTCATCCGCGATCGCGGACGAGATGCGCAAGCGCTTGATGAGCGCCGCGCGGATCGCATCGCTGGGCACTTTGCTGAAACTCCGGTCGCGTGAATTGGAACCTTGTTTGCAATTCAAGGCGCCCGTGGCGCCGTCGGATAAAAACCCGCGATCGCCTCGCCCGGTTCCAACAAAAGTTAAGGACGCCACTTGCCTGCACATGGTGTGCTCGACCCTCGAAAGGGCAAACCATGACCAAGAAGCGCAACCGTACGCGTCCCGCCCTGTCACTCCAGGAGCGCCTGAACAAGTTCACGGAGGATGCTCGCGCCGCGGCCAAGGACCTGCCGGCCGGCGCGGAGCGTCACGCGCTCTTGCAGAAGGTGCGTGACGCTGAAGCCGCCGTCGACATGGAGCGATTGCTGTCCTCGCCGGACCAGCAAAATCCGAAATGATCGCGCGATGCCGCTGCGCTGCTAGTGATTGACCATCAGCGGAAGTGCGGGCGCAAAGCGCTCTGCAAACGTCAGTGTCCTCGCCTGATGAACCGCGGCGAACGAGGCCGAGATTCCTGCTGAAGCGACCGCGAGCAAGGCAATTGCGAAAACCATACGGCGCATGTGAGCCTCCT
>Ga0310811_10015085_pt1 | contig 10098 bp, 8 predicted proteins | sample YCmetagenome_FD_207642 | JGI IMG/M metagenome (GOLD analysis project Ga0310811, IMG submission 207642) | Soil microbial communities from experimental microcosm in Duke University, North Carolina, United States - YC | ecosystem: Engineered > Artificial ecosystem > Soil microcosm > Unclassified ...
CTGGCCGAGGCGCGCTACGCCCACGACGTGGCGGCCGCGCTCCTCACCGACGCCGTCACCAACTCCAACGAACCGGGCGAGCGCGTCGACCTGCTCGGCAGGCTGCTGCGCGCGCAGATCAGGGCCGGGGCCGTCGCTGCGGCCAGAGACACGCGCGAGCAGGCCGTGGAGTATGCCGAGTCGATCGGCCGCGATGACCTGATGATCGCCGCGTTCACCGCCTGGACCGAGCCCACCTCCTGGCAGGCCCGCAGGTATGGCACGGTCGACCGTCCCATCGTCGACCGCCTCAGCCGCCTGCTCAAGCGGACCGGCCTCGCTCCCGACGTCCGGTCCCGCCTCCTCACCGCGTACGCCGACGAGCTGGTGGGTGAGGACGATCCGACGGTCATGGCGGCGGCGCGGGAAGCACTCGACCTCGCCACCGATCCCCGCCTTCGGGCCGCAGCGCTCCAGGTCCTCGCCCGCGACCCCAGGCGGGAGGAGTACGCTCGCGAGCTCGTGGAGATCGGCGTTGAGCACGACCTGCCCGTCTACCGCGTGACCGGGCTGCTCAACCAGGCCGCGAACGCCGCTGCGGTCAACGACCCGGCGACCATGCGCCGCATGACCGGGGAGGCGCTTGACCTCGCCCGCGCCTACCGAATGCCGGAGGCGATCGGCGTCGCCGAGATCGCGCTGGCGACCCTGGGGCTCATCGAGGGCCGGTTCGCCGACTCCGAGCGCCTCTACACGGAGGGCACCAAACGCATGGAATGCGCCGGATCGGTGCACACGGGCTTCATCCGCTTCGCGCTGGCGGCGATCTGGCTGAACGACGGCACGCTCGGCGACCACCTGGACGACGTGCGCGCTCTCCACGAGGCGTTCGGCCCGATGGCCGCCGACCTGCTCGTGCTCGCCCTCCACGCCGTCGGCTACAGCGACGAGGCATGCCGGGCCCGCACGTCACCGAGCCCGATCCGCCCCGACTTCTTCTTCACCTTCCTCACGAGCCTGCGCGCCATGGCGATCGTCGCGCTGAACGACCGCGATGCTGCCGAGGAGATCTACGCGGACCTGCTCCCCTATCGAGACGGTCCCCCGGCCGGCGCGGAGAGCATATCGCTGGCCTTGCGTCCGGTTGCCCACACGCTCGGCGAACTAGCCGTCCTCCTCAGCCGCGACGACGAGGCCGCCGCCCACTTCGCCCAGGCTGCCGCCATCGCCGACCGGTGGAACGCCCCTCACTGGTCCGCCGAGTCAAACAGGGCGCGGGCAGACCTCATTGAGGAAGTGCCGCGAGCTTGAGCATCCGCAGGCCGTCAAGCTCAGTCGCGGCGGTCCCGCAGGGTTTCTGGTTCGGGATGTTATGCGTTGTCGCTGGGTCGGGTACGGGGGCCGCGGAGCGTGTAGGCGAGCAGGGCGACGGCTAGGACGGTCATGGCAGCGATCCAGCCGCCGCGGTCGGCTGGCGGGCGGGCCGGCCAGGTCCACGGGGCACTCCAGGCTTCGGTCAACGCGTACTGGCAGAACGCCATGTACCCAAGCGGCAGTACCCACGCGAGCAGGCCGCCGGTGACCAGTGAGCACGCCAGGCCGAGTCCCGCGAAGCCGATGACGTTGCGTGCCAGCACGAGGATGCCCTCGTTCAGGCTCGCACCGGTTACGCCCAGCTGCAGGGCGAGGATCGCCAGACCGCACATCCCAACCGCACCGAGCAGCCTCAACGAGGGCAGCCAGCGGCCGGTGGCCCGTTCCACCTCGCCGAACGGGCCGTGCGTCGTCACCGCGATGACCGCCGCCGCGCCCGCCTCGACGATCATCGGGAATTGCTGCGGGTCCGAGCTGGAGTTCCAGTGCAGCGCGGCGCGCAGCCCCGCGCCGCACACGGCGAGCGCGACAATCCCGGCCGGGACGCGGCGGGTGCGCAGGTGGAGCCAGGTCAGCCGGAAGCCTGCCGGGAGCCGGCCGGCCATCCAAGCCGGGGCGCCCGGGAAGCGAGCGGGCGTGAGCGTGTCGGCGGCGGTCACGGTAGCTGCGCTGCGGTGATCTTGCCCGACCGCAGGGCGGCCAGGTGCGTGGCGAGCCAGGCGTGCCGTGTGCCTGCGGGCAGCGCCTCGAAACGCTGCGCAGCGGCGGCGACCTCGGTCCGCTGGGCGGCGGCGGAGGCCGAGAGCGGCTGCAGCGGACCGGGCACCTGCGCCACCGGCTGCGCGCCGACCGCGGCCAGCAGCGCGTCCCCCACGGCCTGCTGTGCCGGGGTCAGCCCCGCGGCAGGCGACGGCCCCGCGAGGAACGCGTCAAGCAGCCCCTGCGGGAACCCAGTGCGCCATCCCGTCAGGTCGGAATTGCCGTCGGGCTGGGTATCCACAGCATCCACGTGGTCCGTGGTGAACTCGAACACCGGCGGGTTCCCCGAGATCCTGGCCATCACGGTCTTCCCGCCATTCATGGTGGCTACTTCCTCAGCGCGAGTCGGCGCCCCGGGCAGCCCGGCGATCTCGGCGGCTACCGGGTCGAGTTCCGCCGCCACGGCGCGCAAGTCAAAGCTGAGCGCCGGGGCGACGCACACTTGGAAACTGCCGGCGGCTGTGCAGTCCGGGGTGGCGGCTACCGGCTGGTCGCTGGCCGCCGAGTGCAGGGCCGGGATCTCCCAGCCGCCGGTCACCGCGTCCCGCTGCGCGGTCCCGGCCAGCGTGAACCCGGTCCACGACGCTGCCACACCGCAGGCCACCAGCACGACCGCGACCAGGCGCGCTGGCCAGCCGCCCGCCGACCCCGGCGCACGCAGCCCGGCCGCCAGGCCAAGCAGGCCGAACAGGGCAACCGCGATCCCGCCCATGAACATGACCTGCACGATCGACAGGTCCGGGGCAACGCGGTAGTAGACGCCGGCATCGACGGCCGGCGGGCTATGCAGGGGCGACAGCAGTGCATATGTCCCATAAGACAAGTCATGAAACACGCTGACCTGCAGCGGGACGCCGCCCGGCGACGGCAGCGCATGGTTCCCCGACGGCGCCCTCCCCGCCGGTGACACCCTGACGAGTTCCGACTCCCGGAACCCGATCTCGAACAGCACGGTCAGGCCGAGCACAATCAGCGGCGCGGTGAACCGCCCGGGGAACACGGCCCCGCAGGTGAACCCGGTCACCGTCGCCATCGTCACGGTGGCCGCCCCGACGGACACCGGCCAGAGCGGCGGCCCGCCCCAAGTCGCCTGCAACGCGGTCTGGACGTACAGGACGGCCGCGAAAGAAAGGAACGCGAGCAGCACCCAGCACAGCGTGCCGGCGAGCGCGACAGACAATCGCGACCAGGCCGCGCGGGGCGTGGTCGCGAGCAGGTCGGCGGTCTTCCTGTGGCCTTCCCTCGCCCCCACCCAAGCGGCAAGGCCGCCACCGACGACGCTGAAGTAGAACACCAGGTGGCTAACGACTGACGTGCGCAGGGGCCACACGGGCGCGTACCCGTCGGCTGTCCGGATTGCGTCGTAGTAGAAATACACCGCCAACGGCGGCAGCAAGTACGGCATCGCGCTCCGCTTGAACTCCAGCCACAGCGCCCTAACCAGCCCGGGCGGTGCCAGGCGAGGCGGGGCCGGCCGGGCCGGGGGCACACTCAGCACACTCATGACCGGGCCTCCGCGAGCACCGCGCTGTACCCGCGCTCAAGCGGCGCGTCCCCGACCTCGTGTCCCGCGCCACGGGCGGTCAGCTCATCAGGCGTGCCGCGGAACACGATCCTCCCCGCTGACATCAGCGCCACCTCCGAGCACGCCGTCCCGACGTCCTCGACCAGGTGCGTGGACACGACCACGGTCGAGTTGCCGCCGAGCGACCGCAGCAACCCGCGGAAATGCACCCGCTGCTCTGGGTCGAGCCCGGCGGTCGGCTCGTCGAGCAGCAGCAGGTCCGGGTTGTTGACGATCGCCTGCGCGATCCCGACCCGCCGCAGCATCCCGCCGGACAGCGTGCGCAGCTTTGCTCTGGCCTTCGCGCCAAGGTCAACGCGCTCCACCGCCGCAGCCACCGCTCCGGGGATAGCGGATGACGGCATTTCCTTGAGCAGCGCGAAGTACTCGATGAACTCCACCACCGTGAACGAGGGGTAATACCCGAGGCTCTGCGGGAGGTAGCCAAGCCGCCGCCTGATCTCCCGCCGCGCCGCCGCGCCGCGCGGGTCCCGGCCGAGCAGCCGGATCTCCCCCGATGTCGGCGGCAGCACGGTGGCCAGCATCCGGAGCAGAGAGGTCTTCCCCGCCCCGTTGGGGCCGAGCAGTCCGAAGACCCCCGTTCCCAGCTGCAGGTCCACCCCGGCGACTGCCCTGTTCTTCCCGAACGAGCGGTGGGTGTCTCTCATGTCAACATTCACTAGAACTCCCGTTGTGGGCGTGTCGCGTAACCGACGACCGCGGCACAGCAGACCGCGACCGCGAGGTAGGGCAGATAGGCGTGCACGTTCGTGGCCGCGGCTGAGGGCTGGCCGCTGGCGGTCTGGCTGGCGAGCACCGTGATCGTCCAGGCGCCCACGCCCGCGGCTGCGCCGACGCTGGCCGACCTGACGGTGACCGCCACCGCGAGCGCCAGCGCGCACACTGCGGTCATCGGGACCAGCCAGCCGAACGTAAGCGCCGCGGCCGCCCCGGAGACCGTGCTCGCCAGCAGCCCGAGCGCGGCGTTTACCGCGAACACCGCCATCCCCCGGGCAAACAGCACCACCCGGTCGGGCACCGCGCAGCTCAGCGACAGCTCCCACGCTGGGTCGGTTCCCGGACCGTAGGCGAAAGCGATGCCCACCGCCGCGACACCCGGCGCGATCAGCCAGACGAGCGACTGTCCTGGGCCGATGCTGACCAGCGCCCCCACCCCGAACGCCACGGCGGTCGAGATCAGCCAGGGCACCAGCAGCGATGGGGTGGTGACTAGGGCGCGGGCGAGGCCGGGCGACCGGAGCAGCCGGGCCGCCGTGCGCTCGACCCAGCCCGGGTGCCGCCGCCAGACCTCGGCGGCGACGCCGGTCCAGACCCGATCCAGGTCAACGCGGTCCGGCGAGTCATGGGCGGGCGTGTCATGGGCGGACGGCAGATGGCCGGGATCGTTCGGGATGGTCATTGTGATCCCCCCAGGGCGAGCCGCAGCAGGCGGCGAGCGCGGTGCGCGCGGCTCTTGACCGTGCCGGCCGGGACGCCGAGTAGCGTCGCGACCTCGGCGACGGGGCGGTCCTCGACGTACATGAGGCGCAGGACGTCACCTTCCAAGCCGGGAAGAGCGGCAAGGGCGGCTGCGATCTCGGTGCGGACCGTGGCGGCCTCGGCGGGGTCCGGGCCGGCTTGCGGGATCTCTGGAAGCGACCCCGTGCCGTTGAGCGATGCCGTGACCGGGCCGCGCCGACGGAGCAGGAGCGCGGCCTGGTTGCGGGCGATCACCCACATCCAGGCCTGCGGCGTCCCCTGCGGCCGGTAGGCGCGCGCGCCTCGCCACACTGCGAGGAACGTCTCCTGCAGCACGTCCTCGACGTCCGGCGGCGGCAGCGCGACGCGCAGGCGCGCGGCCAGCCACGGCGCGTGCCGGGTGAACAGCTCGCGCAGCGCCGTGTCGTCGCCCGCTGCAACCGCCGCGATCAGCCCGTCGTCGTCCATCACCATGTCTATTGCGCTCAGACCGGGTCTGGTTCGCAGTTGGCGATGATTCCTCGGCGGTGATTTCTCGCTGGCTTCGTCTGCCTCGAGACCGGCCAGCCAAGCACAGAGAGGGGCGAGCAGGTCGCCGAAGCTGACGCTGCGGACCCGGACGTCTGGCGGGTCCGCGAGCCACAGCGGCACTTCGGCCGGTGTCGGCGGGCCAGGCGGGAGGGCACGCAGCCTAGTCTGGCTTAGCCTCGACCCCGACGCTGGCCATCAAGCCCGGGCTGTCCGCCGGTCAGGCCAGGACCGGCGGACAGCGGGAGGAGGGCGTTGTCATATCGTCCACGGCGGCCGGAACTGGCTTCCGTCGCTCATCGTGGCGTGCAGGCCGGCGAGAGTGGTTGTCCACGCGGCACCGCCGTTCGGGCCGCCGTCGAGGCGGATTTCGCTGCCAGCCGGAACGTAGGCCGCATCGCCGGGGCGCAGGCTGTGCGCGGCGCCGTCCAGCGTGATCGTGAGCTCACCGTCGATGCAGCAGATGACCTCCTCCCGGGACGGCTTGTGAGGTGCGCCCTTCTGACCGGCCGGCACCTCGATCCGCCAGGCGCACAACTGGTCACTGCCTCGTGCGGGTCGGACATAAGAGCTGAAGCGCGCGCCGTGCACCTCGAAGACCTCGGCGTCGCTGCTGGCTATCAGTGGCATGAGCGATCCCTTCAATGGACAACCTGCTTGTCCAAATAGACAATCAGGTTGTCCTTGATCTGTCAAGATGGGGACATAGCCGACGCGGCACCGCCGGGGTCGCCTTACCCTGCCAACGCGGCGGCGATCACGTCCGCGACCGGGGTGGTGGGCCGGCCGGCCAGGCGGGCTAGGTCGCCCGTCGCGCCTGGCCTGAGAAGCTTTCTAAGTTGCTAGATTGCGGTTTTCCCGTAATAATTTTCCTCATGGCCGATGAAGATCCCCTCGTGGGCGCGTCTATGCTGCTCGCGTTTCGGGCTGAGAATGTACGTTCGTTCCGTGGCCTGGTCGAGCTTTCCCTGCTTGCCACCTCGCTTGCGGAGGAGGGCGTTCCGCGTCTGGTGCCATGGCGGGAGGACGGGCGTCCCATCCGGGTGTTGCCTGCCGCAGGGGTCTTCGGTGCGAATGCCTCAGGCAAGAGCAACCTGCTACGGGCCATGCACGACATGAGGATGCACGTGGTGCATTCTTTCCGCAGTCATGCCCCAGGGCGAGGCGTGCCAAGGCGCGCGTTCCGGCTTGACCCTGAGCACGATGGTGTTCCGTCCCGGTTCGAGGTGGACCTCGTGCTGCATGGCATCCGGCACGAGTACGGCTTCGTGGTCGATGATGACCGGGTTCTGGAGGAATGGGCCTATCGCTACCCGCGTGGCAAGGCAGCGCTACTATTCCGCCGGGCCGGTGACGAGGTCACGCTGGGAGAGCGTAACCGTGCGAAAGGCCGTGCGGTCACCGAGATCCTGCGGGCTGACTCATTGCTGCTCTCGGCCGCTGCCGCCGCGAACCACCCTGACCTGTTGCCACTCTGGGAGTGGTTTACGGAAAACCTCCTGCTGACCGAGGCCGCCAATCGCCCGTATCGGTGGGCGTACACGGCCGGGATGCTCCGGGAAGAGCAGCACCGGCAGCAAGTGCTCGCCCTTCTGCAGGCGGCCGACCTCGGCATCACCGACGCACGAGTCCGTGAACTAGATCCGCAGATGGCTGAGCGGATCCGCAAAGCCCAGCGAATCCTTCAGGGGCGCGAGGAAGAAGCCGAGGGCAAGGAGCAGGAGCCAGCCGAGGTTGAGCCTCTCGTCACGCTGAGCCACCGCGGGGCTGCAGGTGACGTCGAGTTCGATCCGGGTGAGGAATCCCTCGGCACGATGGTCTGGCTTGGTCTGTCTGGCCCCGTCCTTGACGCGATAGCGCACGGTGATGTCCTGCTTGTGGATGAAATCGAGGCAAGCCTGCACCCTGCGCTTGTCACCCAGCTTGTGAAGCTCTTCCAGAATCCCGAGTCCAACCCCAAGGGCGCGCAGATTATCTTCAACTCACACGAGGCGTCGCTGCTTGGAGACTCGCGTGGTGATCGCGTCCTCGGCCGTGACCAGGTGTGGTTCACGGAGAAGGATCATGACGGCGCAACCAGGTTGTTCCCGCTGGCCGACTTGAGCCCGCGCACCGACGAGGCAATCGAGCACCGGTACCGGGCCGGCCGGTATGGAGCGACCCCGATTCTCGCGACCGAAGAGTTCGCCGAGGCCGCGCTGAACGCGGCAGGTGAGCGGAGGTGAGTCCGAGGCGCGGCGATGGGCCGAGCCGCCCAGGCAAGTCAAGCGCCGCGCAACGGCAATCGATCCTGGTTTTCACCGAGGGGAAGAAGACCGAGCCTGTCTATCTGACGCACTGGCACCGGATGCACCGGGAGCGCGTGATCGTCACAGTCGACGAGTTTCACGGGGCGCCGCTGCAACTTGTCGAGACCGCTGCCGCCCAGCGCGCCGCTGATCTCCGCGCCGCCAAGCGCGGGAAGGGGGATGCCTACCACCAGTACTGGTGCGTGTTCGACATCGACGAGCATCCCCACATGGACCAGGCACTGCAACTCGCCGCTTCGTCACAGATCAGCGTCGCGGTCACCAATCCGTGCATCGAACTTTGGTTCCTGCTTCACTTCCAGGACCAGGCCGCCAACTTGCACCGGCACAAGGCCCAGGAGATCTCGTCTGACCTGCTTGACTGCGCGAAGGTGCCAACTGCCGCCGCACTTATCAAACTCGTCGAACGCTACGAGGATGCCCGTCGGCGCGCACAGGCACTTGACCGCAAGCACGAGATGGACGGCTCACCGCCACGATCCAACCCAAGCAGCAATCTGTGGTGCCTCGTCGATCAGATCCGGGAGCCGACACCCAGGAGGGCACCGGTGGGCCAGTCTCTTCATGGGACGGGCTGAGGAATTGGCCATATCGGTGAGCAGGATTGCTGGCCGGATCGATGAGAAGCGTCGAAGAAGCCGAGGTCAGCGGTCTGCCGTTGGCCAAGTCGAATGAAAACCTTACACAGCCTGTGTGGCTTGTCTGACCATCCGGTGGCATCGGTCAGGCGGTGCCATGTCAGCTCCGTCAACCCCTATTACGATTTGCAGTCAGTTGGTGACAGAATCGGTATCTCCAACTGGGGGTGGGGCATGACCGGAATGTTCTCGGGGGATGACAACTCGCTGACCGCCGAAGAGCGGCGGCTGGGTGAGGCGCGTGCGGGTGAGCCGTGGCGCGCCTGGGGACCGTACCTGAGCGAACGTCAGTGGGGAACGGTTCGCGAGGACTACAGCGACGGCGGAGACGCCTGGTCGTATTTCACGCATGACCAGGCCAGGTCCCGGGCGTACCGATGGGGTGAGGACGGCCTGGCCGGTATCAGCGACGACAAGCAGCGGCTGTGCCTGGCCCTTGCGCTGTGGAACGAGCGGGATCCGATCCTGAAGGAGCGCCTGTTCGGCCTGACAAATGCCGAAGGCAATCACGGTGAGGATGTCAAGGAGTACTACTTCTACGTCGATAATCTCCCGACGCATAGCTACCAGCGTTATCTGTACAAATACCCGCAAGGCGAGTTTCCCTACAATGACCTGGTCGCGGTAAACCAGGCCAGATCCCGGTACGAGTTCGAGTATGAGCTGCTGGACACGGGCGTCTTCGACGTAGGTAACTACTTCGACGTCGAGGTGGAGTACGCGAAGGCCGCACCGGAGGACATCGTCTGCCGCGTCACCGTGCACAATCGCTCGCCGCACCACGCCGTCCTCCACGTGCTGCCAACGATGTGGTTCCGCAACTCGTGGTCGTGGGTGGAAAATGGGCCCAAACCCATGCTCACCAGCGTGCAATCGGACTATCCAGCCGTGCGGGCCGAGCACCAAGAGCTTGGCGTCTTCTACCTGTACGCCCCGCCGGAGGCAACGTTCCTCTTCTGCGAAAACGAGACGAACATGCCCCGCGTGTTCGGCGCCGAGCCGCGAACGCGCTTCCCCAAGGACGGTATCGGCGACCACCTCCTGCACGGCACGGAGACCGTTAACCCCGATGGAACCGGGACCAAGGCCGCCGCACACGTCCGGTTGTCCGTCCCCGGCCACGGGCAATCTGTGGTGCAAGTACGCCTGACCCGTGCGGCGCCCGGGCAGCTCACGGCGCCGTTCGCCGAGGCGGACGAACTTTTCGCGCGGCGGCGCGCCGAGGCGGACGAGTTCTACGAGGCCATTACACCGCCGACAGTGTCGGACGACGCGAAAGCGGTGATGCGGCAGGCACTGGCGGGGATGCTCTGGTCCAAGCAGTGCTACTTCTTCGACGTTGACACGTGGCTGCGCGAGCGGCGGGTGCACCCGCTGCGGGCGCCGGTCCTCCGTGGGACTCGCAACGAGTCGTGGTTTCACATGTTCAACCACGACGTGGTGTCGATGCCTGACAAGTGGGAGTACC
>Ga0310811_10015086_pt1 | contig 10097 bp, 9 predicted proteins | sample YCmetagenome_FD_207642 | JGI IMG/M metagenome (GOLD analysis project Ga0310811, IMG submission 207642) | Soil microbial communities from experimental microcosm in Duke University, North Carolina, United States - YC | ecosystem: Engineered > Artificial ecosystem > Soil microcosm > Unclassified ...
AAGGTTACCTGATCATGGACCTCAATATAGACAAGCTAACGGCAACGGACGAGCTGGAGAGGATCTTTATAAAGGCCTCCACGCCCTCGGCTTCGGAAGTAAAGAAAGCCATCGATGACTCTTTCGATCGGTTGCTGAAATCTTCCATTGAGAATGAATTTCGTTTGCTCAGTAAGAATAAGGCCGATGAGGAGGCGATACGGGTGTTTGCGGAAAATCTACGTCAGTTGTTACTGGCCTCTCCGCTGGGATCCAAAAGAATTTTGGCCCTCGACCCGGGTTTTCGTACAGGCTGTAAGGTGGTGTGCCTGGATGCCCAGGGAAATTTCCTGCATAACAGCACCATCTATCCTCATCCGCCGCAACATGAGTGGCAGAGCAGCGTAGCCGAGCTCAAACACCTGGTGCAACGATATGATATTGAAGCCATCGGGGTGGGCAATGGTACGGCCGGGCGGGAGACGGAGCAACTGGTGCGGGGCATCGACTTCGGCAAAAAGGTCAGCGTCTTCATGGTGAATGAGAGCGGAGCCAGTATTTATTCCGCCTCTGAAGTGGCCCGTGAGGAATTCCCCGACCAGGATGTTACGGTTCGGGGAGCCGTCAGCATTGGCCGCCGGTTGCTGGACCCCCTGAGTGAGCTGGTAAAGATCGATGCGAAGTCTATCGGTGTGGGACAATACCAGCATGATGTAAATCAGAACAAACTGAAAGATGAGCTGGACCGTATCGTGGAAAGTTGCGTGAACCATGTTGGGGTCGATCTGAATACGGCCAGCAAACATTTATTGACCTATGTCTCGGGGCTAAGCGCCACCCTGGCTAAGAATATTGTGGAATACCGGGCAAAGAATGGGGCTTTTACTACCCGCGAGGATCTGAAGAAGGTAAGCCTGATGGGGCCGAAGAGCTTTGAGCAGTGTGCGGGGTTTTTACGAATCCGGGAGGCTGCGAATCCCCTGGATAACAGTGCGGTGCATCCCGAAACCTATTACGTCGTGGAATCCATGGCGAAAGACCTGAATTGCTCGGTGGCGGATCTTATCACCAAAGCGGACCTGCGCAAACAGATCACTAAGAAGAAATATGTTTCCGAGACGGTGGGTGAATTTACCATCAACGATATCCTGAAAGAATTGGAGAAACCGGGCCGGGATCCCCGTGACACGATCGAGGAATTCCGGTTTGAAGAGACTATCAAGACCGTGGAGGACCTTAAACAGGGTATGACGGTGCCGGGCATTGTGACGAATATCACGAATTTCGGGGTGTTTGTTGACATTGGCGTCAAACAGGATGGACTGGTGCATATTTCCCAGCTGAGCAATACCTATGTATCGGATCCGAATGAAGTGGTGAAGCTGCAGCAAAAAGTGATGGTGACGGTGATGGAAGTGGATGTGGCCCGCAAACGAATCTCTTTGTCGATGAAGGGGCAGGGGGCTGCTGCGGGTAGTAAGGCGCCGGCTTCCCCTCAGAAGTCGCCGGGTGGTGGAGGAGCTAACCGGCCGGGCAGTGGTGGAGCAGGGAAGCCTGGGGCAGGCGCCAAAAAAGACGCGCCTATGGATCCTTTCCAGGCCAAGCTGATGGAGTTGAAGAAAAAGTTTAAAGATTAAATTAAAACAGGCCCCGCGGGGCCTGTTTTAATTTAATGATCAGAAGGCCTTACAATGCCAGGTGATGGTTGTCGGATTGGGACCTCTGAACACATAGCTGATCAGTTTGCCATCGGCATCAAAGCGATGATCGGTTACATTTCCCACGAAGAGAACGGCATTTACATAAGTGCGAACATTGGTCGGGCTGGTAACTTCCGGGAAAAATCCCAGGTACTGCATGATGTAAAAGCCGTCGGTAGAACCCATCAGGTCATCGCAGTAGAACTGTTGTCTGGCCTTTCTATGCAGATCATACTGATAAGAATTTTGACTGAATGACAATATATTCCCATCGTTGTCATAGTGTAAAGAGTCGGTGCTTTCCAAAGGATAGTATTCACTAAATCTGGTGGTTTTTATCGCGATGAGCCGGTTGTTCTTATAAACAAATTTGTTCAGTTCGCCATAGGAGTCGCCGTGGCTGTCATTGGTTGCGGCATTGATCTCGCAGGACAAGGGCCTTCCCTGGTTGTTGAGGAAGATCCTTACGGCCGTATCCAGGTTATCGTCTTTGTCCAGGAGAAAGATCTTCTGTCCATCGGTTTTCACCAGCATGTGATGTTCGTGAAACAGGGGTACGGTAAGGGCATTCCAGTAATTAAAGTCAATGCCCGTGACCATTCTGCCGGAAGGGTCGTAGGTTTTTTTAAACAAAGAGGGCTTCACTCTTGAATAAGCGGAAGTGTCTGTAGGGTCGGAGGGTAGGATGTAGGAGGCCACGTCACAGTCCTGGGGGAATGGATTGTGAAAGTCATCATACTTTCTTGAACAGGAGAAAAACAAAAGGAGGAGGGCAACTGTGGCCAAGGCGGACAGGGAAAGAGCATTTTTTTTCATACAAAAGGTGTTGAAAGGTGAAGAATGGGGTGGTCGTGGAGGTGGCTTGGCAGATAGTCGAAATTAACCAGAAACCGGCCGGAATACAACCGTGAAATCACCCATATTGTATGAAATAAAAGTTAATGGTGGCTATGTTCTTTCCTTTTCCGTTGCAGGTACATGTCTATCAGCACCAGGGCCAAAATAACATTTATCATCATGAAGATATTCATGTAGGTGCTGCTGAATATCTTTCCCCAATTGAATTTGTTGAGATTATTCTGGAGTGTCTGGCTATATTGGGACATTGGTGAAGGGGCACTGTCGCCGTTGCCGCCTTGTAACTGGCCGAGAAAATAGATCAGCATGCCCCCGATCATCAGCAGGAAGAAGACGCCGATGCTCCTGATGATATTGTTGTTAATATATGTTTTAGTGGCAGGGGCCACCTGGTACCTGGCAATCTCCTCCATTACATTTTTAGTAAATCGCATGGATGGGGCTTCCAGCTCTGCGCCAGCCATCAACTGGTGTGCCTGCAGGAGCTCTTTATATTTTCGCTGCCATTCAAGATTGGCAGCTATCAAGGCTGCCACGGCGGATACTTCGTCCGGACTGCCAAGTCCGTCGATATAATCCCACAAGCGTTGTTCCATCTGTTCCTCCATGTTCATAAAACCTCCTTGTTATTTTTTTTAATCGCCCTGTAATTCACTGACCTCCACGCTAAAGTATTTCTCCATCTTTTCTTTCAGCCGATGTCTGGCCCGGTGGAGTTTAACTTTTACCGTATTGGGTTCCAGCCCCATTATCCTGCCGATTTCTTCCAGCGACTGCTCACCCTGGTAAAACAGTGTGATGACCTGGGCGTCATCGGGGCTTAATAGCCTGATCGCTTCATTTACCATCGCATACCTGGATTTTTGCTCTATCGTGTTGGCCTTAAAGCCGGATTCATGGTTTTCCAGCTGGATCAGGGTCCTTTCATTATCTATAGAAGTGGTATCCAGTTTCTTTTTCCGCAGAAAAGTAATGCAGCTGGTACGTACAATGGTATACAGCCAGGTGCTGAATTTGGACTCTCCCCTGAAATCCGCCAGGGACCGAAAGGATTTAACGAATATGTCCTGAGAGATCTCTTCGGCATCTTCCCGGCTGTCGGTAAAACGTAATACCAGGGTAAATACATAATTCTGGTAGCGTTCGACCAATAGGGAGAAAAGTGCTGGTTCTCCCAGCAGTATTCTGCTAATGACCTCTTTATCAGTGAGTCCGGTATTCGTCACGGGAATAAGACGCCGACACGGGTTAACGGGTTACATAATACCGGGCCGGCCTTCTAAATTACTATAAAAAGCCAGGAATTCAGCGGGGGTGTAACCTTCCCGGGGAAGGGTGAGTCATAAGTGGTGAAAGGACGCTAAAAAAGTCGCTGAAAGTTAATAAAGCTTGTAACCGGAAGTCTTTTGTGGTAGTCTGATAAGTAAATAGCTAAAAAATAAAAAATCAATTTTATGCACGACGAAGCACTTTTAATCCCTATTGTCATGTTTGCAGGAGGGTTTGCCATGGTATTTGGCATTGTGTATCTGAGGACCAAACAGAATATGGCCATGATTGAAAAAGGGATGAATCCGAAGAACAAGGATGTCCGTCACCGTCCTACGCCCTACCTTAACCTGAAATGGGGTTTGTTACTGGTAGGCTCAGGGTTAGGCCTATTCCTGGCTTACCTGCTGGATAACTTTGTACTTTACAGAGTAGGACATAATATCAATAATTATGACAATGACGGGGCAAATGTGCCTATCTATTTCGCCCTGATCGCCATCGGTGGCGGCCTGGGGTTGATAACCTCTTACCGCATCGAGAAGAAAGAGTTGCTGGACAAGGAAGTTGTGGAATAGAACCACCCCCTCACCCCGCCGGATAATAAGAGCCCCGGATCTGTCAAAGGTCCGGGGCTTTTGCTATTTGATGACTTCCAGTGCTTTGTTGACGGCCGGGTCGTAGGCATTACTTACTTCATAATAACCCTGGGTCCGCCAGATCTGTCGGGCCAGCATCGCCTTGAGGCGATGTTGCAGTATTTCTTTGTCCCTGCCGGGGATGGAGGTGATATTGATGGTATCCCTGGCCGCATAGGCAGCCAGGCCATTCCAGAGCTTTTCGTCATCGTGAAAGCCGGCTACGAAGTCGGCGGGGCCTTTAAAAGACTGAAAAGTGGGCAGGTGCTGGGTATAGTAGGTGTAGACAAACCGGCCCAGGGTGCCATCCACATAAAGGGCGGTAATATTTTTTGCCAGCGTGCTGGTATCGAATCCGACAAAGATATCCGGGGTGATGCCCCCGCCGCCGAAAACGGTCCGTTTTGCCGGTCCCAGTGTTTTATAGGCCGGTCCCTGATGCCGGGCCGAAGTGTCTCCATGTAGTACTTCCCCGTCATGAAAACGGTTGTATACTTCCTCATAATAGTCGTCATGGCCTTTACCATAGGACTTTTGAATGCTGCGTCCGGTAGGAGTATAATACCGGGCTACGGTCAGGCGCAGGGCGGACCCGTCGCTCAGCTGATATTGCTCCTGCACCAGGCCTTTACCAAAGGTCCTTCTGCCAATGATGGTGGCCCGGTCCCAGTCCTGGAGGGCCCCAGCCAGCACTTCGCTGGCGGAGGCGGTATTTTCGTCTGTAAGAATAGCTAACTTTCCTTTTTCGAACAATCCGTCCCGCCGGCAACGGTATTCTACTTTGGGGGATTTCACTCCTACGGTATATACGATGAGCTTATCCCCGTCCAGGAAATCGTCTGCTATTTCTATCGCCTCCTGCAAAATGCCTCCCCCGTTGCCCCGAAGGTCCAGCACGAGCTTCTGAAGCCCCTGTTGCTGTAACTGCATAAGGGCCTTGGCAAATTCTGCGTGGGTGGTCTCGGAGAACTTATTGATCCGTATATAACCTGTGGTCTTGTCGATCATATAAGCTACGTCGACTGCGGGCAGAGGAATGGTGCCCCGGGCAATGATCACATTTTTAGTTTCTTTTCCACGTAAGAGGGTGATCGCAACCTTACTCGCCCCCGGTCCCCTTAATAATTTGCGGATCTTGTCGGTGGTGATGCCATTGCCGGCGACCAGGGAGTCTCCTACCTTCAGGAATTTGTCTCCCACCAGCAGCCCGCTCTTATCACTGGGGCCACCTGTAAGGACATTCATTACGTTCACGGTATCGTCAAATATCTGGAACTCGATGCCGATACCCTCAAAATTGCCCTGCAGGTCTTCATTCACTTCGGAGAGATCGACGGCTGGAATAAAGATGGAGTGGGGATCCAGGTGGGCCAGCATACCTTGTACGGCATCGTCGCTCAGGGAGTCCATGGACACCGGGTCTACATATTTCGTTTTCACCAGGTCCAGGACCTCCTGTACGGGGGTCTGTTTACGGGTTGCAAAAAAGCCGGTAGTACCAATGTTGCCCCGCAGCCGGAAGCCGATGAGCATACCCAGAACCATGACGATGGCGAATAGTAGCGGTAGCCAGACCTGTAATTTTTTCATTCAAACGAAAATTTATCAAGAAACGAAGGCTGCAATTTAAGCAATTAGGCACAAGCACCAAGCGCGGGTCTTACTTCGGTAAATTCTTCCGGCAGTTTTTAATATTTCGCCCGAAGCATGTAGCTTGCAGCCTGAAGCTCAAAAAGCGGCCGAAAGCTGAAAACCTGGCTGGAAGATCAAACGAACGAACATGAATATATTGATTGCAGACAGTGGTGCCACGAAATGTGAATGGTGCTGGTTACATGATGGCAGGAAGAAAAAATGGGTCACCCAGGGGCTCAGCCCTTATTTCCTGGATACAGCCGGGATCGGGGCTGTGTTAAACCGGGAAGTGCTGCCTGTCCTTAAGGGTATATCGGCAGACGCCGTTTATTTTTATGGTACAGGCTGCGCGAACCCTAATAACCGCAAGATCGTCCGGGCAGCCATCCGGCGAACTTTTCCCGGGGCTTCCATACATGTGACCCATGACCTGATGGGGGCGGCGCTGGCCTTGTCGGGAAATTCCCGGGGAATCGCCTGCATTTTGGGGACGGGAAGTAATTCCTGTTATTTTGACGGCAAGAAAATTGCCCGCAACAGTCCCGGACTTGGTTACGTGCTGGGGGATGAAGGCAGCGGGGCCTACCTGGGCAAAAAGGTGCTGCAATATTACCTCTATAATACCTTCGACGAAGAGCTGCGCTATAAATTTGACGCGAAATATGCTACCACGAGCGCAGAGATCCTGGAGAACACCTATAAACAGCCTCTGCCTAACCGGTACCTGGCATCTTTTACCCTTTTTCTGGTCGAAAACAGGGGCCATTATATGATCGAAAACATCATTGAGGATGGACTGAATGATTTTTTCTTCCAGCATTTGTGTAAGTACCGGGAAAGCTGGAAATTGCCCATCCATTTTGTAGGGGGCGTGGCCTATGGTTTCCGGGATGTTGTGAAGGAGCTTTGCGGAACCTATGAGTTCGAATTGGGGAATATCCTGCAGAAGCCCATGGATGGACTTATCAAGTATCACAGTTAATATTCATAAAATAAGTATAAAGTATGGGATTTGAGAAGGTTACCGAGGAGCCAAGCCGGTATCATGACCTGGAAAAGATGAGCATTCCCCAGATCCTGGCGGGTATAAACCAGGAGGATAGGGAGGTACCGCTCGCGGTAGAAACGGCGATCCCGCAGATCGGGCAGCTGGTGGCGGTCATCACGGATAAGATGCTGGCGGGGGGGAGGTTGTTCTATATAGGGGCCGGGACGAGCGGAAGGTTGGGGATATTGGATGCCAGTGAGATCCCACCTACCTACGGTATGCCTTTTGATCTCATCATCGGGATCATCGCGGGTGGTGAGGAAGCCATCCGCAAGCCGATCGAGAATGCGGAGGATGACCAGGAGCAGGGGTGGCTGGACCTGCAGCAATACCAGGTCAATGACAAAGATGTGGTGGTCGGCATTGCGGCCAGCGGCATGACGCCCTATGTGATTGGCGCCCTGGGGGAATGCCGGCAAAGGGGGATCGTGACCGGCTGTATCGTTTGTAATCCGGGCTCGCCGGTGGCGGCGCAGTCCGACTATCCTATCGAAGTAGTGGTGGGACCGGAGTTTGTAACGGGCAGCACCCGGATGAAGAGTGGAACGGCGCAGAAGCTGGTGCTCAATATGGTCTCCACTACGGTGATGATCCGGATCGGCCGGGTGGAAGATAACAGGATGGTGAATATGCAGCTTACGAATAGCAAGATCGTCGATCGCGGCACCAGGATGGTCATGGAAGGTACGGGGCTTACGGATTATGAACAGGCAAAGGAATTGTTGCTACGATCGGGGAGTGTAAAAAAAGCGGTGGATTCTGTCATAAATTAACCGAAGCATATGCACGAGATAGAACCTTTTTATAATTGGCGTCACATATATGTGAGCGAGGAGGACGAGCGATCGCCTTTCTATGGAAGGATCTACTCGGAATTTGAGTTCTCCCAGACTATCTATAACTATTATATCCATCCGCAATGGGATGAATTCGGATCCAGGACCTTGTATATGAAAGTGTTGCTGGCCGACTATGATGAACACTACGTGATCATCGAGTTATTCGGGGAATGGAATGATGCGATCGAGAATGATATCATGAGCATGAAGCGGGAGGTGGTAGACAAGTTCAATGATTTCGGCATTACCAAATACATCCTGATAGCCGAAAATGTGCTCAATTTTCACAGTGGTGACAAGGACTATTATGAAGAGTGGTTTGAAGAGGTGACGGATGCAGGGGGCTGGATCGCCTGTCTTAACATGCCGGCGCAAACGCAACATGATTTCCGGAAAGCCAAGCTTAACCGCTTCATTGAATTGGTGGAACTGGAGAACTGGCGTACTTATAAGCCTTTCCACTTATTCAAGTTGATCGACGAGCAGATCCTTCGACGGTTAGATTAAGTTCCGCTAATGTCTGGAACCGGCTCCGCCGGTTTAAGGAATTCTAACGTTTTTCAGAATTGTTTAAAATAAATTTTATTATTCCGGATTAGTCTTTATTTTTGACATAGATTATGAACACAACAAAGGCATACGGTTACTTTTATTTTAGCTTTTTTTACTACTTTATCGGTAGGCCGGGAATGCTTTTGTTAAGAAAATAAAGATAAAAACTAACAATAAGAGGTCCCGGTCAAAAACCGGGGCCTTTTTTTTGTCCGGGGTTATAGCAAAAAGTAATCAGGAAAGAAAATGGAGTCAACAAAAAATATGAAAGTATCGATACAGGGCTATGAGGGTAGTTTTCACCAGGTAGCGGCGCAGCAATTCTTTGGAAAAGAGGTGGAAGTGGTGCCCTGCGCTACTTTCCGGGAGGCGATACGGGTGGCCGCCAGTAAGAAAGAGAGTGACGGAGGGGTGATGGCTATTGAGAACTCCATCGCCGGCAGCATTCTTCCGAACTATAATTTGTTACAGAAGAGCAACCTGCGCATTGTTGGGGAGATCTATCTGCAGATCCGGCAGAACCTGCTGGTGAACCCGGGTGTAAAGCTGGAGGATATCCGCGAAGTGCATTCCCATTATATGGCTTTATTGCAATGTGTCGATTTCCTGGAGAAACATCCGAACTGGAAGCTGGTGGAAACGGAGGATACGGCTCTCAGCGCCAAACATCTTCAGCAGCATCGTAGCAAACATATAGCGGCCATTGCCAGCTCCCTGGCTGCCGATCTGTTCGAGCTGGACATGCTGGCTCCCAATATCCAGACGATGAAGAATAATTATACCCGCTTCCTCATCCTGCAGCGGGAAGACAGGGCGGAGGCGGTGATGAATTCCGATAAGGCTTCCGTGAATTTTCATACGGATCACAGCCGGGGAAGCCTGGCGCGGGTGCTGACAAAGATTGCAGAAGGGGGGATCAACCTGAGCAAACTGCAATCCTTCCCTATTCCCGGTAGTGACTGGGAGTATTCTTTTCATGCGGATATGGAGTTCGACACGCTGGACCAGTTCCACCAGGTGATTGAGACCATACGACCGATCACAGCGGAATTAAAAGTTTACGGTATTTATAAAAAAGGAAAAACGGTATAGTCCATGAAGACATCTAAACGGCTGGAAGGCATCGGAGAGTATTATTTTTCTCAGAAACTACGGGAGATCGAAGGGTTGAACAAACAGGGGAAGAATATCATCAACCTGGGTATCGGCAGTCCTGACCTGCCTCCACATCCGGATGTCATCCGGGTATTACAGGAGGAAAGCGCCAAACCCAACGTACATGCCTATCAATCCTATAAGGGGTCTCCGCTTCTTCGCAATGCTATCGCCAGCTGGTATCAGCAATGGTATGGGGTGGAACTGAACCCTGAGTTCGAGATCCTGCCGCTGATCGGCTCGAAAGAAGGTATCATGCATATTTGTATGACTTATCTTGATGAGGGCGATATTGCTCTCGTGCCCAATCCCGGGTATCCTACCTACCGCAGCGCCGTAAAGCTGGCAGGAGGCACCTGTGTGGATTATGATCTGAAGAAGGAAAATAACTGGTGCCCGGATTTTGAGGAACTGGAGAAACAGG
>Ga0310811_10015087_pt1 | contig 10097 bp, 10 predicted proteins | sample YCmetagenome_FD_207642 | JGI IMG/M metagenome (GOLD analysis project Ga0310811, IMG submission 207642) | Soil microbial communities from experimental microcosm in Duke University, North Carolina, United States - YC | ecosystem: Engineered > Artificial ecosystem > Soil microcosm > Unclassified ...
GCTGGTTTAGCCGCCGCCTTCCGGGAGGGCTTTTGATTCGACGAGTCCTTTGAGGAGAAGATGAAAGTAGACGAGACCGCCATATGGACGCCACCGCCGAACCGCGCGTCGTACGGCCTCGTAATCCATAGGCTCATTGTGCCCAAGCCATTGTGCCAGCCGGTTGCGGGCGCCCACATCATCTCCGGGAAACACGTCTATTCTTCCGAGACCGGCGTAACAAGACGTACTCCGCGGTTCATCGGCCGACAGAAAGTGAATTCAAAGACCTTCTTTCTTGCTCACCAACTCACTGTCTGGTAGATACGCTCCTGTGATAAGGATTCTCGTGGCCCCACACTTCGCAGCGTCGTTCACTGCCTTGCGAGTCGGAGGGATATAGGTCACATAACGGGCCAAATTCCCATATTGCAACGCGCGGGCAGATTAAGCTTGATGGCGTGGTGTCCGCGCCGGGTGCATTAGCAGGGCGGGAGGCGCTCCATGTTGCGATGTCGCGGCCGATCCGACGGACAAGGAGCAATCGTCGGTCTCTCGCATGGAAATATGTGACCGGGGTCACAGAACCACAGAATTTACCACGGCCACTATCTTCTAATGGAGCATTACAAAAGCGTGGTCCTGGATTATCTGCAAGCCGACCGAGCGCTGTTTGTTAACGCCGCGTTCTGCGCCCACCTCGACCGGCTCGAGGATCCTGAGAAACAGGGGCAACGCTGGTCGTGTGACGCAGTCGCGATTGACCTTCGGCATGGTGCCGCATACGTGTGCCAAGCTGTTTGCAAGAACAAACTTCAGCCCTGATCAAGACGCTGTCCACTTAGACTAAAAACTGGGAGTTGATTGAGTACGCCCTGCGCCGGGATAGTAAGGTTCCCGCGAAGTGGCGGATTTACGTGCGGTTGTTTGTCCCGAAAGGCCTGATTGAAATGCTCGACGGGGAGTCGGAGCAACTGCGCAACACCATCGGATCTAAATTCAAGGTCAAGATCACCGCCCTTGAAGGCGTGCAACCTTGGCATGCCTCGACCTGGGAGCGGTATGAAGCTGCTTGGGAAGGCAATGGACGGCAGATTCTGATCTGAATATGCGCCTCCAGTACCACTCAAAGTGGTTCTTGTTTTTATCTCTGCGCTGGTTCAGTAGATTGATCCTCGGACGATGTCTCCGATCTGACGTGTGACTGCTGGTTATTGGAGTTCACTTTCGATAGAGTCGTCTTCGAAGCGACGCGCTTTTGCTTGCGAAGATCTTCAGGGCTCGAGATTCCGAACGTTCTAGCCACCGCACTCAAAACCGCCTTTATCTTGATCATCCTTTTCCCTTTTTGCACTCGTCGCCAGGCGAATGATCTCCCATACCCCTCGAAACCGGTTATTGGCTAAAGAACCTGTCCCGTTGGACCGGGCCATGCCGGGTCATTGTGCTGAACAAGGCGTTATCCTGTCTTCCTGAGAACAAACGAGTCGATATCTTCGGTCCTGGTATTGCCGCCGACCCAGCCGACCACCTCCATATTCCTTCCACGCACAGAGCGTACATACCATACGGGGCCATCGGGAAACACGATCAGGTCTGTCTGAGTGAGTAAAGTCACCTGCTTCGTAAGGGCTGCGATGCGCTCTTGTTCCGGGGAGGGCCGCTCAACAGCGCTTGACCGCCTATTATTTACAGTTAAACCGATAAGGCAACATCCAACGAGTGCGATGACGACGACTCCCAGCCAAGTCTTTTGACTGGATCTTGAAGGATTGGTTCGGGCATCGTCATTCGATGGCAATTTGTCCACGACGTGCAAGGTACGGCGTGATTCCGTGTGCGATCGAGTATTGATGGGACGTTTGTTCATAGGGGTAGCTCGTTCAGGCGGTTGTCTGAATGGTTTCGAGGATCGCCTGCAGAATTGCTAAAGGAGACGGAGGGCAACCCTTCACGGTGTAGTCGACCGGAATGACATCTGCGACGGCGCCTCGACTCGCGTAGCTCTTGCCGAAGATTCCGCCGCAAGCTCCGCAGTCTCCCACGGCAACGACGAGCTTTGGATCGGGTATCGCGTCGAACGTCCTCTTGAGCGCCTCTTCCATGTTGACCGACACCGGGCCGGTAACGAGAAGCAGATCAGCGTGTCGAGGGCTTGCTGCAAACTTAATGCCTGTACCTTCGAGGTTGTAGTAGGGATTGTTGAGCGCCTGTATCTCAAGTTCGCATCCATTACAGGAACCGGCATCGACGTGGCGGATCGAGAGAGCGCGGCCCAGGATTCTCCTGATGTTGTCTTGGAGGTCTCCTATTGGCAAATCGGCTTTGGGCGCGTGGGGAACTTCTTCGGTGAGTATCCCCGTGCGAATCATGCGCGAGAGCGTGTTGATCATCAGAACCTCAGACGTCGTGCCCGCTGTAGGACAGGTTAAAGGACTTGTTGATTAATGGGAAATCGGGCACGAGGTTACCGAGGATTGCGTATTCGATAAGCGGCCAGTTCTGCCACGAGGGATCGTGGGGATGGCATCGGCGAATGCTGCCGTTCGAACCGGTTTCAAGAGCGATGAGTACGGGACCACGCCAGCCCTCGATCGCCCCGATTCCAAGAAGGCCGGGTTCGGCATCCGGCAGAGTGCTTTGGATCTCGCCCGCGGCAAGGTTCGCCAGAAGCGCACGGCAAAGTCGTAGAGATTCGATCACCTCGTCGAAGCGGACCGCAACACGCGCAGCTACATCCCCATAGGTTTGCGAGGACACTTTGACCTTCAAGTTATCGTAGGGAGGCCATGGAAAATCCGCCCGCAGATCGTGGGGAATACCCGAAGCACGCGCAATCATGCCGGCGGCATCGAGATTGTACGCGGTTTCGCGAGACAAGATTCCGCTCTCACGGAAACGATCCTGGACTCCTGCATGATTGTCGTAGGTATTGCGCATACCGATTACATCGGCTTCGAGGGAACGGTAGTGGTCGAGGAGCAATCGAGGAGCGTCATTCGGCAGATCGGATGCCACACCGCCCGGCACAACGAAATCCATCAGATAGCGAGCATTGAAGCACGCGCGGTTGGTGCGCAGCAGATCTTCCTTCATGCGCGAAAAGTGGGTAAGTCCAAAAGCAAAGCCCGCGTCATTCCCAAGCGCGCCGAGATCGCCGAGGTGATTGGCCAACCGTTCGTGCTCAAGAGAGAGCGCACGCAATTGAACCGCTCGTGGGGGGCAGATGGTGGTAGTGATGGCTTCCAGCGCCTCGCAGTAGGCCCATGAGTATGCAACTGCAGAATCGCCGGAGATGCGCGCAGCCAGCCTGTGGCCTTCTTTCTGGGCCATCGCCTCAAATTGCTTTTCGATCCCTTTGTGCTTGTACCCGAGGCGCTCTTCGAGGCGCAGGACCTTCTCTCCGACCACGGAGAATCGAAAGTGACCGGGCTCAATGGTGCCCGCATGCACAGGCCCGACGGCAATTTCGTGTACCCCATCACCTTCGACCTGGACAAAGGAGTACGGCTGGGATTCCACTGCGAATTGATTGTTGCGGTCAAAGTCTCGTCGAAGTGGGAACGCATCCTCAGGCCATCCGCCATGTCGCAGCCATCCGCGATGGTCCGGTTCCATGCTCCTGATGCCGAGCAAATCGAAGATAGCCCGTTCCATTCTCAAGGCACTCGGGAAGAACTCTCGAAGGCTCGGATAGGTCGGCTTGGCTCCGCCGTCCATCTCATGTTCGACAACGGAGACGCCACCCGAATGGAGGCAGATGGCAAACACGCGAAAGCGGCCATCGCGATCTCGATCATCAGTTCCCCAGAGAGCGAACAAGCGCCCGCCGGCGGAACGCACTGATTTCGCGATCTCTCGCCATTCGACAGCGCCCGCCCGCTTGCGGCTGCATGGCAGGTTCGAGGGCACTGTCTTCGTTCCCTCTTTGAGCCCCTGAGTCATAGAATCACCCGATCAGCCGCGCAGCGGCACGATACCACTCCGCCAGCGCGGGTGGAATATAAAGACCCAATACCAAGACCATCGCCAAATGAATGAACACGGGCAGTAAGGCCGGAGAGTGCGGCAGCTTGGGCGCCTCGCTCTCGCCAAATGCCATCGGCTGCACCTTCATGAAGATTCCGGCAAACGCCACTCCCAGCGCGATGAGGAGAAACGGCGTCGTCCACGGATGCTCTCGCATGGCTGTCGTGAGGATTAGGAATTCACTTGCGAACACACCGAATGGGGGCATTCCCAGGATTGCCAGAGATCCGAGTATCAGGCCCCAACCGATTGTGGGGCTGATTCCAACCAAGCCGCGGATCCCGTCCATTTGTTGCGTCCCGGCTGTTTGAGAGGCATGTCCGGCGGTAAAAAAGATGGAAGACTTGGTGAGCGAGTGAACGGTCATGTGCAGTAGCGCTGCGAAGTTGGCGACAGGGCCGCCCAGGCCAAAGGCAAACGTGATGATGCCCATATGCTCGATTGACGAGTAGCCGAAGAGACGCTTGATATCGCGCTGCCTCCACAGGAAGAATGCCGCCAGGACCGCCGACAACAATCCAAATGCCATTAGCATCCGGCCGGGCATCATCGGACCAATGGAGCCAACAGCCAGCACCTTGCAGCGAATCACGGCGTAGAGCGCGACATTGAGGAGGAGGCCAGAAAGCACGGCGGAGACCGGCGTCGGGCCTTCGGCATGCGCATCGGGAAGCCAGTTGTGGAGCGGAGCCAGCCCCACCTTGGTCCCATATCCAACAAGCAGGAAGACGAATGCAAGGCCCATGACGGTCGGTTCGAGGTCAGCCTTTGCTGCGTTCAAGTGAGTCCAGAGCAATGCTGTCATCCCCTGGCGACCAAGGGTGCGCTCAGCAGCGAAGTAGAGAAGGATGGTTCCAAACAATGCCTGAGCGATGCCCACGCCGCACAGAATGAAATACTTCCAGGCGGCTTCGAGGCTTGCTTTGGTTCTGTAGAGCGAGACAAGCAGCACAGTCGAAAGGGTGGCCGCCTCCATAGCAACCCAGACCAGGCCCATGTTGTTGGTGAGCAGCGCGAGAAGCATCGCGAACATGAAGAGCTGGTACATGCTGTGATAAAGACGCAAGCGCCGGGCAGTGAGCCGGCCGTGATGCTCCTCGATTCGCATGTAGGGACGCGAAAAGATGGCAGTGGTAAGGCCCACGAAAGCGGTCAGCGCAACCAGAAAAACGTTGAACGGGTCCACGAAGAACTGCTCATGCCCAATCAACAATGGTCCGTTGCGAATAATTCTCACGACGAGGAGAGAGGCGGCAAGCAAAGTGGCAAGGCTCACTCCGACGTTGACTTCCGGAGCATAGCGGCGCGCGCCCAGTATAGCGAGGACGAATGTCCCCAAGAGCGGCATTCCCAGGACTAGCCAGAGTTCCATCCTTACTTCTCCCTCAGGGATTCCATGTGGTGCAGATCGAGACTGTCGAACTGTTCGCGGATCTGAAAAAAGAAGATTCCGAGGATGAAGACGGCCACGAGAAGATCGAGTGCAATGCCTAGTTCGATCACCATCGGCATCCCGTAGGTGGCGCTGGTTGCTGCGAAGAAGAGGCCGTTTTCCATCGCCAGGAAGCCAATCACCTGTGTCACCGCCTTGCGTCGTGTGATCATCATCAGGAAGGAAAGCAAGATCACAGCAAGCGCGATGCCGATGGTGTGTCGGGTGATCGTCGTGGCGAGTAGACTGATTGGCTGAGCGAGGCCAAAAGAGAAGATGACCAGCACCAGCCCTACCAGCATAGTGATCGGAATGTTGACAAGTCGTTCATTGTCCCATTGGGCTCCCAGCCGTTTGATCAGGGTATGCAAAATCAGAGGCAGAGTGATGACCTTCAGAATCAGGGTGAGTCCGGCGGAGAAATAGAGCTCCGTCAGCCCGGCTTCATGGGCGACCAGTGTGGTCGAGAGAAATAAGATCGCGCCCTGCCAGGCGAACAGAGTGATCAGTTGCTGCGTTCGCCGCGTCGATAGCATGGCAAACGAGATCAGCAGCATACCCGCTGCCAGCAGCTTCAGTAATTCGACGTCCAGGTGCGAGAGCAATTGGACGTTCAGAGGAGATCTAAGCATTGGCGTTCGCTCCGAGAAGAAGGTGAACCAGCAATCCGAGCACGGCAATCAGAAACGCCATCGCCAAAAATTCCGGAGCACGGAAGATTCGCAATTTGGCAGAAACGGACTCGATCAGCGCGAGCCCTGCTCCGCAAAACGCAAGCTTGACGAGCAGTGCAGAAAGCGCAATCAGAGCGGAGTCGACATGCGCTCCATGAATGGCAATGCCCCACGGCAGGAAAAGCGCCAGGCCGATGCAGGCATAATTGAAAAGTTTGAGGCTCGAAGCCCATTCGATCAGAGCAAGGTGCCGCGCAGAGTATTCGAGCACCATCGCTTCGTGGATCATGGTGAGCTCAAGGTGCGTCGTAGGGTTGTCGATTGGGATGCGCGCATTCTCGGCGAGCAGAACCATGGTGAACGCGATGGCGGCAAAGACGACACTCGGATCGATCACCGAAGGATGCGTTGTGTAGTTGTCGACCATGCCTGTGAGAGCCGTTGTGCCAAAGAGAAGAAATGCATTGAAGAAGACCATTAGGATTGCTGGCTCGGCAAGAAAGCCGACCATCATTTCCCGGCGTGCTCCCAGCGTTCCGAACGCAGTGCCGATGTCCATGGCCGCTAGAGCCTGAAACACTCTGGCCGTTGCAAAGAGGCCAATCAGCGCTATAGCATCGGCGGCTCGGGCAAAGGGAAGATCCGTTACAACGGACGGGATAATCGCCGCGGCTAGGACCATGGTCCCGAAGAGCACATAAGGTGTCGTGCGAAACAGCCTTGAGGCATTTTCGGCCAGTGCCGCGTCCTTATTGAACAGTTTGCGCAACATGCGGTACGGCTGGGTGAACGGCGGTGCTTTCCTGTTCTGCATCCAGGCGCGGCATTGAGCAATCCACCCGGAAAAGAGCGGCGCCAGCGAGATGGCGAGAATCACTTCTCCGAATTGCCAGACAAACGCGATTCCTCTCATAGCACGAACACCAGCAATCCGAGTAACGTCAGGAAACTGAAGAGCAGGTAGATCGCAAGGCGTCCACCTTGCAGAAAGCTAATAGCGTCCGCCAATCGCTTCACTGCGGCCGCGATCGGTTGGTAGAGCGCGCGCCAGAAGCGGTCTTCAATGTGGACTCGATACTTGGGCGTCAGGTCTGTTGGCGCTGGAAGTTCGCGCTCCATGCGGAAGAAGGCGCCGAACATGTGACGAATAGGCTGACCGAATCCTTCGGCTGTGTCCTGCATGCGGGATGTTTGCCATGGATAGCCGCAGTCCCATGGTGCGGTTCTGCGTATGCGCCCGTGAGCCAACAGGCGCACCAGCAGAAATGTCACCGCAATGGTACAGAGGATGACGGCAAGAAAAATCCATCCGCTGTACGAAGCCTGCTCAGGTGCAATCGGAGCTATGCGCCAGACGGAGGGGTTCGGAGCGATGGTCTGTCCCACAAGCATCCCCGTCGATTTTCCCGCGGCATCAAGTGCAAGTTGCGGCTGCACACCGATCGCGATACAACCGGCGGCGAGCCACGCGAGGCCGATTCGTTCCAGCCAATTTGCATCATGAGCCTGCGCCAACAATGTCTCGCGCGGCTTCCCGAGGAAGATTACGCCGTAGAACTTCACCATGACATATGCAGCCAGAGCGACCGTCAGAGCCAGCGCCGCCGCTCCGAGAGGAATCAGCATGTTGATGAAGGCGTGAGGCAGCTGAGGTGTGTAGAGAAACGACTGCAGCAGCAGCCACTCGGAAACAAACCCATTGAGTGGAGGCAAGCCCGCGATGGCCAGTGTGCCGATGAGCGCCAGCGCGGCGACCCATGGCATCGATCGAATCAGGCCGCCGAGCTTCCCGAGGCTGCGCTGGCGTGTCGCATGCAAAACGCTGCCGGTGGCCAGAAACAGCATGCTCTTGAAAAGCGAGTGGTTCAGCGCGTGGATCAGAGCAGCTGCGAGCGCCAATGCCGCGAAGAGATGCAGATTGCTCGCTGCGAACAAAATTGACAGCCCAATGCCGGTAAAGATCAGTCCGATATTTTCGATTGAGGAGTAAGCCAGCAGCCGCTTCATGTCAGTCTGAACGCCGGCGAAGATGGCTCCGAACAGAGCCGAGAAAAGGTGACTCGAAGCAGTCCATAGATTGCCGTCTTGAGCATCAGGCCGCTCATCATCGCGGAGACCGGTGATGGCGCCGCAGGATGTGCTTCAGGCAGCCAGACATGCATTGGCACCAGACCAGCCTTGGCCCCGAATCCGAGAAGCGCGAGGGTGAATGCGACGGTGGCCCAGAAAGGCGCGAGCGATGCGCTGCGCATGGCGTCGAACGTGAATTGCCAGCTTCCACCCTGCATGACCCCAAAGCTCAGCAGAATGCACACTGCGCCGACGTGCGCCATCAGGAGATAGAGAAATCCGGCGCGGCGGATTTCCGGTATCCGGTGCTGCGATGTGACGAGGAAGTATGAGGTCAGGGCCATCGTCTCCCACGCCACCATAAAAAGGTACGCATCGTCAGCCAGCATCACTGCGGCCATGCTGGCAAGAAACAAGTGGTAGTGGAGACCGAGCAAGCCGGGCGCGGTGCCTTCGCCGCTTCGAAAATACCCGGCCGCGAACGTGGATATCCCAGCCCCCGCCAGGCCCAGAATCAGTAAGAAAAAAGCGGAGAGCGCGTCGAGACGCACATGGAAGGGGAGATCTGGGAGTCCCAGAGGCAGAGTCATCACTTGGGGCGAGTGTCCGGAGATGAGGAACGTTCCGGCCAATAGGAACATGGCCACACAGACCACAGCGCCAACGGGAAACAGAAAACGTGCGACGTAGCGAATGCTGTGCGGGCGCAGCAGACACGCGAGTGCAATCAGCGGCCAGCATGCCACGACAAGGAGCGTGGAACCGAGAGGGTGACTGAAAACAGTGTTGAGGAAGTTGCCCCAGAATTGCGCGATCAAACCGATTCTCCTCCGTGAGTCCGCGCAGAAAGAAACGGTAGCGATAAAGAGACTTGAGGTGGCTCCATCACTTGATATCCTCCGCCTGAGATTCGCCAATCTCTTCCAGGATGGCCAACGCTTCGTTCAGGTGCTTTTGAAAATAGCTGCGCATCAGGGCAAGTACCCGGAGCAGGATCGGATCGCGAACCGAATAGAAGACCTGGTTCCCGGCCTTCCGATTCACGACAAGTTGCCGAGATCGAAGAACGGCCAGGTGCTGCGAGACGTTGGCCTGTTCCATGCCGAGTTCCTCAATCAGGTCGCCGGCCGAGAGTTCTCGATTCCCAAGCAACTCGATAATCGCGATTCGGGTTGGGTGCGCCAGAGCCTGGAATACATCGGCCTTAAAGCGGCGGAGTGAGTCGGGCATCTTCTTCAAATGGTAACATAAGAATATTCGATTTTGCGAATACGTCTTGACGGGCTCTAAGAGACGAGTGACGCAAATCACACAAGCCCTCGCGTTCGGCCGCTATGGTTTCCGCAGCGCCGGTTCCGGCGTTCAGCAGTCGGGTACTCTCACCGCATTTCGCAATGTACTTCCTCAAAGAACAAGGCTGGGACAGACGTGCCAAAAATGATTGAAGACCCGATTCCTCTTCGCGTAGTGATCCAGCAGCTCGGACTCTATCCAGTGCCCAACTATCGGATCATTGTTCATGGCGACGACCTGAAGCCCATGCACGGTGACTTTGGGAGTGCGGCGTCACTCGTTGAGGCGTTTCGAACCGCAGTCCCAGGGTTCGATGTGACGGAGAGATGCTGCTAAGCAGCGAACAACGATCTGCGCTCGGACTCAAATGATCTTGCAGCGGAATCTGGAGGGCTTGGTCACGGTCTGTCATCCCCCCGCTCCAAGGTCCAACTGCTCTTCGCCGGGAGGGCGTCATCAGAAAGCAAACTGGATAATTAGAATCTTCTTATCCCCACTAGGCACCTGCCACTAGTTGACGGTCTGGCTACAACGGAAGGTGAAATGAACCGCGATTGCAAGGAAGGTCTACGACTTCGATTACGTTTTGAACACACGCTGAAAGAGTGGGGATGGTTCGA
>Ga0310811_10015090_pt1 | contig 10096 bp, 7 predicted proteins | sample YCmetagenome_FD_207642 | JGI IMG/M metagenome (GOLD analysis project Ga0310811, IMG submission 207642) | Soil microbial communities from experimental microcosm in Duke University, North Carolina, United States - YC | ecosystem: Engineered > Artificial ecosystem > Soil microcosm > Unclassified ...
GACACGAGCTCCTCGGCGAACGCGTCGTTGAAGCCCGTCGGCAGCAACAACAGGACGAGCGCCCGATAGACGCGAACGGTCATCGAGGCGAAGGGAGCAGACGCTTCGCGCGCGCCATCGCGGCCAGCCGCTCGAGGCGAAGCGCTTCGTCGCGCGCGGTCTTTCGTCCGGCCGGCGTGAGGTGGTAGTAGCGACGTCGCGGGTCGTCGTCGCGTGCGCGACTGCTGACCTCGTCGATGAGCCCTTGGTCGAGCAGCCGTTTGACCGCGGCGTATAGCGTGCTCGCCGTCAGACGCACTTCGCCGTCAGTCCGTTCGGCGACGTCCTGGATGATGGCGTAGCCGTGGAGATCCTGATCGGCGAGCGAGAGCAGGATCTGGAAGACTTGAGTCGAAAGTGATCGATCGGTCATGGCGCTCGATGGCGAGTGGGCGGCCCGGCTTCTCGGCGGCCCGGCTACCCGGTCTCGATGTGCCGCCGCACGATATACCGTCCGACGGCATAGTGGTGGCCGGACGCGCGGTCGTCAAGGCCTCGGTGATGTCGCGGCCGTGGACCGGGCCGGGCGACTAATTGGCGCGGGCGATTGCCTTCAGTCCGGCGACGATGCGACCGCCGAGGACGGACGCCTCGGCGCGGCTGAAGCTGGCGGTGAGGTGGTCGTCGTCGCGGAAGACGATATTCCCGCGCTGCACCACCGAGCAGCGCGGTGTGGCGCAGACGCGGTCGGTCATGTCGACGAGTGCGAGACGCCCAAGCCCGCGCGCCGCGTCGGTCTGCGCGGCAATAGCGGCCCGGGAAAGCGACGATGCCCGGTCGTAAGTGCAAGCGCGCGCGAAGGGCGCGCCCGCCGCGCGGCGCGAAAGGCAACTGGGTACGTCGAACGGCACCTCGGGCACGTCCCGCAGGGCGATAGTGGCGACGCCGGCGTTCGTCAGCGTGGAGTAAGTCCGCCGCAAACCGGCGCCCCAGGTCGCGGGCGTCACACGCCAAGGCGAATCGTCGCCGTCGATCGCGACGTAGCCGTTGTACGTCGACAGAATGACCGCAGCCGGCCGAGCCGCGACGATGCGTCGGAGCGTCGCCCGACGCCAACTCGTGCACTCGTCGTACGTTCGTTTGAGGCGGGCATTCATGAGCGCGGGAACGTCGGCGACGGGGCAGCCCGGCTTGATCGTAGCGATGATCTTCCAGCCTCGTTCGCGTCCGATGCGATCAACCGCCGGAAGCCAATGCTCGGCGTGCGAGTCGCCCATCAAGAACACGACGGTTCGCGACGCACGATCGCCGAACTCGCACGGTGCGGTGGCGTTCTCGAGCATCGAACCCCAGCAGTCGTGCTCCATGCCGTCGTTGCGAGCGGCGGCGATGGCGCGCTGCGCCGGCGTCGCGGCACGTCGCGTCGCGATGCCGAGGGACACGAACGCGACGAGAAGCATCGCGGCGCTCGCGCCCAAGCCGATCGCCATCGCGATGTGGGGTCGCTCTCGATAACGCTTCGACGCGCGGAAGGGGATCTCGACGAACTTGTACGTCAGCACCGCGAGGACGAGCGCGAGGAGCGACCAGCCGAGCCGTCCGAGCGTACCGATGTTCCAATCGAGCACGGCGCCGAGGCCGACGAGGGGCCAATGCCAGAGATACCACGAGTAGGACAGGCGGCCGAACCAGCGGAGCAATCCGTTCGAGAGCACGCGCGTGACGAGACTCGACGGCGCCCATGGTCCCGCGACGAGCAGCGCGGCGGTGCCCAGTGCCGGGAGCGTCGCGGCGATCCCCGGATACGGCGTGGCTTCGCTGTAGGCGAGCGCAGAGAAGAGAATTACCCCAAGCCCGACGCCTTGGAGCAGACCGGCGGTTCGGCCGGACAGCTCGCGATTGGCCATCGCGATTGCGGTCACACCGCCGATCGCGAACTCCCAGACGCGCGTCGGCATTCCGAAGAAGGCCCACGGCTGTGACGTCGACGTGATGACGAGCGATGCGACGAATGAGATCACTCCGGCGACCGCCATCATCGCGAGCAGGCGCTTGTTGGTCTGTTTCTCTTCTTGATCGCCGGTCCAGAGGCGCGCTACGCCGAGAAAGAGCAGCGGCCAAATGACGTAGAACTGTTCCTCGACGGCGAGCGACCAGGTGTGGAGGAAGGGATTCTCCGCCGACGCGTGATAATTCACCGCGTTGCGAGCGAAGAGGACGTTGCCGTAATGCAGCGCCACAGCGCGTGCGTCGGAGGCGATCGGCCGCTGATCGATCGGCGCGTAGAAGAAGAGTGCGATCGCGAGCGTGGCCAGCAGCACGACGATGAGCGCCGGCAGCAGTCGCTGAGCGCGCCGCGCGTAGAACGTCGTGAGATCCACATCGCCGGACGCGGCGAGCTCTCGAGCCAGCAGTCCGGAGATCAGATAGCCGGAGAGAACGAAGAAGACGTCGACGCCGATGAAGCCGCCCGCCATCCACCAGATCCCGGCATGGAACGCGACAACGAACAGGATCGCGATCCCACGCAGGCCTTCGATGTCGGCTCGGAACGCCGAGCGCTCGGTGGGCGGGAGCGGGGCCATTCGGAATGGTACGGCAAATGGCTCCGCGAAGTTACCGTCGGCGGTGGACGGTGAGCGATGGGCGATCGTGGCCCGTCGCTATTGGTATTGGATGTAGATCGGCTTGGGGTGGAGCGCGAGGACCTCGGCCGGCGCCATCATCCGGCTGCCGTTCTTCTTGTCGTTGCGATAGAAGAGCTTAAAGCCAGTGAACTGAACAGGATACTGATACACATAGCGCCGGTACGACTCGCGCTTGAGCGACGGCGGGCCCCAGCCGTCCATGTTCACGACAATCTGGACGCGCGGATCCAGCTTGATGCGTTTGTAGCCAGTGAGCATGTCGCGCGTGAATCGATGGACGACGAGAACCTTCGGCGGGATGTGCTCTCGCTCGACCAAGTCGCCGAGGAGAGACGCGGCGTAGTTCACATCCTCCGCGTCGAAGGTGCCGATCCGCGATCCGGGAACGCCCCCGCGCTTCATCGAGAACTCGGGGTCGATCCCGAGGTGGACATCGGGGCGCTTGAGGAAGGGCGTAAGACGCGGAAGCTCTTCCTGGAGTGTGCCCTGCCCGACCTGGACGTCGAGAAAGAGCAGCGCACCCTTGGACTTCGCCCAACCATAGACGCGCTCGATGAGCGCGCTGTCCATGCGCATTCGATACTTGCCGGCCGTCCCCGGAGAGCCTTGGGCGACGACAGCGATGAGATGGAGCGCCGGCTGGACCGGCGTCGCCGAATCGGCGGAGCTCCACGCGGCGACCTCGCGGTCGAGTTTGGCGAGCATTTCGTCGGAGGGAAGCTCGCCGAGGATCCCCATCTTCTTCGAGAGCGGATTGCCGTAGAAGGCAACGATCCGCTTGTTGGGTAGGATGGCCCCGGGCAGTGGATCCGGTCCGCCGACGGGCCAGGTCGGAGGCGCAGGCTCGGCTTTGACTCGCTTCGCGGCCTTCGGCGACGCTTTGCGCGGCGTCCCCTGGGCTTTCACCGAAGTCGACTTCGGATGTGCCGGACTCTGCGTTGTCGCCACGTGCGGATGGCCAGCGAGCCCAGCTAGCGCCATAATCATCGCCGCAACAAGCGAGAAGCTACCGCGTCGAAGGTCGGCCGTCGCAAAGCTCATTCTGTGGAATCGGTGGGTTTCACGTTCAAACGACATAAACATGGGCTGGTCACAAAACTACGATCCGCTGCACGGCCCGCTCTCGACGCTTTCCGCGGCGCTGCCACTGGTCGTCTTACTTGGACTCCTCGCGCTGCGACGAGTTCCAGCGTACATAGCCGCGTTGGCCGGTCTTGCGGCGGCGTTGGCGGTAGCGGTCTGGATCATCGGGATGCCGGGACCGATGGCGGGACGAGCAGCGCTGCTCGGCGCCATGTACGGACTCCTGCCGATCGGTTGGATCGTGCTCAATGTCATCTTTCTGTATCGGCTGACCGAAGAACGCGGCGTGTTCATCACGCTGCAGCGCGCGATCACGGGAATCACGACCGACCGCCGGCTCCAGTTGCTGCTGATCGCGTTTTGCTTCGGTGCGTTCTTCGAGGGGGCCGCGGGGTTCGGGACACCCGTGGCTGTGACGGGCGCGATGCTGATCGGGCTCGGTTTTCCGCCGCTCGAGGCCTCGGCGCTGTCGCTCATCGCGAATACGGCGCCGGTCGCGTTCGGCGCACTCGGCACGCCGATCATCGCGCTGCAAGGCGTGACGGGTCTCGACCTGGGTCACTTGAGCGCGATGATCGGGCGACAACTGCCGGTCTTTTCGCTGATCGTTCCGTTCTGGTTGATCGCCGCGTACTCCGGGTTGCGCGGAGTCCGGGAGCTGTGGGCGCCGTTGTTGGTAGCGGGCGTGACGTTCGCGATACCGCAGTATCTGGTGTCGAACTTCCACGGACCGTGGCTCGTGGACATCATCGCGTCGGCGTGCTCGATGGTTTGTTTGGCGTGGTTCCTCGTCGTGACGCGAGGACGAGCGACAGCGCGCGGCTCCGTTGCGGCGGCCGCTGAGCCACACACGGAGATCGACGTGCCAGCGCGCGCGGCGCCATCGCTTCGAACGGCGATCATGCCGTGGCTCGTTCTCGTGGTGATCGTGTTCGCGTGGGGAACGCCGCAGGTGAAAGCGTTCTTGAACCATCTGTCGGCGCCGAGCTTCCCGATGCCGGGTCTGGACAAACTGGTATCACGGGTGCCGCCCGTGGTCGCCAATCCGACGCCGGAGGCGGCGGTGTTCAGCTTCAACTGGCTCTCGGCGACGGGCACGGCGATCCTGCTCGCGGCGATCGTCACCGGGTTCCTGCTTCGCTACTCGGTCGTCGACCTGCTGAAGCGATACCTCACGACGCTTCGAGTGGTCTGGCGATCGCTGCTTACGATCGCGGCGATGCTGGCGCTCGGGTACACGAGCCGGTATTCGGGCGAGGACGCGATACTCGGTTTGGCATTCGCGCACACCGGCGTCGCTTACCCGTTTTTCGCGGCGATGCTCGGCTGGTTGGGCGTCGCACTGACGGGAAGTGACACGTCGTCCAACGTGCTGTTCGGCAGCCTGCAGAAGATCACGGCGACGCGGCTTGGTCTCGATCCGGTGCTGATGGCGGCCGCGAACAGCTCCGGCGGGGTGATGGGAAAGATGATCGACGCGCAGAGCATCTGCGTCGCCAGTACGGCGACGGGTTGGACGGGTCACGAGTGGAGGATTCTCCGATTCGTGTTCTTTCATAGCCTGGCGCTGGCGTCGTTGGTCGGTCTCCTCGTGTTGCTTCAGCAGTATGTGTTCACGGGGATGCTGATCCGGTGAGGCCCGTCATCCTGAGCGAAGCGAAGGACCTACTGTCCCCGGTTCGTAACTAGCCAAGGACAGTAGGTCCTTCGTCGCTTCGCTCCTCAGGATGACGAGTGGCGCGTCAATTTCATGTAAAGGATTGTTGAGCGCGACCGAACAATGTGTTCGCTGCGTCCCAAAAGCGGACAGTCGAGCGCGGCGGAAGAATCTCGAGTTTTGCTGCAAGTAACTTCTGGCCAAGTGCTTCCGTAGTGATCGGGGCAGGCACGGTCCTTCCTTAAGGGACGGCAAACCCTCTCGGGGAATGAAGTGTCTGACGGTGTGAGTAGGTCGTTCGAGTCCTGGTTCTTCGGAAGTGTTCCATGAGCGCGTTGTCTGTCTTTGTCGATCGTTACGCGGATACCCTCGAGTTGCCCACTGTCGGCAGCATGGCGACGGTGTCGGCAAACTGGGAACGCGATCAGGTCGTAGAGCACCTGAGGACGCAGTTTCAGATTGTTCGCGAGCTGGGCAGCGGCGGGATGGGCGTCGTCTTTCTGGCGCGCGACATCGCATTGCATCGGCTGGTCGCGATCAAGGTCCTGCGTTACGAGTTCACCGCGTCGGACGAGCATCGTGAGCGCTTCCGTCGTGAGGCGCGAATGACGGCGCGTCTGAGCCACCCCAACATCGTCCCGGTGCACAGCTTCGGCGAAGTGGACGACCTCGTCTACATCGTCATGAAGTACGTGCACGGCGAATCGCTGGCGACGCGACTACGACGTGAGGGCGCATTGCCGGCCGAGGAGACGCGACGAATTCTGCGCGATCTCGCGTTGGCGCTCGATTCGGCGCATCGCGACGGCGTCATCCATCGCGATCTCAAGGCGGAGAACATTCTCCTCGAGCGCGACAGCGGCCGCGCGATGCTGACGGATTTTGGAGTGGCGCTGCTGCGGTCGCTCGACCCGGTTCGCGCTGATGCGTCGCGGGCCTTCGGAACGCCGCACTACATGTCGCCCGAGCAAGCGGCTGGTGAGCTCGACATCGACGGCCGGAGCGACATCTACTCGGCGGGTGTGCTCGGATACTATATGCTATCGGGGCGGCTTCCCTTTGACGCTCCGACCTTCGAGTCGCTGGCGGCGCGCCACATCGCCGAAGCGCACGTGCCGGTCGCCGAGTTGGTGCCGAACGCGCCGGCGTCGCTGTGCGATACGATCGAACGAGCGATGGCCAAGGAGCGGAACGACCGCTGGCGCTCCGGACGAGACATGGCCGCCGAGCTCGAATTGGCGGCGCCGCCGAAACGTCGATGGTTCCGCCGCGCGACGCGAGGCTCGCTGCTGCGAAGCCGGATCGCGGCGGAGCTCGCGCTGATCGCCGGAGTGATGCGGGCCGTGTTCAAATGGACGATGATCTGAACTCGGCGACTCGGCGACTCGGTGACTCGGTGACTCGGTGACTCGGTGACTCGGTGACTCGGTGACTGGCCCGGCAAAGTGCCGGGCCTTTTTATTCCGGGCCGCAGATAGCCCCCGGGGGTATTAGCTTTGAAGGCATGAGCGAGCACGAGACGATTACGATTCCAGTGAGCGGCATGACGTGCGCGGCCTGTCAGGCGCGCGTGCAGCGAGCCCTGACGAAGGCGCCGGGAGTGGATTCCGCGTCGGTGAATCTCATGACGAACTCGGCGACGGTGGAATACGACGTCGGGCTCACGACGCCGGAAACGCTCGTCGAGGAGATTCGCGCCACCGGGTACGGCGCCGACCTACCGGTCGAGGATCGCACGGCGATCGACAACCAGATCGCGCTCGACGAAGAGCGCGAACGAGAGTTCGTGACGCTGCGAAGCCGCGCGATCGTCGCATTTGTTGTCGGCGGGTTGACGATGTTGGCGCCGTTCGCGTTCGGCGTGCCGATGATGCTCATGACCGGTAGCGCCCCGGCCTCCTGGTGGATTCTGCTCGTCGCGACGGGCCTCGTGATGGGTTGGGCCGGACGCGATTTCTACACGCGCGCCTGGATGGCGGCGCGTCATCGCTCGGCGAACATGAACACGCTCGTAGCGGTGGGAACGAGCGCGGCGTTTCTGTTCTCGGTGTTCGCAACCGCGGCGCCCAGCGTGTTGATGCGCGCCGGGGTCGAGCCGCAGGTCTACTACGAGGCGGTGACGCTGATCATCGCGTTCGTGCTGGCCGGCCGCGCGCTCGAGGCGCGGGCCAAGAGGCAAACGTCGCGCGCGATCCGCCAACTGATCGATCTTCAGCCCGCGCGGGCGCGAATTGTCCGCGGCGACGACGAAATCGAAGTCGACGTGCAGGCGGTGCGAGCGGGCGACATGGTGTCGGTGCGGCCGGGCGAGCGCATCCCGGTGGACGCCGAAGTGCTCTCGGGAGAGAGCGCCGTCGACGAATCGATGCTCACCGGGGAGTCGATGCCCGTGACGAAGCGGGCCGGCGACCGGGTGTTCGGCGGGACGGTGAATCGAACGGGTGCCTTTCGAGCTCGCGCGACAACGCTCGGCGAGGGGAGCGCGCTCGCCCGCATCGTTCGGTTGATGCGCGAGGCGCAGAGCTCGCGGGCGCCTATCCAGAATCTGGCCGACCGCGTAAGCGCGGTGTTCGTCCCGACGGTGATGGCGCTCGCGCTGGTCACGTTCGTCGTGTGGTTGGTGTTCGGCGGGCGGGCGCACCTCGGGCAAGCGATCGCGGCGGCGGTGTCGGTGTTGATCATCGCATGTCCATGCGCGATGGGCCTTGCCGTCCCGACCGCGGTCATGGTCGCGACGGGAAAGGGCGCCGAGCTCGGACTCCTCATCAAGGGCGGCGAGGCACTGGAGCGAGCCGGGAATGTCGACACCGTGATTCTCGACAAGACCGGCACCGTGACGACGGGCCGGCCCGTCGTGACCGACGTCGTCGCGGCCGCGGGCGTCGATGAGAGAACGCTTATATCGATCGCCGCGGCAGCTGAACGATCGTCCGAGCATCCGATTGCGCAAGCGATCGTCCGGCGTGCCGCCGAGGAAAATCTTTCGCTACCCAGTGTGGATGGATTCCTGTCGGCGACCGGGCGTGGAGTGCGAGCGGTGGTCGGCGGAGAGGAAGTCCTCGTCGGGTCCGAGCGGCTGGAGCGCGAATCCGAGGTCGACGTGAGCGTGATGGATGGCGACGCTCGCCGGTTGGCGGGGGAGGGGAAGACCGTCGTCTACGTGGCGCGCGCCAACCGGCTGCTCGGTTTGATCGCGGTGGCCGACGCCATCCGAGAGAGCTCGCGCGACGCGGTGCGGCGGATGCGCGACGCGGGCGTCGACGTGGTGATGCTGACGGGCGACAACCGTGAGACGGCCGATTCGATCGCACGACAGGCCGGCATCACGAACGTGCAGGCGAATCTGCTTCCCGAAGCAAAGACGACGGAGGTCGCGCGCCGACAGGAGGAGGGAAGGGTCGTCGCGATGGTCGGGGACGGGATCAATGACGCCCCGGCGCTCGCTCAGGCCGACGTCGGCATCGCGATGGGAACGGGAACCGACATCGCGATCGAGGCGGGGGACATGACATTGATGCGCGCGGATCTCGGCGGGGTCGCCGATGCGATCGCCCTGTCGAAACGAACGATGCGAACGATGCGCGAGAATCTCTTCTGGGCGTTCATCTACAACGTGATTGGAATTCCCCTGGCCGCCGGCGTGCTTTACCCGCGGCTGGGCCTCTTGCTCAACCCGGTGATCGCGAGTGCCGCCATGGCGCTCAGTTCGGTGAGCGTTGTGACCAACAGTCTGCGTCTTCGCGGATGGAAACCATGACCGAGCTGTGGAACCACCTATGAAGCAGGCGAGCAATCGAGCCGAGTGCGCGTGTGGAGCTCACGAGACATCCGGCCGCAAAGCGGTGGCTGTCGATCCGGACATCAAAGAGCGCAATCTCAAGCGTCTGCGTCGTATCGAGGGACAGGTGCGCGGGATACAGAAGATGATCGAGGATGACCGGTACTGCGCGGACGTGATGACGCAAATCGCTTCCGTACACGAAGCGTTGCGGGCCGTGGGGCAGGAGCTCATGCGAAATCACCTGCGTCACTGTGCGACGTCAGCGATCAAGGCGGGGAGCAATGACGCCGAAGCGATGTACGACGAGCTGATCGACATGATGTATCGGCACGCCAGATAGGCGGCCCTCGGCCCGCCTCAGCCGCTGAGCGCCGCGGGGGACGCACGATTGTTGCCGAGGTGAGCCTTCCGATGGGAAGACTCACCGCAGTCCTCGCGCTGGCGCTGACGGTGTCGCGCGCCATTCCCGCTCAAGTCAGAGCGTTCGTGCCGCCGGATTCTCCAGTTTATGGAGACATCGATCGGCTGTCGGCCGCCGGATTGATCGACACAATCATTATTGGCACTCGACCGTACACGGCACGGGAGATCGTCCGGCTGTTGTCCGAAGCGAAACGGAATCTCGATCGACGCTCCGGCGGAACGGAATGGGCCGCGCGCGCGATTACCGCCGGTCTTCGGCGATACGATCGATCCACACGCGGCGGCATCGAGACGGTGGGAGTCGATCTGACGTTCCTCGATTCTCCCTATCGCGCCATCCCAGCCGACGGGAACGGAAGCATTGACGCGACGATCAATCCGCTGGCCGCCTACCGCGCCGGGCGGCCGCTGGCAAACGGCACGACGAGCACAATCGAGACGACGGCCGACGTTTCGCTCGGGCGTTACGTAGCGGTTTCGCTTCAGCCGCGCGTGGCCTTCGGCTCGCCGCGCTCGACCCCAGGC
>Ga0310811_10015091_pt1 | contig 10096 bp, 8 predicted proteins | sample YCmetagenome_FD_207642 | JGI IMG/M metagenome (GOLD analysis project Ga0310811, IMG submission 207642) | Soil microbial communities from experimental microcosm in Duke University, North Carolina, United States - YC | ecosystem: Engineered > Artificial ecosystem > Soil microcosm > Unclassified ...
CATTGATGCAATTAATGTAGCTAAAGCTATAAAGAAGAATATATAGCTATTATTGAAAAGATGCATAGATAATGCTCCATTTACAGTTAAATTAAATAAAGATATACTTGTGTATAAAGGTCACGGTGAAGGTGACACTAAATGGAAAGGATGATCTTGAAAATTACTTCTAGTTAAAGTTGTCATTTATATCAATAAAAAAAAATATACAGCTTCATACATTTATTTAAAAGCCCCTAAGATGAATCGAACATCTATTAACGCTATTAACAGTAGCGCGCTTTACCATTAAGCTATAGGGGCAATTCGGAAAAGAGGTGATTTGAACACCTAAATGTTAAAAACATAGCACGTAGCAAGTGCCTTACCCTACCAAATGGAAGACTTTTCCTATAACGAATTAGATCAGAATCGAACCGACATCTATTTCCGTGACAAGGAAATCCTTTACCTAATTAAGTTACTAATTCTAATAGTCTTCACCCCCCCCCTAAAGTAACCCTCCTTTATATAATATATTAATATATATTATATTATTAAATTATTGTTAAAATTAATCAATCCCGTGCAACTTCCACTACACGAACCGTATTTCGACTTAACACTAATTAGAGCCACACATACGAAGATTCCCAATAATAGAATAAAACCTACTTGTTTTTTTTACTAATTACTAAGAAAGCAAACTTATTGCGCATGCTCTTTTCAGCATGTGACGAGTGGTTAGTACCAATCCAAGGTTAATTCACCGTGACATGGTGATTCACGATTACTAGTAATTACTTATTCATATAGTCGAATTTCAGACTACAATCCTTAAAATTTATATCCTGTTTTTTGAGATTAGCTTAAATTCACATTTTTGCATCTCTTTGTCCAGGCGTATGTGGCACGTCTATAGCCCACAATATCAAGGCCATGATGACTTGTCTTTGTCCCCTTTTTCTTTCCAAATTCCAGGATCAAATGCTTTATCGTAAAAATAAAAAATAAAGCCAGGGATTACGTTAATTACATGGAAACCACAGTTTCACAACATTAACTGAAAACAGCCGTGCAACTCCTGTAATATAATTATACAAATTGTGGTAAGGTTTTTCGTGGATCATCGAATTAAACAACATACTTCACTACTGGTGTCAGAAACGGTCTAGTGATTTCAGTTCCTGCGTTGCCACATTACTCTTGAGGTGAAATGCTTACACTTTCATTTATAGACCAAATAATGTTTAATATTTAATTTATAATTATAATATTAAATCTTAATCTAACCTATGGCATTCATCATTTACTGCAAAGACTACTTGGGTATCTAATCCTGTTTGTGCTCTGTGCCTTCGTCCTTTAACGTCAGTTTCTACATAGAGGGCTGCCTTCGCCTTTACCGAGTCCCTTTGGTATCATAGAATTTCATCTCTCCTCCTCAAGTACTGCCCTCTTACATAAAACTCTAGTCAAGTACTAACATTCTAGAAGCTATATTGACCGTCTAGGTACCCTTTAAACCTAATTAAGATGAATAACACTAGTCTCTTACGTATTACCGCGACTGCTGGCACGCAATTAGTCAAGACACGATATATATACTGTCATTATCAATATATAAACAAAGCTTTATTCAATTTTAATACAATCCTATAGATTATATTCAAAGATATAATCAAAATAGGACTTGCCACTTCTCCAAGTTGCCAGTTCAGCCGTTAGGCCATTGACCAAAATTCCTCACTGCTGTACTAACTTGCATTGGGGTTTTTTCAGACCCAATGTGGTCGATCAACCTTTCAGCTTCGACTACGAGAGTTTTAGGCTAGTTAAGCCATCACCTTAACTACTACCTATCCCGAAGATATTTATTATCCTCTTAAAGCGGGAATTTTTAGTTTCCCTTTATTTATTATGAAGGATTTACCTCCACTTTAAGGCCGGCGAAGAATATCCATATACTCACCTGTACACCACTTTTTAATTAAAAAAATTAAAACGTTCGATTAGCATGTGTCAAGCACTTGGACAGCATTCAATCAGAGCCATCACCAAACTCAACTATTAATTTGATGTAAAATTTCTTTACATCACTATAAGATCTAAAATTATATTATGATAAATTTTATAATATAAGGATAGTAATAAACTATATAATGTTATATTTTTTTTTTACTATTCTAATTTAAATTATAACTGTTCGCTATTTTTTTTTTAATAATTAACTATTTTTCTTTAATTTCTATAATTCTATTTTATAATTTTCATTATTCCATCGATAACACATCAGTGTTATAAAAGGATAGATTTTTATTGTTTATATAATTTTCCTTAATTACTATTTACTTTCACTTAATATTTATATATGGTACTAAACGTTTATGTAGGCATAAATTATGCTGCCTAATCCTTTTGGGATATGGATGCAAATACAGTCCTAAATATGTTTAGTATAATTATTTTTATTAGTGTAAATCTAAACCGTCTTTTATGTAAGAACTAGATAACACTACAAACACTTGTGCTTGGATGAATGCTATTGCAAATTCTAACCCTGAGAATGCTATAATAAACACTAAAGGTAATAAACCTAGAACAAAGAATATAATTCCTGAGTTCATTATATTGTAAACGAAACCGCTTAAAATACTTAATAGCATGTGTCCAGCTGTTATATTAGCTGCTAATCTAAGTCCTAATGAAACATTTCTAGCTAAGTATGAAATTTTTATTTATGTCCCTTGCTACGAAGTAACAAATCCATCCCACCCTAACAATTTAATTTAAATTGCTATACTAAATAAAAAGATTAATAACTTTAATTGTATTTAATCCTCATTACTAGGTTTACTTAAGTTAATTACATAAAAAGAAACTCTTTAGACTCACCTGTTTCAATGTTAATTAGTGTAACAGATTGTCTTTTATTATTATTTAATGCTAACTTTAATTTAGTTTCTTCACTAGCCTTACGACCTAGAGCTGCTTCACTCATAGATTTTAAAGTTTCAGGTGAGAATTTTCTACCTTTAAGTGCAGCACTAATTATTTTTTTAACTTCTTCTGATACTGTTCTATCTCTCATTTTCAGTAAAGTTTCTTCAGATAAAATACGCCCTTTGGCTAATTGACTCATTAATTCTTTAGTCGCTTCACTATGCTTGAATCCTAGAGTTGAACCTGCTACTTTTAAAATGTTTAATTCTGGTTCATATTTATCCATATAGAATTGTTCTCTACCGATTAATCCTTCTATAGAAGAATATTCTAGTATTTCTAATCTAAATGCTGAGTAACCATATTTTAAAAGCGCTTTATATATTATCATATTGTTAGAAGATAAATGATTAAAATTATAATATTCCGAGAATCTTTTTCCTAAATTAACACTTGAACCAACGTAACGTCTATTAGATTCTATATGAATTCAGGAATAAATTCCTGATTTATTTCTATTTTCTTTTATAACTAGATCTTTATTTTGATCTGGGTTGTTATAAGTTATAACAGGTATAGTTATTGTTGGCATCAGTCTTACTGTAAATAAATATTATTACTCTTAGTCTATAAATTAATGTAAGTCTAATCCGTCTTTTATATAAGAACTAGATAAAACTACGAAAACTTGAGCTTGAATAAATGCTATAGCAAATTCAAGACCTGAGAAGGCTATTATAAATACTAATGGTAATAAACCTAATACAAAGAAGATTATACCTGAATTCATTATGTTATAAACAAATCCACTTAATATACTTAATAACATATGACCTGCTGTAATATTAGCAGCCAATCTTAAACCTAAAGATACATTTCTGGCAAGGTATGAGATTAACTCGATAGTAACTAATAAAGGTAAAAGAGCTAAAGGACAACCTGCTGGTACTAATAATGAAAAGAATTTTAATCCATGTTTTTGGAAACCTAAAATTGTAGCACCTAAAACTATTGTGAAACTAAGAGCAAATGTTAAAGCAAAATGCCCTGTAGATGCAAAGCTATAAGGTATCATACCAATTAAATTATTTATTAATATAAATACAAATAATGTGTAAATAAATGGGAAGTATATTTGTCCACTTCTAGCATTTATTTGATTTGTAACTATATTGTGTATTGTTACATATAAAGATTCTTGAGCTATAGATCAGTTGTTACTTACTAATTTGTTATAGTTAGTAGCTACTAAGCTTAATATTATTGTTATTAAGGCACCTATAATTAAATAGAATCCAATATTAGTTAAAGAAAGGTGTAAATTACCACCTAAAACTTCTAAGTTTAATATGTCTCTTATTTCGAATTGATCTAAGGGACTTCTTATTTCTGTGAATAAATTTGTGTTAGAAAACATTTAGTAGTATAGTACTACTATTATATATATATCTTTAAATAACTGAATATCTGTAAATAAGAATAAATTAATTACTCTTTTACAATGTTTACAATATTATTAGTGTAACTAAAGAGCTACTAATTATATTATATTTTATTAATAAACATACGTGATAAAAATAAACGTACTATTCTTGGTAGTATGTATTTAGATAGTATGAATAATAATATAACTATTATTGAAAAAGCGAATACTATTTCGTTCATATAATAAAAAGGTGTTAATTGTGGCATATTTATCTTTCTTTATTATTATGTAATACGTGTTTTTTATTTAAAATAATAACCGTAATTTAGTAAAAATCATGTAATTTATATTATACACTATATATTAAACTATTCATAGAATAATCTAACGCGTTTAAAATTAAAGATGGATATACACCAAATACTACAGTAAATGCAACTAATATAAATAATAAGATGAATTCTCTTTTATTTACATCATATACACTTTCTTCTAAGAATCTAGTGAAAGATCCACCAAAAGCTGTTCTATTAAATAGATAGATAGTATAAGCTGCAGAGAATACTATAGAAGAACAAGCAAATACACCTAATATAGGTAATTTTTCTATTATTCCATAAAGTGACATAAATTCACCTATGAAATTAAGAGTTAAAGGAGCACCACAATTACCTAAAGATAATATAAAGAATAATATAGCAAATATAGGCATTAATTGAGTAGCACCTCTATAGAAGTATATACTTCTAGTTCCAGTTCTATCATATAATACACCACCTGCACATATAAATAAACCACTAGATACAAATCCGTGAGCTAACCCTAAAATTATACTTCCTTCTAATCCCTGTATAGTATTACTGAATATTCCTATTAAATAAACAGCAGCATGACATACAGAACTATAAGCTATTAATTCTTTTACATCAGTTGTTCTTATTGTACTAAAACTAGCATATATTATTGTTATAACAGCTATAGTATATACTACAAAAGTATAATCTAAACAAGCTTTAGGTAACATAGGTAACATTAATCTAAATATACCATATAGACTTAATTTTAATACAATACCAGCTAAAACTATACTTCCACCTAAAGGTGATTCAACGTGAGCTTTTAATAATCAACCATTTAAAAAGATTGTAGGTGTTTTTACAGCAAAAGCTATAAATATACCTATAAATAAGAATATTTGAGTTTTATATTCAAAGTTAAGTTTAAATAATGTATCAAAGTCTGTACTTCCCATAGTAGATGAAGTGCTTAAAATAGATAATAATAAGAATAAAGATCCTCATAAAGTATATAAGAAGAAATAATAACTAGCATTTACTTTGTTATCTGAACCAAATATACCTATTAATATAAATAAAGGAGGTAATATACTTTCGAAGAATATATAGAATACCATTATATCTAACGCTAAGAATACAGCTAATAACAATGTTTCTAGTAATAACATTATTATTAAATAAGATTTAACATTTTCTTTTATAGAATCTCAGTTAGATAATAATGCTATAGGCATTATTATTGTTGTTAATAATACAAAATATATTGATATACCATCTACTCCCAGATAGATATCAAAAGATTGTACATTATAATGCTCTTGTACAAATTGAAATTGATTAGTACTACTATTGAATAATATAAATATAACTAAAGATATAATTAAATTTATTATACTAGTAACTAATGCTATAGTTTTTGTATAAACCGCTGAACTTTTTTTATATGAGTCTATACTAGAAACTATAATTGTACCAATTACAGGCACAGTTAATAATGAAGATAATAACATCTTGTATAAGATATTATTTTAAAACTTTAAATTATAAAATGACACCTATGGACATGCGTTTCATGGCTATAATAGATAAAAAGAGAGTGTATTTTTCTAAAGGCTAGAGAGTGAATTACCCTCTTACTATAAAAAATATAAGCACTCCGCATTAAATTGTTTATAATAGATACCTATTTAGAATAAACTTATATTTATAAAGAAGATTCCAAACATATATAATAAAGATGGAATTAATATTATAAATGCGAATAAAATAGGTAATAATACAGTTCAACAGAATGACATTAATTGATCAAAACGTATTCTAGGGAAAGATGCTCTTACTCAAATGAATATAAATACCATTATTGAACTTTTTATACCTAAAGTTACACCAGATAATAGTCCATCTACAGAAGAGCTAGTTAATAATTCTCTTAATGCAAAATATTCTGATGATACAATTCATTCTATATTAAACACATTAGCATAAATAGAATTTAATAAATCGAATCAATAAATATGATCAAATTGTAATAAATAACCACCTAAGAACAAAATACTTGTTAAAATACACATTAATAAAATACTTGCATATTCAGCTAAGAAGAAGAATACAAATATAACAGCTGCGTGTTCTGTCATAAATCCACTAACTAATTCAGATTCAGCTTCTGCTAAATCAAATGGAGCTCTATTAGTTTCCGCTACAGAACCTATAAAGAATATGATTAGGATACAAAATAATGGTAAAGCTAATCACACTATTTTTTGGAATTGAACATTTATATTTAAATTTAAACTATTTGTTATCATTACAATAATTAATAATACAGAACTTAAAACTAATTCGTAGCTAATTAATTGAGCTGTACTTCTTAAAGATCCTAAGAAAGCGTATTTACTATTAGCACTTCATCCGGCTAATAATATACCGTATGTGGCTAAAGATGATACTGCTAACATAAATAATATACCTAATTCCATATCACCTATAGATAATCCCGGTCCATATGGAATAACAGCATAACCTAATAAAGCAAATACTAATGTTATAACTGGTCCTAAAAAGAATAAAATTATATTAGCTTGTGTAGGTGCTACATATTCTTTTAAGATTAGTTTTAAAGCATCTGCAAATGCTTGTAGTAAACCATAATAACCTACAGCATTTGGACCTAGTCTTCTTTGCATACTAGCCATGGTTTTTCTTTCTGCTACAGTTATGTAAGCTACTGCTAATAACGCAGGTAGTAGTAATAATAAATTTTCAATAAGTGAAATAACTGTTATTGGTAATTTCATTTCATTATTAATTTTACTTATTCTATTAACAATGTTCCCATTTTAATCATAGAAAGTTAATAATACTTTGATTGCGTAGCATAAAAACAAAGATTAAAAAGCGTTCAATCTTAGGTCCCATAGGACCATAAATTGATTAACTTTGTCTAGTATATGTGAAGTATATTTAGGGTTTTGTTCCTTACTTCTTACTTCTAATCTCTTATGAATTAAATTATTTATTTATAGAGCTATAACTATGTATAAGTTATGCTTCAAATTATATTAGTATTAAACTTTTTATTTATAGATGCAAAAATAGCCAGAAATATTTTATAATTAATAGACTATTTATTATTTGGGAATTTAGTCTCATCTTAGAGTCGAACTAAGATACAGATATTAGAAGTATCATGCTCTGCCATTGAGCTAATGAGACTTGAAATACCTTATTTATAATTATAGTATAAAAAAGGATATTTCGGTTATAGCAATAAAACTATCTTTTTAAATATTATTTATTATTAGTTATAATATTTAACTTTGTAAAGGTAAACTCACAAATGCGTGAGGTTTAGGTGGGCTTGATAATCCTCATTCTAAACTACTATAACTTCTATTTAAATTAGCTTGTAATATATCTGTATAGAATCCAGGAGTTAATCAAGGATTTCTGCTTGCTACTTTACCTTCTACTAATTGTCTGTAGATAATATATAAGAATAATCAAGCGGCTACTACACTTACTATAGATCCAAAACTACTAATTAAATTTCATCCTGCAAAAGCATCAGGGTAATCACTTATTCTTCTAGGCATACCTTGTAATCCTAAGAAATGTTGAGGGAAGAATGTAGCATTAACTCCTATGAATAATAATCAGAATTGTACTTTAGCTAGATTTAAATCGTAATTGAAACCTAACATTTTTGGTGATCAGAAGTATCATCCAGCAAACATTGCAAATACAGCACCCATACTTAAAACGTAGTGGAAATGAGCTACAACGTAGTAAGTATCGTGGAATGCTATATCAAGAGATGCATTAGCTAATACAACACCACTTAATCCTCCAATTGTGAATAAGAATACAAATCCTAATGAGAATAGCATTACTGGTGTCATTTTTATAGATCCTCCATAGCAAGTAGCTAATCATGAGAATATTTTAATTCCTGTAGGTACTGCAATAATTAATGTAGCAGCTGTGAAATAAGCTCTTGTATCTACATCTAATCCTACTGTGTACATATGATGACTTCACACTATAAATCCTAGTATTCCAATAGACATCATAGCATAAACCATACCGATGTAACCGAATATAGGTTTGTTTGCGCTAGATGATATTGTTGTACTAATTATACCGAAACCAGGTATAATTAAAATGTAAACTTCAGGGTGTCCGAAGAATCAGAATAAGTGTTGGAATAATATAGGGTCACCTCCACCAGCTACTTCAAAGAATGAAGTGTTAAAGTTTCTATCTGTTAAAACCATAGTTATACCACCAGCTAAAACAGGTAATGATAATAATAATAACACTGCTGTTATTACTACGGCTCATCCAAATAAAGCTAATTTATGTAATTTTATTCCAGGTGTTCTCATATTAGCTACAGTAGTTATAAAGTTTATTGATCCTAATAAACTACTTACCCCTGATAGATGTAAAGCAAAAATTGCAAGATCTACACTAGGTCCACTGTGACTTTGTAATCCAGCTAAAGGAGGGTAAAGTGTTCATCCTGTACCAACTCCACCTTCTATAACTGCAGAGAATACTAATAATAATAAACTAGGTGGTAATAATCAGAAACTAATGTTATTTAGTCTAGGGAAGGCCATATCAGGTCCTCCTATCATTAAAGGCATTAGGAAATTTCCAAATCCTCCTATTAATGCTGGCATACGTTTTACTCATATACTTTCATATATGAACGGACTATATCTTTATCTTTAAATATAATATTTACTAAGATATTTCACGTGTAGTCTCTGAGGAACCTACTAGATAACAAAATTATCTTTGGTTTCCTGCTGATTGCCCAATCCTTTAAGATGTCACTGTATTCCACTGCTAACATTTAGTCTGCGGTACTAGTTTTAAAGGCTCTAAGGGTATTCCAGCATATAGTGAAAAGAAAGTAAAATATTTCTACTTTACCCGGCCATGCCATTCTATTTAATCTTTATATGTAAATTTTCATTTTCCTCTGTAATAACCAGATCTTTCACCCTTTAAATATTGTCTAATTGTTTGACGATCTCCTTTTAAATGATCAGCTAAGCTAGTTAAAGACGAAAATAATAAATTTTTATTAGAATCATCTTTAAATTCTGCTAATATTGTTAGAGATGCCGGGTGTTTAACTACGTATATATTACGGGCTTTATTTATTAATTCTTTTATTTCTTCTAGAGTTAATAAATTTATATTCTCAGATTCTTTTATTTGATCTAAAGATAAAAAGAAAGTGTCTAAGTATATTGCACCCCCATTTAAACAATTATTTAAAGTTTTATGATGAATATTAATTGAATCATATGTATGTTGTTTTGATTCAAATATATATAATAAAGTGAAATCTTCTGCATTATAAATATATACAGGAGTACCTCTTTGTTTACGTAATCTTTCTCTTATTTCTTGGCTCATAGGTTCATGATAACCT
>Ga0310811_10015092_pt1 | contig 10095 bp, 3 predicted proteins | sample YCmetagenome_FD_207642 | JGI IMG/M metagenome (GOLD analysis project Ga0310811, IMG submission 207642) | Soil microbial communities from experimental microcosm in Duke University, North Carolina, United States - YC | ecosystem: Engineered > Artificial ecosystem > Soil microcosm > Unclassified ...
TTCAATACGTCGCCGAACAGTTCTGGATCAGCAGCGACTGGATCGAAGGGACGCACGCTCACATATACAGTGGGGCTCCGGGCGTGGAGAAAACGACCGACTGGCGACGCAGCTTGCGTGGCGCATATGACCTCGTCGAGCGCGCCAACTCTAACGGAGAGCAGCTCAATGTGATAATTTCTATCTGGCCTGATTTTCGCGAACTGGATGCCATCGAAGACGTTGTGGATTGCGAAGGACATAACTACGAGCACTTCTTTCTGGTTGCGCGGAAATTGAATGACTTCTCCGTCGATTGCTTTCGCCTGACCATCAGTGATCCGTTGAGCTACCGGAAGTGCCGCGACGGACTCTTCTTACTCTTCCTGGCGGCGGAGCTTTACGAGATCGAGACGCAAAAAAAGACGTACATCGATGTATATCAGGTGCAACGAGAGCATATACGGAGCTGCAACATGGGGGACACGTTCCTTGTGGACGTGGTTCGCTCCGGTCACTTAATCCGTAACCATAAAGACTTTATCTATAGCGACGGAGCGGCAGTACTGAAAGCAACTCGAGATGTACCGAACCGGCTCGCTACTTGGCTACAAGAGAATTTAACCGAGTTCGTCGCTCGGCGCTCATCCTCGCTGCCGACTACTATCGCGTTCCCTTAAGTCAAGGGCACGCATATTGTCACGGCGCTTTTGGGCTCAGTGATGTAGCCAAACTCCTTTCAACCACATGAAGTTTCCCGAATTCCACACGTTGACCCGACGCATCGGCTACTGGTATGGCCGCCATCATAGGCGGGTAATTGATCGGATTACCCGCCTATGGACATACGCCTTTGCTACTGTGCTGCTGGCAGCAGGCGTGGCTGTTATCCCCTTTTTCGGATGGGGACCGCCTCAGGCGATGGCGCTGACGGTTCTGCTGTTGGGCTCGCTGGCTTTCTATCGACACGCCTACCGGACAGCACGCCTGGATGGTGGGCACTGGATCAGCCGCACGGTGCAGGCGCCGCTACTGCTCCTCGCCTCATGCGGTCTGTTGTGGTTCGGTAAAGCGCTCTTGGCACTAATATTGGCGCATCCGACATACCCCGTTGCACTTGGGCTTGCTTGGCTGGTGGCACGGCTCATTGTGGGTGAAACTCCGGCCAATGGTCTGGCTGGGCCGGGATCGTCCCCCGGGCCGCAATTGATTGCGCGTGGCGACCAGCCGCTTTTCCCGATGGTTGCCCGCAGCACCGAGCTTTCGGATCACGACCTCGCGATCAACGCCAGTCACGAAACTGGTCACGTGCTGCTCTACGCCGCATGGCGAACGGTCAAGATGTATTTCGCGGTTCAGTTGCGCACGGAAGAGACGCATGACTGGTTGGGAGTCGTTGTGGGACAGATACCGGAACTACACGTTATCACCGGTGAGCATGCACACTGGACCATGCTGCTACACCTAGCGGGTCAGGCTGCAGAGTACTACGTCCATGGGCAAGGTTCGCTTGGTGCAAGCAGTGATTACGATAAATGGCAGCACGCGGCGCGCAAATACTTGCGCGCCGGACTCGGGCAATCGCGTCTGATCGAGAGTCCTATCAATGCGGCAGAAGTCGCGTGGAATGAGGGCGTACTCGACGAGCTTCATCGCGAACAGATGAAGATGCTGCAGTCGTTCTTTGCGCTCAATGATGCCGAGATGCGCAAGATACGGAAAGCACTGCTGCGCGACGGGTACATGACGAATCACGACACAGTCGAACATTTTAAGCGCATACGCTTTCCCGAGCGATTTCCACGCCCGGACACGGAACCGAGCTATGCTCTCCCAGAGTGACCGCCCTTATGTACGCTTCCGGTCCCCACCGATGGGACGCAGATCTATTGGTGATAACGTAACAGCCGTTATTGACCGCTTGCTACCCGACCTGATTCCGACATGCAGGCGAAATCAACATTTGTGATGACATTTATTTTGCGGCTTCAGCAGGCTGAGGACAGTATTTCTGACATGGTGTGGCCTTCCCTTATCAGAAAAATTGTGCAAGTGTCTGTTTTTTATGGATATGCCAAGACACGTCATCTGAGAACCTACAGGGTGCGTAGCGGGAACCATAACCTGAGATTTTGGGAAGCATCCGTTGAGACATTTATTGATGGTCTAGCCTGACGTCACACCAGCAAGAGCAACGGCCGCCTCACTGAGGTGGCCGTTGCTTTTCAAGCTACGCAACAATCACTAACCGCACACGTCACTATAGTTTGGGCTGACTTTAGCGAGTGGCAGCCGGACAAGACGCCGTGTAAGGCTGTCAACAAACGGATTGTGTCGGTACGCCATACGAATCCACTCGTTACTGGGAGCTCGTGAAGTTCGACAGCGACCACTGGTAGACAACGAAGAACCCGGTCACGTGCTTGGCGTTGCAATAAGCAGCAGCGAACTAGCCGGGATGTCCAGACACGGCACATATGGAACCGCATCCCGCGCCCATGTTGAGCGCGGACCTCTCATCAGTTCTGGACAACACTCCCCATGTCATCATGTGCACATGGCCATCATTCGCTCGAAATGATGTTTGTCGGACCACTTCAGCATATCCAGCACGTCGCGCAAAACTGACGGCGCCTCCGAAAGCAACGACTCGCTCTCGTGATCTCCAGCGACGCCGGGAGCATGAGAGTAAGTATCTAAGAAACGGGAAATTCGTGTCGTCTTCGGCCCATCGTATTTGAGTTCCTCTAGGCGTTGGAACATAGATTCGCGGCCTGGAATTTTGAATGCCAGGAATGACTCTACCAATCGCCTCGCGAGATTCGGTAGTTCGTAATAGTCCTGTATCGACACGTTGTCCGGCAGGGAACTCGCATCGACCACTCGCCGGAAAAGGTAGTGATATTCCGATTCAAAATTCTTCAGCAGCGGATCCATCTCGTAAATCGAGGAGCTACGTACCCCGTCTTGAGTAGTGGCGCGTAGCATGAAAAATCTGGGTGAGTCCTTTTTTGGTATGTGCTGCAGCCAATTCTTGACCAGCCGGAGAAATGTGAAGTTATGCGTCAGTACAAAGAGCTGACCTGCGCCGACAAGTTTCCGCTTCATAAACCCGAAGGCGCTGTATGTTGCATTTGAATCGAGGCTTGAGATTGGGTCGTCTACAACGACAATACCATTGGCGAGGTCAAATGACCGGTCATCAAGTGATTTCAAGAAATAGAGGAATGCAATAGCTGTACGCTCCCCTTCGCTCAGGTGCATAGCCGCGTTGCCGCGCCGCACTATGCGATAGCCTGTTTCTTCCACGGAGACCTGTATGTCATCGTGTCCAAGGTATGTTACAAGGTCACGGTTAAGTTCCTCTGCTGGCAACCGATGTTCCAAGATGGCCGATTCCAACCGTTGAGCTTCTTCGTCCGCCTTTCTCTTCTTGCCGCTGGCTTCAGTAGTTTTTGACTTAGCTTGCTCCAGTTCCGACTGCTTTTGCTGCCAGTCGGAAAGAGCTCAGCCGAGTTCGTTCTCGAGCAACCGTTCGCGAGCCTTGATAACCTCGTCGGCGAACGAATTGGTCTTCTCATTATGTTTCTCCATAATGCCTTTCAGTGTCTGAAAAGCTGACCTTCCAACGAATTCGCCGATAAATGCGGGAATACCAGTGCCAAGTATCTCGAAGAACCGCCGCATCGTTGACCTATTCGTCTCCGGCACGCCATCACCACCGAGAATCACATCCTGAAGCTCAAGCTTCTCGAAAACGCGCTCTTGCTTGAGCCGAAGTGCCGAGGCAAGGGCGATGAGCGTCGTTCCAATGTTACTTAGGTGCAAGTCGAGTTGGCCTAACGCTTGCGCATACTCATCCTGGAGGTCTGGGTACAACTCCGTCGCTTTGGGCAGATCCGACACTGACACGGATTGGGCTGTACTCTCAACCCGTACCGTCAACGCCTTCAACGATTCTGTAAAACGACGGAACTCATCGTTGAAGTGAGCTTCGAGCTGACGCAAACGGCCCGGAGCCAGCGGTTGTTCGCAAAATTCGCAGATAGCTGAGTCGCCATCATGCGTATGGAGAGCCAGACCTTCTCGAATCCAGGTCGCTAACGATGGTTTTGATGCAAGGCTGTCGATGACCTGCGAGGCCACGGTCTGTTGAAGTGCGTTCTGTACGGTAGCATAGAGACTCGTGACATCCGGGAAACTGATGTCGGGAACTCGCACGCTAGGCAACGGCTTGGCTCCCTTGATTTCCATGTCCCTCACGTATTCCGCATCCGAAAGTCGTGGTTTAGGAGCTAGGTTATATGAACCAATGTCGCGACGAAAATCGGCAGCGTTATAGTTGTTGAACTTGCCACCCGGCGCGACGAGGAGATTCTTAATCGTTCGAGCTGTGGTTGCGGCGAAATCTTCGAGAGACTTTGATGCACGCCGTTCTTGCTCGCCAGCCGCTTGTACTTGTTTGGCAAGCTCCGGCAATTTAGCCTTCAGCGCGTCGAGTTGCCCCTGCTTTTCCGCACTGTCTTCCCCGAACACGTAAACAGGCGCCAGTTGCGAATTGACACCCCCAGAACTCTCGAAGACGCTGCTAGCAACGGTCGCGTGATTGAACACACGGACCTGAGGCAGCGCATTTTCTGCCGACAATGTACTTCCGGAAACCCGATTTCCCCCAAAGACGAAGTCTATCTGCCCATCTCGTATATCTGAACGAGCCTGAAACGCCTTGAACAGGTTGGACAACGTGGTCTTACCGCTTCCGTTCCAACCGTAAAGGAGGTTGTACCGCCCAAACCCTTCTAGGTCACGTGGCCACGAAAAATCTTTGAATATTCTGTAGCCTCGAATCTTGTCAAACCGCTCAAGCCGCATCTCCGTCTCCTCGGGCGCCTCGTGGATATCGTTACAATCGTGCTCCACGCTGACCGGTATGTGGCTCGCGTAGCGCCTCATATAGCTGCGCCGGCCCGAGCAACACATCCTTTGTCATCCTGAATTCGCTGCGAGCCAAATGCCTGAGCACTTATCTTGGTAGCCACATTGCAGAACTTCCCATGCAAAGCATTCTCGATTTTTGGCTCCCTCCATCAAGCTGCGCTAACTCAGTTCCGCAAACGAACTGAACCGTCCTCCATAGCCACTGTCGCTTGGACTCGTCCGTGGGTCAGCGTCCGAGAAATCCGTGTGCCGGCCTCGGCAGTTGTCCTAGCCACACCGAGTAGTCGGGAAACCGCTTTTGCCAGTCCATCTTGCGACGTGCTACCTTGTTGCATCAGGATGTACACGACCGCATTACCCAATTCTTCGAGGCTAATCTCGTCGATACTGCGGCGCGTTTCGGGGTCACTTCCGGGTACCCGGATACCTTCCCAAGTACTCGGATTTGCATTCTCTGGCCAATAAAAAGTGACGTCGTTGTCCGTCGTACGGGCCACCTGCCTAGGCACCAATGCACTCAAATGGGCCTCGATGCGGCTACCAACCCTGGACAACCCCCAAGCCCGCGTCACGCGCTTGAACACTATCGCCTGCGATACCGGTCCTTCCGTTTCGATTACCTTGAGTAACTGACCCGCCAAAGTCGACATTGAGCGGTTTTCGTAGAAGAGGTCTGGGTTGCCTTTTTCCAAGCTGGTCAGTTCGTATTCGGGCAACTGAGTGGCAGGAGCAATCGACTCTACGGCCGATTCGGCCCCGGCATACAAAGCATGCGACTCCTTCTCATACTCCGCCTCTTCCGGCAGTTCAATAGCCGGCTCGTCCTCGGTCGGCACCGTCGCTACCAACTCGTCCAGTCGGGCCACAAGCTTTCGCAGCGGCTCGTCCGGATTCAGCCACCAGTCCGTGGACCAGATTCGGTACAGCTCCCAACCCAGCCCCTCAAGGACATGCTGACGCAGTCGGTCACGGTCGCGTGCCGTCGCGCCGGAGTGATACATGGCACCGTCACACTCAACGCCCAGCAGATAGCGACCCGGCGCACGCGGGTCGACCACGCCAATATCAATCCGGTATCCGGACACGCCAACCTGCGGATGTACCGCCCAGCCTTTCTCCCGGAGGACAGAAATCACCTGCCGCTCGAACGGACTGTCAGGCTCCCGTCCGGTCGGCATACTTTGCTCAACCAAGGCGCGTGGGCCTCGAATGGCGAACTCCAGGTAGTTCTTCAGGTCTCGTACGCCGGCGGCCCTGACGCGCGACAGGTCAATCTGCTCGGGCAGCAGCGTGCTGAAAATCACGACGCCGACACGGGCACGCGATACGGCTACATTGAGACGCCGATGGCCACCCTCCAGGTTCAACGGCCCAAAGTTGAGACTGACCTTGCCCGATACATCTGGGCCGTAGGTAATGGAGAAGAAGATGATGTCCCGCTCATCACCCTGGACGTTTTCCAGGTTCTTGATGAACAGCGGCTCCTGCGCCGCCTGCGCAATAGCCTGGTCCAGTTGCTGAGATGCTCGGCGGCGTTCATCCAGCGTTCGCTCAATCAGGCTTTGCTGCGCCTGGTTGAAGGTCACTACGCCGAGCGTCAGATGCCGCTTCGCAGAGTCCAGATAGTGCCGCTCAATCGCCTTGACGATGGCATCGGCTTCCGCCCGATTGGTTCGCGAGCCGCCGCGGTCGTAGACACCCTGTACGCGTTCAAAGCGCACACTCTGGTCGTCTGTGACCGGCGACGGGAACGTGACCAGTTCGTTGTCGTAGTACGTGACATTGCTGAAGGTAATCAGCCCTTCATGCTTGCTTCTGTAGTGCCAGTTCAACCGCAGTTCAGGCAGGCCGATACTGAGACACTCGTCCAAGATGCTCTCCAGGTCCTGAACATCATCGCTATCCGCTCCATCTTCCAAGTCATCTGACCGAGAGAAAAAGCTGGTCGGCGGCAGTTGTTTCGGGTCACCGACGCAGACTAGCTGCTTGCCGCGAGCAATGGCGCCGACGGCATCCCAAACCGGAATCTGGGAGGCCTCGTCGAAGATGACCACATCGAACTGGGCGTGCGACGCGTCCAGATATTGGGCGACCGACAACGGTGACATCAGCAGGCATGGCTTCAGCCGGGTCATCAGGCTCGGCAGGTTTTGCACCAGCTGCCGAATCGGCATGTGTTTGCGCTGTTTCTGCAATTCGCGCCGCAGCTTCCCCAGTTCAGAATCAGCACCAGGCACAACCTCGACGCTCGCCGGAATCTGGCCCGCAAGTTTGGCCGCAATATATTGCTGGGTCAGCTTCTGAAAACGCTCGTCGGCCACCTTGAACTCGGTAATTTTGCGGTCATGCTCGGCACTCGAGAAGTTGCAGAGCACCGGCTCCCGGTCAATCGCTTTCCGCAACCACCAGCTCTGGTAGCTGTATTCGAAGAACGTCGCCACAGTGGACAATGGCGCCTCACCAGCCTCCAGTGCATCCACGATACCCTGCAACCCGCTGCTGATTGCATTGGCGCGGGATTTCCGCCACAGGCACCACGGCTGCAACTGCCGCGAAGCAGATTGCCATCCTTGAAGCAAGCTCAACAGCCGAGGAGTCACGCCGGCGGCAGTCGGGTCAAGTCCGAGGTCCGCCTGACAGTGTCCAAGTTCAATGACCCGGCGGAGTTGAGTCATGACGTCCCGATAGCAATCGCGGTATGACAACAAACTGGAGCCAAGAGGCGTGTCTGCCTTCAGCATGCTCCGATTGTCGGAAACAAATGGCTGCAGCTTTGCGCGGAGCGTTTGAGCCAACTCGATGTCGTTGCCCGCGATTGCCGTTACCGCGTCCGCAAATGACGTCGCCCACCGCTCGACCGACTCGACGGTGTTCCAGTCAGTCTTCGACGCAGCGAACGTTTCATGCAGCAGTTGCGACGCATCATGAGACATAGACTCGATGACCTTGTCCTCGGCATTGACGGCGGTCAATGCCGTAATGACGGCCGGAACATCCCCACCGTGTGGGCGACGCTGGTCCTGTCGATACAGGCGCAATCGTCCGGTAATCGCGCGCTGGGCAAACAGGCTCTTCGGCCACCAGGTATTGGTTGCCGCCGCCCACTGCAGCTTCAACTCGGACGCATTCAGGGTGGCGACGTCGTCCACGTAGTGTTTGCTCAGAGGCTCCCATGCATGATTGCGCGCCAGGCCATGCTGCCGGAGGTTGGCAAGTCGGTTGCGAGCGGACTCGTCATGCGCTGACCGGGCAACCTCGACCGGAACGGTGGGTGCGGCGGAAAGCACATCGGCCAGTACATCGAATTTGCCCAGCCCATTCAGGGAGAAAGCAACTTTGGGAAGGCCCAGCTTATTCAGCAGGTTCGATGCAGCCTCATCCAGCTTCTTGATTTGGGCTTCGAACACCGAAACCGCATCGAGAAAGTCTTGCTGCCAGGACGGCATCCATTCGGTCTTGTGGATGACTGCCAGAGGATGGTTCTGCAAACCGGTTAACTGTCCGGCCAGAGCGCCCATCTGGCGGCAGGTCTCACGCAGTGCCTCGAGTTGGGCGCGGTTATGTACATCTGCATCGGCCCACGGCATCGCGCCAGGCCGCATTTCCGCATGCTGCAGGCTGGTTCCGATGGCCTCGTAAACGGTCAGGTCATTCGGATAGGTGCGATGCAGTGCACGCGCGACCCCGTTGAGGTCTGTGCGGAGCGTCAGGAGTCGTTCGGACTCTCGCTCCCAGTCCTTCACCGTGCGTGCACCGGCGGCATCAAGTGCGACGCCTAGCTGTTTCAGGACATCCGCTTTCTTTGCCTTGGACGAATGCAGCTCGAGACAAAATGGCCCCAGGCCAAGACTGCTAAGCCGGCGATGCACCACCTCCAGCGCAGCCATCTTCTCCGAGACGAACAACACCGTCTTTCCGGTGGCCAACAGATGGGCAATCAGGTTCGAGATGGTCTGGCTCTTACCCGTCCCGGGTGGGCCTTCGATGACAAGATTCTTGCCTTCGGCTGCGACGCAAACGGCACGCAACTGCGACGAGTCCGACAGCAACGGCGCAAATAGGTCTTGAGGCCGGAACTTCTCATCCAGGGTGCCGGGCTCGAAGCCCGTCGCGCTGTCAGCAAATGCCTTGCCGGGATTGTTAATCAAATGAGCAACAACGCTGTTATCCTGGAGCTGCTTTTGGCGGTCCTGGAGGTCCTTCCACATCAGGTACTTCGTGAACGAGAAGATACCCAGATGGACCTGCTCTTTGACCTCCCACCCCTTCAGCTCGCCTACATTCAGCCGGAAGGTCTGCAAAATACGGTTGACGTCGATGCCACGGTCATCGGTCGGCAAAACGTCGAACGACGGCAGCTTCAGGCTGAAATCCTGCTGCAGCTTTTGCAGCAGCGTCGGGTTCACGAGTGCGTCGTCATCGTGACGAGCCAGGCGGAAACCACTCCGGACGGACTGGCGGGACAACGTAACCGGGATAAGCAGAATCGGAGCTAGATGGCTGGATTCGGCATCCTTGCTCTCCTGCCATTCCAGCATCCCGAAAGCCAGAAACAGCGTATTGGCGCCGCCTTCCTCCATTCCCGTGCTGGCCGCTCGGAATATCTCGAGAAGCCTGCCTTCCAGAGCTTCTTCCTCGATGTCCGTGACGATTTCGTTCCGGCCAAGCGCGTCGGTCGCCAAGTCATCCATTGCCGCCGTACCGTTACGGCAGGCGTACACATCGGCATCGCGACCATCCGAGCCGGACATCATCTTCGGCTTCGCACGGACGCGGAATTCGTTTCCATCCGCAAGCCGGTCTTCCAGCGCACCCGGGTCAGGGCAAATGACGCGCAGCGTGGAATTGGTCGGCTTGAAATTTAGGAGCTTGTTTCGGAGCGTCAAGTCGAGCAGCTTGCTCTTCCATTTCGTCAGGCGTCCTTCTGGTGTTTCAGGTGTTACATCGTCACGCAGCGGTATGACCACCGGGTCCAGCGGCGGCAACTGCGGTACGTCCTCGATGATGGGCGTTTCGGCCTTGGCAATCGGGACAGCAGACTCGTCGACCTGCGACGAACGCGATGGGAGGGGGCGAATCTGGACTTCGCGCGCACGCCGGATATCCGCGGCATATGCGAACTCGTCTTCGTCGTTCAGGTGTTCCTCGCCACGAGTGCAGGCCCAGCGAAGGGACGGT
>Ga0310811_10015093_pt1 | contig 10095 bp, 7 predicted proteins | sample YCmetagenome_FD_207642 | JGI IMG/M metagenome (GOLD analysis project Ga0310811, IMG submission 207642) | Soil microbial communities from experimental microcosm in Duke University, North Carolina, United States - YC | ecosystem: Engineered > Artificial ecosystem > Soil microcosm > Unclassified ...
TGGACTTCTTGACGGCGGGATCGACCCAGGCGCCGTCGATGTAGAATTGCATGCGATTGACCATCGTTAACCTCTTCTTGGGGGCTTGGAGGGGGCGTTTCGGCAGGCATCCTTGCACGAAAGCGCCAGCAATTGAACCCGCCATATGCGGGGCCAGCGTTGCGGCGGACGGAGGTTATATGAGCCGATGGCGGGAACGTGGCAAGGTGGCCCTGCCGTCATTCCGGCGCGCGCATTATCGCCCCGGTTACCCTGGTTACACCGCCATCTTGCGATGGACGATTGGCGCGCCGGTGGTGAGGCTTTCCGCCGCATCGATGATCGCATTGGCGTCGATGCCGTAGTGGCGATACAGGTCGGCGATGGTGCCGGTCTGGCCGAACTGCTCGACGCCGAGCGCCTCGACGCGGTTGCCCCGGACGCTGCCGAGCCAGCCGAGCGCGGACGGATGACCGTCGATCACGGTCACGATGCCGCAGTCGCGCGTCAACGGCGCCAGCAGTTTTTCGATGTGGCTGAGATGCTGCACGCCACGCCGGTCGCGCCGCAATTTTCGCGCGGCGGTCCAGCCGGAATGGAGACGGTCGGCCGAGGTGATCGCGAGCAGGCCGATGTCGCGCCTGTTCTCGCCGATGAAGCCGGTCGCCTCGATCGCCTCCGGCGCGACCGCGCCGGTATAGGCGATCACGAGTTCGGCATTGGGGCCGGGCTTGCGCAGCCAATAGGCGCCGTCGGTGATCCCCTGCTGCAGTTCAGGAGTCATGATGCGTTGCGCCTGCTCGATGCTGCGCGTCGAGAGGCGCAAGTAAACCGAGCCGCCCTCCCCCGGATCGCGCTGCATGTGCTCGAAGCCCCAGCCCATGATCACGGCCAGCTCGTCGACGAAAGCCGGCTCGAACGTGGCGAGTCCGTCCTGCGCCATGCCGATCAGCGGCGTTGCGATCGACTGATGCGCGCCGCCTTCGGGCGCGAGCGTGATACCGGACGGCGTCGCCGCCACCATGAAACGCGCATCCTGGTAGCAGGCATAGTTCAGCGCATCGAGGCCGCGCTCGATGAAGGGATCGTAGAGCGTGCCGACCGGCAGCAACCGCGCGCCGTTGATCTGATGCGACAGGCCGAGCGCCGAGAGCATGATGAACAGGTTCATCTCGGCGATGCCGAGCTCGAGATGCTGGCCCTTCGGCGAGAAGTCCCAGTTGAACGTGGATGGAATTTTCTCGCTGCGGAATAAGTCCGCTTTCTCACCGCGCGCGAACAGGCCGCGGCGGTTCACCCACGGACCGAGATTGGTCGAGACAGTGACGTCGGGCGAGGTCGTGACGATGCGCTTTGCGAGCTCGCTGTCGCCGCGCGCGATCTCGTTCAGCACGAGGCCAAAACCCTGTTGCGTCGACATCTGCGGCGACGGCTTGAAGGCGAGTTGCTGAGGCACCTCAACAACAGGCGCGGTCAGCCGGCGGCCGTCCTTGTTGAACGGCACGCGCGCGAGGAATGCGTCGAGCTCGGCGGCGCCTTGCGTGAGTCCCTCGTATTTGTCCCATTCGTGGCCCGGTCGGATGCTCTGGCTCTCGCGATATTTCTCCATCTGCGCGACGGTCATCAGGCCGGCGTGGTTGTCCTTGTGGCCCTGGAACGGCAGGCCGACACCCTTGATGGTGTAGGCGATGAAGCAGACCGGGCGATCGTGGTCGACGGACTCGAACGCCTCGACCATGCTCGCCATGTCGTGGCCGCCGAGGTTAGACATCAGCGCCAGCAGTTCCTCGTCGCTGCGCTTGTCGATCAGCTTCGTGATCGGGCCCTGGTCGCCGATCTCGTCATGCAGATGCTTGCGGAAGGCGCCGCCGCCCTGGAAGCACAGCGCGGCGTAAAGTGCGTTCGGACAATTGTCGATCCAGGTCTTCAGCGCCTCGCCGCCTGCTTCCGCAAAGGCCTCACGCATCAGCCGGCCGTATTTCACGATCACCACGTCCCAGCCGAAATTGCGGAACACGGTCTCGAATTTTTCCCAGAGCCCTTCGCGCACGACGGCGTCGAGCGACTGCCTGTTATAGTCGACCACCCACCAGGTGTTGCGCAGTCCGTGCTTCCAGCCTTCGGCGAGCGCTTCGAAGATGTTGCCCTCGTCCATCTCGGCATCGCCGACCAACGCGATCATCCGCCCTTCGCGGCGATCCTTCATCCAGCCATGCGCCTTGACGTAATCCTGCACCAGCGAGGCGAACAGCGTCTGCGCGACGCCGAGCCCGACCGAGCCGGTCGAGAAATCGACGTCGTCGACGTCCTTGGTGCGCGAGGGATAGGACTGCGCACCCTTGAAGCCGCGGAAATTTTCCAGCTTCTCGCGGCTCTGCCGGCCGAACAGATACTGGATGGCATGGAACACCGGACTCGCATGCGGCTTCACCGCGACGCGATCTTCCGGGCGGAGCACGTGGAAATACAGCGCCGACATGATGGTCGCGAGCGAGGCCGAAGAGGCCTGATGGCCCCCGACCTTCAGTCCGTCCGTGTTCGACCTGATGTGGTTGGCGTGGTGGATGGTCCATGACGACAGCCACAGCGCCTTGCGAGCCAGCGCGGTCAGCGTGTCGAGACGGGCGGAATCAACGGGCATGGCAATGCTCCCGGAAAACTGGTCCGATGATGATACGCCTGCGGGCGGCGCCAAACTTCTCAATTTTTCGCGCCATACCTTCCGATATTGGGATAATTTACCAACATAGCCCACCAAACCCAGGTTCCATCCCAATGCCCGAGCTCGACGCCATCGACCGCAAAATCCTCAGCTACCTCCAGACCGACAGCCGCCTGACCATGCAGGAGCTCGCCGACAGGGTCGGGCTCTCGGTGTCGCCGTGCCATCGCCGGGTCAAGCTCCTGGAGGAGCGCGGCGTCATCTCGCGCTATATCGCGACCGTGGACCAGAAGGCACTTGGGCTGCATGTCAGCGTCTTCATCTCGATCAAGCTGGCGCGGCAGAAGGAGGAGGACCTCAATCGCTTCGCGCGCGCGATCTCGAAATGGGACGAGGTGCTGGAGTGCTATCTGATGACCGGCAATCGCGACTATCTCCTGCGCGTCGTCGCGGCCGACCTCGCCTCCTACGAGACCTTCCTCAAGACCAAGCTGACCCGGCTCGACGGCATCGCCTCGATCGAGTCGAGCTTTGCGCTCAGCCAGGTCAAATATTCGATCGCGCTGCCGGTGTGACGGCCCGGCCAACGGCCGGTGTCACATGGGCGCAATAAACCCCGCCGATGGTCAGGGCGACAGGCATTCCTGCCGAGGAAGAGACCCATGACTGCATCCGACCGCACCTCCCAGACCGCCAGGCGCGAGCGCATCATCCAGGAGATGGCCGACGACCTCGACGAGGAGTTGGAGATGGAGCTGGATGACAGCAGGCTCGACGAGCTCCTGGACGAGACCGACGCGGTCGGCCCAACTGTCGACCGCAGGCTCTATTTCAGGGAGCTGCTTCGCCTCCAGGGCGAACTGGTGAAGTTGCAGGACTGGGTGCAGAGCGAGAAGAAGAAGGTCGTGGTGCTGTTCGAAGGCCGCGACTCCGCCGGCAAGGGCGGCGTCATCAAGCGCATCACGCAGCGTCTCAATCCCCGCATCTGCCGCGTCGCGGCGCTCCCCGCGCCGAGCGAGCGGGAGCGCACCCAATGGTACTTTCAGCGCTACGTGTCGCACCTGCCGGCCGGCGGCGAAATGGTGCTGTTCGACCGCAGCTGGTACAACCGCGCCGGCGTCGAGCGCGTGATGGGCTTCTGCACCGACGAGCAGTACCAGGAATTCTTCAAGACCGTTCCCGAGTTCGAGCGGATGCTGATCCGCTCCGGCATCATCCTCGTCAAATACTGGTTCTCGATCACCGACGACGAGCAGCAATTCCGCTTCACCATGCGCATCAAGGATCCGCTCAAGCAGTGGAAGCTGAGCCCGATGGACGTCGAGGCGCGCAGCCGCTGGGAAGCCTACACCAAGGCCAAGGAGACCATGCTGGAGCACACGCATCTGCCGGATTCACCATGGTGGATCGTCGATGCCGTCGACAAGAAGCGCGCCCGCCTCAACTGCATCTCGCATCTGTTGACCCAGATCCCCTACCAGGACGTGACGCATGTGCCGGTGGTGCTGCCGGCCCGCGTACGCAATCCCGACTATCACCGCGGCCCGATCCCGCCGGAGATGTACGTGCCTTCGAAGTACTGACGGAGGCTTCGTAGGGTGGGCAAAGCGCAGCGTGCCCACCAGCCCTTGAATCGGGAGACATGGTGGGCACGGCGCTTTGCGCCTTTGCCCACTCTACGGCATCGTCATCGCCACGGCTGCACGATGATCTTGGTGTGCACCTCGGGATTGGCGAGATCGGCGAAGGCTTTTGCGACGCCGTCGATACCGACTTCTGCCGTCACCATCGCAGCAGCATCCACCTGCCCGTCTGCGATCAGGTGCAGCGAGGCCGCAAACTCCTCCGGCGTGTAGCCGAGCACATACTGGACGTTGAGTTCCTTCATGATGCCGAGCATGGGTTCGTTCTTGTCATTTTCCATGCAGACGCCGACCACGACGATTTTGGCGTCGCGCGGAGCTCCTTCAAATACCTGCTGGAGCAGGCCGGGCACGCCCACGCATTCGAAGATGACCGCAGGTTTCAGCGCCGGCAGCATGGCCTGGAACGGCGGCCGCGCCGCTTTCTCCGCCGCCGACATCTGCGCGTGCTCGGCCCAGGTCGCATAGGGCTGCGATACCCTGGGATCGACGACGATATCGGCGCCGAGCTTTGCGGCGAGCGCGCGGCGCGCCGGCGAATAGTCGGCGGCGACGATCGGATGCAGGCCCTTGATCTTGAGCGCGGCGATCACGGCAAGCCCGACGGGGCCGCAGCCGATCACGAGCGGCACCTCGCCACCCCCGATATTTGCTTTCTCCACCGCGTGAACGCCGACCGCGAGCGGTTCGGTCAGTGCGGCGTGTTCCGGCGCAAGGCCGTTCGGCACTTCCAGCAGCAGCGGCTCACTGAGCAGCATCGCTTCCGCATAGCCGCCGACAAAGTCGTTGGAATAGCCGATGCCCTTGATCCCTTCCGGCGTCAGCAGTGCGGGCAGCGAGCACACATGCGTGCCCGGCTTGAGCTTGCGGGTAGTGCCAGGGCCATAATCCACGATCTCGCAGCAGAACTCGTGGCCGAAGACGACGTCGCGCGACAGGTCCATTGGCGTTCGCCCGGTCTTCTTCGCCATCTCCACCATCCGCGGCGCGTGCTGGCGCGCGTGCAGATCGGAGCCGCAGATGCCGCAGGCGAGCGTCTTGACCAGCACCTGGCCGGGGCCGGGCTTCGGCTCCGCCATCTGACCGACGACTATCTCACCGTTCCTGAAAATCGCAGCGCGCATCCGGCTCCTCCCGTTACGTTGGAGCCATTGATAGCACGAAGACGAAGGTCTGAACTTGCGTCAGGGGTTCGGAGAACGCGCTGCCTGCACCAGAAGCTGCGCCCGGCGGATGCGCTCGCGATGGGCGATATAGAGGCCGCTGGCGACGATGAAGGCCGCGCCGGTGACGGTCCAGACGTCAGGCACTTCACCGAACAGGAAGAACCCCAGGATACTGACCCACAGCAGCTGTGTGTAGGAGAACGGCGCCAGCACCGAGGCATCGCCGTAGCGATAGGCGAGCACGATGATCCACTGGCCGACCGTGGAGGCAACGCCGATCAGGATGCCGAACCCGATCGAGCTCCAGCTCGGCGTCACCCAGACGAACGGCACCATCAGGCTCATGATCGCAAAGCCCGTAAGCGCGGAGTAGGCCATGGTGGTGACCACAGCTTCGCGACCGCTCATCATGCGCGTCATGATCAATGCCGCGGCCCAGCAGAACGCAGAGACGATCGGAAAGAACGCGGCAACGTGAAACGCGCTCGAGCCGGGACGTATGATGATGATCACGCCGATCAGGCCGATAGCGGTCGCAATCCAGCGGCGCATGCCGACCTTCTCGCTCAGGAAGATGATCGAGAGCGCGGTGACGAACAGCGGCGAGACAAAACCGGTGGCGGAGGCTTCCGCAATGGGGAGAAAGCTCAAGCCCGTGATGAAGAACAGCGAAGAGCCGAGCAGCGCTGTGCCCCGCATCAGCTGAAGGCCGAGACGCTCAGTGCGCATCGCGTGCAGCGGCGAGCCGGGCAGCATCACCGGCGTGAACATCAGCGCGAAGGTGGCCATGCGGATCCAGGTGATCTCGATCGACGGCAGGCTCGACGACAGATATTTCGAGGTGACGTCGGAGCAGCCGAGGAAGATCGTCGACAGCAGCACCAGCGCGATGCCCTTGAAGGGATGATCGACGCGCGCAGGCGCGCGGCGAGCCTCCTGCTTCTTCTCGGGCAAGGGCATAGGAATACTGTCGAGCCTTGCGGCTGCGGCGGGCGGCGGTGTCACTGTGGGAACCCGGCAAGAATGCGAATCGAGAACAGCCTATAAAAACGACAAATGCGCCGCTTTCACAACTTCCGAAAACAGGATGCCGATATGCACTCAGGTCCGCGCGCGTCAATACTCCATTAATAATAGGGATTTGTGCCCTACAACATCGGCAGGCCGCGCGGCTTCGGACCGCGCGGAAACGCCGCATCCAGCGCCGAAATCTCCTCTTTCGTCAGCACGAGATCGCCGGCGGCAGCATTTTCGCCGGCGTGTTCCGCCGACGACGCCTTCGGGATCGCGAACACCGTAGTCGCACGGGTGATGAAGCTCAGCGCGACCTGACGCGGCGTCGCGCGACGCGTCTCTGCAATGCGCGCGAGCACGGCGCCACCCTTGCTGCGCTCATCGGGAAAATCATCATGCCCGAACGGCGAATAGGCGACGACCGCAACATTGTGCCGCTCGCACCACGGGATCACCGCGTGCTCGATCGCACGTTCCTTGAGATGATAGAGCACCTGATTGCAAGCGATCTTGCCTTCGCCGGACACATCGAGAATCTCGTCGAGATCGTCGGCGTCGAAATTCGAGACGCCCCACGATTTGATCTTGCCCGCCTTCACCAGCTCGTCGAACGCAGCGACGGTATCTTCGAGATCATACGATCCGCGCCAGTGTAGGAGATAGCAATCGAGATGATCCGTCTTCAGACGCTTCAGCGAGCGTTCACAGGCGGTAATGGTGCCGCGGCGCGAGGCATTGCTTGGCAGCACCTTTGAGACCAGGAAGACTTCATCGCGTCGGCCTGCAATCGCATCCGCGATGACGAGTTCGGCATCGCCATACATCTCGGCGGTGTCGATATGGGTCATGCCGAGATCAAGCCCCCGCTGAAGCGCCGCGATCGCGCGCTTGCGGTCACCGTGGTCAAGATACCAGGTGCCCTGCCCGATGACGGAGACGTCAGTTCCGGTCTTGCCGAAGGGATGCTTGTTCATGCTGGTTCCTACAGTCCACCGATGTCAGCCACCAGCACGCTGCCGGTCGCAGACTCCGTGATATAGAGCCGATCCTTGTTCGCGCCACCAATCGCGACGTTGGTGCAGTTCGGTCCCGCGCATGACTTGACCCGCGCAATCAGCTCACCATTCGGGGCGAACACGAAGACATGGCCGAGCGAGGCGTGGCCGGCGAATAGGCGGCCGGAAGCATCCATGGTCAGGCCGTCGGGACCCGAGGTGCCGAACAGCGAGCAGAACCGGCCGACCTTCGACACGCTGCCGTCCTTCATGAACGGCAGCCGCCACACCGCATTGTCGCGCGTCATGGCAACGAACAGCACCTTCTCGCTCGGATCGAGCACGAGCCCGTTCGGGCTGATGCCGGTGTCGATGAGACAATCGAGCCGGCCGGCCGCCGTCAGGCGATAGACGCGCCCGCTGGGATCATGCAGCCCGGTCTGCCCCTGATCGGTGAAAAAGATGTCGCCGTTGGAGGCAAGATGCAGATCGTTGCAGCCGCGGAACGATTCCGAATTGCGCGACGTCAGGATCGGCATGATCCGTCCGGCCTTGCCGTCGAGCTCCATGACGCCGTGCATGTAGTCGGCGACCAGGATGCGACCGTCAGCCGCGATCTTCAGCCCATTCGGCCAGCCGTCATATTCGATCACGAGCGACCACGCCCCATCAGGCGTGATGCGGAAAATGCGACCGAAGGGAATGTCGACGATGTAGAGATTGCCGTCTTTGTCGAACGATGGCCCTTCGATGAAGCTATCTGTCGGCACGCCCGGCCGGTTGGCATCGGCCCAGTCCGTCCGCACGCCCTTGCGGCGGAACGTGTCGGGCATGGCGGAGAAGATTCTGGTTTCGATCAGGCGCGGCGGCGTTTCCAGGTACATCATGTTTTTATTGGTGTTGAGAGGGCAGCGCGCGGCACCATAGGACACAATCGCCGGCGCGTCGATTGGGGCGGAGGGCATGGCTGAATTGAGGGCGTTGAGCGCGCCAACAGCCCTTTTGGCCATCGCAGAGAACTACATCCACGCCATCATTGCGAGCGCAGCTAAGCAATGACGTTGGAGGAAGTGGTCCCTACCTCGCAACCCCGGCGAGCTTCGCCGGCACCACGTCCGTCGCCGCGATCAGGCGCTTCAACTCCGGGATGCAGGAGCCGCAATTGGTGCCGGCCTTGAGCCTTGCGCCGATCTCCGCGGCGGTTCGGGCGCCGCTCGCGATGGTGTCGCAGATGGCACCACGGCCGACGCCGAAGCAGGCGCAGACGATCGGGCCGGTCGATGCAGCACCTTCGCTGGACTTGCCCGACAGCAGCATGCGGCGCTGATCGTCGGTGACGTGATCGGCTGCGAACAGGCTCTTCACCACGTCCCAATCGCCGGCATCGTGCGCGGGGCCGACGAAAAGGCAGGTCTCGATGCGATCGCGCGAAAACGAGGCTGCGCGAAAAATCCCGCCGCCGACATCGCGGTAGTCGGCGACGTCCTCGCCTGCGAGACCATTGACCCAAGCCGGCCAGCGCGACAGATCTGCATTGTCTGCGAACAGATAGCCGAAGCCGCCGGCAACCGTGACGCGGGTCCACAACACGCCGGGCGGCAGATCGAGCAGACGTCGCGACAGCGCAAAGCCGCGGAAGACATAGTCATAGGGCGCAATCGCCGCCGGCGTCGCCTTCGATTCCGGCTGCCCGGAGAAGGGATCAGTGAACGGGGCGACCAGCGCGCCGACGCGACCGTGCGAGGCATTCATCGCGCTCCAGTGGATCGGCGCGAACAACGTACCGCGCTGCTGCCGCGCGCTGACGACGGCCTTGAGAATGCACCGGCCGTGATCGGTGGTGATGAGGGCATAGCCGTCATGGACGATGCCGTATTTGCCGGCATCATCAGGGTGAATCTCGACGAACGGCTCGGGCAGATGGGCACCAAGCCGCTGGCTCAGCCCCGTGCGCGTCATGGTGTGCCACTGGTCGCGGATGCGCCCGGTATTGAGCCGCAGGGGACGCGACGGCCCGGTCTCGCTGCGCAGCGCCGGCACCTCCGGCGCAACGAAGCGGCCCTTGCCGTCGTTGGTGAAGAAGCTGCCGCTCGCGAAGAAGCGTTCGCTTGGAGCCTCGCCTTCACGCGCGGGCCATTGCACCGGCTTCAGGGCGTCGAAGGCATCGTCGGACAGCGACGTCAGCGCGCCGATGTCGAAATCGCGGCTGCCGTCGTTCTCGAATGCGGAGAGTGCGGCATGCTCGCGAAAGATCTCCGCGGCGGATTTGTAATTGAAGCTGTCGCCGAAGCCGAGGCGTTTGGCGGTCTCGCTCAGGATCCACCAGTCCGGCCGCGCCTCGCCTGGCGCCGGCAGAAACGACCGCTGGCGCGAGATGCGGCGCTCGGAATTGGTCACCGTGCCCGACTTCTCGCCCCAGGCCAGCGCCGGCAGCAGCACGTGCGGGTCGGCCTCGACCGTGTCATTGGAAAGCACGTTCTCGGAGACCACGAACAGCTCGAGCTTCTTTAGCGCCTCGCGCACGATATCGGCATCGGGCAGCGACACCGCGGGATTGGTGCCCATCACCCACAATGCCTTGACCTCGCCGCGGTTGATCGCCTCGAACAGCTGCACCGCCTTCAGCCCTTCGTGGG
>Ga0310811_10015095_pt1 | contig 10094 bp, 10 predicted proteins | sample YCmetagenome_FD_207642 | JGI IMG/M metagenome (GOLD analysis project Ga0310811, IMG submission 207642) | Soil microbial communities from experimental microcosm in Duke University, North Carolina, United States - YC | ecosystem: Engineered > Artificial ecosystem > Soil microcosm > Unclassified ...
CAGCATCGAACGTTATACCGAGCAGTACAACCAGCACAAGCGGCCGTTCGTATGGACCGCGACAGCCGATTCCATTCTCCAGAAAGTGGCCCGGCTATGCAAAGTTATTTCTGGGACGGAACACTAGGGTGATGTCGAATTTCAGAGAAACGACGCCGAAATTTCGAGAAGTTAAGGCCTATGCGAAGCGCCATCGTCGCGTGGTGCCTGTGATCGGGACGACGATCCAGCTTTCGTTGCAGGAGTCCGCGCTGAATCGACTTCCCCTTCGCCGTTGTTCCTGTTGGTCGACAGCAGTTCACTCAGCCTGGAAGTGCTCAGTACAGTGGTGTCTTCGTTGCGCGGACTTACATGGGAGTTTTCGTCAGTCACGCGCGGCGGCCGTTTTCGAGTTCACGACCTTCTTTGACGGGATCGAAGTGACTCTCTCCAGTGAAGAAGAGCCAGCCGTGACGCTTGAGCCTGAAGAGCGGTTAAGGGGAATCGCTGCCCGACTCGCCACCCGCATCGATGTGCTTCTCATGCTTTTCATTGTCCTCCTCAGTCCTACTCTCCCCGGCGTCAATTGGAGTGGGACTTACAGACTCTAAGCGCAGCATTAACGGCGTTTATCTGACTGCGGGTGAGCCAGCCGGGGAGTTCCTCCTCCCCGTCATGCACCCGCCGGAGCCATTGGTCGATGGCCTGACGGACCAGCCCGGCAACTGGTGTGCCAGTTACTTTCGAGATAGCGCCAAGACACTTGTACTCCGATTCGTCTACGTACATCGATACGCGTGTCAGTGTGTTCATGATTTCTCTCTTTCATCAGGACCTACGTGCTTGCTGTGCACGGCTTGCGCAAAGCGCATATCAGTTGCCCCGATGTACCGATCCAGTACTTGTCTTATCAGCTTGGCGGTCGTCATCTCCTAGGTATCGTCGTCCATCCATATCGAATAGCGCTTCATAGTTGCTCCTCTTGTGTAGCTGCGGGGCCTACATGCGCCCATGTGCGCCCGCTATCGCTGACCAGATGCGCCGGGAACCGCGGCATGCGCCGCCATTGCTCGCCTGGGGCGCAAGGTAGTAGCGTCACCTGAGACCCCACGGGCAGGTAAGGTCTGGTTGCTGGCACCACTCCTTGAATGCGAGCATCGCAGGCGAAAGCCCTACCGCCTTCACCATGAAGCTGCGGAACGCCTCACCCGGAAGCAACCTATGTGCGGTCCTCATGGGCCTGGGCTTCCTTAACTGCTTGAACTGCCACTTGTGCGGCCTTGATGGCAGCTTCAGCGTCTACTAGTGCAGCCTTGATGGCAGCCGCAGCGGCTTCTAGTTCCTGCACCCCTTCGCCAATGGTGCGCCGGGCTGGTGCTGGTAAGACAGGGTCATCCAAGAGAGCCCTGAGACGGCCAAGGACCACATGCATAGATACGTGCTTCTTCATAACACACCCCTACATGTAAACGGTTAGGAATACCTAGTATATGACAAGGTAATGTAAACGTACTACTTTTGAATCGGGGGCCTTGCGAAAATAAAAATCTAGGGGGAAGTAATTCTTCGAACGAAGTATTTCTCGGGACAATTGCACTTTTCGTGCAATTTCTGACGGCTTGATCCTGAAAATCCTTAAAAGGTCAGTTCAAAAAGAGCCGCGGAGGGCTGTTTACTTTTCCGCATAACGGTTAACCTTGGATGCCTGAACAACGGACCAAGGAATGCCAGCACCCATCATCGATGACAAACTGTGGGCACTGATCGAACCGCTATTTCCGTCGCCCAAACCGCGACACAAGCGATATCCTGGGCGCCTGCCAGTCTCGGACCGTGCAGCGCTCAATGGCATCCAGTTCGTGCTGAAGACAGGGATGCGATGGAACCATCTGCAGACCCGGTTGGGATTCGACTCGGGAGCCACCTGCTGGCGCCGGCTGCACCACTGGCAGCAGGCCAGGGTGTGGGACAAGCTGCACGCACTGCTGCTCGACAAGCTGCGCGAATCCGGCCAGCTCGATCTCTCATGCGCGGCCGTCGATTCATCGTCCGTGCGAGCCGTTGGGGCGGGCCAAAAACTGGCCGAACCCCACGGATCGCGCGCGACCGGGCTCCAGGCACCACGTCCTCGTAGACGCGAACGGCGTTCCGGTCAGCGCGATCCTGACCGGCGCGAACCGCAACGATGTCACCCAACTGCTGCCGCTGGTCGACGCCATCCCGCCGATTCGCGGCACACGCGGCCGACCACTGCGCAAACCCAAGGTCATCTATGCCGACCGCGGCTACGATTCGGATGCGCATCGTCGCCGACTTCGCGAGCGCGGCATCCGGCCGGTCATCGCCAGGCGCCGCACCGAACACGGCAGCGGCCTGGGCAAATGCCGTTGGGTCGTCGACACTCGTGGCTCGATGGCTTCCGCCGTCTTCGCATTCGGTTCGAACGCCGCTCTGACATTCACGAAGCATTCCTCAAATTAGCCTGCTCGCTGGTCTGCTGGAACATCTTCAGCCGAGCGGACCAGCCTTTTTGAACTGGCCTTTTATTGATCAACGTTTTGCACATTCTCCGATTGCGCGAAAGCCGTGGAGCCGCCGAGCCTTGCTGCAAGCGGCCCTGCATGCGACTACCGCCAGATTTCGCACGATCCGAACGATTACCCCATTACGCCGGTCATCCGCGGCTCGATTGCGCCGGTCCGTGACAGCGTCCCCTGCGTCTCCTCAATGTCCTGGGCCAAGCCTGATGATCGCTGACGGGTCCGGCTTCGAGTGCGAATCGAAACTGGGTCGACCGAGTTCGACTTCCTTGCATCAAGGTACTGAACGCGCGCCTCGCCGCCACGGCGTCGACGCTTGTGCTAACTTGGAAACGTCGAGCGTTCGATAGGGGGCGCCAAATGTCAGTGATCGCGCCGGACGAAAAAGCGGATTTCGTTGCCATCTTGCAGCGTCACCAGCTTCCCGAGACCGACTTTATGCTTCAGGAAACCGACACGACCGACGTCGTGGACGAGGTCTACCCTCTTCAGGGCTGTGTCACCATCATTCGCAAGTCGACGCTCAAGGAAAGGGAATACCAAATCGGACATGGCACCGCATGGACGGTCGAATTTGAGAAAGACCTGACGCAGGGTGCGTTCGGGTGAACCGGATCTACTCAGCCAGCAATGCGGCTGGCGATCGGGATGCTACTAGACTAGCGTGGCGCAAACGGCCGCATTTCATTCAACGGCGTGGAAATATGCCTGAAAGCAACCGCAGCACGAAACTTCCGTGGGTCGTCATTTCGACGCTGATGGCGATTGACTGCGCGCCGGACCATAGCGTGCTGAACGCCAGGATTGTGCGTCCGAGCGGCAATTCGGGGTGTGACAACGCAGCGGCGCGCGCCGTGCAGAAGTCCGATCCGATGCCGCTCGGGCATTCACGAAGCGTTTTCTGAATGACTGGACCTGGCCGCCTACTGCCTATCCGTGATTGGCAGCACCCGACCCAAGCGGCCTTCGCTCTGCTCGGACGCGCCGATTGATGAGCGTCTGGAAAAGTCGGGGCAGTTCAGCACCGTCTTTATGGTAACCATCCAACTAAAAGATCGCTCCATACGGAGCTGATTCGTGCTTTTCCCGGATTGCAGCAGTTGGCCTGCGCCGACGGGCCAGTGTGCAATGAGGCCTTATTTAGTCTTGAATCGACTTGCCTCTTCGGAGCCGGACGTGGCATTACCTGCGCTGTATGAATGCGCGCCTGCGCCAGCCAGCCGTCCGCCATCCACGATTAGATACTCTTGGCGAATCGGCCGCTTACTGAACCAGCATTCGAGAATCTCCCGCGTCCCAGCCGCGTAGCGGGCCTGTGCCGACAGCGTGGTACCGGCGGTGTGCGGGGTCATTCCGTGATGCGGCATGGTTCGCCACGGATGATCACGCGGTGCCGGCTGAGGGAACCAGACGTCGCCAGCGTAGCCTGCCAACTGGCCGCTTTCGAGTGCACGGGCGATTGCATCGCGATCGCAGATCTTGCCGCGCGCGGTATTGACGATGTACGCACCGCGTTTCATCTTCGCGATCATGCGTTGATCGAACAAATGCTCGGTTTCCGGGTGCAGCGGGCAGTTGATGGTCACGACGTCGCATACCTTCACCATCGATTCGACATCGGGATGCCAGGTCGCGCCGAGTTCCCGTTCGACCTGCGCTGGCAGACGATGGCGGTCGGTGTAGTGCAAGTTGACATCGAAGGGCTTGAGCCTGCGCAGCACACCCGAGCCGATCCGGCCAGCAGCGACGGTGCCGACGTGCATTCCTTCAAGGTCGTATGCGCGTGCGACGCAATCGGCAATATTCCACCCGCCCTTGAGTACCCACTCATGGGACGGCAGATAATTACGTACTAGCGACAGAATCATCATCACCACATGCTCGGCACCACTGATACTGTTGCAAAAGGTCACCTCGGCCACAGTAATGCCCCGTTCAATGGCCGCTTGCAAATCGACGTGATCCGAGCCGATGCCGGCGGTAAGCGCAAGCCTCAATTTGGGGGCTTTGGCAATGCGCTCCGCGGTGAGGTAAGCCGGCCAGAACGGCTGAGAGATAACGACCTCGGCATCGACAAGCTCGCGCTCGAATTCCGAGTCAGGCCCGTCCTTATCCGATGTAACGACAAGCGTATGGCCTTGCGCTTCCAGAAAGGCCCGCAAGCCAAGCTCGCCGGACACGCTGCCCAGTAGCTCGCCTGGCTTGAAATCGATGGCACTCGGGTTAGGCGCTGTTTGCCCGTCACGGTAGTTCGTGATGGTTGGGATGTCGTCGCGTGCATACTGTTTAGGTATCCCGTCGACGGGGTCGTCATATAACACGCATAGAACCTTGGCCATGATTGTCTCCCTCCACTCTGATGGAAACACGTCGTTCCGATGGCCTCTTACAGCAGTCGCGCGTGTATGCCACCCGAGCGGTTCAGCGCGGGCCACTCTTCCCGGACCTGGCCCGTCTCCAATGTATTTTATTCGTATCTGTTGAGAACGGCTGCCATCAAGAAACGTACGTGGACGCCCTGGTTTTCTCTGCGTTTCAACGAGAAAACACCTCATCGACGAACACGCGCAATAGTGGCCGGTCTGTCTTCGCGTCCACACAGGGACTCAAGCCACTACACCTGCGGGCAGCTCAGCACCTTTTATCGCGCACGAAGCCGGCGCGAATTGCGCCCGGTCATGAACGATGCCATCAGTTACGACAAAACTGTCCAAGCGGTTTGCCGGCGCGAACCCAAAGCTGGACGCTGATTCCAAGCACTGTGTATGCCTCCGGGACTATGACAACCCGCGCGAGATCGGCTTCCTGACCGGCGATGCGGTGCTATCGAACATGAGTCCCGAGATGGGAGGACGAACCCGCTGTGCTGTCGGGGGCCTTTATTGTGCGTACGACCCTGCACCGGTCGGCATCAAACCGGTTCCGGAACGACGACTGACGGCATGCACCGACTAGCGGCGCTGGCGCCGGAAGGCATGGCGGTCGCGCTAACCGCATTGGTCTCAATGCCCTGTACCTCGCGCTCGACGTCAACACCGCCGTGCTGGAGTATCAACAGGTTTCCCCATTGATGCCGCATGGCGCGCTTGTCAGTTAACGGTTGACCGTTCACGCAATCGTGGATTTCACGAGCGGATACCAGAGCGGCACTTGGTCTGATCTGTGGGAGGATTTTTATTGTGACTGGCGTGCCTGCTGGTTCAACCAGCGCATTGAGCCTCCGATCTGGACAATCGGTGACGAGGTGATTGCAACTGGCGGGAAAGGGATCCTGTTCCGGTCACGCCTGTCGCCGGACGGCGTAAATCTTGTCTTCTACGTGGATGAGCTTGGACCCAACGATCAGTTCGCGGTGTGCGATCCGCAGGCTACGCTTCCGCGAAACCAATCGTCTCGGAAACAGACACCCAATGCAGCGCAAGCGCGGCCAGTTCCGTTCTGTTGCGACCAGCAATGACAGCGTGCTACCGCCCAGGCGGGCCGACCGAGTCCTAGCCCGCTTTGCTTCTCTCCGCAGGGCTTGCATTAGCTGATTGCAGATCGCCAGGCTCGCGCCCTTCTAACTTTCAGGTGCGCGGACGGCTATTATGAGAGCATCGACATCGATTGCATCCGCAGACGCTCTTGACGTTCCAGTCCGATGCCACGACCGGACGCGCGTACGTGGAACAACGAATATGTCTTGAGGGTAATAGCCATGTTTGACCCGCACATCCGAAAATGCATGGCACCGCACAACGAACATCGCGTCGATACAAGCCCACGCGCAGGCGTCAGCGCTCAGCAAGCTGCCTCACGCCGGCTGGTTGCGCTCGCGCTAATCGGAAGCGCAGTCGCCGCAATCGCGATCGCCACCGGCCTGCCAGCCACCGGACTTGCGATTTACCTGATGCTGACACTGCCGTTCGTGTTCTTCGCCTGACCGAGCCTAATGCGCAGCGCCGCTTTCCCGAGCGGCGCAAAAACATGGGGCCAGTCCGGGTAGCCGGCGAGTCGATATTTGGTGCGGTCGGCCTTCCAGGGTCAAAGTCGGTTGTGGCGCTGCTGACCGGTCTTTTTGGGTGCTCGAGGAGGCTCTGTCAGGTTGATGGAGAGGCGGCGGTAGAATGAAGTGATGAAGAAAACGAAATCGCTTTATCACGGTACCTCTTCCCTGCCGTCGTCATCAGCTGCGCGGTTCGCTGGTATTTCCGGTTCAACCCTGAGCCTGCGCGACGTTGAGGAGTTGTTGCTTGAGCGTGGTGTCGTGGTCACGTACGAGACGGTCCGCTGCTGGCGCGACAAGTTCGGCGCGGGATTCGCCCAGTGCGCCACGTCGGTGCGGCGCAAGCCGGGCAGCACCTGGCACCTTGACGAGATGTTCGTGACACTGCGCGGCGAGCCGTATCTGTTGTGGCGTGCGGTCGACGAGCATGGCGCCGAACTCGACGTGCTGGTGCAAAAGCGGCGCGACAAGGCCGCGGCCAAGCGCTTCTTCCGGCGGGTGCTGCGATCAAACCCGGTGCCGCGCAAGATCGTTACCGATCAACTGCGCAGTTATGCGGCGGCGAAAGCTGATATTCCTGAGCTCGCTCACGTAAAGCACGTTTTTGTCAAAGCGGCTGCTCGCGTGAACAACCGCGCCGAGAATAGCCACCAGCCAACCCGCAGGCGCGAACGCCAGATGTGCGGCTTTCGTGACGTGCGTCGCACGCAGACGTTTCTTTCATGCTTCGGCCCGATCCGGCAGCACTTCTCGTTGCCCAGACATCAGATGAACGCGGCATGTCATCGCGCCATACTAAAAGAACGCCTCGCCACATGGCATGACTGGACTGTATCAACCGCAACCCACCGAGTTATCTGATAAGGATAATTACTCTTGAGGCAGACATGTAGCCTACGCTCGTCAACTTGACAGTGCCATGTGAGCTTATCTTGGTTCAACGTAAGCACGTTGTCAACGTGACCGCGCGGCACATGGGCTGAACGTTGCCGTTCCGGAAGCGGAAGCGATGTCTGTCACGATACCGGCCTGCGCCACACGCTGGCCAGCCACGGCTGCTGCACACGCGGCAAGCCTGCGGGCCGGTAATAGTGATCGAGTTCGACGAACCCGGCGCCCGACATGACCCGGCGCCACGTTTGAAGATCGTGGTACGCGCCGTAGCGGCCGCGATTCCAGCCTTCCTCGTTCGCGCCGCGCGGGTTGGAACTGAACAGCACGCCGCCGGGCTTCAGCGTGGCCTGCAATTGCCGCAAGACGCGCGGCAACTCCTGGCTCGGCACATGAAACAGCGACGCGTTGGCGAATACACCATCGAAACGCCCGTCCGGCAGATCGAGCTTGAGGAAATCCTGTTGCCACACGTCGCACCCGGTGTCGGTGCGCGCCATCGCGGCGAAGCGCTCGGCGCCGTCCAGTCCGATCGCGACATGGCCGAGCGCGGCGAATACCTTGAGATCGCGCCCGGGCCCGCAGCCAAAATCGAGAATCGTGAAAGGCGGCTCGCCTTCGATATGGCTCAATAGTGCGGCGATGTTCTGGCTGACATCGTGGTCGCGGGTTCCTTCGCGGAAATCCTCGGCGCGCAGGTTGTAATGCTCCAGCGTCAGGGAGGCGATTTTTTCCACGTCGTGCGGATGGAGTTTCATGCGCGACAGTCTACTGGATCCCCTGCTGATTCAGGGCGCGTACGCGCATAATGCGTGGACCGCCTCCACGACCCACGGGCACGCCATGATCGAATCCATTCTGCTTGTCGCTTCGCGCGTCTCCACCTTCGAGGGTCAACGGCTGTTGACGAATGCCAGCGGCTTTTTCTTCGAACGCGATGAACGGCTGTTCCTGGTCACCAGCCGGCACGTCGTGATCGACGAACCCAGCAAGCATTTCCCTGATCGCCTCGAGATCGAGCTGCACGTCGACCCGGACAACATGGCGGGATCCACCGGGTTCTCGATTCCACTGTACCGCAACGGCAAGAGCATCTGGCGCCAGGGGCTCGACACCGCGGGCGAAATAGACGTGGCGGTGATCGAGCTCGAGCGCTCCGCGCTGCCCCGGCGGATGGCCTACCGCGCCTTCACGCCCGCTCACCTGCATGCGTCGCTCGACCAGGTGGAGGTCGGCACCGCGCTGCTGGTCGTGGGCTTTCCGCTCGGCTTCCATGACACGCTGCACCACCTGCCAGTCGTGCGCCAGGCGGTCATCGCGTCTTCATTCGGCATGCGATTCCAGGGCAAGGGGTACTTCCTGACCGATGCGCGTACGCACCGGGGCACCAGCGGGGCGCCCGTCGTCAAGCGCGTGGCCGGCGGAAATCCGGCGCTGGGCGACCTGCCGTGGATGCTGCTCGGCGTTCACTCGGCGCGGCTCGACGTGGGCTCGCGCGACGTGGAACTCGACGAGGCGCTCGGGCTGAACTGCGCCTGGTATGCCGACATCCTCCTGACGCTCACGGAAGTCTCGGCGCTGGCGCGTTCGATGCCAGCGGCACCGGACCGCTGACGCATGGAGTCGGGAACGGCCTCTGCCGCTGGCTTTTGGGAACTGTCCCATAGACATTGAAGATTCAAGCACGCGAAACTGCTTCGGACGAACCAATGGTGTCACGAAGATCGAGGCCAATCGCCTTGGCAATCCGCGTGAGCTGCGGCAAGGCCTCGCGCAGCAGCGGTGATTCGTTCCGATTGCCGGGGGCCGAAACAAACGGCGCGATCACGTTGCAGTTGCGGTCGCAGAATGCGACGACCTTGTCGCCCTTCATTTTCTTGTGGCCGCTGAAGCCGATGTTGTCGCCGCCTTTCTTTGCCGCCGTTGTCGTGCCATCGCCGTGAATGATTGAGGTATCGAGGAGCTGGTCCTGATGAAGCTTGCATACCGAACCGAGCAGAATGGCGTCCATGCAGCCGTGCGCTTCCCAGCGCCGGAAGGCGCGGTAGACGCTCGTATGGTGAATTTGAGGACAACCCACCTGATCCGTTTCGATCGGCAGTTACTTCCACTGGCAACCCAGATAAAGCACTTTCAGGATGTAGTTGAAGATCGTGCGCAGGGGCAGCTTCGGTGCCGGTCCGCGGCACCCATGCGTGAGATGGGGCAAGACAAATTCTTCGAACTGCGCATCGCTCAATTTCACTGGAATCCCTTGCCGCTGCTGACCTCGCGCCATATCAACCGCCAAAGGAACCGGATTCTAAAGAATTCGCACGATACTGGCGAAAGGCATTCCCACAACGGCTTCCCGACAAATTCAGGTGGCGGAAAAACCCGCAACCAGTAGGCTGCTCGGACTCGGCCCTCTTCAGCCACAGCGGACCTGAAGCGGGGAGGTCCACGACCTCCATTTAAATTGCATTGCTAGCTAATCTGGCCTTAACAGGCGGGACGACGACGCTCGTCCGTGTCACCCAAATTCGGCCGATTCTGAACCACGCCCATTTGGCAGCTATGTGGGCACAACCTTTATTAGCCCGAGCTTTGAGCGCCGGCACGCATAATCCTTTGATTTATCACGGTTATGTGCGCGCGAGCGAAGCGATTACTGGGTACAGGCGACAGGGCTGACGTTGAGCAGGCGGAAGGCCTTTTCC
>Ga0310811_10015096_pt1 | contig 10094 bp, 10 predicted proteins | sample YCmetagenome_FD_207642 | JGI IMG/M metagenome (GOLD analysis project Ga0310811, IMG submission 207642) | Soil microbial communities from experimental microcosm in Duke University, North Carolina, United States - YC | ecosystem: Engineered > Artificial ecosystem > Soil microcosm > Unclassified ...
TGAAGGGAACGCACCAAGATACCAAAGTAAGAATCCATGTCATCGCTATCGTTATCCTCATCCGAGTTCCCAAACGAGAACATAGTGGCAGGTTCGTGACTGTGAGGCGCAGGTCTTGGCTCTGGCACACTAGAATCACCACGTCCTTGGCTCGCTTGTATCGACCGCTGCAATGAATCGCGGTATATTCCAGGCGGGAACATAGCCAAGTTAACGCTGCTAAAGGGATGAGATCTCACAGACGTGTCAATGTTAGACACCTGTGGTCGTTCCGAAGACATGCGCGGTGGAGAGCGCGAGCGGGCAGTACGCAAGGTGTGAAGAGGCGGTGTGGGCGGACGATAAACATAAGGTGGCTGCGCATCTCCCTCCACCGAGTTTGTTAAACTCGGAAGAGCGTTGATCGAGGCGAACACAGGGTCAAAGATGCTATCGGGTGAATCTTCAGAAGAGAGGTTATTGCGGTCTCTTGACAAAGATCTGTCATTCCCACTTCTTGTCTGGGGATGTCTGTGTTCGGATAAGATCTCTGAAAATCGGACTCTCTCCCATTCGTTCAAGCCTCCTCGTGGAAACTGAGAAGCTGATCCAGAACCGTTTAATGCGAACGATCTTGAAGGAAGATCGCTTGTTCGACCAGACGACAAAGGGCGGGAAGATGTGTTCGATGAGGAGTCCGCTTGACTGGCTACTATGAGACGCCTCAAACGAGCAGCGGCAGTCAAACCTGAAATGTCTGAACTGTCTCGAGGCTCGTCAGAGTCGGGACGTGAATCAAACAATTGAGAGCGAAGATGCGTCCTGGCATTGGTACGGCGATGTTCCGCGGCACTCTCTGACACCAATGAATTGCTGGACACTGTCGTAGCGGAGGAATACAAGCGGGAATGAAAGCGGTAGCGACTCGGTGGAGGATTGGGCGGCTCATGTCGGGAAGGCGACCCAGACAATGAACGGGCTGATTGAGAAAGATCAGTGAAAATGGTTTGGATACATGCGCTGCACCTTACCAGTTTCTACACCACGCTCGAGTAAACCGCGGGCATTGTGAAGACCTTGGATGATCTCATGCACGCTGTCTGGATGGGACGGGTCGTCATCGTCTTCATCGTTTTCGCCGGCAAGATTGTAACGATTATGAGCCGTCACCCTGCGCCTTCTCTCGCGGTCGATGGAGTCCTCTTCGCCGAGACCCACTAAGTAACGGTCAAATGACAATCCCGCTTCGTCAGAATCCTCGACTGCCTGTTCTCTTGAAAACGAAGGAGAAGCCTCCGAGAGAGGGCGAACTGGCGATATTTGTAAACAACAGGAAAGAATAAACATAAAAGTCATACCTAAGTTACGCGAACGTTCGATGACTGTTCTAGCACGCGCAGCAACCTCTTGATATCTGTCAGTAGAGCGAGGTGGTGGTGGGTTATAGTCCTGGATTGTATTCGGAGTATCCCTGTGTTGTTCGTCGTCAGCAGCGTAGAAGTGAGACATGAAATCTCCAAGGTCTGGAACAAATAGTCGCTTTTAGTCAACATGATCATTACTTAAGTGGGACAGAGCACCGACCAGAGGATGACGCAGAAGTGCTTCCTGACGTACGCGCAGAGCTCATGGATCTCCAGCTGGCATCTGAATGGGTAGTACGTCTTGCAGCCTGCGGCCTAGCAGCCACATCTGAAGTTGGTGATTCGAATATGCTGTCAAGTAATCCTGGACGTGTGACTACATCTGGCGACGGCGCAACTGGCGGTGAAGAACGGGGGGGAACAAGAGTAGCCCATGCCAAATTGGATGAGCCAGAACTTGGTGCACGATGGGCACCTTGCCTGCCAACTACATCTGGCGACGACACAACGGGTGGTGAAGGACGAGAAGAGGCTAGAGCAGCCCATGACAGATTTGATGACCCAGAACTTGACCCATGATGGATACCTTGCCTGCCGTCAGGTTCATTTGAGGTATCAGTATTGTTTCTTTCAGTTTGCAGGGCTGACGGTACGGAGGTGAGTGATCCACTAGGAAACGCGTCGGATTCCCGGATAGATGCGTTCGCCCTCGCTGATGAAGAGATCGATGGGGATGGACGATATGGAGGATGAGGAGGGGTGTTCGATAAACGTGTAGAATTGAAGGTATTACTTGATGAGGTAGTATAGCCGGGGCGTGATGATAAGCCTGTCAGCGGGTAGTATGTAATCAGTACTCATGTGTATGTAACAGATCAAAGAGATGCCTACCATCTGATGTTTGGAAAGATAACGAGTCAACCTGTCTGGGAACTGCAGTGTGTGTGCTCCCAGACCCGACTGAAGTTGCAGCAGTGAAATATTGACCTCGGCGATCCTCCCCAGATGTGTGTGATGAGCCTGGTGAAGCTCCAAAATGAGTCCAGTCCCAGCTATCAAATGCTTCGGTGGTGTCATTTGAGGATTCGCGTGGGGACAGAACGGGAGATGCGGTAGGGTGCCAAGATGGAGTACGTGAGTGTGAACGCCGGAGGGCTGCGATGTGACTATCAAATTCGTTGAAACGTTCTATGGAGCTTCTAAGAGCGTCATGTGCAGCAGAAGATACTACTTCTGGCGGAGGTGCGGGACGTGGGATGTCCAAGGAAAAACCAGAGCTATCTGACAAGTCCCCATCCTGAGGTTCGGTCACGGTACTGGGCAGCATAGGCGTTGGTGAGACCAAAGTACTCGAAGTAGAAGTAATGGCAGGAGATGGATAAACTGGGGATCTCCCGTTCTGGTCAAGAGAAAGGTTGTGGTCGTTGGTAGCAGAGCCCTCGCTCAGCGAGGCGCTTGATCGCGCAGAAACATACTCGGAGGATCTAGAAGAGTCTGCAGAACTATTGCTAACAGACGAGCTGCTCGTACTCCTTGCCCTCTTGTTTCTTTCGTTGCCACTGCTGGTGTTACTGGAGCCTGTCGGAAAATTGTGGGTTGCTGTGCCACTCCCGCTGGCTTGGAGAGCGCTAGTCATTGGAGAGCCGGAATCGTAGCCAAACTGCTCGAACGTCCGCTTGAACGACGTTGCATTTGGTGCAAAAGAGACATGGAGATGGGAGGGATACTCTGAAGACATGAATGCAGACCACAAGGTCTACAGAGAAGAGAAGAACAAAGGAAAGGGGGTCCTAGTCACGTAGTGATGGTAATTACAAGTCCCACCCTTAACGGGCATATACATGGCTGAGTCAATGGCAAACCCTACTCTCCGACTCCGATCATCGTCATCTCTTCATCAAAATCGCTTTTCGTCGGACGATGGTCTGAGCTCATTGCAGAATCCGGTGTACAATGCGTGTTTCTATCAACGGGTAACAACTCAATTCGCATGATTGCAACGAGGAGCCATTTCCTAGAATAACTCTGGTCCGACGTGTAGGAACTCAACTTGCAAGATACGATGCATCGGTGGTCCATTACTGTGCGCAACTTTATCACGTCCGACGACCGTAACATCACCCTATTCGAAATGCTTGGTTTTGGGCACCTCGGCTGCACAAATATGATGGTGGGACGTTCGGCGTTGCAGGCGGCCGTTAGCATCATACTTTGGGTTCTAAGCAGCTCTGGGCAACAATGCGGGTATTCTATATGGGATTCCTTACATGCTGTTAGTATCACAGGATTTGGAGTACTCCAAAAAGAACACGTCGTGGTGTCAACGTTCGACATCACAGCTGGCAATACTTCGCCTGTTGATTAATTTATAGTCACAACCAACGCGCCGTCCTCGGCCCACTAATTAAGTGCATAGTCGCCCGCTTATGCGTGTCGCAATTATCGTAAGTCCGATGTATTAGTGTGTTCTATCACGGCTAACTTCAAGCAGCTCCAGATATCATTCAACTGGCAAAATGGAATCACTCGTTCCATATTATGATACAGCTTCGTCACTGACTCAGGGTATGTACGACACAAAGCTACAGTAATCTCGAAATATAATTTTAATTTACCAACATATAGTCACTGTTCATTTTAATCAGGGACCCACATGTTGTTGCATTTCACCAGGAGACATATGCCAACTTGGCAGCATTACCACACTGCTTGCAATTGTGCACGTTAAATTGTGTGTACCGCTGTTGAATTTTTTGAATTTTTGAAAGTCTCACGTCAGCACAACACTATGTCCGCTATTCTGACAACTCACCTTTACATATATACCCACAGAACAAGCAATCATACTGATAATGGTAAGCGCTATGCCTGCAAAAGAAGCCGCTAGGATTATTCCGACCATATATACTTTCAGAGAGGCTTCGTCCATGTTGAACGTGCAAGTATTGGATAATTCATTGTTTGCTGTAGGTGCCGTCACCAACGTTCCGGTTGGCGCAGTCGTTATTACTGGACGCCGGACATGAAGTTAGCGCAACGATTCAAGCGGGGCAGACTTACTGCTAGTCACCGATCCTTGGTTGGTCGCAGGTTCAGAACCTGTGCATCCAGACTCCAGCAAATCATGAATACTTCCCGTAGAGGATGAATCCGGGTAAGCCCCCTGCGTCCTAGAAAGCAAATCCCTGTTAATATATGAACGCACCATGGATGCGGGATGACATACATGATGACAGAGGACTCGGCAACGGGTGCCCGTTGTGCCGTATTTGATCCTGCAGGTGCAGCCAGTGTGATGACGACGGTATGAAGTAACAAAAACATCATTAAAAGCTTCATGCAGGGCAGGCCAATAGATCTGGGGTGCGATCTTAGGCGCGCTCAATGGTCGACATTTGGCTTGCTTTTGAACCCAGTAGATGATCATACGAGATAACGCTATGACTGGATGGCACATATGGGGCGGGACTTGATAAACATTCCACGGTGTCAGTGACATGGCATTTCGGTTAGCTGTCGTAGTAGCTGTCGCTCTCCAAAGCACTCCTACAACGCGTACTTGGTCGTATTAGTAGTGGTTGGTGAACGTGTGAGATTAATTGAGGTAATTATGCCACCCTATGATGACGGTCCTCATAGTACGTTATCATTATCGTGATACTTGCTGTAGACCCAGACTCTGAATCAAAACGCAGATCCACTTGGTGGGGAATTTCCTTGATTTGACATCTAGAACGTTCTATCACAAGACGCCACTAAGTATCAGCATTCCAAAGTCGACTAGCCGTGGACATCGGCGCAATACACTGAAACCGCGGACTCGGGACTCCTCACAAGCAAGGTTCCGAATACTTACGCAGTACCGCAGCTGACCACCTTATTCAAGAATGTGCGCCACAACTCGCTAATCTAATGATCAAATGTCAAATTTCGTAAAACATAAAGACGGTATGGGCTGATATCACCCAGTGGAGTCATCCTTTGGTTCCTCATTGTCTAGGCGAAACTACTAGATCAGCAGGTACTCAGTGCTGCAAGACTCCGTTGCGGGAGAGCCTCTGAAAGCATGTCAATGAAATTGGCACACGTAGGGCGCCGGGGGAGTAGGCTTTCGGTCACATTAACGCCATCCCACCGGGCCGACAACTGGACTTTACAATTACTATAACCTACCTAACCCATGGCTGACTCTGCCACTGAATTGAAATCTCTCCGGTGCGGAATATTGATGATAGATATATCCCTACTACGCAGTAACAAGACACCAAAGCTATCTCTCTCGGCAGCAAGTCTAGAGACGAGTATACAAATATATCTATGTACACTATGTATGTGTGTGGATACCAATGCCAATGTGAGAAACCATATATGCCGCTAGACAACCAACCAAGCCAAGATGAGCCCAGCCCCATCGAGACGTCCCGTGTAAGATTACAATGCTCATGAGAAAAGAAAACACATGCATACTTGCAAGAAAGCAGTACACTCCGTTGCGCCAAAAAATAAATCCTCAATCAAAACGGCAGCCGCGATGACTCCCACACCTCAGGGAACGAGTACCACATAGCTGGCAGCTGGCACAGCTCGACATCCCCTCCTTTGCTCCGACTGACTTCAAAGTCCAGCCACGCGTCCTGGTAACGGTGGGTCCCTGCGCGTTTCCTATACTCAAAACCGACTTTGCCGAGAAGCTTGAGGCCCATCGCCAGGGCCTTGGCACAGTCTTTGCGTACTATGCGCCATGACTCAAATTCGTCAACATCATCGTACTCTGGAAATTGCATGCAGATGCGCAGGTCTCGGAGAGCAGATAGAGGGGACAGCGCTTCAAGGAACTCTTGCTGCGGTGATCACATATGCCAAGATCAGCCCATGTTTAGCATTGCTTTTGACTAGGCCTGAGGGCAGACACGTACCCAGCTTGATACCGATTTACCATCGTGGTAACCACACCGCTCGATCTCTAGCACCTGAAGGTGAGGGCAGTTGGAAGTGATAGACCAACACACGCTGGGCGTGAGCTTGTCCTCGACGATAATGCGCAAGTGATTGAGCTCACAGTTGCTCGCTGCAACATCCATGAGCACACGGTCAACCTCTGCTTGACCAAGCGCAATTGGCCAACGAGGAAGATCCACAATGGCGAGAATGGCGAGTCGCCGGAGAGATGACATGTAATTGAGAATTCCACTAAGCTTGCAAGCGTTTGATACGGCGAAATCAGTAAGAGTTGCGAGCTTTGCTGTGTGCGCTGGATCAGGGGGATCATCGTGCCCGAGGATGTGAAACTCCTGCGCTTTGCTTTGTGCGAAGAGTAAACGAAGATCCCGTAACGCATCCATACGTGCAAGGACATTGAAAAGCTGCACGTGCGCTGGCGGCTCATACGGCTGCGTAACCGGAGCATTACCGGTGAGCGCAAAGGTTTTTAGAAACGGCCAATCTATTCTGGATAGAGCACCAAAAGAGCATAAACTACCAGACAGCTCGAGATGTGTGATGTGTATTGCGTGCGACTTGACAAATGCGATGGAGGCTTGTGTTTCTTGGACTTGATTCCAGCTGGCCTGTGAGCGATACTTTCTCCTCCAGTCACGCATGAAGTACGTGATGTCAGAAAATCTTGGATCTGTCGGTCCATCACCGACACGAAGCGTCTGCCCAACAGGTGTAAGGGAAATCTGCTTGAACGTAGCTGGGGAGATAGACGTTATGCCTATCTGGAGCGGCGTGTCGACGAATGTGATGGCGCTGAGGGATCGCGAGAGACCCAATGACTGAAAAAGGGACTGGGGTATGAAGAAGGGGCAGGTCAGTGTCACCTTCGACAGCTTGGGCATTTTTGCGATCGCCGAATTGAATTTGACTAGGTCGCGAGGCACATAATTACCATCTTTGTCCATCGTTCCCCACTTGAGGCGAGTGGGTTCTGTCCATTCGTCAAACCATTCTAGCCGAAAATGCCTTGGCGCCGAAAATCACGGTGAATCCTGATGCTATGAGAGGGGGAAATGATGATGACGGGCTTACCTGATGTATGGCCAGAGGCTCTCAGGGAAGAAATGGAGGCCGGATTCCTCGTCGGCCTTTGATTTATGGGGCCACCCCACCTCAGAGAAGAGGTAGGGGAGACACGACTCGCGGAAAGATCGAGTTGTGCTGGCAAGGGTCAACAGCGCAGATGGCGCACCTCCACTACTAGACAACAGATCATTGATGAGGATGTGGGTTATGTCCCCGTTCAAGATCGACATGACGGGACGAGAAGGATATATCGTATGCACGGTGTAAAAATTGGGGCAGGTATTGGGACTGATTGTGTTTGGGTACGCAAGGCGATTAAAAACCTTGTGACCTGGAGTAAAAATTTCTGGGTGCAGTGAGGCAAGAAGACAGGTGGTCAGCACCGTGCATTCTGAAGCCTTGTATGGTGCAGTAACGTACAGACGAGAGTATCACGGAAACCGCGAACTTAAAGCGCACGTTCTACTGGGACCCCGTCGCCTTTGAAGACGGCGCTGGCTATGTTGGTGGTTGATCTTCAAGCCTGTGCCATCTTGTCTGCAAATATGGCGAAGTTAGTCTGAGAAACGCCCAAATGACTGTCAGATCAATCGTGCCGAATTCACAGGCTCTAGACTTAGCCGAAACTTCGCGGTCTAGATCAACACCCAAGCCCAATTTCGGACTAACATTCGTCGGACAAATACAAATTGTGCTGCCTTTACGAGCGACTTACGAAAATATGAATCAATGGATGACCACATCAAGTCCCCTTTCCTGGAGGCCACGTCTAATTTGATCTAGGCGAACAAAATTCGCATCCACGCCGGAATCAGAATTAGAAGCCTAGGGTTGAAGTCCTCACTTCATGTACAAATTAATTGCCAGGGTTCATACTTTGCCATACTCAGCTTACAATACTCATGCTTCCAGACGTCATGATTTCCAAATATTCCACCTGATTCCAATATCATCACTTGGACGCATACTTCTCCGTCCATTCCCTGCTGACTCTTTGTGCGTCCTTCTCATCCTCCTTGTAATGCTTGGCGACATCGGTAGCAAGTGGGTCGTCAGGATTGGGCGCACTCAGTAAAGCTTGTATCGATAACAGGACTGTCCGAATTTGCAATGCAGGGGACCATTTGTCTACAAGGCTGTAGTGTTCAAATTGACAGGGACCAGCACGAGGTACCCGAACGCACCTTTCAAGATATCTAAACAGATTCTACCCAATTTGTCTGCAGTAACGGAACATATATTTAGATTGCGCAGGCACTAAGGTAACCTGAGAGCTCACCGATGTTTGGGTGGTATATCTTTGTGAGAAATCGCACCTTTGGGGGACTCATGGGATATTCCTCCGGTAAGAATAGTTCCAGGTGAAACACGCCCTCTTGCCAGATTCTTTAGCATTCCGACAATGCATCATCTGTAATCTCGACAGCTTACGTTGGAAAGGACTGCCATCAGGTCCTTGAATCGTTACATCAAAGTAACGCAGGTTATCCTCGTGCGGAGCAGCAGTGATTCCAGGCGCGGGGTCTGCGACGAGGCGCTCAGTTTCCTATGCGAAACAATGGAGAATAGATAGAAGAGATATCGTCAGGGATGGCTGACTGCTGGGAAAATGCTGTAAACGCGATTGAACACACCTTGATAATCCGCTAGATAAGCACGAGATCATATTCAACATGTTGCTTCGGAAGATGATGATAATAAACACCTGCCTTGGGTAGAGCCATATCTAGGGCTCAAGGGCGATTTGTGCACGGTGGTAGACGATGAATGAGATGGAAACGAGATTACTTGGCATAGCGAACCCACTTTAGATCCCATATATGGTATTTTATTCTCACACCATACATCTAAGAATCAAGTTGGTAGCATGGCCTTTCACACAACGGTCAGCTCATGATGTCTAACGATGTTCAGATGAATGTAAAGTGATGCATCAAATACCACAAACTCGTGCTGATCGGCAGCATTCTAGGATGCAGGCGCTGAAAAGCGGGACGACTGGGTAAAGATCACCAGTTCAGACGGTTACTCCTTTCTCGTGAAGCGAAATGTCGCTGTGATCAGTGGCACACTCAAAAACATGCTTAGTGAGGACAGTGAGCTCCCATTCCTTTTGGAAGCTTTGCCATGGTATCCGAACTATTACGCACTGCAGGTAGTTTTAGGGAGGCAATTGCCAACACATGTCCGATCAGTGAACGGTGGGTGGTGACCAACCCGTTTAGGAACCCCTCTTTGTCTTCTAATAGCCGAAATAGCGCTGCTGTGGTCGAAAAGGTCTGTGAGTATATGTCCTTTAAGGCCTACTACGATGGGCCTGGATCCAAGGAGGGTGTTGATGTGAATGAGTTCACCGAACGCATACCACCTGAGGTGGCGCTGGAACTGTGTGTTACATTGTTACCTATTCCATTATGATCTGAATCAACGTGTCGATTAGGCTCCTTGCGGCTGATTATTTAGAAGGTGGGCTTGATTCCTTTATATGGGGTTTACTGACCGTCGAGCACCATTTAGTATAAACTCTTTCAGACGTTCATCTCAAGTAGTTGCACAACATCCTGTAGGCCATTTGTGGTCGAGCTGTCTGTATTGTATTCCATTCATTAAATGATGTTCCATGTGTGGGCATCGAAACAGGAGTCAGAGGTAACCTCCTTGGGCGTTGCAGTCTAGATCATCACGCAGTCTCGAATCTCTTCAAAGGCATTGGTTTCCCTGTTACTT
>Ga0310811_10015097_pt1 | contig 10094 bp, 4 predicted proteins | sample YCmetagenome_FD_207642 | JGI IMG/M metagenome (GOLD analysis project Ga0310811, IMG submission 207642) | Soil microbial communities from experimental microcosm in Duke University, North Carolina, United States - YC | ecosystem: Engineered > Artificial ecosystem > Soil microcosm > Unclassified ...
ACACCACGCCCGCCTCGCGCTCGGACAGCGTGTCGAGCACCGAGTGGAGCTGCTCCTGGAGCAGGGTGAACGAGACCGCCTCGCCGGGCTGGATCGCCTCGGAGTCCTCGATCAGGTCACCGAACTCGCTGTCGCCGTCCTCGCCGAGCGGGGTGTGCAGTGAGATCGGCTCGCGGCCGTACTTCTGCACCTCGACGACCTTCTCCGGGGTCATGTCGAGCTCGACGGCCAGTTCCTCCGGGGTCGGCTCGCGGCCGAGGTCCTGGAGCATCTGGCGCTGGACGCGAGCCAGCTTGTTGATGACTTCGACCATGTGCACCGGAATACGGATGGTGCGGGCCTGGTCGGCCATCGCGCGGGTGATCGCCTGCCGGATCCACCAGGTGGCGTACGTGGAGAACTTGTAGCCCTTGGTGTAGTCGAACTTCTCGACGGCCCGGATCAGGCCCAGGTTGCCTTCCTGGATCAGGTCGAGGAAGAGCATGCCACGCCCGGTGTACCGCTTGGCCAGCGACACCACGAGCCGGAGGTTGGCCTCAAGCAGGTGGTTCTTGGCCCGGCGGCCGTCTTCGGCGATCCACTCCAGGTCGATGCGCTGGTCCGTGTTCATCCGCTGGGACTCGGCGAGCTTCTCCTCGGCGAACAGGCCGGCCTCGATCCGCTTGGCGAGCTCGACCTCCTGCTCGGCGTTGAGCAGCGGGACCTTGCCGATCTGCTTCAGGTAGTCCTTAACCGGGTCGGCGGTCGCGCCCGCGACTGCTACCTGAGCGGCTGGCAAGTCATCGTCGTCGTCACCGAAGACGAAGATCTCGTCGTCGCCGCCCTCGCCCGGTGCCTTGCCTTCCGCTGGCGCGGCACTGTCGCTGGTGGCAGCGGGAGCGGCAGGCCCGGGCTCTTCGCCCTCCTGCTCCTCGACGAGATCGGTTTCCGCCAGGTCGCCATCCGGAGCGTCGGCGATGTCCAGGTCCTCCGCGACAAGCGCGTCATCGCCTATATCGTCGTCGTCGAGATCCTCGAAGTCCTCAAGGTCGACAGCGCCGTCAAGGTCGCCGTCGTCGAGGTCAGCGTCCGCGTCGAGGTCGTCCGCGACCGCTATGTCGCCAGTTTCCTGGGACGGCACCGCAGCAAGCTCCTCACGGGCCTTGGCGGCGCGGCTCCCGCCAGTCCGGTTCTCCTGTGCTATGCCATCAGACAACACAGTGCCCTCTGGCATGCCATCGGGCGCCTTGTCAGGCACCCGCGAGTCCCGAGCCGCGGAGCTGGACGGCCTGGAGCGCTTGCGCGCCGCAGAGTTGGCAGCGCTCACCACCACGGTCACCTCTTCCTTCGCTGGGTAGCTTGGGTTCGCACGCTAATGGGGCCCTCCCGAGAGGGTCTTGACGCCTGGACCGTGCCGGGAAACAGGCTTCCCGCCCGTCGTGTTGGGGATATCGACAGCAACCCGCCCGCCTCCTCTCCACCACCATAAGTGGCCCCTGGGAGTGCCTTGTACACGTCTGCCCTGCCGGTTGGGCACGCGGGGGTCACCGCTGTGCCCACTGCTGGTCAGCCGGACCGCCGCCGGCGGCGGTGCCGGCGGGCACATGCATCACCAGCACGGTCACGTCATCGTCTTGTTCATGCCCAGCGAGCATGTTGTCTAGTAGGTACTGCAGCAGCCGACCTGGCGCGCCAAGCAGTTCCTGCGGCGCGCCCGCGGCCGTGCTGACAAGTTCGTCGAGGCCGGCGTCGAGGCCGCGCATCCGGTTCTCGACGAGGCCATCGGAGTAGAAGACCGCCGTGGCCCCTGGAGGCAGCCGGAACGCGTGCTGCCTGCGGGGACTCGCCCAGCCGAGCGGTGTGCCCGCCTCCGCGCTGTCGAGCATGGGCAGCGCGTCCGGTGTCAGCAGCAGCGTCGGCGGGTGGCCCGCGTTCCCTGCCTGGCCTTCCCCGGTTTCCGGGTCGATCACCAGGTAGGTGACGGTGGTGACGTAGTCCTCGAGCTCGGTCGCGGCGAACAGCCGGTCAAGCCCGGCGAGCACCGCTGCGGGCCGGGGGTCGGTCAGCGCGAGTGCCCGCAACGCGTTGCGCACCCGTCCCATGCCAGCGGCCGCAAGGAGACCCTTGCCCATGACGTCGCCGACCGTGACGGCCAGCCGCCGGTCAGGCAGCCGGAACACGTCGTACCAGTCGCCGCCCACCTCCGTGGCCTTCGGCAGGTACCTCGCGTCGAGCGCGAGGCCCGCCACGCGCGGCAGTTCGCCGGGCAGCAGGCTCCGCTGCAGGGTGACGGCGGCCGTGTGCTCCTTCTCGTACATCTCGGCCCGCTCGACAGCGAGCGCGCACTGGCCGGCCAGCGCCTCGAGGAACACACGCTCCTCTTCGAGGATCGTCCGGGGCTTGCTGAAGGAGAACCGCAGCGCCCCGAGGGGCATCCCGGCCGCGAGCAGCGGGAGGCCTACCCACGCCTGCTCGTCTCCGGTGTCGATGACCCGCCCTGGCGATGTGTCTGGTTCGTTGTCGAACGCGCTCCTGAGCTCCTCGGGATCCGCCATGAGCACCGGGCGGCGCGTCGCGATGGCCCGCGTCATGACGCTCGGGGTGTCCAGTGTGAGCCGCACTCCCGCCCCGTCAGGCCCGGTCGGGGCGAGCCCGGACGGGTTGACCACGCGCAGCCCCAGCTTGTCGTCGTCGAGCAGCGCCACCGCCGAGCGCAGCGCGCCGATCGCGGTCCGGCCCACCTCGGTGATCACCTCGACCACCTGCTCTACGTCAAGCGCCTCGGCCAGCATCGCCGTCGCCTGCTGCAGCCGCGCCGTGCGCAGCGCCGCCGCGCTCAGCTGGTCAGTTAGCCGGCCGCGCATCTCCTCAGCCTCACGCTGGCTGGTCACGTCCGTGCACGCGCCGACCCACTCGGCGATCTTCCCGTCCCGCTCGATCGGCACCGCCCGCACGTCGTAGTGGCGGTAGGCACCGCCCCTGGCCCGCATGCGGAACCGGTCGTCGAAGATCCGGCCCGTGCGCAGGGATTCCCCCCAGTCGCGCTCGACCCGTTCGCGGTCCTCGGGATGAATGGAGTCGAGCCACCCGTTGCCGAGGAACTCCTCAACGGTCTGCCCGGTGATCCAGCGCCACTCGGCGGAATCCTCAAGCATTTCCCCGCTTGGCGATGCCACCCAAGTGATTTGCGCGCCGCCCTGGACGAGAGCCCGGTACCGCTCCTCGCTGCGGCGCAGGGAGTCCTCCGTGGCGGGTCCGCCGTCGCCAACCATGACGATGAGCCCGGCACCGCACAGTTCGCCGTCCGTGCCGTGCACGCCGAACCAGTGGAATGTCCGCTGCGCGGGCGGCGACCCTGGCGCCTCGTCGCCGGGCGCGCTCGCCTCGATCGTCTCCGTCACTAGTACGCCCTGCGTGAACACCTGGTGCAGCGCGACCTCGGCCCCAGCCGCGTCCACCTCGGGCCAGACCTCGGTGATGAGCTGGCCGGGGAAATCGCTCACCGCGCGGCCGTACATCCTGGCTAGCGCGGGATTCACCCAGGCAAACCGCAAGTCGGTGTCAATGAACGCCATCCCTGCGGGCGCGTCGCGCAGCACGGCGTCAAGGAGCCAGGATTCGAACTCACCCAATCCGGCCTCCCGCTGCTTCGGCACGGAAGTGTCAGCGCTCAACCGAGCACCTCACCTACCATGCAGGCGCCTGCCATTGGCGGCTCCTTCCTGGCGGCGACCTGCCGACGCCCGCGACATGGGGTGCCGCGACCGCAGCGACCGCTCAGAAATAGCGTGCCACAATCCAGGTACCGATGCTGCCAGCTAGCGGCATGGAAGCCAAGTATCAATCGCTGCCGATCCGTCCTGGAGGTTCCCGAGATACGCGACACGGATGGGATAGCCGCCATCGCAAGGCACAATGATGGCAGCATGGGTAAATTCTCCTACAGCGGATGATGTGCTCCTCCCCGTTTACCCGCAACCCGATGCGGGACAGCAGGGCGAAGCGTCTATGTCACATATGTAGATCTGAGAGGCTATCAGGGTGAGCCCGCAGAGCCGACGTCGTAACCAGGCAGGTGGTGGCGCGTCCCCCAACGCGCTGTTCGATGAACTCCTGCACGGGGCGCGAGAACTGCTCGCGGTGCGTAGCCCGCTGGACGCGGAGCTACTGGTCAGTGACCTGCTCGGCACGTGGTGGCCACAGCGCCACCACACGATCGGCGGCACAGGCGTCGAGCAGCTCATCGGCGAAGGGCTCGTCGAGTACGCCGCGCAGCAGCGCTCCTCGGCCGCGCTCGCGCTGCTGTCCGGCATCGCCTGCCTCGGCACGTCCCGGCAGGCAGCCGCGGCCGAGCAGGCGGCCATCAAGCTCATCGACGCGGGGGTGCGCACCCCGAAGTGGGCCGAGCACCTCGGCGCGGTCTCCCCCGCCGAGTGCTACGTGAACCCGGACGCGTGGGGTGACCAGGACGAGGTCATCTGCGTGTTCAGCTACGCGGGCGAAGAGCCGCACGCGCTCGTCTCGGTCATCGACTACAACCCGGCGGGCCTGCTCAGGGACGGCTGGGTCAGCTCCCAAGTCGACAAGCTCCTCGACCACTGCCGGCGGACGGCGGTCTTCCGGGTGAGCAGCCGGCCTGAGGACGGCTTCCGGCAGATCGACCCGCCACAGGCGCGAAAGCTACTCGAAGACGCGCTCGCCGCCACGGACGCGGCGGAAGACCCGCCCGTCAGCGACACTTTCGCGGCGAGGCACGCGTTCATCCGGGCCCGCATCCGGGCGCTCCCCCCGGCCCCGAACCGCGGCCAGCGGTCCAAGCGGCAGCCGGTCTGGTCGACCGAGCGCCGCGCGCTGCTCGCCGCGGAGTTCCTCGCCTCCGACGAGGCCGAGGAACTGTCTGACCGGCAGGCGGCCAGCCGCATCGCGGACCTGATCATCGACTACGGCTGCGACCAGGACAGCGGTCGGCCGCTGCGGATGTCCCCGGCTAAGGTGCAGAACTTCATGCTGGCCTACCTGCCGCGCAAGGTGCTGCTGTCGGTCGCGGACCAGAACGCCATGCCGCACGCGGTTAAGGCCTGGATCCGCTGGACGGGGCGCAAGCGCGGCCTGTCGGAGGCGACGATCGGGCAGATGCTTGACGTGCTGTTCGACTCCATGGCCACGTTTACGCGGATATATCGGGATCCGGCGGAGTTCGGGCTGGACGAGAAGCTCGTCGCCCGGCTGTTGCCCGACTCCGACCTTGAGGCGCTGCCAAGACGGGCGTTCGCCTTCCCGATCCTTGAAGGCAAGCACGGCGGGGTCGATTTGTCGAAACTTGACCCAGCCGATCCCACGGATCGCCGCATCCTGCTCGCCGCCGACCACGACACGCGGACCGGCTCCCCGAACGCGACCGGCGTCGGCCCCCACATCGACCAGCACCTCGCCCTGGCGGACCGCCTGTGGCGCGGCGACCCGCCCGCGCTCTGGGACGCCGCTCAGCGCCTCCTGGACACCGGCGAGGACCGCCACATGGTCTTGCACGCGCTCATGGACGTCCTCAACGCGGCAGGCAAGGACGAAGCCGCCTTGGAGATCGCCTTGCGCGAACTAGCCACCGGCCTAAGCGACGACGACCTCAACGGCCTAACGAACCCAGACTCGTAACTCAGCTCAGCCCAAACGAGTTCTCGCCGCGCATGACCGGGCCCTGCCGCAGCCGCCCAGGGCTCAACGAGTCGCTGGACGGGGGACCACAAGCCCGCAGGCTCAACGAGCCGTTGGCGGGGCTGTCGCAAGCCCCGGACTCCAACCCCGGTGGCGGTTTTCGTTGGCCGGATCAGACGGGACCCTCGTGGGACTGGGCCGTGGGTCACGGGGCCGTTGCGAGTTGGCCTTGCGTGCCACAAGGGCGCTCGCGAATTGACGCTGAGTGACGCAAGGCCGATAGAACCGCGCATGAGTGCCACAGGGCCAACTCGTTTTGGTCCTGAGTGGCGCAAGGCCAAAACCGTTATGGGGGCGCGCGAGCTGATTAGACCGTTAGGTCGGCGTAGGCGCCTCTTACGTCGGCTGCCGTTAGCGTTGTCAGGTCGGCCGCTGTGGCTGATTCGTCGAGGCGTACTACCCGGACGTCGCGGCAGGCACAGGCGCGTTCGAACAGGGAGCGGGCGAAGCGGCCGTTGCCTAGTTCGTCGATTCGGCCCGCGCGCTCGGCCTGGGCGAAGATCTGCTCAAGGACCCGGACCGCCTCAGGCTCGAAGGCGTCGCCCGCGCGCTCCGCCTGGATGACGGCGATGCGCGTCAGCTCGCGGGCCTTGTAGCTAGGGAACGCGACGCGGGTGCTGAAGCGCGACGCGAGGCCGGGGTTGGACCGCAGGAACCGGTCCATGTCGCCCGGGTAGCCGGCCAGGACGATCACGAGGCGGTCCCGGTCGTCTTCCGCCCGCTTGAGCAGCGTCTGCACCGCCTCGGCGCCGTAGGCGTCGCCGCCCGAATAGCCCTCGTTGTGCAGCGCGTACGCCTCGTCGATGAAGAGCACCCCGCCGAGCGCGGAGTCCACCAGCCGGTTGGTCTTGATCGCGGTCGAGCCGAGGTGCTCGCCGACCAGGTCGGCGCGGTGCGCCTCGATGACCTCCGGGCGCACGAGCAGGCCAAGCGCGGCGAAGATACGGCCAAGGATCCGCGCGACGGTGGTCTTCCCCGTGCCCGGGGGCCCGGTGAACACGAAGTTCATGGCGGGCGGCTGGCTGGTCAGTCCCTGCCTGTCCCGCAGCTTCGCGACCCGCAGCTGGGCGGCGATCGCGCGTACCTGCTGCTTGACCGGATCAAGGCCGACAAGCTCGTCGAGCTCGGCGATCGCGGATTCCAGCGTCGGGGCGTCCTCGTAGCCGCGCAGCCGTGAGGTCAGCTCCGAGAACGCACGCTCCAGGTCGGCGGCGCCGATCGTGAGCAGGTCCTCGGCGCGCGGGTCGCCGCCGCCGCCCATCACCCGGACGTCGCGCGCCTGGCCCGCCTTCTCCAGCAGCGTCCGGACGAAGCGGCCGTTGCCGAGCTCGTCGGTGATCCGGCGCCGGCTCACCTCGTCGAGCACCCGCCACAGCACCTGGCGCGCCTCGTAGGTGAGGCCCTCCTGCTTGGCCGCCAGCTGGCTCTCGGCCAGGGCGAAAAGTTCCTCGGTCGAGTAGCTGGGGAACCTGATGCGGGTCGCGAACCGCGAGGCCATGCCCGGGTTGCTCGCGAGGAACGCCTCGGTCTGCTTCTCGTACCCGGCCAGGATGATGATGAGGTTTTCCCGGTCGTCCTCGGCCCGCTTGAGCAGCGTCTGCACGGCCTCGGCACCGAACCGGTCCCTCTGCCCGTCACCCTCGTTCACCAGGCTGTAGGCCTCGTCGATGAACAGCACCCGGCCGAGCGCGGAGTCGATGAGCTCGTTGGTCTTGATCGCCGTCGCGCCCAGGTACTCGCCTACCAGGTCGGAGCGCTGCGCCTCGACCACCTCAGGGCTGTCGAGCAGTCCGAACGAGTAGAAGATCTTCCCGATCACCCGGGCGACCGTTGTCTTGCCGGTACCGGGCGGGCCAAGGAAGACGAAGTGCCGCATCGGCCTGTCAGTCCCGAAGCCGGCCACCGCCCTGCGGCGCGCCGCCTCGATCGACACATAGATCGAGCGGACCTGCTCCTTGACCTGGCCAAGGCCGATCATCGCGTCGAGTTCGGCGAGGGCTTCCTCGGGCGTGATCTCCGGAGTGTCCGCCGCGCCTGCCGCCGCTGGCCGCTGCTCGCGCGTCGCGTGATCCGCGTAGACCTGGGCGACACCCTGCGCGCGGGTGCTGTACTGCGCTGGGGAGTGGCCACCCGGGGGGGTACGCGGGACGGGGCCCGTGCGCCTGGCCGCCCCGTTCCCGTTCTGGCCCGCCGGAGCCGCAGGAGGCGGCGGCGGGGCGGCGCTCCCCGGCGGCGCATGCGCCGCGAGGGGGCCGTCCGGCCCGAACATGTGCGCTTCCTGCGATCCCTTCGCGGCCCGCCAGCCGATCAGCGCGGCGGCGATCACCCAGATGGCGATCACCGCGAACATCGTGTTCGCCGGCGACGCCTGCACGATGAAGAAGACAATGGGCGACGACCACAGCAGGGACCACGCCACGGTGCGACAAGGGATGAACCACCGGGACAGCGGCCGGACGTTGGCGAGCCCCGCGACGAGGAACGGGGTCGCCAGCATGGCGAGCAGCCATGCCGGCGGGACCGTGGGCGGGGTGTTGACGGTGTGTACCGTCGGCTCCGCGTGGGTGTTCAGCCGGTTGACGCTGATGAGGAAGTACACCCAGGCCCAGAACGCGGCCACGTACAGCGAGGCCATGCCCGTGCGGACACCGCGGAAGACGCAGATGGGCCCGAGTAGCCAGGGGAGGAGGGCCACGGAAAGCGCCGCGAGCACCGGCCGCATCAGCAACGGGGCGCGCCCGATCGCCGCATGGACGCCATCGACCACCGGCACGGGTTCATCCCCCGCTGTACGACCCCTAACGGGTGGCGACATCGTGCTCCCTCGGACAGTGGTAAATCCCTGTATAGCGCATTCAGCAGGCCGGGCGACAGCACGCGCGCGGACACGGCGCGCCGTAAGTACCCGGCCCGGGCCTTACCAGGGGCGGAAGACCGCAGGTGAGACAGGAGTGAAACATGCGGCCGTTCGGGATGGGAATTTGGGGTTTTTCCTTTCTAGACGGGACTAGTGAGGTCGATTTCGTCCCTGAGCGGAATGCCGAAATCCCCGGTGCGGGGAATCTCTGGCTTTCGCTGCCGGGTGCGGTCCACCGCGCCCGGGCGGATCGCGGCGATGCGGAAGCCGCGGCGCTGGTAGAAGCGCAGGGCCCCGATGTTGTCGTTGGTCGTGGTGAGCATGACCTGGTGGCAGCCGAGGCGCTTGGCCTCGGCACGGACCGCCTCGATGAGCATGGTGCCGATGCCCTGGTACAGGTCAAGCGCGTTGATCGTGGCGATCTCAAGGACGTGCTGGCGGACCTCGAACGTGACGAGCCCGGCGATGCGGCCGTCGCGCTCGGCGATGAAGCCCGGAAGAGCGGCGGGGAAGAAAACCCCGTCGTGCACGGCGACCTCGGCCGCGCCCCACAGCTGGGTTGTCAGCCACTCGACCGTGGGTCGGTCATTCTCTACCACTGGCCGGATCGCCACATCCCGCGGATACACAACCACCATTATCCAGCGTTTCTGAACGGATTGCTTAGGTTCGGTTCCGACTGAACCGGGCCAGCCGGTTGAGGGCCGCCCGGGTGTCCCCCCGGTCCAGGGCGTAGGCCACCACGCCGAACACGAGGACCGCCGTCATCGCGGCGATGAACCCGGCGCCTACCTCGAAGACGTTCCCGCCGGTGGGCAAGGCCAGCGTGGTGAGGAGGCCCGCCGCGGCCCCCGAGGCGGCCGCCGCGATGCCCGCCAGCGTCGCGTGGCCGACCCCCGCGACAGCGGCAGGCCCGCGCAGCCGCCTGGTGGCGATCACCATCGGAACGGCAACGACGAGCTGCCCGACGCTGCTGGCCAGCGCGAGCGCGCCAACGGTCAGGCGCGGCGGCGACAGCAGCACCAGCGGGAAGCTCAGCGCCGCCGGCAGCAGCCATTGTGCCACCAGGCCGATGGCCGCCCACTTGAGCTTGTTGAGCGCGAACAGCACGCGGGACAAGTTGGTGACGACGGCGAATCCGGCCACGCCCGGCGCGTAGAGCAGGAACGACTGGGCGAGCGGTGCGATCTGGTCGTGCTGCTGGGTGAGTACGTGGGCGGCGGGCAGCGTGACCGCGATCATGATCGCGGTGCCTAGGCACGACATCAGCACGACCGCACGGGTGGAGCCCGCGCTTGTCCGGTCGAACGCGTTGCCGTCCGTCGCTGACAGCACGGGGAAGGCGCTGGTCACGATCGCGAGCGGCAGGACGGAGCAGATCGCGGTGAACACGAGGTTGCCGTAGTTGGACAAGACCAAGGCCCCGGTGGTGCCGTGGCCGTTGGCCAGGTCGATCGTGGCGATGCTGTAGATGTCGGCGGCCCCGAACTCAAGGAGCCCGACCAGGGCGAGGCCGCTGGCCCGGCGCAGCACGCCGTCCGGGAAC
>Ga0310811_10015098_pt1 | contig 10094 bp, 13 predicted proteins | sample YCmetagenome_FD_207642 | JGI IMG/M metagenome (GOLD analysis project Ga0310811, IMG submission 207642) | Soil microbial communities from experimental microcosm in Duke University, North Carolina, United States - YC | ecosystem: Engineered > Artificial ecosystem > Soil microcosm > Unclassified ...
AGTTTGCCTTCATTCCGAGGGTAGCTACCAGTTGGTATATCTTCGGGATCATGGTGATCACCTTGGTTGCGCTGAGAGAACATAAAATCTCAAATGAGGTGTCGCAGATTTGGAAGAGTGACTTCATTTGCCAATGCTGCCACTGTTTTTGCCTGGTTTGGTTCTGTATGATACAATGGTTAGCATTGGAATTGGATTCATTTGCCAATGCTGCCATTGTTTTTGCCTGGTTTGGTTCTGTATGATACAATGGTTAGCTTTGGGATTGGACATTGCATGATATCACTTATGAGGAGTTTTGGCAAGTGCTACACAAGCAAGTACTGTTGGATCATCAACTATTTCATCATTATCGATATTCATTACTGGTTGCAGTTCAATAGCAGGGACAGCCTGTTCATCTTCATCTGGCGTTGGATGTTGCTGTTTGAGTATGCAAGAAGACAATCAGAGAAAGGAATATTGAACAGACTTACCAAGAGTAGCCAAAACACTTGATAAAATAGTGCCAGTAAGCATCCCTCACGCATTAAAGTTCACATGGGATGCTGCAAGCTTGTCAAGGCGTTGATTGGTCACAAGCATCTGACCAAGAGCATTGTGCCTATTTGACCAATGTGTCATATCCCATACATTTGCGCTTCTCATCCGAAGTTCCGGATGTCAGATCTGATCAGATCCGATCCACAGATCTGTACCGGATCTGTCATGATAAGCTTCTTCATTCATATCCTGTTCATATAATGTTAAACACTGCTTATTTCCTCCTTTCCGGTTTATCGGTTATGCTTTCTTCCGGCTATGTTCTACTGATCTGCTTTACTTGTGATTATCTTCCGGCGTATGATTGACTTCTAATAAGCGTTGCTTATACATTGCGATACTTTGTGCATAGCCTCTCACATAGTTCTATCGTATATAAACTCTTGTATATGTCTTATAGCACCCTAGTTCGAATATCATCTTAGGTTGTCCTCATTCCGTTATCCAGACTCGAGTCTTAACAACTCTTGTCACCCTCCGAGACTTAAGGATTGTATCCGATAGTCTATACGCATCTGCCTCTATCTACGGATAGTCTACACTCTGCTAGTTTCTAGTCCTAGACTTGTCTAGACTAGTCCTTATACTCTCGTCTGATATCTGGACGCCATCCAGATACGTATATGATACTATTCCTTGTCTTTGGATAGGAATACATTACCTTCCTCTCTAACCGGATACCATATGATAGTCGTCCGGACCTTCGGATACGCTACAAATAGCCATCCGGATCTTCGGATATGATACTTATAGCATTCTGAAATACGGGGCTATACTTGGGAAAGGGGCACAGCATACGAGCTGAGGCCGAAGCCCTTCGGACCCGTTACCCCTTGAGCACGACATTAACACAATGCCAGGGCTCCTTTACAGCCTTGATATGTTTTGATTCCATAATTGACAAGCATAGTCCATTCAGAGCACCAAAGAGTCAAATCATGTACACATAATGAGTCATTGAATGCTGGCGAGGGAGTGAAAAAGTAGGAATGACGAGACCAAATATCTTGTGATAGCGATGAAAGTGACCAAGTGTGTCTTGGATTTGATTCAAGGTATCTTCAGTAATAACATTGCACTGCACAAGATAGCAAAATTCTAACAGTGCACGAAATACACGAACCATATCTCCAGGTACATGGCCTTCGATAGCTGGAAGAAAGACCTTCATGAGGGCTTTCGAATCATCGCCCATCCACTGTTTGAAGTCTTGGCCTTGGGAAAACCATCACAGACCAGAGAATGAAGGTACAGCAGCAACTCTGACTTATTGTGAGAGGATGCTATTGAACTAATGAATGAAGTAATGTACCTGTGATCTATGTCACTCATAATCTCCTCTGCCCATTTGGTCCTGTGCACTGCCTTGAGGTACTTCTCCACCCAGTCGACAAGATGGTCTTTAAAGGCACCTTTGATGAGCTGATGGAGGAGATCAAATGATAGTAATTCATGGATATCTGCTCAGTGGAAGTCATTTGTAAACGGCTACACAAAATATATAAGTTTGGGATTGAGGGGCAGCTGATGTCATATCCCGGATTCCGGACCTATCCTATAGCTGGATTTATGGACTAATCCTTAGATTAGGATCCTACACTTCATCCATACCCAGTTCCAGTCTCATCCACTATCACAATTGTCCAACTACCAACTACCACTCATCTGTCTGATCCGATATGCCTATCCGCTCCGGATCCAATACAATAAGCTTTCTTATTCATTACCTGTCCATATAATGTTAACACAGCCTATTCCTTTATTCAGTATTCTCTACCTTTCAGATAACTGGTTCTATGCTTACCCGATATCTTCACTACTTGTCTATTACTGGTACTTGGTTGTTTACCTATCTGTTATGCTTACTGATCCGTTATCCTTTGACTGCGCTAATGTACATAGCCTTGGACACTGCCTCTGATTATTCCATTAGCTACCTACAGTATATAAACTCTTGTAAATCTTGATAGATCCTCAGTTTGAATATTACATTCTCTTGCAGCATTCTTGTCCTCACACATTAGTGTTGTAAGGACCCCTTCTCTATCCTTTTGGGCCTAGGTATTGATTCCCTAGGCCAGAGCTCCGCTCTTCTGCATTTCCAGACTTCGTCCATTTCCAGATGCTATCTTAAGCCTAAAGGATTGTATCCTTAGGTTAAAGTCTTGCCTTTCTGATACTTGCACTCTTTCCAATCCTTATCCAACTCCATCTCTACCTAAGGGTAGTCTATATCCATCCACATCCACTCTCGAACCCCTATCTGGAACTCTGGACCACTATTCCTGCCTCAGACTGTGTCTGTTGCAGTATCTACCCTATGTCTTCACTAAGGATTGATATGTGCACTTATTCCACTTCCTATCAAGTGGATGGAACTCCATCCGTGTTTCTGATACTCATCCGGAAGTTTCCTGCACTCATCCAGAAGTCCTTCAGATGCTCCACCAGAGTTGTCTGCCTCCAAAGTCCTCCAGACTTTGTTAGGACCTTATTGGACTTTATCCGAAATTAAGGGTACCATACTCAGGTGAGGGGCACAGCATATGAGCTGAGGCCAAAGCCCTTCTGAGTTAGTCATTCTCACCCCTCTGAGAGATTGCACGCGCCCATGTGCACGGTCTTTAACAGTCAGCTGTGATACAGCTTAGATGAGGTATAATAAAATCTAAAATATCAACACATACTTTTGGGTATGGCGAGGAAACTGATGATGACAAGAGCATCATGGTGAGCGTGCCGCACATTATTGCATACATTGCCGATTGAGGCATAGAGGGGATAGTATTTGTTATTACCAGTACCCACAGAAACAGTAGTCTTATCAATATCAAGAATAATTGGGACTAATGCAGATCCATGTGTCTCTGGGTCTTTTGATATGGTGTCCTAAATGAAATGTTAGCTATGTTCCAAGAAATTCCAGTAGTAATAGGTAGAAAATGTACTGCCTGTTGCCATGCCCAGTCTCCAGACATAAAGTCTTTCCATTGGCGTATGTTGTCTGATGCATTATATTCATGAAATGGTGCATAGTTGATTTCATCTTTGAAGGTAGGATTGGCTAGTATGTTGTATGTCATCGCACAGGGGTCCCTATACCAGACCTCAAATTCATCATTCATCCATGGTGGGACAACCTCGGGATGTTCTCCTGTGTACTGAACCGAGAAAGATTGCCAAGGGACATCACCAAGCTGTGTCGCATCTATGAAATTGTAGAGATCTTTATGATCAGCGAATGGAGGGGTGTCATGGTGTTTTGTGAGAGACACAGCCATTAAATCACATAGGAAATCCAGGTTTTTTGCAGACATATGGCATTTTTTGAATACAAACTTGGCCACCTCAAATTCTATTCTCTTGCGATATAGGCTCCAATCATCAGGAGCCTTTTGAAATTCTTCATCAGCAGTGCATGGTCGTCCTAGGTGTAGATCTGAGTCGAAGAAAAATAAAGTACAGATTAAAAAGAACTTACCGTTTAACACTGAATGGTGCGTATGATAATAATGTTTGCTCTCATCATTAAATTCAGCGTCAACATCATTTGAATCCTCATGAGTTGGTTCAGGGAGGGTGGGAGGCGATGGTTGGGGAGGTTGTGAGAAACCTGGAGGAGGGAGTGAGAAATCTCAAGGTTGTGGTGAGAAATCTCAAGGGTCGAACTCTGGTGACAGGGATTGTTGGGGATTGTCATGAGGGGATGGTAGCTGGGGTGGTGGTATGAGATCTTGAGGGGGCGGTCCTGGAGCAGGTAAATTTGAGTGGTGTGAATGCTTGTGTTGGGTGAGACCTGATTGGTTTCAAAACCAATGCGTGCAGCCTGGAGCTAGGCATGGAAGCTGGAGCAGGTGGTGAGCATGGTGGGGAGGCATATTTTTTCTATGCCTAAGTTGGTGTTGACAGCTGAGGAGAATTTCTAAGGCAGCATATTCAGGCACAAGATTACTGGTACTGATGTGACCAAATCAGAAAGGTGTAATTTGGCCAGATTCGGAGGTTCTTTACACCTGTGACTCCCACCTACACCCTATAATTAGAGGTACCTGTGGACCAGGTGTGCGCCTGTAGTTAGAGGGGGATTGAGTAATATAGGGCTTGGATGAATAATTGTTGGATAATGTCCCTTCAGGACTTGTGGGAAATGATGAGTTTTGGAGGTAATGAGTCACACTGTAGCTTGAGAATGTCCGCCCATGCTATTAATATCAATACTGCTGGCAGGAATGCAGTTTCCAGCTCTGGCAACATTTGGCATCGTCCGGAAACCTTCAAGCTCACTGTTTACCACAGCAAGCTCGCATTTTTGACGCTCCCTTGACCATTTTGCTTTGGACTTCTTGCAAACAAGTCATGTAAGCCTATATGAACTAAAATACATGCAGAATATATATATAACTAGTCTACTCAGGCTTGAGGACACTTATGAATCTGCTGAGACACAAAGGACATCGTGGAATGCCTGTGCAGCCTCTTCAATGGCTGCAGAGTCCTCCTCTTCATTCTCCAGGTCATCTAGGAGATCTGGATTGTTGGCAATGGCTCTGAGGGAGGGTGTGTTATCTGTCAAGTCCTGCTGGACATTGAATTGAGCAGGTATGTGAGTATGCGGAGTACTGGCACTATTGGGAGAGTTCTTGGTGCTCACACCAATACTGATTGACCCACTGAAGCCTGGGAGCTGTCCAATGTCAGCCATGCATTGTAGGAGGTGTCCATTGGCTCTGCTGCATATCAGGCATCACAGGCCAACTTGGTGGGCAAGTTCAGGGCATGATGGTTCCAGCTGGAGCTGGCATGCCTGTTGGTATTGTTCTTTGTCATGAATATACATCACAAGGCATCGGATTCATTATTCACGCGCTGTATCTCCTCCTTAGCACGACACATCTTGAAATCAAGGTCAGTAGCATGGCGAGTGGCTGGCATGGCCCACACATCCCAAAGTAAATCAAAATCAGCAAGGAACACATATTCAACAACCTCGTCCCATTTCAAGGTTCATTGAGCAGGTGTTAGTGAGAGTGCTGCTGCATTGTATCGATCTAGTGCTATGTGAATGGCTGAGGAGCATGTCTGTAGGGCCTTGGCAATATGTTTGCGCAACTTGTAGCCTGGATAATAATGAGTGACCCACGCATTTAAGATAAAATGTCATGCACCAGTTCCAGCATGGTTCAGTTTCGTCAACTCAAATATACATGCAACCACAAGGCCCTCTAGGGCATCAAGTGCCTGCTGATACTTCCTCTGCACAACTAAGTGTCCTGCATTTTGCCACTCCAGTGATTCAGGCTCCCAATGGTCTGTGATCCCAAGCTTTCCCTCCAGTTCTTGCACAATTTGCAGATCCTTCTCAAAATTTTCAAGCACATGTCATTGAGCTGTCTCCAGTCTGTGAGTCATGGCATCATCTGAAGTACCAAATATATTGAAAGGTGTTGACAATGTCCAAATAGATCTTGTAGTCTCACGGTTATTTCTGGTAGTGTGGGGCATTCAGCTCTATTGCGCCATTCTTGATGAACAGATAACTTACTGGCTAGCTGAGAGATTGATAAGCTTCTTCCAATACTCCATTTGCAGTGTCTCCTCTTCCAGCTCACTTTGAAGACCTTGTAAATACTCCTTCTCGCCTGTGATCCAATGATTGAACAAGGACACATCAGCAATGTCAAGGTCTTGCATGATCTTTGATAGGTTCATCTCTCTCTGCTGAAGGATCTCTAAAGCCTGTCGGTAGTTATTATATAAGAATTTACCTAACAATATTGAGTTCAGTGAAGTTTGTATAAAGTCACATGATCTTACCAAGGTTTGGATAAATTTCAAAGTTGTTGTTATGCTGGAAATAGGCTGATATGAGTTGCTGTCAGTGAAAGACACTAGCATAGTGGAGCGTTGATGCCAGTGCATTGGACTTCAAAAATGTGCGCTTGCAGGTCTCTAAGTCCTCTAGGCCGAGACCTTTGACATACGTTGCCAAATGGTCCAGCTGGCAAAGGCATTGATGGGCATGTCCATGGAAGGCTCCTATGAAGCAGGAGTGATGAAAAAAGTGAGCTTGAGGACCCAGTATACTGTTGTCGAGGGTGGTCTTGAATTGACACCCTATATCATATCCACCACCAAGATCCACACCGAAAGCATCCAGGAGCTTAGCCACTACCACAAGCAGATATTTAGCTCTGTTTTAAGTTGACAAATTCAGTATATAAAAAAAGGAAAGTAGGGAAGGAGACGCCTACCATTCTCCACTCTGGACCATATCTGCAATCAGTAGGTAGAAACCATGCCGACAGACAGCAATAAAGATCCCCGTTTTGTCATACACTCCCCACGTCTTCTTAGTCTTCTTTTCATCCATATTCTTCCAACATCCAGCACAAGGATTCTCATCATCAGTTGGCCCCTCAGCTTCTGCAGCATTGGCCCATGAATTTACATAGTTGCACGCAAGGTACTGATTGTCTTCAACTTGCTGTGTTGTCGGAAGTTTGATAGAAGGGCCTGTATGATCTCCATCAACACTCATTAGTTGGCGTGATACTCTCTTCAGCGAGTCATTGCCATCCATAGTGTACAGGAGCTTGAATGTCATTGGCGTATTGTCTTCTAATTTATAGGTGCAGCAGAGGCATGTGTTTTTCAGGTGCCAGTCCATGGTAATTCGACCAAGAGTGATGTTGACGAGAGAGTTGATGTGAGTGCAGATGTGAAGATAAAGATTGAACGCAATCAAAAATTGGCAAGATAGGTACCTACAAAAGATGGTCTGGAAATGGTTAGATATGCAGACCCAGATACCAAAAAAAAACCCACCCCATGCAAGTCACAGATGGACTTGACATATGCTTGTATTGAAAAATGTGGGTTGCACAACCTGGCAACACAATAAAGCTCCAGTGCATCTATGGAGATAGCCACAGATGGAGATATGGGGGAGCAGGGTATTATGCCATAGTGGATGAGAGCAGAAGCCATGAAACGGTCTGTTGATGCAATGGTTAATGAGACATTCTCAGCGCCTATGTAGTGAATCAGTAAATATTGTAATATATGTAAACAAAGACCTACAGAATGTGTCAACAACTTTGAGATTCCAAACACTGGAGTTAGGATCTGGTGGAGCGTGAGGATCCAAGCATTGATGAACTTCAAAAAGCTCATGACACCCTTTTTGCCTGCTCGAGACTCCAAACCAGGTAGGCGTCAGTCAATGCAGGCATCTGTTGAACAAATGCATCCACGCAATGCTGAATACGATCTTGTTGGGTCCTGTGGTCTTCACAGTGTCCTCGTTTGTTGGGTTGCCTCATCTCACTATACATTTAAAAGGTCAGTAGGAAGATTAATATTCAATATAAATAGATCAGACTCATGGTGTCCAGAAATCTCCAAAGATCTCACACATGAGGTCCTGAAATTCACCACCAGCATGACTGACATCTATTGGGTGAGCACCTGTCAATATGTTCTCAAAATCCATCACATTGTCATCATATGCATTGCACATGTCAGGGTTTGAATGTGCCTGTTGATCTGCAAGAGCATCAAGCCTCTGGCACTTGTCTACTGACATAGCTAGATAAAGAGTGAGCAACCAAAGTCTGCAAAATCTAAACAATCAATACCTTGAAGATGTGCATACTGTTGCTCACATGTTTTGACAGCACAAGAGGCAAGTGCCTTGGGTCCGAGGGCTTCATTGGTGTAGATACAAACACCCTGTTTGTTGTGCCTTGCACTCAGCTGCCTGACCTTTTGCATCATGAGTTGAGTTTGATGGTGTCCTTGGCTTGACATTTTGTTGAGGGAACAGGTGAGTTTTTCAACTAGCAGCACACCTGCTATAAATGTGTACAATATTAAACAATGCATTATAATGCTTATGATCAACACAACATATGCGAGGAGATCACATGAGCATACTATTACCTTGTGTCAAATGTCCTCATCAAACTTCGCTCACTCAATAATATTAATACATACAGCATGTCAGCTTCATCATGCAATTCAAGGAGGCATGTGCATGGGTTAGAAGGATTCTTGCAGGCCATGATGTTATCTGGTGCGTGAATGTTTTATCTTTCTGACTACATGAAGCTGATGTTTTTAATGTACTACATTAGATCGTTCGTTTGACACAATCACGTATACCAGCACACTTACACCTACAACCAGTCAAGAAACAGTCACCATGTCTTGCTCCTCCAGTTCCCATCCTCATGCCTTCTCACCTTCTCCCACAACCACCCAATCTCATGCAACCACCATCAATGTGGTCACTTACATCCCACCTGTACCTCACCCCACTGAACTTGTTGTGCCACATCCTGATGAAGAACCCAATGCTTACTGGATCACCACAATCGGTCAGGAGGTCAGCATTTTTTATCATTGGTATGTGACTCATGTTTTAATCTTCAATCTCATACCAACTATCTTCTATTAACTACTACATTATTCTAGGGTGGATGTCACTGAACACACACAAGGTATTAGTGGTGCCATCCAGGTCAGAAAGGAGACTTGGACAGATGCTCTGCGCCTCTACACAAGGAAGTATAACAAAGGTGCTGTAGAGGCACGACCTACTGTGGGCAGGCATTTCTGGCCCCCACATGTCTCTCAACCTGCAGTGACTCCTCCTTCCTTGCCATCACCCACACTATCAGCAACCTCTAGTGAGGATAGTATCTGGACATGCATTGAAGATTTATCAGAACATATGAGTCAAGTAGGATTGTAATAGATACTGGTGTTAGTAATAGTACTCACAAATGTGAAGTTGTATACACAAACTGGATTTACTGTATGTACCAGACACTCATGTATGAAAATCAAGCCAGCTTTCATGACAGCATGAACTGTCGTGTTGGATTTCAATGATAATGCCATTGTAGTGATCTTGAAGTGAATTGAGTTTTCACGCCAAAATGATTGCAAGTAGAATTGATGTTTCCTGTAATAAATGTACAAGTCTCTTGCTATCAAATCAATGAACCTGAAGAGTGCCCTTCCACAGCACACTGTATGGTTTCGGAATCACTCCTTACAACTTTACAGTAGTCTATGCAAGAAACCAATGATTTAATATGTTTCCCGACCATGTTTTGTGTGTGATTATGAACATGTTCGCTATACAGTTCAGTATGTTCAGTATGTAATGTTTATGTTTGCTATTCAAGGGGTTATGGTCGTCCAGAAGGGAGGATAAGGGGAGCAGCTCTGAGAAATTTAGCAAAGCTGATCTAGTGCAGTCTCTCAGGCTCATTCACGAATCCAGCCTCACCATTGAGCATGACAGCCATGTAGTCAAATGCCTTGGAAGCATCAATGGCAATATCATCCAAAAACTCCACCATAACCATATACCCCTCCTCAATAACCTCAACTGTCTGTTACTTGTAGCCTGCATGAGGAAATCACTGGCCAACTTTTCATCTGCCTACTTGCTCTTGAGCATGGACACAACCAGCTTGTCCACAAGGCAGGAATGGTGCTCATCAGGAATATTGGTGAAGGAGGCCTTGGCCACTTGAAGA
>Ga0310811_10015099_pt1 | contig 10093 bp, 9 predicted proteins | sample YCmetagenome_FD_207642 | JGI IMG/M metagenome (GOLD analysis project Ga0310811, IMG submission 207642) | Soil microbial communities from experimental microcosm in Duke University, North Carolina, United States - YC | ecosystem: Engineered > Artificial ecosystem > Soil microcosm > Unclassified ...
GCGGCCGCCTCCTTTGTGATCGTCGCCCTGATCCAGCGGCGGATCGAGGCCGGGGCGCATCTGAGCGTCCTCTGGCAGGCATGGCCCTGGGTCGTGATCACGGCGGCGGAAGTCCTCGTGTCAGCGACCGGGCTGGAATTTGCCTTCCGCGAAGCTGCGCCGGAAATGAAAAGCCTGATCATGAGTTTCTGGCTGCTCACCGTCGCCGCCGGCAATTTGTTCGTGGCCCTGCTGACGGAATTTCTGCCCACCACCGGTGCGGCGCAAGACTCCGCCGTCAGCACCGGACGCTTCATGCTCTACGCCGCAATGATGTTCGGTGTGGCCATCATCTTCAGCCTCATCGCCGCATTTTACCAATACCGCGACAAGGCGGCGGCTGCAGGGAAATGAGCCGGTCAGTGGCCAAATAACTTCTGCCACATCTCGGGGCCGTTCTGCCAGAAGATCAGCGCCACGCCCATCAACGCCCCGCCCGCCATGATGCCCGACGCGATGGGATAGGTGTATTCCTCCGCCTTGGCTGGGGACTTTTTCTGGAAGGCATACGCCAGCAACGCACCGATCATGAACAGCAGGCCGTAATACCATTGAAAAACCCACGCCAGCCCGAAGGCAGAGGCGGACGGCAGGTATTTTTGCTGCCTGGGAAAAATCGCCGGCAGGATGGAGAACACGATGCCTAGCACGCCGCCGATGACGATGCTCCACACTTTCACCGGCGCGAGCGCCTCGAGACCATGGCTCAACGCCTTGGCCACGGCCGCCCACGTCTGGGCAGCGGGCGCGGGAAACTGGTCGCTGCCGATGACCTCGGGCTTGTTCACGACCAGGGCGAACGCGAACACGCTCACGACGGTGCCGATGAAGATGCCGGCAAATTGCGCGATGAACTGTTTGCGCGGGTGTGCGCCAAGCAGGTAGCCGCTTTTCAAATCCGTCAGCAAATCCGCCGATGAGCCGGCCGCCGCCGCCGTGATGTTGGCGCTCATGAGGTTCACATTCACGTTGCCGGGATTGAGTGCGCCGAAGGTGAGCTGCGTCACCTTGCCCATCGCGCCGATGGGCGTGGTGTCCGTTTCGCCGGTGACGCGGCAGGCCACGAGCGCCAGTGCAAAGGACAGCACGACAGCGAGGACGCTTTGCCAATACGGCATCTGAAAGGTTTCATGCGCGAGATAACCGAGCGCAATCAGCGAAACAAGCTGGCCGATGGCGAACCAGGACATCGGCGTCTCAATGGCTTCAACTTCATCCACAGTGGCGGACTTGCGGGAAAAAACCTTGCCCATGCCCTTGAATGCGCGGGCGACAGTGCGCCATTGCACAATCACGCCGCAGATGCCGGCGCTTACCATGCACGAGGTGCCGAGCCACAGCGTCCATTGCACGACATCGCGGAAGCCGGAGCCGGTGATGACGCCGGCATGTTGCATGACGGGCACGAAAACCGCCCAGCAGAGCGTGCTGCCGATCAACATGCTGATGCAAACGCGCATCCCGGTGATCGCGCCGGCGGCGATGAAAATCGGTTCCCAACTGAACATCACCGTGCGGCCCATCCAAGCCGGGCCCAGGACAACAGAGTTAAACTTAGTGACCAGCGCATCGCTGGAATATGGCGCGAGCCGGGTGAACATGGCGAAGCCGTCGTGCCAGAAATTGTCCACAGCGGCGAGGATGCCAGAAATGCCCAGCGCCTTGGCCGCGCGCATTCCCTTTTGTCCGTGCGAATGCAGCGCCCGCAAGGTTTCCGCCGCCGCCACGCCGCTGGGAAAGCGGAGTTGTTCGATGTTGATCATCTGCCGTTTCATCGGCACGGCCATCGTCACGCCAAGGATGGCGAGAAAGAAAACCCACGCCAGCGTCAGCCCGATTGAAAGCGGATGACCATTCAACATGATGAAGGCGGCGAAGGCCGAAATGAGCGTGCCGCCGGTGGAATAGCCCGCCGAACTGGCGGTGGATTGCATGCAGTTGTTTTCGAGAATGGTCATCGGCGTTTTGACCAGGCCAATTTTTACGAAGGTCGTCCAGATGGCGTAGGAGAGGATGCACGCCGTGATCGCCACGCCAATGCCCCAACCGGATTTCAGGCCGATGTAAAGATTGGTGAGGGAGAGAATGCCGCCGAGCACCGAACCCATCAACACGGCACGCCATGTAAGCTGGCGCATGGAATCACCGCGTCCTTTATAGACCTGCTCAAACCATTGGCGCTGAATTTCCTCCGGCGTGCCGGTAAAACCGTCCACCGGCAATACGAAGTCGGCGTCAGATTTTTCGGTCGGTAAATTTTGGCCCGAATTCATGGGCGGCATCGTCGGACATCAGCGCGACCGGGGCGAGACTTTTTTCTCTGTGACACTGCGACCATTCCGCCTGTCGCCTCAAGACTTGGAGACAATCTTGGTGTCCCAGTAGATGCTCAACGGATTACTGCGGATGGTTTCAGCGAGTTCAGCGAACGGCACCTGCGCCTCCAGCCAACGGGGGTTCTTGGCAATGACGTCCATGGAAGTCTGGGTGTTGTTGCACATGACGTAGAGTCCCGGCCCTGCCACCAGGAACGCCTCAATCTTCGTGCCGACACCGTGCCGCGCGAATTCAAAATCGCCCGGACCGTATTGGGTGTCATGCAGCGCCAGGCGCAATGGGCCGAGATCATTCACGAAATGCTTCAGGAACTCGTCGTTGCGCGGCCCGGCGTAATGCAGGACACGGGCGCGGTTTTGTTCCAGCGAAACCAGCACCCATTCGTCAAAAACGATGCCGCCATAGCGCGTGTTCATCTGTTGCGCGCAGTCCTTGATCTTCCGGCAAATTTCTTCAATCGTCATGCCGTGGAGCAGAGCAAATCCCGCGCCGCCGCTCAAGGTAATTTGCGCGAGTTTTCTGCGTCGTCCTTCACAGCACAGACGGTGATGGCCGAGCCGCCGCCAAACCATCCCAGCAGCAGCGTGGACGGCAGGCTGATGATGCCCAGCACCGGTGCCAGCAGCACGGTGACGCATAGCGAACCGAGATGGCTTCCGCCGGTCATCACCTTCGCGCCATGTCCGCGCAAACAGTTGTAAAGCAGGTTTTGCCGCACGCCAAGCCAGTTGAGCGCCGACTGGACAAAGCTGAATGTGTCGTATTCCGGTGCAAAAAAACTGGCCCAGGCCGGCCGCAAGCCCGCCGCCGTTAAGGCTGTTTCCAGCGACGTCCGCGTGTGATGCGAAAGATGGCGCGGCACATCGAGATGAAACCAGCCGGCCTTGGCCAGGCGCGCTTCGGGGCTGCCAAAGTTCGGCACACCGACCAGAAAAACTCCACCGGGGCGCAAAATTCTGGACACTTCTGTCAGAGTCGGGCGCGGATCGGAAACATGCTCCAAGACATGCCACATCACTACGACATCGAAGCTTTGGTCGGGGAAATTCAATTCGTTCAGCAGGCCCACACGCACCGGCAGTTTCAACACTTCGCGCGCGAAACGGCACGCATCATCGGAAAATTCCGTGCCGGTCACATCGCAGCCTTTCCGTTGAAACTCCCGCAGCAGCAGACCGCGTCCGCAGCCGATATCCAGCACCTTTGGATTTTTGCCCGGCAATAGACGCAATACGCGGCGGGCGCGGCGGGCATACAATTGTTGCTGCAACCATTCCATCACCGCCGGGAAGCGGCGGCCACCGGCATTGCCATAATAACCGATCGGATAATAACGTCCGATGTCCGCCGGCACCGGCACCGTGACGACCTGCGCACACTGGCGGCAATATGCCACGCTGAACGCATCGCCGGTGATGTAGTCCGTGGCGGGAAAACGCGTTTTGCAGGCGTCGGCCGGGTGGTTGCAGGTCTGCATCGCAAAAGCTAGGCGGCAAACCGCCTGTTAAACAAGCCGAAAGCATCGGGCGGAATATTTTGGCTGGGCGACGGCAAAAAAAATCCGTATCGTTCATGCCTCCAACATGCACGCCAATCAGGAACCCGTTCAAAATCCGGCCCGGGGCACCACCACAAAGAAAAACTGGCCGAACCATCTGATCATCGCGTTCACGCTTGCGACGGCGGTGGCCACGCTTTTTCAACCCGTCGGCACCACCAGCATTCTAGACGTATTGCTGCTGTTGCTGGCCACCGCCAGCTCCATCGGCGCCCTGGCTGGCCGGCTGCCGTTGCAAAGCGTCCTGTTCGCCGCGTTCCTCACCGTGCTCATCGGCGCGGCGGCACAAGGCCTGACCGCACAGACTGGCATTCCGTTCGGCCCGCTGTCTTTTGGTGAGACTATCGGGGCGAAAGTTTTCAACATCGTGCCGTGGACCGTGGGTTTGCTTTGGATCATCGCCGTTTTCAATTCGCGCGGCGTCGCCCGGCTGATGTTGCGTCCGTGGCGGAAAATGAAGAACTACGGCTTCATGGTGATCGGCCTGACCGCCGTGCTGGCGCTGGTGTTTGACCTGGCGTTGGAACCGTTCGCGCGGAACAAACGCTTCTGGTTCTGGCACCCGACAAAAATTCATCTCACGTGGCAGGGTGCTTCGCCGCTGAACTTCCTTGGCTGGGCGTTTGTGACCTTGATCATCCTGGCTTTTGTCACGCCGTTTCTCATCCGTAAGCAGCCGGGCGAGCAGCACGGGCCGGATTTCTCGCCGCTGGTTTTGTGGCTCGGTGCTCTGGCTTTGTTTGCGATGAACGCCGCACAAACAGGCCTGTGGACGGCGGTGATTTTAGACATGGTTTTCGCAGCCGTCGCCGGACTGTTCGCATGGCGGGGCGCGAAATGGTGAATCAATCCCGGCGCGAAATTTTTAATTTTCCCACCCGCGTTCCGTCCATCTCTTCGACGTGTAATTGGAAATTTCCCACTTCAACGGAATCGCCATGCTTGGGAAAGCCGCCAAGTTTTTCCGTGAGCCAGCCGCTGGCGGTCGTCGTGTTTTCGTCGTGCGGCACGGTGCCGATGATTTTCTCCAGATCATGCACCGCGAGCGTGCCGGCGGCTTCCCAAGTATTTTCACCCAGTTGGACCAGTTCGGATTTTTCCGTGTCGAATTCGTCCTGAATCTGTCCGACCAACGCCTCAATGGTGTTTTCCAAGGTCACGATGCCAACCGTGCCGCCGTATTCATCCACCACCACGGCGAAGTGCAGTTTACGGTCGAGAAATCGCCGAAGCAATTTGTCCAGTGACGCGGTTTCGGGAACATAAAAAATTTTACGAACCGCTGGCAGCAAGTCCGCCGCCGTCCGCGCCTTGTCCCGCAGCGCATACAAATCCTTGATGTGAACCACGCCCAACGTCCGGTCAAGGTCGCCGTCCGCGCAGATCGGGAAACGTGAGTAACGGGTTTTTTCCGCGAGCGTCAGGCATTCGGCAATCGGCGCGGCGGCATCGAAAAAGGTAATTTCATTGCGTGGACGCATCACCTCACGCGCCGCGCGATGCCGCAGATCAAGCGCGTTCAAGATCAGGTTGCGCCGGTCGGCCGAACCGCGTGCGGCCGCAAGCACCATGCGCAGTTCCTCCTCCGAATGCTCGTCACGCAGTTCGTCATCGGCAAATCCGAGCCAGCGAAGGACAATCTGCGATGAACGGTGCAAGATCCAGATGAACGGAAAGGAAAGGCGGTAAAACCAGTCCAGCGGTGACGCGACCCAGAGCGAGGTCGGCAATGTGCGGCGGATGGCGATGGCCTTCGGCACGAGTTCACCCGCGATGATGAGCAGGAAACAATTCACAAAAAATCCGAAGCCGATGGCGATGGATTGCTGCGTATGCTCATTGGTGACCTGAAGCAACCGGAACACCGGCTCCAGCACCGCGCTGAACACCGGCTCCACCAAAACGCCCAGCGCCATGCTGGCGAGCGTGATGCCGAACTGCGTCGCGCCGATGTAGGAATCAATGTGGGCGACGATATGCCGCGCCTTCTTCGCGCGCCGGTTGCCACGCGCGGCAAGCGCCGCCAGTTGCGTGTCGCGGATGCGGACGAACGCCAGCTCGGCCGCGACAAAAAAAGCGTTGAACAGCACCAGGACCGCCACGCCCAGCAGCTTTATGCCGATGTCCATGGCTTCGGCCCAATTCACAATTTCACCTCGCCGAACATGAGTTTCAAAATGTCTCCCAACGACACCACGCCGACTTCGCGGCCGTCACGCGCCAGCACAATGGCAAGCCGCTGGCCTGCGCGCTGCATCCGCCGCAGCGCGATCTCCAGCCGGAGATCACCGTCCAGAAAAAGCGCGGGCGACATGAATTCGCCAACGCGCTTTTCCAGATCCAGCGACTCGTGATAGAGCAGCGCCGTCACCTCCAGCAGACCGGCGATGCGTTTCTGGCCGTCACGCATTTCCCAGACCGGCAGGCGCGAGAGATTCTTTTCCCGGGCAAGCCGCAGCGCCTCGCGCAACGGCGTTGCAATTTCAACGGAAAAAGTTTTTTCCAGCGGCACGGTGATCTTGGCGACGGCAAAATTTTGGAGGTCAAGGACACGGTTGACCATCGCGTGCTCGTCACCGGTCAACGCCTGGGCGGCCTCCGCCATCACCACGCGCATCTCCTCGCGGTTGCCGAACAACCGACCCGTGAAGGCGTGCGAACCATCCCAGCGCAGGGCCAGCCGCGAAACACCTTCCACGGCAAACACCACCGGGCCAAGCGCAAGATGCACGAAGCGGAAGATATTGGCCGAAGCCAGACAGAGCCGGTTCGGATAGGTGCGGAACAGCATCTTGGGCAGCAGGTCAGAAAACGCGTAGAATATGAATACGATGACCACAAACGCGGCGGCAATCCCGCCCGCGTGGCCGGTAAAAAACTCATGCAGCTTGGCCAGAATCCAGCCGAGGACGATGAAGTTCACCAGCGTGTTGCCGACCAGGATCGTCCAGAGAAATTTCTCCGGCTTTTCAAGATAACCATGGAGACGTCGCGCCTGGGCATTGCCGCCGCGCGCCAGCCGCCGGATGCGCAGGCGGTTCAGTGCGAACACGCCCGCCTCCATGCCGGACAGCATGAATGACAGCAGCAGGCACAGGCAAAGTGCAAACCAGATTGGCAGTTGAGCGGTCATTTCAGCTTTTGCACCAGCAGTTCCCGCACGCGGCGCTCGTCGGCAACCTGCGCCGTCAATCTCAATCCAGCCAGCGTCGCGGATTCACCCGTGTCCGGCACCACGCCGAGCAGATGCGTCAACAAACCGCCCATCGTTTCGACCTCGGCAACGTCGGGCAGCGCCGGAAATTCCCGGCGAAAATCCTCCAGCCGCATCGTGCCGCTAACGCGCCACTGGCCGGGCGACAATTTTTCCAGCACAAAGCCCTGCGGTGCGGCAGCAGAACGAATCTTCCCGACGATGCCACCAAGGATGTCTTCCATCGTCACCAAGCCGGCAGCCCCGCCGAATTCATCCAGCACAATCGCCAGGCCACGCTGCTGTTTTTGAAGCGCGCGAAAAAGGTGGAGCAAATTCATGGACTCCGGCACGAACGACGGAAATTCAATGACCTCCGCCAGGTCAATGTTCGGATCGAGCAACAACGCGCGCGTGTTCAGGATGCCGACGATGGTGTCTGGCGTTTCGTCGTAGATCGGCAGGCGGCGATGCTTGAATTTCCTTGCGGCGGCGAGCATTTCTTCAACCGTGGCCTCGTCGGAGATCGCAGCCATGCTGGCGCGGGGCCGCATCACGTCACGCGCGGTGCGGCGATCCAGGCTGATGATCTGTAGAATGATTTCGCGCTCTGATTCTTCCAGTGTTCCCTGCTGCCACGCGAGTTCGAGCAGTTCCTGATATTCCGCCTCGGTCACGGTGGCGGGCGGAGCGGCCTTGGCGGCGGCCTGTTTCAGGATGGCAGCATTCGTCCACTGCGCGGCGCGGTAAAACGGCTTGGTAAGCCGGCGGAATGCCAGCAACGGCCACGCCACACGCAACGCCCAGCGCTCCGGCTGCCGCACCGCGAGCGTCTTGGGCAGCACCTCGCCGATGAGCAGCACGACCGCCACCAGCGCCAGTATCGTCAGGGCAAATTCCCAGCGATCTTCAAACACCATGTGCAGCGCGACGGCCAGGATGGCGGCGTTGGCAAACGTGTTGCCCAGCGCCAGCGTGGCCTGCAAGTCATGAGGACGTTCAAGCAGTTCGGAAACAATTTTTCCGGCCCCGGCTTTTTTTTCGACCAACTGCGTGATCTGCCATTTGCTCAGAGAAAACAGCGCCGTTTCCGCCAGCGCGAAGAAGAAACTCGCGCCCGCGAAAACCAGGATCGCCAAAACCATCGCCGTTTCCATGCGCGGAGTTTGGCGGAAACCTGGTGATGAAAAAAGGAGAAACGACGGAAGCGGCGGGTGTGAATCTTCCGCCGGCCCACCGGTCGGCGCTGAAATGATTCAACATCAAATGCTCAAAACCACAGGCGAATCGTTGCTCCAGCGTTGAATGCTAAAGTGAATGTTGTCCCGGTTCAACGCCGGGTGCGTTTCGCCGGTTTGCGGGCGGCTGATTTTCGCGGTTTGCCGGAAATTTTACCTTGGTTCAAACGGGCGATTTCCGCCTGGGCCAGCGCCAGATCTTTTTTGATCTGCCCGCTGTCATCCCGCTGACGTGACTGGCGGCGCAATTCCAACAAAGTCATGACATGACGCGCCAACAACCGCAGCGCCTCTTGTTCGTCACCGGTCAATTGACGCGGCACCAAGTCAATCACACACAAAGTCCCCAGCGCATGGCCGCCGGGCGTGACCAGCGGCGCACCCGCATAAAAACGGATTTTAGGACTGGCGACGACGAGGGGATTGTCCTTGAAACGCCGGTCTTTCATCGTGTCGGAAACGATGAGCATGTCCTTCTGCAAAATCGCATGGGCGCACATCGAAATATCGCGTCCGGTCTCGCTAAGGTTGACGCCAACCTTGGACTTGAACCACTGGCGGTTTTCATCCACCAAGGTGATCAGGGCGATCGGCGCGCCGCAGATGAGCGCCGCCAAAGCGGTCAATTCGTCAAACGCCTGTTCGGGCACCGTGTCCAACACCTCGTATTGCCACAGCACCTGGATGCGCTGGGCTTCGTCTTTTGGTTTGGCAGCTTTCATAGTGATGAACCGTTCACCGGTCATGCCCGGCGGGATAATTTCATGCCAGCATACAATTCAACCGGCGCGTGGCGATATAAAACAAGCGGCTAAACGCGGACAATTCCCGGACCGAAAACAGCTTCATCCTTCCAAAATGGCCGTGGCGGCGGCGTAGTTTTCCGTATGCGTGAGGCTGATGTGCAACCGTTGCGCGCCGCGCGTGGCGAACAGTTCCGCGCCCTGGCCATGCAACACCACAAACGGCTCGCCGGATTCTTTGCGGCGAATCTCCATATCCCGCCAGCCGAGTTGTGCGCCGATGCCCGTGCCAAAAGCCTTGGAGATGGCCTCTTTCGCGGAAAATCGCACAGCGAGAAACGGCGCAGGATTTTTGTGCAGGAGGCAATAGGCGATTTCGTCCGGCAATAAAATGCGGTTCACAAACCGCTCGCCAAATTTCTCGAACGACGACGCAATGCGTGCCACTTCGATGATGTCAATCCCGGTGCCGAGAATCATGGAGTTATTGAAAGGCCAAACAGCGGGAACGTCCAGCGGCAAAAGGAAGTAAACGAACCATCAACAGTCTTCAACATTTCCTATTTCCTGCAAACAAAGTGCTTTAAGAAAAATTACAAGCTGGGGAATAAGTCATCAACCATTCCAAAATCGAACAGATCACTGTTTAGATTTCATTAAAACCAGCAGCAGCATTCTAATCTTATGCAAAATCCACTTGCCAACACGCTGGCATATCAGCAGTCGAATTCAATATCCGTTGGGGTTGGCATCCCACCACAAATATGTTTTGCCACCCGGCCCAGGACCGGAGCCAACCGTGGAATATTGCTTAAATTGAACCGTTGTCACGAAATCAACATGGCCATCCATGGCCAGCGCGTTGCCGCCGTGCTTGCTGTGTAATAAACCAATGCCTTCTGACGTATTTGGGAAATTGGCAGCATCATTGTATTCAAAGGCTCCGGGATTGCCGAAGGCCACGGAATTCTCATTCGGCTCCCAA
>Ga0310811_10015100_pt1 | contig 10093 bp, 8 predicted proteins | sample YCmetagenome_FD_207642 | JGI IMG/M metagenome (GOLD analysis project Ga0310811, IMG submission 207642) | Soil microbial communities from experimental microcosm in Duke University, North Carolina, United States - YC | ecosystem: Engineered > Artificial ecosystem > Soil microcosm > Unclassified ...
GCGGGATCCGCTGTGCGAGGCGTTCATGGCCGGGGCCATGAGTCTGGGCATTCCGCGCAACCCCGATTACAACGGCGCGATCCAGGAGGGCGTCTCCTACGCCCAGCGCACCATTCAGAACGGCCTGCGCGTCAGTGCGGCGACCGCGTTCCTGCATCCGGCGCGAAAGCGGCCGAACGTCCATGTCCGCACCCACGCGCATGTCACCAACATCATTTTCGAGGGCAAGCGCGCCGTCGGCGTGCGCTACCTCAAGGGCGGCAAGGGCGGTGAGCCCACCGAGGTTCGCGCCAACAAGGAAGTCATCCTGTCCGGCGGCACCTACAATTCGCCGCAGGTGCTGCAATTATCCGGCGTCGGCTCGCCGGACCTGCTGCAATCGCACGGCATTGAGGTCCGTCACGCGTTGCCTGGCGTCGGCGAGGGCTTGCAGGACCACTACGCGCCGCGTTCGGTCGCGCGCGTCAAGAACATCAAGACCATCAACGAACTGCGGCGCGGCCTGAGCCTCTGGGTCGAGGCGCTGAAATGGGCCACCACCCGACGTGGCCTGCTCTCGTTGTCGCCGACGATGGTCTATTGCTTCTGGCATTCCGGCGAGACCACCGAGAGTTCGGACCTGCAACTGACCTTCACGCCTGCGAGCTACAAGGAGGGCGTGCAAGGCCAGCTCGAAGACGAACCCGGCATGACCATCGCCTCATGGCAGCAGCGTCCCGAAAGCCGCGGCTATGTCCGCATCCGCTCAGCCGATCCGTTCGCGCCGCCGATCATCCAGACCAACTATCTGGTCGAGGAGCTCGATCGCCGCGTCGTCGTCGCCGGCATGAAGCTGGCGCGCCGGCTGCTCGCCTCCGGACCGCTGTCGCAATATTACGCCTATGAGGACTTCCCCGGCCCCGGCGTGCAGAGCGACGATGAGTTTCTCGCGGCCGCAACCCAGCGCGGCACCACCACGTTCCATCCCGGCTGCACCTGCCGCATGGGACCGGCCGATGCCAAATGGGCGGTTGTCGACGACGAGTTGCGCGTCCACGGCCTCCAGGGCCTGCGCGTGGTCGATGCGTCGATCATGCCGCGGATGATCTCGGCCAATCTCAATGCCTCGACCCTGATGATCGCCGACAAGGCCTCCGACATGATCCGCGGCAAGGCGGCCCCGGAGGCCGTGAAGCTTCCGGCGTAGGCGCTGGCCGCGCTTTTAGCCGTAAACGAAGGCGCCGTCCTTCAGGTCGATGGCCGGGAATTCGTCCTTCTCCGCCCAGTAGTCCTGATTGTGCTGCCATTCCGGCTTGTCGCCGCGCTTCGGCAGCAGGTGCATGCCGCGCATCATGTAGCCGGGATTGAAGTTTTCAGCATCGATCCAGGGCAGCAGCGGCATGTTGTGGTCTTCGGGGCGAAGCTGCGGCGTCACCTTCTTAGCGCCGGTCGCCTTCATATGCTTGAGCAGCCGGCAGACGAAGTCGGCGACGAGGTCGACGCGCAGGGTCCAACTGGCGCGGAAATAGCCGAATACCCAGACCAGATTGGGCACGCCGGTGAACATCATGCCGCGATAGGTCACGGTGTCGGCGAAATCCAATTTCTTGCCGTCGACCGCGAATTCGATGTCGCCATTGGCCGAGAGGTGGAAGCCGGTCGCGGTGATGATGATGTCGGCTTCCAGCTCCTTGCCGGATTTCAGCAGGATGCCCTTCTCGGTGAAGCGGTCGATCTCGTCGGTGACGACGGATGCCTTGCCCGACTTGATGCCCTGGAACAGGTCGCCGTCGGGGATGAAGGCGATGCGCTGCCGCCACGGCCGGTATCTTGGCGTGAAATGGGTTTTGATGTCGTAGTCGGGGCCGAGATAGGCCTCTACCGCCGAGAGCAGGTCCTTCTTCGCCGTTTCCGGCTCCTCAAAGGTCTTGCGGGTGAACGCGTCCTGGTCGAACAGGATCTTGCGGCGGGTGATTTCGTGAATCCATTTCTCGTCCACCTGCAATTGCCGCAGTTGCTCGGCGATTTCGATCGCGTTGCGGCCGGTACGGAAATAGGTCGGCGAGCGCTGCAGCATGCTGACATGAGCGCAATCGTTCACCATCGCCGGGATCAGCGTCGCCGCCGTGGCACCCGAGCCGATCACGATGACGCGCTTGTTCTTGTAGTCGAGATCCTCAGGCCATTTCTGCGGATGGACGATCGGACCCTTGAACCTGGCCATGTCCTTCCATTCCGGCGTATAGCCTTCGGCGTGGCGGTAATAGCCCTGGCACATCCAGAAGAAGTTTGTAGTGAAGCGAAGGTTTTCGCGGGTATCGTTGCGCACAGCCTCGATTGTCCAGAGATTGTCCGCGCTCGACCATTTCGCCGAGGTGATCGTGTGCTGGTAGCGGATGTGGTGGGCGAGATCGTTCTCCTCGATCACCTCGCCCATATATTTCAGAATCTCGGCAGCGCTTGCGATCGGCGCTGAGGTCCACGGCTTGAAGCGGTAGCCGAAAGTGTGCAGGTCGCTGTCGGAGCGGATGCCCGGATAGCGATGCGTGCTCCAGGTGCCGCCGAACGTCTTCTGGGTCTCGAGCGCGACGAAGTTGGTTCCCGGGCATTGCGTGGTGAGATGATACGCCGCTCCGACTCCGGAGATGCCGGCTCCCGCAATCAGCACGTCGAAATGCTCGGTTCGGGTAGGCGAGGCCGCTTGAATCTGGGTTTGAACGTTCATCGGATCGGATCACTCCGTTCGTTTTTGACGCGCCGAAATGTCTGACCGTCATTGCGAGGAGCGAAGCGACGAAGCAATCCATTCTTCCTGCGTGGTGGGATGGATTGCTTCGCTGCGCTCGCAATGACGGGAAAAAGAGCCTTCCGAACTACACCTCGCGGCGACTGAGAAACGCCAGCCGCTCGAACAAATGCACGTCCTGCTCGTTCTTCAATAGCGCGCCGTGCAGCGGCGGGATCAGCTTGCGCGGGTCGCGCTCCCGCAGCATTTCCGGGGTGATGTCTTCGTTGAGCAGCAGCTTGAGCCAATCGAGCAGCTCCGAGGTCGAGGGTTTCTTCTTCAGGCCCGGGACTTCGCGCACCTCGAAGAAGATCCGCAGCGCTTCTTCCACCAGCCGCTTCTTGATGTTGGGGAAGTGGACGTCGACGATCCGGTTCATGGTGTCGGGGTCGGGGAACTTTATGTAGTGGAAGAAGCAGCGGCGCAGGAACGCGTCCGGCAATTCCTTCTCGTTGTTCGAGGTGATCATCACGATCGGGCGCAGGCTCGCCTTGATGTTCTCGCCGGTCTCGTAGACGAAGAACTCCATGCGATCGAGTTCGAGCAGGAGATCGTTCGGGAATTCGATGTCGGCCTTGTCGATTTCGTCGATCAGCAGCACCGGGCGCTTGTCGTGCGTGAAGGCTTCCCACAGCTTGCCGCGCTTGATGTAGTTCGAAATGTCGGAGACCCTGGCATCGCCGAGCTGGCTGTCGCGCAGCCGCGACACCGCATCGTATTCGTAAAGGCCCTGCTGGGCCTTGGTGGTGGACTTGATGTGCCAGGTCAGAAGCGGCGCGCCGAGCGCCTTGGCGACTTCCTCGGCCAGCACCGTCTTGCCGGTACCGGGCTCGCCCTTGATCAGCAGCGGGCGCTCGAGCACGATCGAGGCGTTGACCGCGACCTTGAGATCATCGGTGGCGACGTAGTCCTTGGTGCCGGTAAATTTCATCTCACCCTTTGCCTTGTTGTCTGCTTTCGGCCGCTGTGGCCTGAACAATAAATGACCGCCGGTCCGGCGGTCATGAATGGAGTAGAGAATTCCGTCAGGCGGACTTGATACCGATCCACAAAGCCCGGGAATGGCCGCCGCTGAAAGCCCTTTATGGCGCAATTCTAGAGGAAAAACCCTCCCGGTCTAGGCCTGTCTGGTATGCGCTGGCCGTCCTGACCGGTATCCGCCGGCCCTTGACGAGCGCGATCCGGCAGGCAATCTGTACGTCATGTTTTTGCAATTCTTCACGTCGCTCCGCGATGCGCAGGTCCCCGTGACCTTGCGCGAATATTTGACGCTGATGGAGGCGCTTGACGCCGACCTCGCCGAGCAGACGGTAGAAAATTTCTATTACCTCTCCCGCGCCGCTTTGGTGAAGGACGAGCGCAACCTCGACAAGTTCGACCGCGTGTTCGGAAGCGTGTTCAAGGGGCTGGAGAGCCTCCTGGACGCGATGGAGAAGGCGGACATTCCCGCCGAATGGCTGAAGAAGCTCGCGGAGAAATACCTCACCGAGGAAGAGAAGAAACAGATCGAGGCGATGGGCTGGGACAAGCTCATGGAGACGCTGCGCCAGCGTCTGAAAGAACAGCAGGGTCGCCACCAGGGCGGCAGCAAGTGGATCGGCACCGCCGGCACCTCGCCGTTCGGCGCCCACGGCTACAATCCCGAAGGCGTAAGAATCGGCCAGGAAAAGAACCGCAACAACCGCGCCGTGAAGGTGTGGGACAAGCGCGAGTTCAAGGACCTCGACGGCAATGTCGAGCTCGGCATCCGCAACATCAAGATCGCGCTGCGGCGCTTGCGCAAATTCGCCCGTACCGGCGCGCCTGACGAACTCGACCTCGACACGACCATCAGGGAGACCGCCAACCATGGCTATCTCGACGTGGTGATGCGCCCCGAGCGGCGCAACGCGGTCAAGGTGCTGGTGTTCTTCGACATCGGCGGCTCGATGGATTCGCATATCGAGCAGGTCGAGGAGCTGTTCTCGGCGGCGAAGACCGAATTCAAGCACATGGAATATTTCTACTTCCACAATTGCCTGTACGAGGGCGTCTGGAAGCAGAACAAGCGCCGCTTCACCGACCGCACGCCGACCTGGGACGTGCTGCACAAATACCCGCACGACTACAAGGTGGTGTTCGTCGGCGACGCCTCGATGAGCCCTTACGAGATCATGGTGCCCGGCGGCTCGGTCGAGCACGTCAATGAAGAGGCCGGCTCGGTCTGGCTCGATCGCATCACGCGCACCTATCCACACGCGGTGTGGCTCAACCCGGTGGCGCAGAAGCACTGGGATTATTCGGAATCCACCACCATCATTCGCCGCCTGTTCTCGGAGCGGATGTTCCCGATCACGATCGAGGGCCTCGAAGGCGCGATGAAGGAACTGGTGCGGTAAGGGCTATCGTCGCCCCTGCGCGTGATGCGGAGCGAACAACGGACAAAGGTGCAATCAATGCCCCAGACCATTCACCGCGGCATCAAGGCCCTGATCGACGAAGCCAATGCCGAGATCGAAACGCTGAGTGCGGTGGATTCGATCAAGGCCGCTTCCAGCGATGATGTCGTGATCGTCGATATCCGCGACCCCCGCGAGATCGAGCGCGACGGCCGCATCCCCGGTGCGTTCTCCTGCACCCGCGGCATGCTCGAATTCTGGATCGATCCGGCCAGCCCCTACGCCAAGCCGATCTTCCAGCAGGACAAGAAGTTCATCTTCCACTGTGCCGGCGGCATGCGCTCGGCGCTCGCGGCCAAGACGGCGAAAGACATGGGCCTGAAGCCGGTCGCCCACATGGCCGGCGGCTTCGCCGCCTGGCGCGACGCCGGCGGCCCGGTCGAGAAGTGGGAACCGAAGAAGCCGAAGGCATAGTAACCCGGGGCTGTCATCCTTCGAGGCTCGCAAGGGCTCGCACCTCAGGATGACGGTCTGTTGTCCGTCACCCTGAGGTGCCGAAGCGTAGCGAAAGCCTCGAAGGGCGGCGGCCCCACTGCCGAATGATCGGAATCAAAAAATGACCACGACCGACGATCCGCTTGTCTCCACCGAATGGCTCGCCGCACATATCGGCGATCCGAAAATCAGGATCGTCGATGCGTCGTTCAAGATGCCCGGCATATTGCCGCTGCCGAAGGACGATTATCTTCGCTCCCACCTTCCGGGCGCGGTGTTCTTCGATGTCGATGCGGTGTCCGATCACTCCAACCCGCTGCCGCATATGTTCCCGGACGCCGAGCAATTCGGTCGCGACGTCGGCGGGCTCGGCATCGGCAACGACAATACGGTCGTGCTGTACGATTCCGGCGGCTGGGTCGCGGCGCCGCGGGTATGGTGGATGTTCCTGTCGTTCGGACACAAAAACGTTCGTGTGCTGAATGGTGGCCTGAAGAAGTGGGTCGCGGAGGGCCGCAAGGTCGAGAGCGGGCAGGTCGCGCCGAAGCCGGCCACATTCAAGGCCAAATTCGATCCGGCATACACGCGCAGCGTCCAGCAGATGGTGGCCAATCTCGCAAGCCGCGCCGAGCAGGTGCTCGATGCGCGCGCCAACGAGCGCTATCAGGGCAAAGTAGCCGAGCCGCGGCCGGGCCTGCGCTCGGGTCACATTCCCGGCAGCCTGAGTGTGCCCTACAACCAGCTTTTTGATGCCGCGACCGGCGCGATGAAATCGCTCGATGAACTGCGCGCGGCGTTTCTCGGCGCGGACGTCAAGCTCGACGCGCCGATCGTCACGAGTTGCGGTTCCGGCGTCTCCGCGCTGGTGCTGACGCTCGCGCTCTACCGTCTCGGCGTGCGCGGCTCTGCGCTGTATGACGGCTCATGGTCCGAATGGGGTATGCCCGACGGGCCGCCGGTGGCGACCGGCCCGGCGTGAACGACGCGCGGCTATCGGCTTCACGGAAAATTGCGGCGGCGGCCGGCGATGGGTTAAGGTTGCGACCGCAATTGAAGTATTAGATCGGCGATACGAGGCGGCCGCATGCGCGGCCAGCCGAGGTGCCGGATGATGCGGACAGGTCGATGGCTCATGCTGGTCGCCGTTGCGGCCATGACAGGCGCGGTCAACACGATTGGTGTCGCGGTGGCGGCTGAATCTGAAACACTCGCAACATCTGCCGGCGCTGCCGTGGCACTCGGCGCCGCGCCGGTGACCGTGACGCTTGCGCCTGCCGCGGGCAGAGCCTTGTCGACGCGCGTCGCAGCCGCAAGCGAGGGGCGCAAGGTCTATCTCGTCGCCAAAGGGCTCGGCACCGACGCGCCGCCGGAGACGATCTATCAGCTTTATCTCGGGCTGCCGCAGGGCACCGCGCCAACGCCCGATAGCCCTTACTATGTCGGCGCGCTGAACTTCTTCAATGCCGCGCGCGGCGGCGCGGAAGCGGCACGATCCGACCCGCGGTTCCTGAGTTTCGACGTCACGCATCTGGTGAAATCGCTGCAGTCGCAGCGCGCGCTCGGCGAAAACGCAACGGTGACGATCGTCCCGGCGGGCAAGCTTCGCGCCGGCGCCAGGCCGGTCATCGGCGAGATATCGCTGGTTGCGCAGTAGTCGTTGATCCGGCAGCCAAAAACGGCGTTTCGGCGACAATTTGAACGATCAATTAAAGATTGTATTTTGTTGTTTTTACATCCTCCATGCGATAGGCTGTCCGCGATCGCGTTTCATCCATTGCAGGAGGTAGACATGACGGTTCTGTCGCGTCGTCATCTCGTCGTGAGCGGGCTTGCCGGAGCCGGCGCCAGCCTGTTGCCCGGCGCCATCAATGAAGCCAATGCCGCAACGTCCATCCGCTACAATTTGGCCTCGGCGAACGGCCAGCTGATGCTGAAGAAATACGCCCAGGCCGTGAAGCTGATGATGGCGCTGCCGCCGTCCAATCCGCTGAGCTGGACGTTCCAGTGGTACACCCACGCGGTTCCGACCAACACCACCAAGGCCGCCGCATTGGCCTCGATCTTCCCAAGCCCGTCGCCCGCCAAGACGCTGGCCACCGCGATGTGGAACACCTGCCAGGGACATTTCGCCGCCTCCGGTGAGCCGTATTTCCTGCCCTGGCACCGGATGTATGTCTGCGCCTTCGAGGAGATCATCCGCGCGGTGCTGCACGATCCGAAGTTCACGCTGCCGTACTGGAATTACACCTCGGCCGCGGCCTACGCCGTGCCGAAGGAATTCCGCATGCAGAACGACCCGTTATGGGGCCCGCTGTTCCGGCCGAACCGCAATGCATCCTCCAATGCCGGACAACCGATCTTCACCGGCCAGGGGTCGGCGAGCGATCTCAGCGCGTCGCCGGCGATGGCGGAAAACAACTATCTGCCTGTTGGCGCGGTCTCCGGCTTCAACCAGACGCTCGATTTCGGCCTGCACGGCAACGTGCATGTCTTCACCGGCAACAGCCAGGGCATGGGCCAGATACCGTGGGCGGCGAACGATCCGATCTTCTGGGTGCATCACTGCAACATCGATCGCATCTGGGCGAGCTGGAACAATGCCGGTCACGCCAATCCGGCCACGTCGGCGTGGCTGAACAAGACGTTCGTGTTCGCCGGTCCCGACGGCAAGGGCGTCAAATGGGTGGTGAAGGATTACACCAACACCAAGAAGTGCGACTACAGATATGATCGCCTGATCGGCACGAAACTGATCGCTGCCGTCGCGGAATCGCTGGCACCGGCGGCGGTCGCGGCTCCGGTGGCGGTGGCAAAGTCGTCAAGCGGACCGGTGGCGCTGGGCTCTACGCCGGTTCGGGTCAATCTGCAGGCGGTGGCGTCGCCGTCGCCCGCGGCGGCTCCCGCGGCTTCGCCTTTGGCGGCAAGGCTTTCAGCCTTGCCGGACGATCACCGGCTCTATCTCGTCATCAACGATTTCAAGGCGACCGCCCAGCCGGAGACGCTGTACCGGGTCTATCTCGATTTGCCCGACAACGCGCCGTCCGACCCGCTCAACAGCAACTATGTCGGCTCGTTCAACTTCTTCGCGGCCGTGCCCCATGGCGACGACCACGAGCACGCCGACACCGCGCGCTCGATCAGCTTCGATATCACCGACATTGCCGCCGATCTCGACGCCAAGGGTCAGCTGAAAGCCGAGCACACCGTGACGATCGTTCCGGCGAAGACGCCGTTTGCGGACGCGAAACCGGTGATCGGCAATATTTCGTTCGTCGAGCAGTAGCGCCGACGCGCGGAGTGGGGAACGGAAAACCTACCGCTTCGCGCGTCACGGACGGCTGCGCGAACGGATCGGCCTTTGCCGCGAAGTGTCTCGCAGACATCTGAAAGACCGATTGCCCCCGAAATCAAAGCCCGCCGGCTCCTGCCGGCGGGCATTCACCGTTTTTTAATCAATATGTCGTCACCCTTTAAACAATCGCGGAACGCCCCCAAAGCGCGCGAGAATAAATGCTCAGGGAAACCCGCCAACTCCAAGCTGGCGGGCTTCTCTGTTCCTAGAATTGCTGATGCCCGGGCGCATTGGGGTCGCCGAAATACCCGCCACCACCGCTGCCGCCGGCGCTGTCACCACTGTAGTCGCTCCCTAAACCAGGCGAGGGGTCCACCGGTTGGCGGCCACGTGAGCCGCCGCCTGATGGCGGCAATTTTGCACCCACGAATGTAATGCCGGGCAGTTTGAAGCCGCCGCTGACCTGTTCCATTATTTTGAGAGGCAGTTCGCGATCATTGCTCATCCCAGTTCCTCCATTGTTCCGGTCGATCTCATTATCGACCGTTGCAGCATCGAGGATCGGAAGGCGGCGGACTGTGACCTTGGACACGCACGCTCGAAAGCCGTAGAGCGCCGACGCGCGGAGTGGGGGACGGAGAGGCTATCGCTTCGCGCGGGCCAAGGACGGCTGCGCGAACGGATCGGCGAGTTGCGGTGCCGCCGCCTGCTGTGCCCGGAGGGCTGCGGCGCGGCGCGCTGCAAGGCGCCGGCGCTCCTTGGCGCGCTTGCGGGCATCGCTGCGGTCCGGCTTTGCGCTTGTTGTCTTCGCCGCTTCCGGTTGATCGATCGTCACGGCGGGACCGCCGAGGGTTGCGATCTTCGTTGCGGCGATGTTGCCTTCGGGCGATGGCGCTTCTGCCGCCGGCTCAGGTGCCGTCGATGCGGTGGTGGCCGGCGCCGGAGGTTCTTCGGTCGCGGCGGGTTTTACCGCGTCGTTGGCGGCCGGGGTCTCGGCCGGCGTGGCCTCGGTGACCGGCGTGGGTTCGGCTGCCGGGATCTCCGGCTTCACCGGCTCGGCCGGCGTTGTCTCTTCCGGCTTCAGCGCGGCCAGTTTGTCCGGCTCGGTCGGCATGGCTTCGACCACGGGCGCGGCCGGCGCTTCGGGCTCGGGCGTTGCAACGG
>Ga0310811_10015101_pt1 | contig 10093 bp, 6 predicted proteins | sample YCmetagenome_FD_207642 | JGI IMG/M metagenome (GOLD analysis project Ga0310811, IMG submission 207642) | Soil microbial communities from experimental microcosm in Duke University, North Carolina, United States - YC | ecosystem: Engineered > Artificial ecosystem > Soil microcosm > Unclassified ...
CGAACAGGCGCGGGCCGCCCTCGCAGTTCACCCGCCTGAGCCCGCGACGCGCCAGTTCGGCCAATGCCGCGATGAGGTCGACCGTCCCTTCACCGGCGATGAGGATCTCCCCACCCGCTTCGGCGAGCGCGGCGCGGCGCGATGGGGGTGCGCCCGCGGTGGTGATGATGATCGGCGGGACGTGCGTGTCGGTGAACAGCGCGGAATCCGGGTCGATCCGGGCCGTCGCGGTGACGACCGCGATCGGCGGGATGTCCGACAGGCCCAGCCGTCGACGACGTTCGCGGCGCTCGGGCGTGGTCCGTGCGCCCCGGTATCCCTCCGCGCGGGCCGTCCCGGCGCCCACGAGCACCACGTCCGCCAGATCGCGGCCCAGCAGGAAGATGCGCTTGTCGGCGGGATGGGAAAGCGCCTCCGAGCGATCGTCCACGGCGGCCGCGCCGTCGGCGGAGGACACGAAGTTGACCTGCACCCAGGAACCCGACAGCTCCGGCGGGTAGCGGTAGATCCCGGCCAGCTCCTCGTCGGTCACTTCTTCACGTGGGGTCGGCCACAGCATGCGCATAACGGGCATCCCAGCACGCGGGCGGCGGGGCGGCGACCTGGGCATCTCCGATTCGCCCTCGGTCGGGGCGCCCGGGGGTGCGGTTTACATTCGCAGCATGCACCTGACCGACCGGTTTCCCGAGACCGAGGCCGACGAACTGATCACCGCACTGGTGCCGCCGCCTCGCTTCGACGGGGTCCGGTTCGGCACCTACGTGCCCAATCCCGACGAGCCGAGTCAGGCCGCCGCGGTCGCCGCGTGCTCCGCCTTCGCCGAGCGCATTCCGGCCGGCACGGGCAAGAAATCCTTGCTGCGCAGCCTGTTCGGCGGAGCGAGCACTCCGGACGGGCCGCTCGGGCTCTATCTCGACGGGGGTTTCGGCGTCGGCAAGACCCACCTGCTGGCCTCGCTGTGGCACGCGGCGCCCGCACCGAAGGCGTACGGCACCTTCGTCGAACTCACCCACCTGGTCGGCGCGCTCGGGTTCACCGAGGCAGTGCGGCGGTTGTCCGGGCACCGCCTGCTGGCCATCGACGAGTTCGAGCTGGACGACCCGGGCGACACGATGCTGGTGACGCGCCTGCTGCGGGAGCTGACCGGCGCCGGAGTGCACGTCTCGGCCACGTCGAACACCTTGCCCGAGAAGCTCGGCGAAGGCCGGTTCGCGGCCGACGATTTCCTGCGCGAGATCCAGTCGCTGTCGGCGCGGTTCGCCGTGGTGCGGGTGGACGGCCCGGACTACCGCCACCGTGGCCTGCCCGAAGCGCCGCCCCCGGTCGACGACGACACGCTGGCCGCGTCCGCGGCGAGCCACGAGGGATCGTCGTTGGACGATTTCGACGCCCTGTGCGCGCATCTGGCGCGGCTGCACCCGTCCCGCTACGGCCGGCTGGTCGACGGCGTGTCCCGCGTGCATCTGCGTGCTGTGCATCCGGCGCCGGACCAGAACGTGGCGCTGCGGCTGGTCGCCTTCGCCGACCGGCTCTACGACCGGGCGATCCCGGTGCTCGTGTCGGGGCAGCCCCTGCCGGAGCTGTTCACCGAGGAGATGGTGCAGGGCGGGTACCGGAAGAAGTACCTGCGCGCGGTCAGCCGCCTGACCGCGCTCGCCCGGGACGCGGTCCCGGCCGGCTAGGACCGGCGGATTTTCCCGGCCGGCGGCCACGGTGCGGTGTCGCGGTGGGGCGTCGCGGTGGGGTGTCCGCGTCCACCGGCGACTCGGCGCCGCAGTCCCTGGTGACGATCAGACCGCCGCGCGAGGACGCGGATCGGCGACCTCGGCGACCGGAACAGGGGACACGGCGACGGGAAGAGGGGACTCGGCGACGGGAAGAGGGGACACGGCGACCGGAACAGGGGACACGGTGGGTCAGCGGTGGACGACGGCGGCGATGGCGTCGAGGCCGTGGTCCAGGTCCTGTCGGCTGATCATCAGGGGCGGGGCGATCCGCAGGGTGGCGCCGTGGGTTTCCTTGCACAGCACGCCTCGCCGCGCGAGGGCTTCGGACGCCGCGCGTCCGGACAGTCCGCCCGGCGTCATGTCGATACCGGCCCACAGGCCGCGTCCACGGACCTCCGCCAGGCCCTGGCCGACGAGGTCCCCGAGCCGGGCGTGCAGGTGCGCCCCGAGCGTGGCGGAGCGCCGCTGGAACTCGCCGGTGGACAGCAGCCCGATCACCGCCCGGCCGACGGCGCAGGCGAGCGGGTTGCCGCCGAAGGTGGACCCGTGTTCGCCGGGTTTGAGCACGCCGAGCACGTCGCGCCGGCCGACCACCGCCGACAGCGGGACGATCCCGCCGCCGAGTGCCTTGCCCAGCGTGTACAGGTCGGCGCGAACCCGCTCGTGGTCGAGCGCGAGCAGTGTGCCGGTGCGCGCCAGTCCCGACTGGATCTCGTCGGCGATCAGCAGCGCGCCCGCGTTGTCACACAACCGCCGCGCCTCGGCGAGGTAGCCGTCGGGCGGCACGACCACGCCGGCTTCCCCCTGGATCGGTTCGAGCAGCACCGCCGCGGTGCGCTCGGTGATCGCGTCGGCCAGTGCGGCCGTGTCGCCGTACTTGACGATCACGAACCCGGGGGTGAAGGGCCCGAACCCGGCGCGGGCGGTGTCGTCGGTGGAGAAGGACACGATGCTGATCGTGCGGCCGTGGAAGTTCGATCCGGCGACGACGATCTCGGCCTGCCCGGCCGGTATCCCCTTCACCTCGTAGGCCCATTTGCGCGCGACCTTCAGCGCCGACTCGACGGCCTCCGCGCCGGAGTTCATCGGCAGCACCATGTCCGTTCCGGTCAGCTCCGCCAGTTCGGCGCAGAAGACGCCCAGCTGGTCGTGGTGGAACGCGCGCGAGGTGAGCGTGACGCGGCCGAGTTGCGCCACGGCCGCCGCGACCAGCTCCGGGTGCCGGTGCCCGAAGTTGAGTGCCGAGTACGCCGACAGGAAGTCGAGATAGCGCCGGCCGTCGACATCGGTGACCCAGGCGCCCTCGGCTTCGGTGATGACCACCGGCAGCGGATGGTAGTTGTGGGTGCTCCATCGCTCGTCGCGCGCGATGAACCCGGCTGCGAACCCGGCGGTGCTCGCGGACGTCGTCATCTCCCCAGGTTAAGGGCAGCTTGACGTCGGAATCAGCCCGGAAAACGTTGCCGGATGGCCCGATTCGTTGCGTGATTTCGTCACCCTGCGGCTGTTCGTTGCGTGCGTGGTCGGACGAGGCGTCCGCGGGCCAAGGGCCCATCCGCAGCAGGGACGAACTGACCCCGTACTCCGTGACGTCGACGGTTCCGTGACGGACGCGTGCCAGGACTTCGCTGCCCACCGTCCTCGTCAGGCCCGCCCGGAATCTGCAAGAGTGCGGAGGTGACCGAAGAGCTTTCCTTTCTGCGCAAGCAGGCCCGCACCCAGCGCTTCACCCTCGGCACGCCCCGGGCGTTCCGCGTGGCCCCCGATGGATCGAAGCTGCTGTTCCTGCGCTCGGAGTCCGGCACCGACCGGCGGAACAGTCTGTGGGAGCTGGACCTGGGCCCGGACGCCGCGGCCGACGGGGTCACCGAGACCAAGGTCGTGGACGCCGCCGAACTGCTGCCGGGCGAGGAGGACCTGCCCGCCGAGGAACGCGCCCGCCGCGAGCGCAGCAGGGAAAGCGCGGGGGGCGTGGTGAGCTACGCGGTCGACGACGACCTGCGCATCGCGGTGTTCTCGCTGTCCGGCCGGCTGTACACAGTGGACCTCGCGACCCGCGAGGTGACCGAGTTGGCCGGCGGGGCGGTGATCGACCCGCGGCCGGACCCGACGGGCAGCCGGGTGGCCTACGTTCGCGACCGGCGGCTGCGGGTCGTCGACCTCGCGACCCGGGAGGACCGGGCACTCGTCGAGGAGGATGGCGACGAGATCGCCTGGGGACTCGCCGAGTTCGTCGCGGCCGAGGAGATGGGCCGGATCCACGGCTACTGGTGGTCGCCGGACGGTGCGAGCGTGCTCGCCGAACGGACCGACCGCGCCGGCGTGCCGCGCTGGACCATCGCGGACCCCGCGGATCCGGGTTCGCGGGCCGACACGGTCGCCTATCCGGCGGCGGGCACCGCGAACGTCGCGGTATCACTGGCTTTCCTGGGACTCGACGGCTCGCGGGTGGAGGTCGAGCGCGGCGACGGGGAGTACCTGGCCGCGGTGCACTGGTCGGCCGGCGGACCGCCGCTGCTGACCGTGCAGTCGCGGGACCAGCGGCGTCTGGAGATCCGTGCGGTGGACCCGGCCGACGGCTCGATCAGCCTGCTGCACACCGAAACCGACCCGGACTGGGTGGAACTGGTGCCCGGGGTGCCGGCGTGGACGCCGGACGGGCGGCTGGTGCGGGTGAGCGCGGCCGACGGCGGTTACCGGCTGATCGTCGACGGCGAGCCGGTCACGCCGCCGGGTCTGCAGGTGCGCTCGGTCCTGGACGTCGGGGAGGAAATCCTGTTCAGTGCCTCCGCCGAGGACCCGACCCAGATTCACGTGTACCGCACGGAAAACGGCGGTGTCACCCGTCTGTCTACTTCGGACGGTGTGCACATCGGCGGGGGAACGGCGAAGGTCGCCGTGCTCTCCTCGTGGAGCCTGGACCACAGCGGGCCCGAGGTTTCCGTGGTGCGGGACGGAAAACCGGCGGCCACGATCGGTTCCTACCCGGTCGACCCGGGCCTCGTGCCGCGCCCGGTTCTGCTGAGCGTGGGAGAGCGGGAGTTGCGGGCGGCGCTGCTGTTGCCCACCGGGTACCGGCCCGCCGACGGCAAGCTCCCCGTGCTGCTGGACCCCTACGGCGGTCCGCACGCGCAGCGGGTGCTGCACAGCCGCAACGCCTTCCTGACCGCACAGTGGCTGGCCGATCAGGGTTTCGCGGTGCTGATCGCCGATGGCCGCGGCACCCCGGGGCGCGGACCGGCCTGGGAGAAGGAGGTCGCGGGCCGGCTCGCCGAGGTGCCGCTGCGGGATCAGGTCGACGCGCTGCACGCGGTGGCGGCCGAGCGTCCCGAGCTCGATCTCGACCGGGTGGCCATCCGTGGCTGGTCGTTCGGCGGGTACCTCTCCGCGCTCGCGGTGCTGCGCCGGCCGGACGTGTTCCACGCCGCGGTGGCCGGGGCGCCGGTCACCGACTGGTCGCTGTACGACACCCACTACACCGAACGCTATCTCGGGCTGCCGAGCGAGCATCCCGAGTGCTATGAACGGAATTCCCTGCTGGCCGACGCCCGGGAGCTGCGCCGGTCGTTGCTGATCGTGCACGGATTGGCCGACGACAACGTGTTCGTCGCGCATTCACTGCGGCTTTCCGCCGCCTTGCTGGCCGCGGGGCGGCCGCACACCTTTCTGCCGCTGGTCGGGGCCACGCACATGACTCCCCAGGCCGAGGAAGTCGCCGAGAACCTGCTTCTGTTGCAAGTGGACTGGATCAAACGGGAGCTGGGATCCCTCGGCGGTGCCGGTGATACCGGCGGTGCGGATCTTCCGCGCGACAGGGACAGGACGGAGGCGTGATGAGGCGCTGGGGACTCACCGTTCCGCTCACCGGCGTGCCGCTCGCGGCGCATCGTGCGGTGGTCGAACGGTTGCCGGAGTTGGGCTATACCGATGCCTGGTCCGCGGAGACGGCCGGGATGGACGCGTTCTCGCCGTTGTTGCTGGCGTCCCAGTGGGCGCCGGAGCTCCGGCTGGGCACCGCGATCGCGCCGGTCTACACACGGGGTCCGGGTTTGCTGGCGATGTCGGCGGCGACGCTGGCCGAGGCCGCGCCGGGCCGGTTCGTGCTGGGGATCGGCGCGTCTTCGCCGGTGATCGTGTCGAACTGGAACGCCGCGGAGTTCGCCGAACCGTTCGCGCGCACCCGGGACACGCTGCGGTTCCTGCGTTCGGCGCTGGCGGGGGAGAAGGTGACCGCGGACTATCCGACGTTCTCGGTGCGCCGGTTCGCGCTGGAGCGGGTGCCGGACCCGGCGCCGCCGATCATGCTGGCCGCGTTGCGGCCCGGCATGCTGCGGCTGGCCGCGCAGGAGGCGGACGGCGCGATCACGAACTGGCTCGCCCCGGGCGATGTGCCGAAGGTGCGCGCCGTGATCGGTCCGGACGTCGAGCTGGTGGCCCGGATCTTCGTGTGCCCGACCCGGGACCGGGCGGCCGCGCGGGCGCTGGGCCGCCTGCTGATCAGCAGTTACCTCACGGTGCCGGTGTACGCGGCGTTCCATGACTGGCTCGGGCGCGGTGAGCTGCTGGCGCCGATGCATCGCGCGTGGGCGGCCGGCGACCGGAAGGCCGCCAACGCCGCCATCCCGGACGAGGTGGTCGACGACCTGCTCGTGCACGGTTCGCCCGGGGAGTGCCGCGAAAAGATCCAGGCCTATGTCGAGGCCGGGCTGGACACCCCGGTCGTCGCTCTGGTCCAGGCCGGTGCGGCGACCGCGGAGTCGGGGACCGACCCGATCGCGGTGGTCTCGGCCCTGGCGCCGGCCTGATCTCCGGCTCGCCGTGGCACCCGGCGCGCGCCCGGGGGCTTACGGTGGTGGATCCGAAGGTATGCGTAGAGTAGTTAAGGGTAGGCATACCTTAGGGAGTGACAGTGGGCGGAGCTGACGCACTGGCCGGTGGGCCGGGCGGGCACGAACGGCTGGCGGAGCTGATCCCGGTGGCACTGGCCGGGCTGGCGGCCGGTGTGGCCGAACGCGGCACGGCGGGTCCCGCCGGCGGACCCGCCGCCGTCGCGGCGACGCTGACCGCGGTCGCACCGCTCGTGCCCGCCGAAGGCGTCGGCGCCGAGCGGGCGCTCGGCGAACTCAGCCGGCTGCTCGCGGCGGGCTCGGTCGACCCCGCCGAACCGTGGTGCGCCGCGCATCTGCACTGCCCGCCGCTGGCCGTCGCGGTCGCCGCGGACGTCGTCGCCGGCGCGCTCAACCCCTCACTGGACTCGTGGGATCAGGCGCCCGCCGCCAGTGAGCTGGAACGCGAGTTCGTCACGGCCATGGCCCGCCTGTGCTATCCGGGCGAGCGGGCACCCGACGCCCTGGTCACCACCGGCGGGACCGAGTCGACCCTGCTCGGTCTCCTGCTCGCCCGCGCGCGCGATCCCGGCGTCCGCCCGGTGTGCGGGGCCAACGCGCATCACAGCGTCGCCCGTACGGCCTGGTTGCTCGGCCTTCCGGCGCCGGTCGTGGTCGGCTGCGAGGGCGAACGGATGTCGGTGTCCGCGCTCGAAGAAGCGCTCAGCCGGCTCGACGGTCTGCCCGCCGTCGTCGTGGCGACCGCGGGCACGACGAACACCGGCGAAATCGACCCGCTGCGTGACATCGCGGAGATCTGCCGCCGCCACGGCGCGCGCCTGCACGTCGACGCGGCCTATGGCGGGCTCGCGCTGTGCAGCCCCGGGTTGCGGCCCTTGCTGGACGGGCTCGACGCGGCGGATTCGGTCGGTCTGGACATGCACAAGTTCGGCTGGCAGCCGATCTCCGCCGGCCTGCTGGCGGTGCGGGCCGCCGCCGACCTCGACGCGCTCACGGTGCGTGCGGAGTACCTCAACGCCGCCGACGACACCGAGGCCGGCCTGCCGGACCTGCTGGGTCGGTCCATTCGGACCTCCCGCCGGCCCGACGCGTTCCGCATGGCCGTGACGTTGCGCGCTCTGGGCGTCGAGGGCATGGGCGCGCTGGTGTCCCGGTGCTGCCGGACCGCGGCCGAGATCGCCGAACTGATCGAGGCCCAGCCGGGGCTGCGCCTGTGGGGCAGGCCCACGCTGTCGACCGTGGTGTTCCGCCCGTCGATCGCCGACGGCCTCGCCGGTCCCGCCGGGGACGCGCTGGTCTCCCGCGTCCGCCGGGCGTTGCTGGAAGCCGGGAGCGCGATCATCGGCCGGGCCACTCTGGACGGCCGGGTGTGGCTCAAGCTCACCTTCCTGCACCCGCACGCGACGGTCGCGGACTACCGGGGCCTGCTCGACGAAACCGTGGCGACGGCGACCGCCGAGGCGAGCGCGGCGGAAGGCGTGGCCGCGTCGTGACCTTCGATATCGCCGGGGTCGGCATCGGGCCGTTCAACCTGTCGCTGGCGGCGCTGGCCGAACCCGTGCCCGGCCTTGCCGTCGCGATGTTCGAGCGGCGGCCGGAGTTCCGCTGGCATCCGGGACTGCTCATCGAGGGCGCGACCATCCAGGTGCCCTTCCTCGCCGATCTGGTTTCCCTGGTCGATCCGACCAGTCCACTGTCCTTTTTGAACTACCTGCGCGTGCACGACCGGCTCTTCCCGTTCTATTTCGCGGAACGGTTCCAGCTGCCGCGCGCCGAGTACGACCACTACTGTCGCTGGGCCAGCGGCCGGCTGCCGAGCTGCCGGTTCGGCACCGAGATCACCGGGATCGCCGGGATCGCCGGGGCGGAAGGCGGTTTCCGGCTCACCGCCGCCACCGGTGAGCCGGTCGCGGCGCGCAACGTCGTGCTCGGCGTGGGGACCTCGCCATGGCTGCCCGAACCCTTGCGGCGGCTGAATTCCGTGGTGCACTCGGCCGATTACCTGACCGAACGGGCGCGGCTGCTGGCCGCGCCGACGGTGACGGTCGTGGGCGCCGGCCAGTCCGGCGCCGAGATCTTCCTCGACCTGCTGCGCCACCGGCCGAGCCGGTCGGGCCTGCGGTGGATCGCGCGGACCGAGGCGTTCGCGCCGATGGAGTACTCCAAGCTCGGTCTGGAACAGTTCACGCCGGATTACACCGGCTTCTTCCACGCGCTCGACGAGCCGGTGCGGGACCGGCTCGTCCCGGCGCAGTGGCAGCTGTACAAGGGCATCGACAGCGGCACGATCGCCGAGATCCACGACGAGCTGTACCGGCGCGGCATCGGCGGTCGCTGGCCCGAGGTCACGCTGATCCCCGGCGTCGAAGTCGTCTCCGCCGAGCGGGCGGGCACCGGGATCGCGCTCGGCCTGGCGCACCGGCAGGACGGCGGGACGGCCACCTGGCACACCGACGCCGTGGTGGCCGCCACCGGATATGCCGAGACGCCGCTGGACGGGCTGCTCGGCCCGCTGGCCGACCGGGTGGCGCGGGACGCGAGCGGCCGGCCGGTGGTCGAACGGGACTACCGGCTCCGGCTGCCCGCCGACGTCGCCGGGTCGGTGTACGTCCAGAACGCCGAACGGCACACCCACGGCGTCGGCGCGCCGGACCTGGGCCTGGCCGCGTGGCGCGCCGCGTCGATCATCAACTCGGTGTGCGGGCGGGCGGTGTACCCCCTGCCGTCGCGGACCGCGTTCACTAGGTTCGGGCTAGGGCAGGACCTTGACGAGAGCAGCGGCGCGCGGGATTGAGACGGAGGCAGAGTGAGCGACGAACTCGACGAAGCGACCGCTTGGCGGATGGCGGGGTCGCTGGTGACCCACAAGATGCTCGGTGAGTTGTCCTACGAAGGGCTGTTCGACCCGGTACCCACCGAGGAATCCACGAACGAGGCCGCCGATGCCTACCGTGGCTGGCGCCTGTCGCTGCCGGACGGCGTGGACTACGAGTTCCGGGCCCGCCGGGGCGCCTTCGATTCCTGGACCGTCGCGCCCGGCTCGGCGCTCCGCCGGGCCGGGACCACGGCGGCGGTCCCTGCGGAGGATCCCCGGACGCTCGTCGTGGACGCGCGCGCGACGCTGGGGCTGACCGGGTTGCGGCTCGCCGACGTGCTCGCCGAACTCACCGCCACAGTGACCAACGAGGCGGCCCGGCTCAGGCGCGCGCCCTCCGCCGATCGATTGTCCACAATGGACTACAATCTGGCCGACGGGCACCTGCCCGGGCATCCTCGGCTCGTGCTCAACAAGGGGCGTGTGGGGTTCTCGGCCGCCGACCGGGTGCAGTACGCGCCCGAGTCCGGTGAGGACATCCACCTGCGCTGGTTCGCCGTGCACCGCGCGCACGCGCAGTTTCGCTCCGTCGAGGAACTGAGCGAGAAGCTGCTGCTGCTCGACGAACTCGATGCCGAGCAGCGCGCCGAGTTCACCGCCAAGGTGGCCGAGGTCGGCGACCCCGCCGACTACCTGTGGCTGCC
>Ga0310811_10015103_pt1 | contig 10092 bp, 9 predicted proteins | sample YCmetagenome_FD_207642 | JGI IMG/M metagenome (GOLD analysis project Ga0310811, IMG submission 207642) | Soil microbial communities from experimental microcosm in Duke University, North Carolina, United States - YC | ecosystem: Engineered > Artificial ecosystem > Soil microcosm > Unclassified ...
GATACGAGGGTTTTACGCGCTTGACAGAGTTAATGCGGTTCCTACTTTTTGCAGAGTAGCGAGTTCCTTGCGCCCTGTACCAACAAGGAGAGCGGTCTAACGCATCTTTTCCGTTTGCCGAGGAGTTGGTGAGATGAAGCTGTACGCCTGGGCAGTGCTGGCCGGGTCGCTCGGAGTCCTCGGGCTGCCGGCTGGTGCGAGCGACGTGATGGGACAGGGGACGCCACCGCCGCTGGTCGAGCTCAAGCAGAACTATCCGAACCCCTTCAATCCGGCGACCACGATCCCGTTCACTTTGAGCGGGCAGCTGTTTGCTAGCGGTCACCGGCCAAAGGTTTCCCTCAAGATCTACAACGTGCTCGCGCAGCTCGTCGCCGTGCCGTTGCTCCAAGGCACCGGCCAGCCGATGACCGACGTCGAGCTGACGTGCGGCACCGCCGGTTCATCGCCCTGCGAGTTCTGGGCGTATTGGGACGGCAACATCCTGAACACGGGCCAGGAAGCGGCGTCGGGGGTGTACATCTACCAGCTGATTGTGGATGGGCATCGATTTACGAAGAAGATGATTATCATGAAGTAAGGGCGGCGCAGGACGGCGAAGGTCGGCGCAGGGCGGCGGGGGTTACTTCCCTCGCCGCCCTGCCTTTTCGGCATCTTTCTCGGGCACGCTGGTTGCCTTAGGGTTCAGCATGATCCAACCAGATCGCCTGACCGTCAAAGCAGCTGAAGCCCTCCAGCAAGCTGCCGCCTCAGCACGCGCGAAAGGCAATCCCGTCGTCAACGATGCCCATCTCTTCCTGGCTCTGCTGCAGCAGGACGAGGGCATCGTCGTGCCGCTGCTCCAAAAAGCCGGACTCAACGTCACGCAGTTGCAGGCCGAGACCGAGCGGGAAATCGAGCGCTTCCCCAAGCAGTCCGGTGGCGCCGATGCGACGCTGTCGCGCGAGCTTTCGCGCGTCCTCGATCGCGCCGACGCGGACGCGAAGAGCCTCGGCGACGCATACGTCTCGACCGAGCACATGCTGCTCGCCCTCGCCGACGAGAAGGGGACGACGGCGCGCGAGCTCTTGTCTGCCCAGGGCGTCAGCCGCAAGGATCTGCTCGCGGCGCTCGAGGGCGTGCGCGGCTCGCATCGCGTGACCGATCAGGAGCCCGAGAACCAGTATCAATCACTACAGCGCTTCACGCGCGATCTCACCGAGGTCGCGCGCAAGGGCAAGCTCGATCCGGTGATCGGCCGCGACGAAGAGATTCGCCGCGTGATGCAGGTGCTCTCGCGCCGCACCAAGAACAATCCCGTGCTCATCGGCGAGCCGGGCGTCGGCAAGACGGCGATCGTCGAAGGCCTGGCGCAGCGCATCGTGAACGGCGACGTCCCCGACTCGCTCAAGAACAAGCATCTCATCGCACTCGACATCGGCGCGCTCGTCGCGGGCACGAAGTATCGCGGCGAATTCGAGGAGCGCCTCAAGTCCGTCCTGAAGGAGATCACGACGACCGAGGGTCGCTACATCGTGTTCATCGACGAGCTCCACACCCTCGTCGGCGCGGGTGGTGCCGAGGGCGCGGTGGACGCGTCGAACATGCTGAAGCCGGCGCTGGCGCGCGGTGAATTGCACGTCGTCGGCGCGACCACGCTGGACGAGTACCGCAAGCACATCGAGAAGGATGCGGCGCTCGAGCGGCGCTTCCAGCAGGTCTATGTGGGAGAGCCGTCGGTCGAAGACACGATCGCGATCCTGCGCGGCCTCAAGGAGAAGTACGAAGTCCATCACGGCATTCGCATCACCGACAACGCCCTCGTCGCCGCGGCGACGCTGTCGCAGCGCTACATCACCGAGCGCTTCCTGCCCGACAAGGCGATCGATCTCATCGACGAGGCTGCGGCGCGGCTGCGCATCGCGATCGACTCGCTGCCGCAGGAGATCGACGAGGTCGAGCGCAAGATCACCCAGCTCGAGATCGAGCTGGCGGCGCTCGCCAAGGAGAAGGACAAGGCGTCCACGGAGCGGCGCGAGAAGATCCAGCAGGAGGTCGCCGGGCTGCGCGAGCAGTCGAACGCGATGAAGGCGCAGTGGACGGCGGAGAAGGACGCGATCACGAAGATCCAGGCCAAGAAGGCGGAGCTGGAGCAGCTGCGCACCGAGGCGGAGCAGGCGACGCGCAAGGGCGATCTCCAGAAGTCGGCGGAGATCAGCTACGGCCGCATTCCGGCGATCGAGAAGGAGATCCAGACGCTCGAGAAGCGCCTGGCCGAGATTCAGAAGAAGGGGAAGTATCTCAAGGAAGAGGTGGACGAGGACGACATCGCCGGCATCGTGTCGAAGTGGACCGGGATTCCGGTGACGAAGATGATGGAGTCGGAGAAGGCGCGGCTCCTCAAGCTCGAGGAGGAGCTGGGGCGGCGCGTGATCGGGCAGCGCGAGGCGCTGGCGGCGGTGGCGAACGCGGTGCGCCGCGCGCGCGCCGGTCTACAAGATCCGAATCGCCCTACCGGCTCGTTCATCTTCCTCGGCCCCACCGGCGTCGGCAAGACCGAGACGGCGCGGGCGCTGGCCGAGTTTCTGTTCGACGACGAGCGCGCGTTGGTGCGGCTCGACATGTCGGAGTACATGGAGAAGCACGCGGTCGCGCGCATGATCGGCGCGCCGCCGGGCTACGTCGGCTACGAGGAGGGCGGCCAGCTCACCGAGGCGGTGCGGCGCCGGCCGTACTCGGTCGTGCTGTTCGACGAGATCGAGAAGGCGCATCCCGACGTCTTCAACGTGCTGCTGCAGATCTTGGACGACGGCCGGCTGACCGACTCGCAGGGCCGCACGGTCGATTTCCGCAACGCGGTGCTCATCATGACGTCGAACATCGGCTCGCAGTATCTGATCGAGGCGAGCACCGGCGGCGTGGCGTGGGAGCAGGCCGAGACGAAAGTGACGGAGCTGCTGCGCCAGGCGTTCAAGCCCGAGTTCCTGAACCGGGTGGACGACATCATCATCTTCCGGCCGCTGACGCACGAGGACATCGAGCGGATCGTGGACATTCAGATCAAGCGGGTCGAGAAGCTGCTGGCCGATCGCAAGCTCACGATCGAGGTGACGCCGGCGGCGAAGACGCTGATCGTGGCGGAGGGCTACGATCCCGTGTATGGGGCTCGGCCGCTCAAGCGGGCGATTCAGCGGCTGCTACAGAATCCGCTCGCGGTGTCGGTGCTCGAGGGGCAGTATGCGGAGGGCGACCGCGTCAAGGTGGATCGGGCAAAAGACGGGAATTCGCTGACGTTCGAGAAGGCGCGCGAACCCGTGAAAGCTGAGCGCTAGGGGGGCGCGACGACGACGATCCTTTAGCTCTTTCCCGGGTACACTTTTCGAACACATGCACAGAGCCCGCCTGGGTGTGTTGGTTACAGCTGTCTTCCTCTTCGCCGCGTGCGCGGATACGACAGGCCCGCGGATTCCCGGCGATCTCGCCGGTGTCTGGACCACCGTTCTGTCGTATCTCGGTCCAGCGGACACCATCACGCTGCTCGTCCCCGACGCATCCGACTCGTTAGCAGTGGCACTCCGGCGCCCCGGCGCGCTTGGGTACGTCGGCGTCGTCCATCGGTCCGCGAACCGGTTGACGGGGACGCTCAACTATCCGAGCGGTGGCGGCTTTACGATCGATCTCGTACGCCTGGGCCCGCGCTTGATGGGAACCCTGAATCGTCCCGAGCCTGTCGATACGATCAAGCGCGTCACGTTCGACCGCTATGTTCCCGCGGGTCCGAGTTTCGCAGGCGTGTGGGTTACAACCTCAGTGGTCGGCGCCGATTCAGGCGCCGGCTATCTCGACACGCTGCTCATCAAGAGCGACGGCCGAGTTCAGCTGGCGTCCTCGCTGTCGGAGAGCGGAGTCGTGATATGCGGAGCGAGCGGCTTGCACGGCGTGTACCGCTATCACGACGGTGGCCTAGTGCTCATCTACGCTTGGCCATCGCAGTTCGTCAGCCCGTGCTCGCAGATTCGACTCGTGGATTCGATCGCGGCGGGAGACAACGTGCTGACGCGAACGCGACATTACACGACTGGGGACGTGGTAGAGACGTTGACGCGCCGGTAGTCCGGCATTTCGCACGTTTGTTTTCAGCTACCTTTTACACCCATGCACAAGGGAATGCAGGCGGCATTGGAGCTGGCCCGTCGTGCTGCTGCTCAGGATGAGGTTCCAATCGGTGCCGTCGTCATGCGCGGCGAGGAGATTATTGCTGCCGCGCACAACGAGACCGTCACTCGCAACAATCCAACCTTACATGCCGAGATGCTCGCGATCGAGCGGGCACTTGCGGCGCTCGAAACCGACCGGCTCACCGATTGCACGCTGTACGTGACGATCGAGCCGTGCGCGCAGTGCGCGGGGGCGATCGTGCTGGCGAAGGTGGGAAAGCTGGTGTTCGGGGCGTATGACGAGAAGGCGGGGATGTGCGGATCAGTGGGGGATGTGGTGCGGCATCCGCGGCTGAATCACCGCGTGGAAGTCAAAGGCGGCGTGGAGGCCGAGGCCTGCGCTGGGTTGCTCAAGGCTTTTTTTGCAGCAAAGCGCCCAGTGCCTCGACAGCCACGGTAACCTGCTCGTCGCTGACATACGGCGCGGGGCCGAGCCGTAGCATGTCGCTTCTATAGTCGGTCCAGATTCCCTCAGCTTTGAGTGCGGCGTGACCGCGTGCGGCGTGCGGCGTCCGCAGTGCGAGAAACCCGCCCAGCGCCCGCAAGTCGCCGACGTCGCGGCCTTCGCAGAGTTTGCCGAGCTGATGCTGACTCAACTCGCGCAGCCGCTCCGGCGAGAGCTTCTGCTGCTCGAAGAACCGAAACACTGCGGCGCCACGATAATGACTCGTGAAGTCATACGTCGCCCCCGCGAATCTTGCCGGCCCCGGCCCATACGCCACCCGCCCACTCGGCGCCTTCGACAAATCGGTGAACTCGCTGAACCACCCCGTGAACACCGGCCGGAGCTTCGTGTCGGCGGGGAATCGCAGGAACGCATTCCCCGGACCGAGCTGGCAGTACTTGTAGCCGCCACCCACCACGTAGGCCCGCTCCAGCCCTTCTTCTATAAGAGAGAACGGCACGACGTTGAGCGCGTGATAGGCATCGACCAACAACTCGGCCCCATGCCGCTCACACGCCTCGAGCGTCGCGCGGAGATTCGGGACAATGTGCGCGTTGGTGTACAGCACCGCCGACACCAGGACTGCGGCGGTACGATCATCGACCGCTCGAGCGAGCCGTTCAGCCAAGGTTACGGCCGGCCCGCTCACAACCTTGACGACCTCGATACCCTCCTCCGTCAGTCTGTCTAGCTGCCTCCGTATCGTATGAAACTCACCATCCGTCGTGATCAGCCTGTTGCGCTGCTTGAGGGACAGGGCAGAGAGGAACCGCGTCACCAGCTCGTGCGTGTTCGGCGCGAGCGCAATGTTGTCGCGTGAATCATCGAGCAGCCGCGCGAACCCGGCGCGCACTTCATTCGCCTTCTCGAACGCCTTCTCCCACACGTCATCGACATATTCGGCCGCATCGAGCCACGCCTGCTGCTGCGCCTCGAACGCCACATCGGGCCACGCTTGATGCGAATGACCCGTGAGCAGAATGCGCTCGGTGACTCGGAAGCGCGTGTAGTGTTTGGCGAGCTCCTCGGCATTGATCACAGCTCGGACCGGATAACCCAGAGATCCGGAAACGCCGGCTGGTTGAGCGTCGTAAGCAGATACTCGGCGCCCGCAGATCCTCCCGTGCCAGCCTTCGTCCCAATCGTGCGCTGCACCATCTTCACATGCCGATACCGCCACTCCATGAAGCCTTCATCGAGATCGACGAACCGCTCGGCTATCTGCGCCACGAGATGATTCTTTCTGTAGACCTCGATCAGAATCTTCTGCACCTCCGATGACGGCTGCGAGGGCTGCTTCGGAACCGGGTATCCGTTTGTCGCCAAGTAATAAAGGAAAGCATCCCACAACGTCGGCTGGGTGGACTTCTTCCCCAGTTGAGCCTCGATCTCGCGGAACTGCTGCGATTGAAAGCCGCTCCCGGCCTCGAGCCGGTCGCGGAACGACAAGAAGTTGAGCGGGGTCATCGTCTCGAGCACGTCGATCTGCGCGACCAGCGTCTTGAGGATCGTGAGAATGCGCTTGAGCGTCGCGCCGGCGAGTGCGGTGTCGTTGGCGCGGAGCCGCTCCTGCAGGTAGTCCATCTCGTGCAGGACTTCCTTGAACCACAGCTCGTAGACCTGGTGGATGATGACGAACAGCGTCTCGTCGTGCTCGAGCTCGCCGGGCCGCGGCTGCTGGAGTGCCAGCAGCTCATCGAGGCGGAGATAGCTGGAATAGGTGACCGTCATGGCGGAAAGTTGGCCCGCATTGGCGCCCGCTTCAATGCGCGCCTCATCGCCATTAGCTTGTAGGCGTTGTTTTCCCAGGCGTCTTTGGGACGGGTGGCCGAGTGGCTGAAGGCGCACGCTTGGAAAGCGTGTTAACGGGCAACCGTTACGTGGGTTCGAATCCCACCCTGTCCGCTGGACAGATGGGTGAGCGGTTGAAACCGCCGGTCTCGAAAACCGGTATGCCCGCAAGGGTATCGAGGGTTCGAATCCCTCTCTGTCCGTCGTCCCATGATCAGCGTCAACCGTGCCTGGCTCGCGCTGGCCCTCGTCTGCGTCGGCCAATCGTCGCTCGGGGCGCAAGCTTCTCCGCCGAACGGCCAGGTGGTAGTCCTGGATCACGTGTTTCATGGCGACACTGACGAGATCACTCTCGTGCTGCGTCGCAAGGTGCTGTATCGGGCGGAGCTATACGGGCCCGGCGCCCTCACAGTTGAGTCTCAGAGATCAAAGCGCGCGGTCTTTCTTGTGCCCATCGGCGATACGACGGCTCAGCCGCGGCGTTTCGAGCTGTACGCGTTGGCGAACGAGCCGCACCTCGTTCGGATCACGGGCCTGCCGCCCGGTGACTCGGCATCATTGAGGATTCTGCGCGACTCCGCGGAAACCGAGCGAATAGCAGAGAAGCTCGATCGCTCGGCCTCGTTTGGTGTGTTGGTCGCTGCTGGCGCGCACACGGGCTATCGACTCGATCCGACCGGCGGCAGCGACCCCAAGGGTGCCAGCGATGTAGACGCGTGCATGCTGCTCGAAGTGGGGGATCGACTCGGAACGTGCCTCGGCGTAAACCGTGAAGCATTTCCTGACGCACGATACACTTCGAACTGGCTCTTTCTCGAAGAACGGATACGCGTTGGCAGTCGCCGGTGGCTCCACGATCACACCACGGAGCTGGCGGTCACCATCCGCTTGAGCAAGGGCATCAGCATCGGTCCCCGACGCCTCGACCCCGACTTGGTCGGGGCGGGGGTGCAATTGATCCAACGCCTCTCACCGCCCCCCCGTCGTCGTGGCTGGCGAGTATTTCTTGGATGGACGCATAGCGTCCTGCGCGATGCCCCGGAGACCGAGTTTCTTGATGTCGACTGCCTCACCGCCGGCCTCATGTGGGTCCCGTGAAGCGTCGCGCGGTGGTGCCGATCTCGCTGCTTTTCTGCGCAGCGTGTTTGCTCTTCAACGATCCGCTCGATCAAGATGGGCTGCAGATGAGGATGATCCCGCATGACACCGCGCTGTACGTGGGAGCGTCTCTGCGAGCGACCGGCAAGATGATCAACAGCTACGGGGACACCTACCCGAGCGACCACATACACTATCGCGGCGTCGGCTCGAGCGCCTCTGTCCTGCCATTCGGGAAGGTGACGGGTGTGACGTTTGGTCGGACTCGAATAATCGCGACCCGAGAGCAATTCACCGATACCGGATTCGTGAGTGTCGTTCCGCGTGGCACGCTCGCCTTGAGCAGCTACTCCAATGTCGTCATCACGAATGTCGATGGCTCCGGATTCGAATCGGTCGCATCGGCGGGACAGGGCCTGGGAGAAGCGGCGGCGTGGGTTCCTGGGCGAGACAGCGTCGTGTACTCTTACGGCATTCCCGGCGGTGCCGGAGCCGCCGATCTGTACGTTGGCGACTTACAGGGCAATCATCGTCTGCTGGCAGCCGGGGGTCGGGACCCGCGCGTGACGGCGGATCGGAACTGGGTGTACTTCACAGGTTCCGACGTTATCGAGCGAATCCATCTCGACGGGACCGGAAGAGAGATCGTGATCCCGACAACGGTCGCCTATGCCGATCCCTCCCCCGACGGCACGCGGCTCGTCTATATGCACCTCCAGATTCCGCCAGGGTCATTGGAGATCCGCGTTCGGACCCTGGCAGATTCGACTGAGCGGCTGTTGACCGATTTTGGACTCAGGCCCCGCTGGTCACCGGACGGGTCCCAGATCGCGTTCTGGCGCGGTGATCTTGTGACTAATTTGGGAGCCATCTATGTATTCGACACCACCGGCTCGAACCTGCACCAACTCTCGCCTCCCGGACGCTTGTACGGAGCAGACGTTCTCGACTGGTCGCCCGATGGACTCTGGCTCCTCGCCCGCGGACAGGAGGCGCTGGAGCTTATACAAGTTTCCACGGGTTTGAGTCTGCCGCTCGGCTACACTGCCGACTACCTCGCCGGGAGTTGGCGCCGGTAGATCAGTATGGGAATCTGGAACAGCACGCTGGCGTACGTCGGCGCGCGGACGCTGCTCGCCGGCGCCATGATCGCGGTGCTGCTCCGCCGCCGCGTCGGCCCCTGGCACGCCGGCGGCCAGATCGTCTCCGACCTCGCCTGCGCTGCCTTCCTCCTCGGCTACTCGAACCCCGACATCCGCGACGACATCGGCTGGCTCGTCCTGCCGCTGCTGCTCTTCGTCTTCTACTGGGAAGCGACGCGCTTCCTCGAGAATCGCTACGTCGCGGCGACGCGCGAAGATCAGGAAACGCTTGTCGACGGCGCGCTGCGCGTCTACGGCCTGGCCTGGCTGATCGGCTTCGTGCTGCCGGCGGTTCTCGCGGGCGGATTTCTCTGCTTCAATCTCCTCGCGCCGGGGCAGTGGCCCTTCCCGAATCCGCGCCCGCCGCTCGCGTGCAGCCCCAACCGGCTGCAACCCGGTGCGACGCTCACGCTCACCATACAGGTCCCGCACGGCAGCCAGCTCGCCGTGTTCACGCCGAAGCACGGCGCGGTCGTGCTCATCCCGTACGGCGCCAAACAGTTTCAGTACATGCCGACCCTGAGGCTTGCGCCGGACACATTGCCGCAGGTTTTCGCGGACTCGGGCGTCTACGCGGTGATCATCAGCTCGGAGGCCGAGCTGTCGGCGTCACTGATGTGCCGCGTGCGTTACACGGGCAGGGTTTCGGGGTAAATTGGGCGCAATGACCACTCTCCTGAGCGTTCTCGCCCCGATCTGCCTGCTGCAAGCGGTCGAGTACCACTCGCCGGCCGGCGTCGACTATCGCGCGCAGCGCGACACCGGTGCAATCGCGCGCGCCGAGAGCGCGCTCACCGCCGACCCCAAGAACATCGACAAGATCATTGCGCTGGGGACCGCGCAGTCGGCGGTGCGGCAGTTTCGCGAGGCGATCGCCACGTTCACGCGCGGTTTGGCGATCGCGCCGAACAACGCGTTGCTGCTGCGCTGGCGCGGACATCGTTACCTCTCGACGCGCCAGTTCGACCGCGCACAGGCCGACCTGGAGCGCGGCGCCAAGCTCGACAGCACGATCTACGGGATCTGGTATCACCTCGGCATCGTGCGCTTCGCGAAGCGCGACTACGCCGGCGCGGCCACGGCGTTCCAGCGTGCGCTCCCCATCGCTCCGGATTCGGGCGAGCGCTCCGGTTCGACCGACTGGCTGTGGATGTCGCTCTCCCGCGCCGGACGAGCGGCCGAAGCGAAGGCGTTGCTCGACCGCCATCCCGACACGCCGCCCGCGGGGAACGCGTATACCTCGCGACTGCGTCTCTATCGCGGCGAGGTCCGGCCCGACTCGGTGTTCACGCCCGCCGACACGAGCGACATTTCGATCGCGACGATCGCGTATGGCGTCGGCGACTGGTATCTCGTGCGCGGCGACAGCGCGCAGGCGCGCAAATGGTTCGAGCGCTCGGTCGCCTCGGGTGGCTGGCCG